>Ga0070698_100002718_pt1 | contig 19444 bp, 14 predicted proteins | sample KBSK1502metaG_FD_65477 | JGI IMG/M metagenome (GOLD analysis project Ga0070698, IMG submission 65477) | Corn, switchgrass and miscanthus rhizosphere microbial communities from Kellogg Biological Station, Michigan, USA - KBS K1-50-2 metaG | ecosystem: Host-associated > Plants > Roots >...
CGATGCCGGCACGTACTGGTACCACTCGCACACCAACGAGACGGTGCAGCTCGAACGCGGGCTCTACGGCGCGTTGATCGTGCTCGGTGTCGACGAGCCGACGTTCGACGTCGATCGAATTCTCGTCCTCGACGACGTTAAGCTGGACCGCAAGGGCCAGATCGCCGGTCGCGCGCTCTTCGATCGCCATTCGGGCCGCGAAGGTGACGTGCTTGTCATCAACGGCCGCGCGGACACCGATCTCGAGATTGCGGCCGGCCAGGTAGAGCGCTGGCGCATCATCAACGCTTGCAGTGCGCGCTACGTGCGGCTGTCGCTCGGCGGGCGGCCGTTCCGCGTGATCGGCTCGGACGGTGGTCTTCGCGACGACGTCGTCACCACGACCGAGACGCTCCTCGTACCAGGTGACCGCGTCGAGCTGGCGGTCGGTCCGTTCGACGATGAAGACGCGACGATCGCGATCGAGTCGTTGCCCTACCGACGCACGTCGGTGAAGCGCCCACGCCGCACCAAGTGGGGCACGCTTCGCGTGGGGCGACGCAAGCCTTCACGCACGACATTCACGAACTCCACTGATGCGCCGCCTGTGCTGCCGTTGGTCGCCGACGACGAGCCGCTCGTTCCAACGCGAACGATCCGGTTTGGAGCGCGCATGACGCTGCATGGCCACGATTGGCTCGTGAACGGCGAGACGCACCATCGCGACGCGCCGGTGAAGGCCGGCGAGCTACAGATCTGGAACGTCGTCAACGAGACCGGCATGGATCACCCGTTCCATCTCCACGGGTTCTTCTTCCAGGTCGTCGCGATCGACGGTGTTCGCGTCACGCCGCATGCGTGGGAGGACACGGTTAACGTGGTCGCAAAACGCAGCGTCACGCTCGCGTTTCGTCCTGACGCGCGCCCCGGCGAGTGGATGTACCACTGTCACATCCTCGAGCATCACGCTGTCGGCATGATGGGACACTTCGAAGTGATTCTCTAGTTCAGTCCGGTTCGCCCAGCAGCTGCTGGAGCAGCTCGATCTCTGCGCCGTTGAGGACGCCGAGCTCGAGCGCCATGGTGGGCCAATCGAAGCCGACATCCTCGGCCAGTGAAAAATACTCGCGTGCACTCGCTGGATCTTGTTTCACGTCCGCTCCCGTCGCGAACATGATCCCCAGCGTTGCCGCTGCCTTGCCGTGGCCGGCGCGGGCCGCGCGATCGTACCAAGTCACGGACTGCTTCACGTTCTTCGCGACGCCGTGGCCGGTTGCGTAGAAGCCGCCGAGATTCGCCATCGCCCTGACGTTTCCCGCCTTCGCGGCCTTGATGCACCACCGCATGGATCCCTTCTCGTCGACCGAGGTACCAAGCCCTTGGGCGAGCATCGCGTAGAGCTCGAACATCGCGTCGGCATTTCCTTTCCGCGCTGCCGACTGATGAAGCTCGAGCGCGCTTGGCAGGTCCTTCTTGCGTCCGAAGCCGTTGAACGCGTAGAGCCCTCGGACGTATTCGACCGATCCGCTTTCGCTCTCTCGACACACGTCAAGATAACCGCTCATCTCTTCCGCGAGATCGTTGCGGTCGGCGCGGCGAATGAGCTCGGCGGCCTTCGCTACGGTCTCTGGATCCCCACTCTTGGCTGCCGCGTAGTAGTGATCGACCGCGGTATCTACGTCCCCATCACGCAATGCATCCTCAGCGAGCGTGACGGCAGCTTGTGCCAAGCCCTGTTTCGCGGCGAATGCCAGCGCTTCGCGGCGAAGCCTGTTGAGATTGCGGATCGCCTTCGCGCTTATTGGGGGCAGCCCGATCTCTTCGTCGGTGTTGCGAAACGCGATCGCAATTCCTGCTGCCTCCGCGGCCGCGTACGCTTCGTTGGGGTCAGCCGCTCGGATCGCCGTCCGCAGACGCGCGATCTTGTCCTCGAGATCCCTTACGCGTTCATCCATGCGGATCCTCCGGTTTTAGCTTCATGGAAATCAAGACGGGACCCGCCCACGATTTTTGCGAAGATTCGTTACTTCACACGCTCGAGCACCGTCGCGTTACTCATCCCCTCCGTAATGACGGTCGTAACGACAAGCTCTGTCGCCGTCAGTTTGTCGATGTGGTACTCGAGCGCGGGTCCGAACGCTTCGATCACGAGTCCCTTCGGCGTGAGCACGAATTTGCCGTCGAGGTCGTTGCCGCCCCGCTTCTCCCAGGTGCCATCGGCTTTGAATGTCCACGTGCCCGGAACGATCGGCTCCTCCGGAGGCCGCGCCTTGTGATCGATCGTGGCGATCAATTGCTTGATCTTCCAGGTCCCGACGAGCGCCTTTGGATCGATGGCGGCCGCGCGATCCTTGTCGGGGATCCGCTCCGGTGGAGACTTGCTCAGCTCATCGACAGTCTCCACGACTTGCTTCTCGACGTTTGGTGGCAGCGGTGCTGCGCCTTTGGTTTCTTGATTCGGAGCCTTGTCGCGCCCGCAAGCGGTGGCGAGGAGGATCAGCACGATCAGCCGCATCGCTCGCCTCTATTGCACGGAGCCGGTGATCGACAACGTATTCTGTAGCCGCAGAGTGCCCGCGGTGCCGCTCGCGGCGTAGCCGTAGATGCGCATCTCGATCATCCCGGTCGCGATCGACATCACCGGCGTGCTCGGTGCCGTCGTCGACACCGGCATCGTCTGGCCGTAATTGTCGTTGCTCGTCGCAAGCACCGCCATCAGCGGGCCCGTCGAGCTCGCGTGTGCATCGACCGCGATGGCGGTAACCTGCAGCGCGCAGCCGCTCGGAGCGCTGAGCGTGACCGTGTAGTACTTCGTCAAATCGCGCTGCAGCGCCAACGGCCAGTTGCTCGCATTGATCGAGCTCGCACCCGACACCGCGGTGAGCGCTGCCGACCGGCTGACGTTACCGGCGCTCACACCTGCGGCCGTCGCGCTCACTGTCGTCGCCAGCTGCGAGCCCACCTCGCCGGCAAAGTCCCAACTTGCAAGCACGCCGGTGAACGGTTGCCCGCACGCCCCCGACGTGGGCGCGTCGACCGACCGCGCGTCGATCGGCCGCATCCCCATATCTGGAGTTGGGGTCGCACCGTTGCCGTCCACGGTGCTCGGCTCCGCCCGCGCGCAGCCGACTAGGCAACATAGAAGGAACAGGCGCGTCATGGCCGGCGCACCCTAACCGAAGTCGGGGCAAGTTCATCGCGTTTTTTTGATTCGATTCCGGGAAATGAGCGGTGAGTACTTCCGCGGCGCTACACTGGTCGGTGTGGTCGCGTTTGGCGTTGCTGGTGTTCGCCGGTTGCGGCCGTATCGGCTTCGCGATCGTCGGCTCGGGCGATGGCGCGCTCGCTGATGTCGATCCGGTCCGTGTCGTAGCAGGGTCATGTACAGATCCTGCGACGATCAGCGCTGCGCGAGGTGGCACCCAAGTCGTGTTCGCGCCGACGATCGATGGCTTCGTGTTCGGCGCCGACTTTGGTGGCGATGTCGAAGCGTTCCGATTCGTCGACGGTGAGATCAGGCTGTCGGCCACACTCACCGTTCCGATCCAGCTCAGCGGGCTTACCACGTCACCGACGCGCGACCGCATCCTAGTCACGGTCTTTGAGGGCTCGAGTACGATCTACACGACCGTCGATCTCGCGCTCGACGGCGCACCGTTCGCTCAGCTCGGTGGGGTGTATGTGGTCGGCGACCATGGCTTCGCGCTCAGCGGCTCGACGTTTGGCGTCGCCGGTATCACGAGCGCCTACGACACCGTGTTCACCGTCCCCGGCTCGGCGATGACGGCGATGCTCACGCCCGCCGCGAACTCGGTGCCAACCGTCGTGGGCATCCGCGATGGATTCGTGATCGTCACCGCCACCTCAGCACCGTCGTGCGACTGGCGCTGGCTCGACAGCGCGGGCACACCGACCGGCATCACGCGAACAGATCCGTTCGAGTGCGGGTTTCCAGGCGCGTGGGTCGACGACACGCAGGATCATGCGTTGGTCATATGGTCGGGCGGCGCATCACTGATCGCGCGGGTCATGGATCTGACAAATCGCGTTTGGCTCGCGCCGCAGCAAACGATCGCCGCGCAGAACGGCCAGTTCGACGCGCTCTACGCGCCGTCGCGCGGATGGCTCGTCAGCATCAATGTGCAAGGGGTGAATCCGACCGTCATCATAATCACGCCATCGGGAACCATCGGTCCGACGCTGTTCACCGTGCCCGAGCCTGCGGGCTACGTGAGGCTCTTTACTGTCGCGGGGCGTACGTACGTGATGTGGATGACAAGCGCGACCATGCCGCTGCTTCATGTGCAGCAGCTGTGCGTCTAGTCGTCGAGGATCAATGCGCGTGACGACGCGCGTCGATCACGAACGGATCTTTCGGATCAGGATCGTGAAGCATCGCGAGATACGCCGCGTACATCGCGGTTGCATCGGCGTTACCAATGCCCTCACGCGCCCTCGCGAGGTAGTACGTGACGAGCGGAACGTTGCGGTACGTCGGAACATCGTCGCTACCCATCGCGAGCTGCGCCTGTTTCGCGACGCAGAGCTGGAGCTCGCTATACGCTTCTGGAAACCGCTTCGCATCGAGCGCCGCGCGTGCGAGCAGGAAGTGACCGATGGGGAGATCGGAGAGCTTCAAGCCTTCTTGGATTGCGAGCATCGCCTGCTGCGGCTTGCCGTGCACGCGCAAGCCTTCGCCGGTGATGAACTGCGCAACGGCGCGCTTCGTCGCCGAGACGTCGCCGGCAAACTTCTTCGCGGTCGCCGCTGCTCGCTTGTCATCTCCCGTTGCGAGTTGCACGACCGCCGCTGACAGCAGCCGCAGAACGTTGCGCGTAACCAGCGCCGCGGCGGCACGTGCGCCTGCTTTGTCGCCACGGCGGGCGAGCAGCTCGGCGAGCATCGCTTGCTTGATCTCCTCGGCGTCGGTGCGATTTGCTTTGTGGTCGTCCGCGATCCCGGCGCGTAGTAGCTGCTCGGCCTCGGCGAGGCGAGCCTCGGCAATTGCAAAGTCTGCGAGTGCTGTCGCGGCGAGCGAGGGATCCGCTTTGCGCAGCTGCTCGAAGCTCGCAACCGCTTCGGCTCGATGGCCCGTGAACACAGAAGCGAGCGCGAGGTACTGATACGCGGCGGCAGGAGACCGCGCCATACCTTCGACCAGCTTGCGCAGATCGACGACTGCACGCTCGAACATGCCCGCGAAAAATTCATACTCTGCAGCATTCAGCACGCTCGGAAGATCTCCCGGATGCTCGCGAGCTACGATCGCACCGAGCTCGGCGGCCTTCTTGGCATCACCCTTCCACAAGTAAACGAGTGGGATGTTCGTCTTCGCAGCCATGTCGTTTGGCCACTTGGCGAGCAACTGTTTGTACGCGTCGAGCGCGCGGTCAAAGTCCTGGGTGGTCACCGAGTAGTAGAGGCTCAAGAATCGCAACTGATCGTGCTCGAACATCTGATCGACGAATTTGAGCGCGAGCTTGAACTGCTCGCCGGACTCGACCTCGCGGCCGCTGTTTTGGAACATCACTCCGAGCTGGAAGTGCGCAAGCGCGAAGCCTGGGTCCTTCGCGAGTGCGCTCTGCATGTGCTCGATCGCTCCGGGCAGATCATTGGTCCTAAGCATCGCGGCACCGAGGACGTACTCGTGATCGGCGTCGAGATTTAGCGACATGCCCGTGAGATCGCGCTCGGCGTCTTTGACAGTCTCCCCATACCGCATACGCAGTCCGCTCGCGAGTCGACCGATGACGGGCACGACGTCGGGAAGGCGTGCATCCAGGGCCTGTGTGTAGACGACCTGGTTGTTTGTGTCCTTGGCGGTTATCGAGATCGTGAATTCCTGGCCCTTGGGCACGATCGAGCCTCGCACCATCACCACGTCGGCGTGATCGCGTGCAGCGAGCTTTTCGCCGAGCCGTTCGTCGGCTTTCTTGTCGGGAATCAGCTCAGCCGCGATCTGACGCAACCGCCCAGGTGGAATCGCCTCGAACGCGACCGAACGATCCATGGCTTTGGTAAAGACATGGTCGACTGCATCGAACACCGGATCGCTCGTGCGGTTCTCGATGCCCAGCGTGAGCACCTTGATCTGGGCTTTCTTGGGCGACGGTGAGGATGTTGTGGGAACGGCTGCAGCTGGCGCGACCTGGGTGCGCGATTTGCCTGGCCACGCGATGAACGCAACCACGCCGACGATGGTCGCTGCTGCACCCGCTGCGATCGCCGGTGCTAGCCAGCGTCGCTCATGCTTGTCGGGTTGCGCCGGCAGAGCCGGTGTCGCCGCGCTCCCATGCGAGGCCCGATCGAGATCGTCGATCAGCTCGCGCACGGTGCGATAACGATCCTCGGGGGCAAGTGCGAGACATCGAGCGACGATCGGCTCGAGGTACGGCGGCACGTCGGGGTTCAGCTCACGCATCGGCGGCGGCTTTTTGTGCAGCCGCATCTCCATCACCGCGTGTGGAGACAAGCCGCGAAACGGCGGCTCGCCCGCGAGCAGCTGATAGAGCATGACGCCGAGCGAATAGATATCCGAGCGCTCGTCGACCGGCGCACCCTTGACCTGCTCGGGAGACATATACGCAGGCGAACCAAGGATCGCACCGCTGGCCGTAACCCCCGAATCATCGATCGATCGCGCGAGCCCGAAATCGGCAACCCTAACGTTGCCGCTGTTATCGACGAGCACGTTGGCAGGCTTGAGATCGCGATGGACGACGCCTTGCGCGTGCGCCGCAGCCAATCCGGCACACACCTGACGCACGATCGAGAGCACGCGCTCGAGTGGCATGTGTCGGTCGCGCTTCATCATCGCGGCGAGGTCCTCGCCGTCGACGAGCTCCATCGTCAAAAACCGCAGCCCCGCATGTTCGGCGAGATCGTAAACGCGCAGCACATTCGCGCTCGTTACCTTGCGAGCCAGTGCGATCTCGCGACGAAACCGCGCCAACGCCTCGGGATGATCATCGCGCTCGGAGCGCACGATCTTGATCGCGACCTCGCTGCGTAGCTCGGTATCGTAGGCGCGATACACCTCGCCCATGCCGCCTTTGCCAAGCACGCCGATCACGCGATAGCGCGGACCAAAATCAGGCTCTTGATCGAGATCCCGTCCCGACGACCGCAAGTACATCGACTTCGGCTTTCCCTTGTCGCTACCCGGCTTATCGTCGCGGGTCGGCGGCAAGGATTGTGGGCGCGTCGAAACGTCCTTTGGATCGTCGTCCATGCCTCCGACCATCGTAAACTCACTGACATGTACGCGTCGACATGAACATGTCGTCACCGCCCTTCGAGGGCGAGCGACTCGATACGAACACCAACGTGCGCCCGTCGAACGAGATCTCCGGATCGTCGCTTTGCTCGAGCGAAAGCTCGTCGACCGGCGCGCTCGGTCCAAAGCGCGCGTCGATCGCCGGCCGCGTCGATTGATAGATCCGCAGCGGGTCGACGCCGCGCACCGCAACGAAGTAGAGAGTCAACGCGTCACTACTCAGCGTCGGGTAGCCGTCCTCGCCCTCGGGTGTATCGAAGACCTGCGTCTGATCGACGTACGTCGTGCCGTCATACACCGCGCGGTACAGCGTCGGATGTCCCCAGAATGCTTCGTTGGCGTCGTGCGTGAACGTCGGCGCGTATAGCGGACCGAGCTCGGGCGCAGGGACCGCGACGTCGAACGGCAGCGACGTCGACGTGCGCGTAGACTTGAAGTGCCCGCCGGGGTAGCGCTCGAAGTACAGCGTGAGACCGTCGTGCGTGATACCGGGCACGTATTCATCGGCCGACGTGTTCAGCTGCATCATCGGCGCAGCGTTGTCGAACGCAGCATCCGGCGAGGCGCGCGTAGCTTCGAAGAGATCGTAGCCGCCGACGCCACCCGGCCGGTTCGATACGAAGATGACGGTCAGTCCGTCGGGCGGCATCGCCGGGCTGAGCTCCATGTCTGACGACGAGATCGAAGAAAGCCACGTCGGCGTCGACCACGGCTCGAACGTGCAATCGAGCTCGTCGAAGTTGATCCGTCCGCAGCCCGTAGCAAGCAGAGGAATCAGCAGCCGACGCGACATCACCCACGCCCAGCGTACCTGACTGCGCGAGCTCTACGCGGTCACGGAGCGCACGCACCCACAGCCCAGGTGCACTCGTCGTCTGCGAAACATTGCGACGCCTGACATGCCGCGAGCTCCTCGGGCGTGGTGGAACAGAGCTGCAGTGTACTTGGCGGGTTGAGAAACGACGTCATGCAGTAGTCATCGCAGTACACGTCGGCATCGACCTTGGTCGTGTCCCCAACCTGCCCCGACGTTGCGAGGTATTGGTCCTGGCAGGCCCGCAAGTTGTCCGCGTTTGCGGTGACCGGGATTGTCTCCTGAGAGATGCCGAACGCGCGGCTCGTGCGGATCGGATAGGACGTTTGGAGCGGAAGCGATCTGATTTGGCCGTTGAAGTACGCAGCCTGCTCAAGACCAAAGACGCCGCGGCTACCGACGACGACGTCGTAGTTGTTGATCGCCTCCGGCGTCATCATGCCCATCAGCAACAGCGTCGTCGGCGTGCCGTGGTTCATGTTCGCGCGGTACGCCTGGACGACGCCGCCGCTCGAAATGCGCCCCGTGACGGATCGCCGTCGCGGTGGCAGTCGTGTTGAAGAGCGCGGTGCTCGCTCGGCGGAGTTCAATCGTCTCGTGCTACACCGGTCGAATGTCACACGACCTGCACGAGCAGAACCGCCGCTCGTGGAATCACGCGACGCGCGCACACAACGCACACAAGGGTGATCAGGCCGCGTTTCTGCGCGGCGGTGGCTCGACGCTATTTCCCGAGGAGCTCGAGCTGCTCGGCGAGCTGCGCGGCAAGCGAGTCGTTCATCTTCAGTGCAACGCGGGCCAGGACACACTCTCGCTCGCAGCGCGCGGTGCGCAGGTAACGGGCGTCGATATCAGCGACGAAGCGATCGACTTCGCACGCGAGCTGGCACGCGGCAGCGGCATTGCCGCGACGTTCGAGCGCGGCGACGTCTTCGCGTGGCTCGGGGCGACGACCGAGCAATTCGACATCGCGTTCTCCAGCTATGGTGCGATCGCGTGGCTGTCGGACCTGCCCACGTGGGCACGCGGCGTGGCGCGAATCCTCGCGCCCGGCGGTCGACTCGTCGTCGTCGAGTTTCATCCCGTGCTCTACCTGTTCGATGATGATGGGCGCATCGGCACCGGATGCGCGCGCGGCGGCAAAGGCGCGCGACTCGACAATCCGCAGGGCATCGGCGATTACGTGGCACTGTCGCAGGGCGCGTTGCCAGCCGGCGAGCACATCGAGACCGCGCCGTTCGAGAACCCGGAGGCGTGTCACGAGTGGGACTGGTCGCTCGCCGACATCGTCGACGCGGTCGCGCGGGCCGGGCTTCGGATCGAGACCGTGCGCGAGTGGCCGTACGCGAACGGCTGCAAGTTCTTCCCGAACATGGTCGCCCTCGACGGTCGACGATGGGCGCTGGCTCCCGGTTCGCCGAAAGTCCCTCTCATGTATGGGTTGGTCGCGTCGCGCTACAAGTGACCGGGTTACTCGAAGCACGCCCACAACCGCGCTGCGACCGCGATCGGATCTGCGGTGACCACGAAGTTGTGAGGATCCGCGGCCGGCGCCGAAAGCAATCTGGCGTTGTCGTCGACAACGAATCCGAACGCAGTCCAGACGGGCATCGTGCGCGCGAAATACGGATCCTGGTCGTGCATGACGGCGCGCATGCTGGTGAGCGGCGTCATCCAGACGCTCGATGTAGTCCACGTCGCAGGTTCGTTGGCCGACACGCTGCTATCCCCAAGGCCCGCGAGGTTGCACACCCACTCGACCGAGTGCAAAAGCTTCGCGAGGTACGCGACATGACCTCCGCCTTGCGAGCCGCCGATCAGCCGAGTTGTAGCCCAGTTGATCGTCGTCGGAACGCGACCAGGTGCATGCCCATCGACGTACGGCAGTAGATCCTCGAGCCGTGTGGTCGCGTCGTTTGGTGGCCGCACATGTTTCACGTCACCGGGGTCGTTCGCTTCGATGCCCTCGAGGATCTCGAGGCGAACTGCGCCATAGCAGTCGAGGTCGTCACCGCAGATCACATCGAGAGTCGGCATGTTGTCGTACGCAACGATGATGCCGATGCGGCCGTGATCGATCGCCTCTTGCATGATCAGCAGCGAGCTGCCGAGATACATCGACGTCGCGGGTTCGAACGGTTTGCCGCCGGTGCCCTTGAAGAAGATGTAGAGCGGCGTTGCGGCGCTTGCACCCGATGGGATGGCGATCACGTGATAGCCGAACGCGTCGGTCATCCCTGCGTTCGTTGCACTCGGGCGGATTGCACACGCGGTTCCTCCGACGAGCGCCGTCTCCGCGATGCACCACGGGTTTGCGGCATCGTTCGCGCTGTCGCCGCAGCCGGCGAGCGCAGATGCGCCCATTGCGTACGCCACCACCCTTTGCATCACCGATCCGATGATGCCCAGCTTGCGGGCCGAAGCACCAGCGAAACTACTGCGCGACGGCGCGAATCGCGTCGACGGCTCGATCGGTCTCGCTGGTCGTGTTGTAGATGGCCGGCGAGACGCGGACTCCGCGAATCGTTGGCACGTCCTCGGGCGCCTGCGCCTGAACGAGCACCTTGTGACGCTCCCAGAGTTGTTTCTGGACATCGCCGGGCTTCTTGCCGGGCAGCTCGAAGACGAGCAGCCCACAGGACGCCCACGGTTCGTCGACGGTGTAGAACTTGATGCCAGCAATCTTCGCGAGCCCGATACGAAGCTGCCGCACGAGCTCGCGCACGCGCGCTTCCTTGCGCTGCGCGCCGACGTGAAGGTGGTAGTCGATCGCGGCGCCCGCGGCGACAAACTCGGCGAAGTTGACGGTTCCGAACTCCATATACGCAGCCATCGGAAACGCGGGCGGTCGAAAGCCGCCGAACCGCGGTGGGATCTTCGTAGCGTGTTCGGCCTTCATCCACAACGCGCCGGCCGCGACCGGGCTCGCGAGCCATTTGTGGAGGCTCGTGCAGTAGTAGTCGGCGTGTAGATCCGGCACGCGATGGTCGAGGATCGCGAACGATTGTGCCGCATCGACGACGACCTCCGCGCCAGCTTTGTGCGCGACGTCAGCGATGCGCGCGACCGGCATCACCTGGCCGGTGCGATTGCTAACATGAGTGACGAGCACGAGCTTCGTCTTCGGCGTGATGGCCTTCGCGTACGCGTCGACGATGGCGTCCGCGCTTGTCGCCGGAATCGGGAGATCGATCCGGCGCACCGTCACACCCTGCCGCCCGCGCGCCGCGACCATGTCGAGCATGTGGAAGTAGTCTTGCGACGTGCACACGAGCTCGTCGCCCGGCGCGAACGGATAGCCAAGCAGCACGGTGCCGATCGCCTCGGTCGTGTTGCGCACGAGCGCGAGCTCGACCGGCGGCACGCCGAGCAGGTGGGCAAGCTGCGGGTGGACTTTCGGTTCGAGAAGCTCGGCGCCCATCGTCGCGAGCCGGCGCGCGGGCAAGCGATTGATCGCGCGCGTATGCTCGACAAACGCATCGTAGACCGCGCGTGGAGGCGTGCACGTCCAGCCGTTGTCGAGGTTGATCACATCGGGCTCGAGCTCGAAGTCGGCGCGGATGCGTGTCCAGTCGTCGCTCGGCAGCGCTTTGGTCGCAGCGTTTTTCGCGCACGCCGCGAGCGGCAGCGCTGCGCCGAGGCCGAGGAGCATCCGCCTATCTAGATCCATGAACGCGAACGTACACCGTGATGGAGGATCACCGTCGAGCCGGCGGCCCACACATCGCCGGTGCCGGTCCCCCAGATCCCGAACAACGGTTCGTGGACGCCACTCGATGAGCGCGACCACTGCGTGCCATCCCAATGCAGGATCGTACCCACGTCGCCGACGGCCCAGATGTCGTTCGGAGCGCTTCCCCAAATGGCGTTGAGATCGTAGGTCGTCGGGCAATTCACCTCCGACCACGTGCTGCCGTCGAAGTGACCGATCGTTCCGAAGTCACCTACGACCCAGATGTCGTCGCTGGCGAAGCCCCAGATCCCGCGCGCGACCTGCGACAGCGTGTGAACGGGCGCCGACACCGTGCGACCGTCCCAGTGCGAGTAGCCGAGGTCACCGACGATCCACATATCCGACGGTGCACTGCCCCACATGCCCATGATCGTGTAGCCGCTTGCTTGCGACCAACCAAACGACGTCCACGCGACGCCGTCCCAGTGCTCGAGCCCGCCAGCGTGGCCACCGATCCAAACATCATCCGACGCGGTTCCCCAGACGGCTTGCCATCCCGCGGTGACGAGATCACTCGTGTGCCACGATGAACCATCCCAGTGGCGCACGCGTTCGCCCGCGATCCAAACGTCGTCGGCGGATGCTCCCCAGATTGCGGCCGCGCCGAACCAGTCGATGTCTTCGTTCGCCGTCCAACCGGAGGCGTCGTAGTGGAACACGCGCCCGAACAGATCGGTGGCCCAGGCTTCGCCAGGACCGTCCGCCCACACCGCTCGAAGGTCGTGCCCTGCCAACGGCACCTCCTTGCTGATGCACCACGCGGGCGTGCACTTCGAGCTGGTGTGCGGGTCGTCCGGACGCGGAAAATCGTTGTCGTCGACCGGTCGAACGCAGGCGGAAGCGAGGACTACCGTGAGGGCGCCACACGTCGGATTCATCCGTCGCGTGTAACGCCGCGTCGTGCCGCGGTCATGTGCCGGAAGTCCTACGAGCGCGAATCAATGGCCACGCGAGTGGCCAGTGGCCAATGCAATTGGCCTGAATGCGACCTGGGTCAAGGGTTTAGTCAGGCGGCACATGGCATCTAGCTTGCTCCTGTCGCGGAGATGGTCCGGTACGTCGTCGTTGTAGCAATCGCGACCCTACTCGCGGTTGCACCCTCGATTGCTGACACGACGACGACTCAGCCCGCCGCTCCGTCCCGCATCGAGCGGATCCGACGCGGGATCATGCGTCACATCACGCTGCGTCCAACGGTGCGCGAGGCCGTTGCCAAGGAGCGCGATCAGGCCAAGCAAGGACAGATTTCGTCGGCGGCGACGAGCGTCACCCAGAACCGCGAAACGATCCAGCCGGCGGGCCTGCGCGAACGCTTCGCGCTGTGGCGGAGCAAACGAAGCGTCACGCGGAAAGCATTCCGCGCTGTCGATGACCGCTCCAAAGTTGGCGACACCGCCGGCGCACGCGACGCGCTTGCCGGTTTGAACACGTTGCAGGCTTCCGGTCGCGAACGCGCGGAGAAGCGAGCGTTCAATAACGCGCTCTATGTCGCGAAGCGCACCGCCGGCAAACGCTCGATCTTCGAATTCAAAAGACCGGAGGAGGCGGGCAACCTCGAGCTCGGACTCGACAACCTCAATTTCGCCGCGGAGCTCGCGAAGAAAAATGATGCGCTCAATAGCGCGAAGGTTCAGCGCACCGCAGAAACGATGATGAAGGGCGGCCTCAAAATGGCTGCCTCGCAAGCGAAGGCCGGCAATGCCGAAGCGGCGTGGCAGCTGCTCGACAAGGCATCGACGGCGGCCGGCCAAGCCGGGCTGACGTTCCCCGAGCCGAAGGCGAGACGCATTCTCGTTCAAGCGTTCGAGGTCAATGCATCGCAGATGTACAAGGCCGGCGCGCACGACGACGCGGCGGCGTCGCTCTACCAGGCCGACGCGATCCGGCGCTCGCTCGGCGATCGCGCGGGCCGCGCCACAGAACGCCTGCAACAAAAGCTCGCACCGCAGATGACCGAGCTGGCGAAAGCACACCGCGCTGCCGCCGATTCAACGGTCGCCGCGCCAGAGTCGCACGTAAAGACGGTAGGCCGGCTACCCGACGTCGCCGAGTCGCGCCGCTTCATGAAGGAGGTCGTCTCACACGAGCGCCGCTTCTACCAACCGGGCGTCGGCTACGATGACGCGACCGGCCTGACGTTCGACGGTCACGCGATCGATCGCAGGACAGGTGAGCTCGTCGGCAAGCCGCGCAACTGGAGCGCCGCGTCCAAAGAATCACTTCACATCGTCCTCCTCGCGAAGGCGATCGCCGGCGATCCCACCGCGCAGGCGCTCATCACGCCCGACCCCGCTCACCCCGAAATGGCAGTCGCGCGTGCACGCGAGGTGTTGCGCCACAAGATCGACACGTACCGTCGCTTCCACGAGAAGAATCCCGGCTTCGCCGGTTTTTTGCCGTGGTTCAAAATCGATCACGGCGAGATGGCACCCATGGACGGCTGGACGAATCGCGTCCCCGGCCTCGATAACGGCCAGCTCGCCTGGTCGATGTACATGGCCGAAGGCGTGCTGCGCGAGAAGGGCGACGTCGAGCTGGCCGACGCGTACCGCAAACATCTAAAGATCATGTCCGACAACGTCGTCAACGTGTTCTACGACCCGGCGGCGCAGCACTTCCGCGGCGAAGCGGTCATCGCCCGCGGCAGCAGCGTGGCCGCCGCGAAGAACAGCTACGAGACGCAGCCCGGCGGCTACCACATCAAGGATGCATACGAGGGCCTGATGCTCGTGCACTTCGCCGACCTGATGGGCTCGTGGAGCGGCCGCGCGAAGGGTGAGCGCGACGCGCCATGGCGCGACCCGCGGCGCGTGCCCGCAACGAAGAAGCTCGGCCGCGACGAGGTCACCGTCGTCGAGGGACAGTTCTACGGCAGCCACGAAGAGTGGGGGTTCCTCGTACTGCCGACGCGCGATGTTCCGATTGCCGATCGCCTGTTTCAAAACAATCAGCGCGTCCGCACGCAGCACTCGGCGCGCCATCACTTCAGCGGTTTGTTCGCTCCAACGCACGAACCGATCGCGACCGAGGATGTGCCGAAGAGCGGCCTGCAATACGTGAACTCGAACGGCGTCCCTGGCGTATCTGCGTTACCGGTGCGCAAAGGCAAACCGATCTTCACACCGTATGCCGCGTTCCCGCTCGCGCTCGTCGACGACCGCTTGTTCACCGGCTGGTTGAAATCGATGGTCGATCGACCCGGCATGTTCGGGCCGTATGGCATCGGCGAGAGCTACAGCGAGGACGGCCGCACGGCGCCGCTCTTGACGTGGGACGGCAAGGCATTGCCGATGGTCGCGCACATGGGCGGCATCGCATCCGACGTCAGGCGCTTCCTCAAACGCGACGGCAAATACGACGCGTTCCTCGCCCGCGAAAAAGCGGACTACCGGTTGTTCGACGAGTCGAAGATCTCCGGCGAGCGCGTGCCGTTCCACGCACCGCCCGCGCCGCGAGGAGCGCACCGATGATTCGTCTAGCGCTGCTCGCCGCCGCCGCATGCGCGTGCGGTCCGGAGGAATCAAACGCGGTTACACCCGCTCCGGCAGCCGGTTCTGCATCGAAGATCGATTCGCTCATCGCGCGCATGACGCTCGATGAGAAACTCGGTCAGCTCACGCAGCTCGAGGGAGCGTGGGATGCGCCGGGCGGACCGAAGATCGACGACAAGTATCGCGCGATGATCGCCGAGGGCAAGGTCGGATCGTTTCTGAGCGTGTTCGGCGCCGACTTCACGCGCGAGTTGCAGACAATCGCCGTCGAGAAATCGCGCTTGAAGATTCCGCTGCTGTTCGCGTTCGACGTCATCCACGGTTTTCGCACCACGTTCCCCGCGCCGATCGCCGAGGTGTCGAGCTGGAACCCGGCGGCGGTCGAACAAGGCGCGCGCATCGCTGCGATCGAGGCGACGGCAGCCGGTATTCACTGGACGTTCGCGCCGATGGTCGACGTCGCGCGCGATGGTCGCTGGGGCCGCATCATGGAGAGCGCCGGTGAGGATCCGTATCTCGGCATGGTGATGGCCGCGGCGCGCGTCCACGGTTTTCAAGGCAACGATCTGGCCGCGCCCGACACGCTCCTCGCGTGCGCGAAACACTTCGCAGCGTACGGCGCAGTTGAAGGCGGCCGCGACTACAACACCGCCGAGGTCTCGGAGCGCACGCTGCGCGACGTGTACTTGCCGCCGTTCCGCGCAGCACTCGATGCCGGCGTCGTGACGTTCATGAGCTCGTTCAATGACATTGGCGGCGTGCCGGCGAGCGCGCACCACGGCCTGTTGACCGATGTGCTACGCGGCGAGTGGGGCTTTAAAGGATTCGTCGTCAGCGACTGGGAGTCGGTCGGTGAGCTGATCAAACACGGCGTCGCCGCCGATCGCGCAGAGGCCGCGCGCCTCGGGCTCACTGCCGGCGTCGACATGGAGATGGTCAGCAAGACCTATATCGAGAATCTCGCCGCCGAGGTGAAAGCCGGCCGGGTGCCGATGGCGATCGTCGATCAGGCCGTGCGGCGCGTGCTCGAGGCCAAGCAGCGGCTCGGCTTGTTCGACGATCCGTTCCGCTACAACGATCCGCAGCGCGAGCACGATCGCATCCTCACCGCCGAGCACCGCGCCGCCGCGCGCACGATGGCGCGCCAGTCGATGGTGCTGCTCGGCAACCGGGGCAACGTCTTGCCGCTGTCGCGCGACCTGCGCTCGATCGCCGTCATCGGGCCGCTCGCCGACAGCAAACAGGTGCCGCTTGGTCCGTGGTCGGTGCCTGGGCGCGCTGCTGATGTCGTCACGGTGCTCGATGGCCTCAAGCAGGCCGTACCGAAAGCGCGCGTACTTCACGCCGCCGGCGTCGGCCTCGAACCGGCTGCTGGCGACGCGCGCGGCATCGCGCAAGCCGTCGCGCTCGCGCGTCGCGCCGATGCAGTCATCCTCGTGCTCGGCGAACCGGATACGCTGAGCGGCGAGGCGAAGAGCCGCGCTGACATCCGGCTGCCAGGTCGCCAGGATGAGCTCGCGCGCGCGGTCATCGCCGCGAACCCGCGCACCGCCGTGCTTCTCATGAACGGGCGCCCGCTCGCGATCCCGGAGCTCGCTGCGACGGCGCCCGCGCTACTCGAGACGTGGTTCCTCGGCGTCGAGGCCGGCAACGCGATCGCCGATGTCGTCTTCGGCGACTACAACCCGAGCGGCAAACTCCCCGTCACGTTCCCGAACGCCAGCGGGCAAGAGCCGCTCTACTACAATCAGAAGACCACCGGCCGCCCGGCGAAGGCCGATGTGGTGTGGAGCTCGAAGTACATCGACACGCCGATTCCGCCGCTCTTCCCATTCGGCCACGGCCTCAGCTACACGCGCTTCGAGTACTCCGACCTATCGATCACACCGAAGCAGCCGACGACGGCAGGCACGCTCGTGATCGAGTACTCGATCGAGAACGTCGGCGAGCGCGCGGGCACCGAGGTCGCCCAGCTCTACGTGCGCGACCGCGTGACGAGCGTCGCGCGCCCGATCATTCAGCTGCGCGGCTTCGCGCGCGTCGAGCTCGCAGCGCACCAGAAGCGGCGCGTCCACATGGAGATGCCGCTCGCGATGCTGGCGTTCCATGGGCTCGACATGAAGCTCGCTGTCGAGCCGGGCGATCTCGAGATCCAGATTGGCAGCTCCTCCGCCGACATCCGCTTGCGCGCGGACGCAACCGTGACCGGGCCGCGCGCGGTGCTCGCTAGCGACCACGCGATCTACAGCACGACGACGATCCGCTAACGATCTCGATCTCAGAACGTGACGCTGAGCGTGATGTCAGGATAGACCGAATCGCAACGCACGCACTCCGAGACGATGCGCGTGTAACCAACGCCGATCCCGAGTACCACGCGCCCGACGACGTACATGATGCCCGCGCTCGCGCCGACCGCGTCGATATCGTAGTAGTCGCCGTCGACGAAACCATGCGTGTAGTGGACTCCGATGTACGGCAGCACGGGCCAGCTGCCGTAGAGCGGCTGCGCGACGTAGGTGATGCCCGGCGTGATTTGCGTGATGCCTGGACCTTCGCCCCAATGATGCGAGAGCGAGAGGCCGACCGAGAGGCCATCGAGCACGTAGTACCCGGCGCCGATGCCGATCGAGTAATAGCGGTAGCCATTCGCGAAGCTCACGCCGCCGCCGGCCGACACCCCGAAGCGACCCTGATCAAACGGCGTCTGACGCTCTTCGAACGGATCGGCATGCGCAGCCGACGCGATCACGAGCAGTAACGCAACACCCCTCACGGACGCAGCGTACCGCATTGGCGATCCCGGCCCAACTGGCGACTTGTCAGGTGGACGCGCCCGGCTGCATCGTCATTTGATGGTCGAGCTGCTCGCCAGATTCGTGTCTGCGTTCAAGCGCGGGATCGAAGGCGAGCTCGCGGCGATGCGCGAGTCGTCGGCGGCGTTCGAGATTCCGCTCGCACGCGCCGAGGACCTCGGAGCGCTTCGCTACAGCTTCGAGCTCTCCTCGGCGGAGCGCCTCGCACCCGGGATCATGTGCGCGCTCAAGACGGCTCGCGGTGAGCAGCGCGTTCGGATCGAGCGCATCGCCGACAATCGCGTCGCGATCAGCGCGGAACAGCCGGTTGATGTTACTGCGGCGTGCGCGCTCGTCGTTGCACCGTGGTTCCTCTACGAGCGCTTGCTGCAGGCGATCGATGGAATCCGCGCTGCGCCGCTCGCGATGACGCTGTTCGGAAAGCAACCGCCAAACCGCGTCGCGGTCGACCTCACGTGCGATCACGCCGCGCTCAACGCGAGCCAGCGCGCCGCCGTCCAGCTCTGTGCGGAGAGCAATGTCGCATTCATCTGGGGGCCGCCGGGAACGGGCAAGACCGCGACGCTCGTCCACGTGGTTGAAGAGCTGCTCGCGCGCGGCGAACGGATCTTGATCGCATCGACGACGAACGCGGCGATCGATCAGCTCCTCGCGAAGCTCGCAGCGCGGGCCTGGTTTTCGCCCGGAACGTTCGTCCGGATCGGACGAAGCGATGCCGAGACGTTCGGCGCAGAGCTTGCCGACATCGTGGACTCTCGACAGAGCGCGCGCCAAGACGAGCTCGCGCGGCTGCGCCAACGCATCGGCGACGTCGAGCAGCAGGTTCGCTTCGCGCGCGCGATGGCGACCGAGCTCGCGCCGGCGGTAACGGCACAGCAATCGCTGTTCGCCGAGCCCACACCACCGCTCCGCGCGGCGGCGCTGTCGCACGTGTTCGCCGCGGCCGATGCGATCGCGACGCTTGACGCCCGAGGTCAGCTGCGCGCGCTCGCGCAACGCATCGCGCGACTCGAGCGAGTGCGCGTGCTGTCCCGCGCGCGGATCCAAGCGCGTGCCGCCGAGGATCGCGACCTCGAGGCGCGCGTCGTCGCAGACGCCCGCGTCGTGTTGTGCACGCTGTCGAACACGTATGTCTCGCCGCTACTCGCGAACGAGCGGTTCGACGCGCTGATCGTCGAAGAGGCCGGCATGGCGTCGCTGCCACCGCTGTTCCACGCCGCCAGCTTGTGCGACCACCGCGCGATCATGGTGGGTGATCCGCGTCAGCTGCCACCGATCGTGCAATCGAACGACGAAGGCGTTCGTCGCGTCATCGGCCGCAACGTCTTCGACGTC
>Ga0070698_100002719_pt1 | contig 19443 bp, 13 predicted proteins | sample KBSK1502metaG_FD_65477 | JGI IMG/M metagenome (GOLD analysis project Ga0070698, IMG submission 65477) | Corn, switchgrass and miscanthus rhizosphere microbial communities from Kellogg Biological Station, Michigan, USA - KBS K1-50-2 metaG | ecosystem: Host-associated > Plants > Roots >...
CACACGGCCGCGATTCACCTCGGCGGGCGCCTGGCCGTCATCGACGAGGCGGGCCGCCTCACGCGCCTCGATCCGGCGGGCCGCCATCTCGCTGCGCTCGCGGGTTGCGAGTGGAACCTGGGCGACACGGTGAGCGAGCAGGATCTCGCGCGCGTCACGACGTGGATGGCCGATGCTCTCGTAGCGGCGCTCACGCAGGATCCCGCGCCCCCCGAGGTCCGTGGGCTGTGGCTGACCGAACCCCTCGGGGTGCTCGGCGGCATCGCGGGTGCGATGTTCTCGGGCGGCGTCGGCGAGTACGTCTATGGGCGCGAGGAGCACGATTTTGGCGACCTTGGCCGCCGTCTCGGGCACGCCATCCGCGAGCGCCTCGCCGCGGGGTGTTTCCCGTTTCCACTTTTGCCCGCGGGCGAGTGCATGCGTGCCACGGCGCTCGGCGCTTCGGAGTACAGCGTGCAATTGTCTGGAAACACGGTCTATATCTCGAGTCCAAGGGAATTGCTGCCCCGCAAGAACCTGCAGGTGATCCACCCTTTGGTACGGCTTGACGATACGGTCGACCCGTCCGCGGTCGCGGCCGCCATCCGAGACCATTTTCAACATTTCGATCTCGTCGAAGGCGATTCGGAAGTCGCGCTCGCGTTCCGCTGGCGCGGCGCACCCGCCTATGCTCGACTGGCCGGCTTTGCCCGAGGGATTATGGAGGCGCTCCCGCGCACGCTCGCGGCGGAAAAGCCCGTGTTCGTGATCCTTGACAGCGATATCGCTCAGACGCTCGGCGCGATCCTCAGGGACGAATTGGCTGTGACCTCCGAGGTGCTGGTGCTCGACGGCATCTCGCTCTGGGACTTCGATTACATCGATCTCGGCCGCGTGCGGATGCCTTCTTTCACCGTCCCGGTCACGATCAAGTCGCTCGTCTTCGGCGAGGATCCGCGCATCCCCGACGCCGACGCCCGTGGCCACCACGAGCACCGGCACGCGCACGCGCACCACCATCATCACGGAAACGATCATCATCACGACCACGGACACCATCACGGAGACGAGCATCATCACCACCACGACCACGTCCCGGATCGTCAGCGTTAGCGGCGCGAGCCCGAAGGCCGCCTTCGACTGGAAGTGGATCGTGATAGGCGCATGCGTCGCCTTCACGGTCTACATTGCGGTCATTCCGCTCGGGTTCCTTCTGTGGCAAAGCTTTCGCACGCCGCAGACGGCGGCGACCGCCGCCGTTTTCACGCTCGGCAACTACGCTGCGGCCTACGGCAGCGCCGACACCTGGCGGCTGTTCGGGACCTCGATCCAGTTCGCGTTCGGCGCCTCGCTCTTCGCCTTCGTGCTCGGCACGACGCTCGCGTGGATGAACGAGCGCACCAACACGCCGTTCAAGTCGATCTTTTTCGCGCTCTCCCTCATCCCGCTGGTCATCCCCTCCATCCTGTTCACCGTCGCCTGGATTCTGCTCGCCAGCCCGCAGATCGGCATCGTCAACCTCGTGTTGCAGGGTTGGTTCGGCCTGACGGAGGCGCCGTTCGACATTTACTCGCTGGGCGGGATGATCTGGGTGGACGGGCTGCATTACTCGCCGATGGCGTTCCTCCTGATGAGCGCGGCCTTTCGCGCCATGGATCCGTCGCTCGAGGAATCGGCGACGATGAGCGGCGCCAGCATCTTCCAGGTTGCCTGGCGTGTGACGCTCAGGCTCACCTGGCCCGCGATCTTCGCGACGATCCTCATCCTGTTCGTGCGCTCCATCGAGTCGTTCGAAGTGCCGGCACTCCTGGGTCTCCCGGTGGGAATCGAGGTGTTTACTTCGTCTATCTACCAGGCGGTGCACCGCTATCCCAGCCAGGTTGGCCTCGCGTCGGCGTACGCAGTGGCGCTGCTCGCCATCACGACGGCGGGGGTGTATTTCGTCTCGCGGCTCTCCAGCCGCGGCTCGAAGTACGCCACGATGACCGGCAAGGGTTTCCGCCCGCGGCAGATCGATCTCGGGCGGTGGCGCTGGTTCACGGCGGCGGTCTTCGTCGTCTACTTCGTGCTGATCGTCGTGTTGCCCTTCGCCGTGCTCCTGTGGTCGTCGTTCCAGCGGTTCTACTCGGTGCCCTCGATGGAGGCGCTGCGGAACCTCACGCTCGATCCCTATCGCTTCATCTTCACCTACCCGGATCTCGGGCGCACGGTGTGGAACAGTTTCGTCCTCTCCTTCGGCTCGGCGACCATCGTGATGCTCGTGACCTCCGTCATCTGCTGGATCGTGGTGAAGACGCGGCTCCCGGGGCGGTGGCTCCTCGACAACATCGCGTCGCTCCCGATGGTGTTTCCGGGACTCGTGCTCGGTCTGTCGATCATGATCTTCTACCTGAACGTCGACGTCGGCGTGTACGGCACAATCTGGATCATGTTCATCGCCTACATCACGCGCTTCATGCCGTACGGACTGCGCTACAACACGACGTCGATGCTGCAGATCCACAAGGAGCTCGAGGAGTCGGCGGCGATGAGCGGCGCCTCGTGGTTCACGGCCTTCCGCAGGATCATCCTGCCGCTCCTGAAGCCCGGGCTCCTGGCAGGCTGGATCTACGTGATGATCGTCTCCATCCGGGAGCTCTCGACGTCGATCCTTCTCTACAGCCCCGACACGCAGGTGGTCTCCATCGTCATCTGGCAGCTATGGGAAAACGGCCAGTACGTGGAGCTCTCGGCGCTCGGAGTGCTCTTCATCACCACGCTCTTCGTGCTGGTTCTTGTCGCCCGTTGGCTCGGCAACAAGTACGGCATTCAGGAATGACAAGGGTGATGAAAAGGGGGCAGGGGGAAGGGGGAAGGGGACGGGGGAGGGGGAAGGCGCCGTGCTGAAAATCGAGGGCCTGTCCACCGAGTACCCGAACGACAAAGGTCAGATCATCAAGGCCGCCCAGGACGTGAGCTTCACCGTGGCCGAGGGGCGTCTCTTTACGCTGCTCGGTCCCAGCGGCTGCGGCAAGACGACGACACTCCGTTCGATCGCCGGCCTCGAGCGGCCCCGCACCGGCGAGATTTCGGTCAACGACCGCGTCGTCTATTCCTCGTCCACCGGCGTCTTCGTGTCGCCGAACCGGCGCGGCTTCGGCATGGTCTTCCAGTCCTACGCCATCTGGCCGCACATGAACGTGTTCCAGAACGCCGCCTTTCCGCTTGAAGTCGGCGGCCGCGGGTACTCGCGCAAGAAAATCCGCGAGAACGTCATGCGCGTCCTCTCCGCCGTGCAGCTCGACCATCTCGCCGAGCGCGAGGCGACGAAGCTCTCCGGGGGCCAGCAACAGCGCCTGGCGCTGGCGCGCGCGCTGGTGATGGAGCCGGCACTCCTCCTGCTCGACGAACCACTGTCGAATCTGGACGCGAAGCTTCGCGAGAAGATGCGCTTCGAGCTGAAGCGCCTGCAGCGCGAGTTGAAGATCACCACCGTCTACGTGACGCACGACCAGAGCGAGGCGCTCGCCCTGTCGCACGAAATCGCGGTCATGAACGAGGGACGCATCCAGCAGATCGGCAGCCCGCGCGACATCTACGAACGTCCGTTGAACCAGTTCGTCGCGGACTTCGTGGGCACCAGCAACTTCATCGAGGGGACCGTCCTCCGCCGGGAGTCGACGACGGACGGCAGTTGCGATGTCGTGCGCACCGAGATCGGCGACGTCACGGTCAGTGCCGTCCAGGAATTGCACCCGGACGAGCGCGTCGCGCTGTCGGTGAGGCCCGAGGACGTGGAGCTGTCGGAGGCCAGGCCCGAGGGGGGCAACGTGTGGGAAGGGCACGTGGAACAGAAGATCTTCCTGGGCGAAGCGATTGACTTCCGGGTGAAGGTCGGGACACGCACGCTTCTCTCGCGGCGCCATCCGACCCTGCGAACAAAAGTCGGCGAGCCGATATTCGTGCAGTTGAATCCGCAGAAGTGCGTGGCCCTCAAGGTGGCGTAACGTGGCGAGTGACCGCTGGGCGTCCGACGTCATCGTAGACCTGCTGCAGGCCTACGACCTGCCATACGCCGCAATGAATCCTGGAGCGAGCTACCGTGGCCTGCACGATTCGATCGTCAACTACGGCGGCAACCGTCCGACCATGATCCTCTGCCAGCACGAGGAGATCGCGGTCCAGATCGCGCACGGCTACGCCAAAGCCAGCGGCAAGCCAATGGTCGCGATTCTGCACAATCTCGTCGGGCTGCTGCACTCCAACATGGCGATCTACTACGCCTACATCGATCGCGCGCCGGTGTTCATCGTCGGCGCCACCGGCCCGATGGACGAGACGAAGCGTCGTCCGCGCATCGACTGGATTCATACGGCTCAAAGCCAGGGCGACGCGGTGCGCGCCTACACGAAATGGGATTGCCAGCCGCATACGATCGACGGGGTCCCCGAGTCGTTTTCGCGCGCGTATTCGGTGATGATGACCGAGCCGCGTGGCCCGATCTACATGTGCTACGACGCGTGGCTGCAGGAGCAGAAGCTCGATCATGAGGTCGCGATGCCCCCCGCACACGCAGTCAGGGTGCCGACACGCATCGCGCCGGAGCCGCGGGCGCTTGCTGAGGCCGTTGATCTCATTGCCGCTGCCTCGAAACCGGTGATCATCGCCGAATATGTCGGTCGCGAGCCGGAAGCCTTCGATGCGCTCGTGACGCTCGCGGAGACGGCCGGCATCCCCGTTTACGATGTCGACAGCCGCCTGAACTTCCCGACGTCCCATCCGCTGAACATGAGTCACGCGAAAGACGTGTTCCGCGATGCGGATCTCGTCGTATGCCTTGACACGAGAGACTGGGAGCGGCCGACGACGGAGCTCGTGAGCGCGACGCGGCAGGTGACCTCGATCGTGCCGGCGACTGCGAAGTGGATCGACATCGGCTTCGGCGACCTGGGACTTTCGAGCTGGACGTTCGACTACCAGCGTCTGCATCACGCGCAGCTGCAGATCCTCGCCGACACCACGATCGCCATTCCGGAAATCACGCGGCTTCTCGACGCAAGGATCGCGAACGACGCGCCGCTGCGTGACCGGATCAAGGCGCGGAAGACCGATACGGCCGCCAGGAGCCGCGCGCTGCGCGAGAGGTGGGCGGAGGAAGCGAAGGTGGACTGGGACGCGAGTCCCATCACGCTGCCGCGGCTCGCCTCCGAGGTCTGGAGCGCCATCAAGGACGAGGACTGGGTCCTCACCGCCGGCACGCTCGAGCATTGGACGCGCAAGCTGTGGGACTTCGACGAGCCCTACCGTCATCCCGGGCGGTCGCTCGGCACGGCAACTCAATTCGGCATTTCGATGGGCGTCGCGCTCGCGCACCGCGAGGCGAAGCGGCTCGTCGTTGACATGCAGCCCGATGGCGACCTCATGTTCGATGCCGGCGCCATGTGGGTCGCGGCCAAGCATCGCATCCCCATGCTCGTGGTGATGTACAACAACCGCGCCTACTACAACGACTGGGAACACCAGATCCGGATGGCGAAATTACGCGGCACGCCGCTCGAGAGGGCGCACATCGGCATGGACCTGGACGACCCGGCGCCGGATTTTGCGGCGATGGCGAAATCGATGGGCTGGTACGCCGAAGGCCCGTTGGACTCACCCGAGGGGCTCGGAGCGGCCCTGGAACGGGCGATCGCGCGGGTCAAGGCGGGCCAGCCGGCGCTGCTCGACACCGTCACTCAGAAGCGGTAAAACAATTCATGAACACCGCGGCAACGGCCATTCGGACAGTCGGCGTGATCGGCGCGGGTCGCATGGGCCAGCCGATCATCGGCCATATGGTGCGCAGGGGCTTCACCGTGGTCGCCACTGATATCGACGCCGGGAAGCGGGAAGCGGTCGTGACGCGCGGCGCCGGTTGGCTGGACAGCGCGTCGGCGCTCGCACGGGCAGGGGATGCGATCCTCGTCTGCGTCGGTTACGACCGGGAGCTGCGCGAGGTGATGGCGGCGGGTCTCCTTCGGGACCTGGCCCACGGAACGATCGTGGCGGTGATGTCCACGGTGCACCCGCGCACGGTGCGGGAACTTGCGGAGCTTGCCGGGCCGTTCGGTGTGCATATCGTCGATTCGACGGTCTGCCGCGGCGGTCGCGCCGCGGATGAGGGCACACTCCTCTCGTTCGTGGGAGGGGACCCGGAGATCGTGGAGCGCCTGAAGCCGGTGCTGGCCTGCTTCTGCACGGACATCATCCACTCGGGCGGCGTCGGGACGGCGCAGGTCGCCAAGTCGGCGAACAACATGCTGATGTGGGCGTGCCTGATTGCCAATCACGAGGCGCTGGCGTTGGCGAAGCGCTCCGGGATCGATGTCGAGGTGCTGCGTGACGCGCTCCTCAAGACCGGCGCGGAGAACTCCGTCCTGCGACATTGGGGAACGAACACAATGGCGTGGGCGGAGGATGATATGGAGATCGTCCAGTCGATGGCCAACGATGCCGGCATCGGCCTTCCGCAGGCAGGGCTGAACCGGGAGTTGTGCCGAATGCTCAAGCCGAAGAAGTTCAGGTTGGATGAGTACGGAGTCTAACGAAACCGGCGGGCCTTAAAGGCCCGCCCCGCGTGTGAAGGACCTGACGATGGCGAAAGATGAGAAGGGCGTGACAGTGGAAGAAGTGGTTGTCAGCGAGTCGCACTACCACAGCAAGAAAGATCGTGTGTTCGTGCGCGCGATTCAGGGCCAGTACAACCTGAAGGAGGAGCTCGCGCGGCTGCGCGCAATGCCGCGCGTGAGAAAGGGACGCCTGATCAGGTTCAACGACGGGCCGCAGACATACAGCCGTCATTACATCGAGCCCAAGGACGGCATCACGCAGATGTTCCATATTCACCTCGAGGAATACGCGCCCGGCGGTCATTCGCAGAAGCACGGTCACGTGAACGAGGCGGCCTTCTACATTCTCGACGGCGAAGGGTACGAGATTCACGACGGCGTCCGGTACGACTGGAAGGCCGGCGACGTTGCCATCGTCCATAACAACTGCGTACACCAGCACTTCAATGCGAGCAGCACCAAGCCCGCTCGCGCGATCGTCATGAAGACCAAGCCGATGTTCATGTTCATGAACATGCTCTTCCAGAAGATGGTCGAGCCCCGGCCGACGACACCGGCACCTGGCGCTGAAGGCTTTCAGGCTCGCGAATTCGAGCAGAATTTCAACCACGACGAGTAGGAGAACCGGTGATGTCCTGGAGCGAATCAAAAGCGTGGATGAAGGGCACGAACAACCAGAAGCTCTATCAGGCGCTGCTCGATGACGCGGCTACGGCGCCGGCGAGGAACGCGAAGCGCAAGAAGGTGATCCACCCGGAGGAGATGCCGTGGGAGATGGCGCGCCAGGGCCTCCTCAAGCACCTGGTGAACGAGGCGATGAACACGCGCATGGAAACGGTGGACGCCTACATGCAGATCGTTCCGCCGGGCAGCCGCTCGGGAAAGCATCGGCACCTCGCCGAGGAATGCCTGTACGTGTTGGAAGGCCAGGGCTACGACCTGCACCAGGACTGCGACGTGGAGATCACCGACACCTACCACTGGACGCCGCAGGAAGAGGTGAAGCGCTACGAGTGGGAGGCGGGGGACGTCATCTACATTCCGCCCAACACGATCCACCAGCACTTCAACGCGAGTGCCGACAAGCCCGCTCGCCTCATCTCGATCGTCAACCGCATCTTCAAGGCGTGCGGACTGAATGACCTGGAGCAGATCGAGGACGCACCGGAGTACGACCCGGCGGTGGTCTTGACGCCGGACCGGGTCGAACGCTACCTGCGCGGCGCCCGCGCAACGGCCACGCGTTGATGATTGGTGATTGATGATTTGGTGATTGTGATCGGTGACAGGTGATTGGGAGTTGCACGATCGCAAGCCACGAATCACTAATCGCGAATTACTAATCGCTAGTTACACTTGGAGTCCCATGCCGAAGGACGCACTTGTCTCCGACGATCTGGCGAAGAAGTTCGCCGCCGAGAAGGAGACCCCGTACACGAAGTGGGTGCGTGCAGAGGGCCTGGACATCATCAGCTCGTTCTACGTTCCGGACCTGCACACGGTCGACCTCAAGCCGTGGGCGAGCCGCGGCGGGCGGGGCGTGTTCCTGAACCACGACGCCTCGCGTACCTCGAACGACTGTTATGTGTGCGAGATTCCACCCGGCAAGGAGCTCGCTCCTCACCACCAGTTGTACGAGGAAATGATCTATGTTCTCGACGGGCGGGGGTCGACGGCGGTCTGGAACGATGCCGGGCGGAAAATCACCTTCGAGTGGAAGGCGGGCGCGCTCTTCGCCATCCCGCTGAACACCTGGCACCAGCATTTCAACGGTTCGGGCAAGGACCCCGTGCGCTTTGTCGCGGTGACGAACGCGCCGGTGATCATCAACGCCTTCGGAGACCTCGACTTCGTCTTCAACACGCGGTACGACTTCGAGGAGCGTTTCAACGGCGAGCCGGAGTACTTCGCGAACAAGGGCGAGCAGCGGGGCCTCCTGCTCGATACGAACTTCGTGGCCGACGCCGTGAATCTGCCGCTCATTTCTGCCAAGGAGCGCGGGGCGGGGGGGGCGCACATCCGCTTCAGCATGGCCAAAGGGCACATGAACAGCCACATTTCGCAGTTCGGGGTGGGAAGGTACAAGAAAGCCCATGCCCACGGCCCTGGCGCGCACGTCATCATCCTGAATGGAGAGGGTTACAGTCTGATGTGGCCGGAGGGTGAAGAGCCGCAGCGCTACGAGTGGAAAGAGGGGTCGATGATCGTGCCGCCCAATCTCTGGTACCACCAGCACTTCAATACCGGCACGACGCCGGCGCGCTACCTCGCCTTCAAAGCCGAAGGTGTTTCGATTCGGAACGCGCAGGGCGTGCCCAAAGCGTGGATCTCGAAGCGGCTCGGTGGGGACCAGATCGACTATGCGGATGAGTCCCCGCGAGTCCGTCACTGGTTCGCGGAAGCGCTGGCCAGCCGCGGCCTCACACCACGGATGGATGAGGCGTACGCCCTGGAGCTGGCCGAGCTGCCGCCCCGGCATTCATTGGCGATTAGCGATTAGTGATTAGTCGTTGGTGATTAGTGATTGATAACCGATGATTCTGATTCCTGATTTGGCAATCACGAATCGCTCATCACGAATCGCGAATCGACCAGGAGCAAGAATGAACAGACGCCACTTCGTCCTCGCGACCGGCCTTATCGCCGTTGCGGTCGCACTGCCGCTTACCGGTCGCGCACAGGTGAAGCCCGGAGCCACGGCCGCCGACGTCGCGCTCTACACGGGCGCCGACCGGATGGAGAAGCTCGTCGCCGGGGCGAAGAAGGAAGGCACGGTCAGTGTCTACACGTCGCTCCAGACCGCCGACATCGGCCGGCTTGGCGCCGCCTTCGAGAAGAAGTACGGCATCAAGATGGTCCCGTGGCGCGCGGGCTCCGAAGGGATCGTGAACCGCACCATCCAGGAGGCGCGCGCGAACCGCTTCACCGTCGACGTCATCGAGACCAACGGGCCGGAGCTCGAGTCGCTCCATCGTGAAAATGTCCTGCAGCTCGTGAAGAGTCCGTACCTGGCCGACCTGATTGCCCCGGCTGTCCTTCCGCACGGCGAGTGGATGGGCACGCGCCTCAACGTGTTCGTGCAGGCCTACAACACCAGGCTCGTGAAGAAGCAGGACCTCCCGAAAACGTGGGAGGAGTTCGCGAACCCGAAGTGGAAAGGGAAGATCGGCATCGAGCAGGAAGATTCCGACTGGCTCGCCGGCATCTTCAACGACATCGGCGACGCGCGTGCCCGCAAGGTCTTCAGGGACATGGTGACGGCCAACGGCATGTCGGTTCGCAAGGGACACACACTGCTGAGTCAGCTGATCGTCTCCGGCGAGGTCCCGCTCGCTCTGACGGTCTACAACTACAAGGCCGAGCAGCTCAAGAAGCAGGGCGCGCCGATCGACTGGTTCGTCATCGGCAACGCCATCGCGCGCCCGAACGGCATCGCCGTCGCGCGCAGGGCCCCACACCCCCACGCCGCCGTCCTGTTCTATGACTTCGAGCTGAGCCCCGAAGGGCAGCAGATCATCGCGAACCTCGAGTTCGTGCCGACCAGCAAGAAAATCGACACGCCGCTGAACAGGATGCCGATGAAATTCGTCGACGCGAAGGTCGCGATCGACGAGTACGACAAGTGGAAGACGCTGTACGGACAACTCTTCGGCCGGGGCCGATAGATTGTTTTCGCTGTGACGAGACACCCACCTTCGCCGAGGCTTCGGCGGGCAGGCCGAGGCACTGAGGCACCGAGGCAGAATGGGAATGGTTTTCTCGGTGCCTCGATGTCTCGGTGGTACGTGGCAGTGAAAGGCGCCCTGGCATCGAGGGCGTTCATCGCGCTGACGTTAGCGGGAGGCTTGTGTACCGGCGTGGCCTCCGGCCAGGCATCACTCGCGAGCTACGACGGACCGGACCGAATGGTCAGGATCGCCGCAGCAGCGAAGAAAGAGGGCGCGCTCACCCTGTACACGACGATCGCCGAGAAGGATCTGCCCACTCTTCTAAAACCGTTCGAGACGAAATACGGTGTCAAGGTGACGGTGTGGCGTGCTGGTACGGACAGCGTGCTGCAGCGTACGGTCGCGGAGGCGTCGGCGAAGAGGTACGACGCCGATGTGATCCACTTCGGCTCGCCGGAAATGGAGGCGCTCTCCCGCGAAAAGATTCTGCTGCCGGTGACGTCGCCCGTGCACAAGGATCTGCAGCCGGGTTCGGTGCCTCCTCACCGCGAATGGGCGGCCACGCTGCTCTCCGTGTGGGTCCAGGCGTACAACACCAATCTCGTGAAGAAGGAGAACCTGCCGAAGACCTACAAGGATCTCCTGGACCCGAGGTGGAAGGGCAAGCTGGGCATCGAAGCGAAGGACCAGGACTGGTTCGCGTCGGTGGTGGATGTCACGGGCGGGGGCGAGGTGGGTCTCAAGTTTTTCCGCGACCTTGTCGCGACCAACGGCATCTCCGTCCGCAAGGGACACACCCTGCTCAACAACATGGTGATCTCGGGCGAGGTGCCCCTCGCGCTCACCGTCTACAACTACATGCCGGAACAGGCGAAAAAGAAGGGCGCGCCGGTGGACTGGTTCACGCTCGATCCGGCCATCGCCCGTTCGAATGCCGTGGGGGTCGCGCGACAGGCGCGACACCCGAATGCGGCGCTGCTGTTCTACGAATATCTGCTGGGAGAAGGACAGCAGTATTTCGTGAACATGGACTACGTGCCTACCAACATGAAGGTCGCCTCGCCGCTCAAGGGCGTGAAGATCGTCCAGACCAATCCGAGCCGCTCTCTCGATGAGGCGGACAAGTGGTCCGCGCTTTTCGAGAACACCGTCGTCAAGAGGTCACGAAGGTAAGACAAGCCGTCTCGTTATTCCCAGGCGCGGTTGTCGACCGTGTTCTCGTAGGTGGCTCCCGGTACCGTCATGTTCCACGTCACCGTCCAGTTATAGGTGTCCTCGACACGTTCGCGCGTAGAGAGTTGCGTAAGGCGTTTAAGCAAACGCCACTTCGTTACCAAGAATGCTGCGTCTCGGTGGCGCCGGTGCCCGTCAAGCGAAACTTCACCACGACCGATCCCAGACGGATCTCATCGCCGTCGGTCAGCGGCGACGGCGTGGCCAGACGTTCGCCACGCAGGTAGGTGCCGTTCTTGCTCCCCAGGTCCTCGATTGTGGCGTCTGTTCCAGAGACACGAATCCGCGCGTGATGCCGGGACACACTTGGCGACTCGAGCCACACGGCGACGTCGCCGTCACGTCCAAGCAAGTGTTCCCCGTCCGTCAGCGCGACTTGTCCCCATTGCCACAGGATCCAGCAACGTGCGCGGTCGTCTGCTGACGGCAGTGAAGCCGCGAGCACCGTGGCCGTCCCCTTGAACGCGTAGCCGAATCGGTGCACCGTCCGCACGAAGCGCCCGTCGCCCGCCGTCTCTCTCAGCGCGGCGCGGACCTCGGCGACCAGGCTCGTCAGGGTCGCCTCGGACACGAAGGTGGATGGCCACAACCGCTCGTGCAACTCCCCTTTCGAGAGCGCCCTCGGTCGATTCTCGACGAGCAGGCGCAGGAACTCGAATGCCTTCGGCGACAGGTGTCGCTCAGCATCCCCCTGCCGCAACTGACGGCTCTCGGTGTCGATCGTGAATTCGCCGAAGTGCACCTGCATGGCGTTCCCGCGGACCAGGAAATTTCCAGGGAATCCCCCATGACTTTCGTGGGCCGGGCACTCATATTAGTGCGGACGTCTGCTGAAGGATATGAGGGCATCGGGCAAATGGTCATGAAAACGATTGTTGTCTGTCTGACCGCGGTTCTGCCGCTGGCCGCCTGTGATGGTGGTCGCACCGTGGCGACAACGCCCAGTCCAATTTCCGCGCCAGCACTTGCACAGAGTCTGGCATCAGCGCGGACTCACACGCTGTCTGGCATCGTGACCGCCGCAGGCGCACCTGTGGCCGGCGCCGGGATCGCCGAGCTTCAAACCGTTTACGGCGACGACTGTTTCACGCCTCAGGAGCTATCGAGTACGACAAGTGATACCGGTGGGTCTTACACCCTTCCTGCGGTGATCGACTCGTCAACCGCCATGTGGGCTTCGTGGGTGCGGGCGTACAAATCCGGATACTTCACGGACTTCCAGCGGCCGCGTATCTCGCAGGACATGCGTCTCGACTTCGTGCTGGATCCGTGGACGCACGTCGCGTTGGGGACGGTGATACACGGAACCGTGAACGCCGGCGACGCACTTTGCCGCGGAAACTCCTACGGTCTGCCCGGTTTCTGCGATCGCTTTGCGCTCACTGTTCCCTCGGCGGGAACGCTCGAAGTCACGCTGACCTGGCCTACCAGTCGGCCAGACGTCGTGCTCGACGTCGTCCGGCCAGCTGGCAACCCGTGTGCGCTCTTTTCGTGGCCAGGCGCCGTTCACCACACCGTCAGAATCCCGGCTGAAGCCGGGTCGACCTACGAGATTCGCGTCGTCGACGATGGGAACGCGAGTCCTTTGAACTATGAGTTGACAACCGCGCTTCACTGACCCAAGGAAGGAACTGTCCAGGAAATCTCCAAGGATTCCTGGCCGCCGCGCGGATATATTGCGCGTGAACTCACCCATACCGGAATCTCGGGAGGGAACGATGGCTCTTGAACGAACGTTGCCATGCGGCGTCATCCTGCTTGCGCTGTCGGTCGTCACTGCCTCGAGCGCGTTCGCACAGAGCCAGAACGGTGCGATCGCGGGCGTCGTGAAAGACGCCGCCGGTACGGTCCTGCCTGGCGTCACGATCGAAGCCTCGAGTCCCGCTCTGATCGAGAAAACCCGAACGGTCGTGACCGACGGTCAGGGCACGTACAAGATCGTCGAGTTGCGGCCGGGAACCTACACGGTCGCGTTCGCGCTGGTCGGCTTCAACAGCGTGAAGAGAGAGGGGATCGAGCTATCGAGCTCTTTCACCGCGACGATCAACGCCGAGTTGCCGATCGGAGCGACCGCAGAGACGATCACGCTTTCAGAAAATAGCCCGATCGTCGACACGCAGAACGTGGCTCAGCGCGCCATCACGTCGCGTCAAGCCATGGATGTGCTGCCGACCGACCGCAACTTCACCAGCCTCGCATCGATGACACCGGGCATGCAGGTCGTCGGGACGCTGCAGAATGTCGGCGGGTCGGATCCTGAAACCCGCCTGATGCTGCAGACGCATGGCAGCCGCATCGCCGAGAGCCGGCTTTTCGTGGATGGCATGTCGGTGATGAGCGGGAACGGAACCGGAGGCGTGAATTTTGGCAACTACTTGAACAATGCCATGGCCCAGGAGCTCGTCGTCACGACCGACTCGATGTCAGCCGAATTCGAATTGAGCGGCGTGACGTCGAATTTCGTCACGAGAGAAGGGTCCAATACCGTCCACGGCTCCTTCACAGGCCGCTACGCGAGCACCGCGCTCCAGAGCAACAACCTGTCGGCCGATCTCATCGCTCGTGGCCTCGCGAGCGGCAACAAAATCAAGAAGATCTGGGACGCCAATCCGTCCGTAGGGGGACCGCTCATCGAGGATCGCGTGTGGATGTTCTCGTCGGTTCGACACTGGGGCACGTACAACTACGTCGCCGGACTCTACAACGATCTCGATCGCACGGCGCTCGTCTACACGCCCGATCTCGCTCATCCCGCCATCCAGCCCGTGTGGCACCTCAACGCCGACACGCGGCTGACCTTCCAGGCAACGCCCGGGAACAAAGTCAACGCGTACTATCACTATCAGCACACCGATTTCGGAACCTGTTTCGCGCCTTCGCTGCTCACGGCGCCTTCGGGGTGCGCTCACAACAAAAATGACCCGCAGTGGTTTGCCCAGGCGGGCTGGAACTCCGCCCTGACCAGCAGGGTGCTCATCGAGGCTGGCGGAACGATCACGGCCCAGAACTCCAGCGGGCGCCGGGACCGCGACGTGCCGGTCAATCTCTCGGCCATCACCGAGTCGTCCACTGGATTCAGCTGGCGGGCACCGGCCGGAGGATTCGGCGGCACGCGGAACAATCAATCCAACTACCGCGGCGCGGTGTCGTACGTGACAGGGACACACGCCGTCAAGGTCGGGCTCACCCTGATGCAGCAGTGGCGGGTGGTTGGCAACGATCGAAACAACGGGGTGAACTACACCTTCTTCAATGGCGCCCCGAATCGTCTCACCCAATTCGCAGAGCCCACCACATTCCGCGAACGCGTGAACTACAACCTGGGGCTGTACGCGCAGGACCAGTGGGCGCTCAGCCGGCTGACCCTCAATCTGGGCGTACGGGCCGATTTTCTCAACGCCCAGGTCGACGAGCAGAGCTTGCCGGCGGGTCCTCTGATTGGTGCACGCAAGTTCGGCGCGATCAAGAACGTGCCGAACTGGCGCGACGTCTCACCACGCCTGGGGGCCGCGTACGATCTGTTCGGGAACGGCAGGACGGCGATCAAGGCGACGCTGGGCCGGTACGTCGGTGGCGAGTCGTATACGATCGCCCGGGGCGTGAACCCACTGCAGTCGACGGTGAGCAGTGCATCGCGGAATTGGAACGACGGGTTCTACCCCGTCGGCGATCCTCGTCGGGACAACTTTGCGCCCGACTGCGATTTGACGAACGTCGCCGCCAACGGCGAATGTGGGCCCGCCAACCCGAACACGTTTGGGCAGATCCTCGTGCGCACGAGGTACGACGAGGCGATCACCCAGGGCTTCGGCGTGCGGCCGTATAACTGGGGTGCGAGTCTCAGCGTCCAGCACGAGCTCTTCCCGGGCGTGTCCGTCTCCGGCAGTTACTTCCGGCGGTGGTACGGCAACTTCAACGTCATTTCGGGAAATACCCCGGTGACGCAGAACCTCGCCGTGACGAATTCGGACTTCAGTCACTACTGCATCACAGCACCCGCGGATCCACGACTGCGCGGCGGCGGCAGTCCGATGTGCGGTTTCTACGACGTGAGCGTGGCGAAGTTCGGCCAGATGGACAACCTGATCGCGGGTGCCAGGAATTTCGGGAAGCAAGAGGACGTGTTCGACGGATTGGATGTGACCGTGAACGCCCGGCTGCGGAGCCGGGCTTTCCTGAGCGGCGGCGTGAGTCTTGGACGCGAGCGGACCAACACCTGCTACGCAATTGACGATCGCAGCCTGACGTTCGTCGCCACGTCGCCTCGAACCAGCGCGTTCTGCGATGTTCATCCGCCGATGAAGCCGAACCTGAAGTTTCAGGGCGTGTACCCGTGGCGCTGGTGGGGTCTCCAGACCGCCGCGACATTCCAGAGCCTGGCAGGTCCTCAGATCCTCGCCCAGCAGGAGACGACAAACGCGCAGATTCTGCCGTCGCTCGGGCGCAACCTGGCGGCGTGTGGCACCGCCGCCGTGTGCAACGCCACGATGCTGCTGGACTTGCTTCCCCCGGCCACCCGGTACGGCGACCGTATCTACCAGGTGGACATCCGATTCAGTAAGACGATCGGTGTCGGTCGAACCGTCATTCGTCCAATGGTGTCGGTCTACAACCTGCTGAACGCAAATCCGGTGCTGTCGTACAACAACCGGTACGGGCCGTCATGGCCAGCCCCGACGGCCATCCTGACGGCGCGATTCGCGGACGTCGGCGTGCAGGTGGATTTCTGAACTGCTCAGCGCGGCTCGAGGGCGGCAGGCCAATTCGAGAGGACGGTTATCGATGAAGGAGGAGTGTCTACGGCCTCTGAGGTAATCAGAAATCGCTGGCCATCTCCGGTCACCGCGTAATTTGTAGCATTCAAATTTCTGATGAGCGAGTCGACTCCGGCGATCCGGGTTTTGAAGAGAGTTCTCGGAGCGCCGGCTTCGAACGCGGGCGCCGCGGTGACGGTGACCGCCATGAGGGTTCCATCAGGCGCAATGTAGAAGAGCTCTTTGCCGTCGCGCCGCCATCTGGGCTGGCTGCCCCCGTTGCTCGAGATTCGTTTCCGCCACCAATCGCCGGCCACAGGAAACGGCGCCACGTACACCTCGAACGTCCCCGTTTCGTCCGACATGTACGCCATCAGGCGCCCATCAGCAGAGAGCTGCCCGCTGTACTCGTTGAAATCCGTCTGGAGAAAAGGCACTGCCTTCCGATTCGCAGCTGCCGTCGCCGTCTCCATCGGAAGGATCGAGATGTCCCATTGAGTTTTCGGATCGAGGGCGTCGTTGACGAGGAATCGTCCGTCGCTGGACCAGTCTCTCGGATGAACGACGCGATTTCCTCTCAGCAGAAACTCGCCGGGACCTGCCCCTCGCGAGTCCTGTTGATAGAGATTCGGAGGCAACGAATTTCTGGGCGACGTGTACACCACCCGGCTGCCGTCCGGCGACCAGACCGGGCTCCAGTCGGGCGCGGGATCGACGGTCAACCGGGAGCCGACGCCTCGCGTCGTGTCGAGTAGCCAGATATCAGTTCCTTGCGTCTGGGGATCCGGCCGCTCCACGGCGACAGTTTTTCCATCCGACGAGAGAGCAGGCTTGCGATAGCCGTTGGACCCACCAAGGTTCCCGAGTTGCTTGCCCTCCCGGTCGAACCAGATGAGTTGTGTGGCGGGGACATGCTCCGTCTGATAGGCGACCCTGCCGTTCTGGGAACTCGAAAAGGCGGCCCTGGCGAACAGCGTCTCGTACGCAACGTGTTCGGCGATGGCCGACGGTGGTCCCGTTATCTGGAGTCGAGCCGCATCGAACGGCATCGCGACCAGCGTGCGGTCTTCCGAATCCCTGGCCAGTCCGGCGAGGGTGAGCAGGTAGCCCGGTTGCGCGTAGGCAACACCCACGTGCTCGGCGAGAAGAAGCGTTGCTGTAGTCGAGTCAAGCGAGGCGACGTAAATTCCGGGCTTCTCCGGCCGGCCGAAAAAGAGGAAGTGGCGGCCATCCGGCAGGAAGAACGGCCAGTAACTTTCGCCGTTTGGCGCATCGATCGTCATCGGCGCCGCCGCACCGCCGGCGGCGGCGACCCGATACCAACGTTCGCCTGCGTTGGCCAGAAATACGATGACCCCCTCCTCACTCCAGGTACCACCGCGCGGTTGAAAGGCATCGGAAATCGTTTGAGACTGACCGCCAGAGGCCGCAATTCTTTTCAGCTTTCCTTGAGAGAAGAAACCGATGAACTGGCTGTCCGGCGACCAGAACGGATACGCGGCGTCCTCTGTAGCCGGCAGTGGCTGGGCATCGAGCAGGTCCAGCGCGCGCACCCAGAGAACCTTCTTTCCGTCCGCACCTGTCGCGACGAAGGCGAGGCGCCGACCGTCGGGCGAGATTGTGGCGCCGCCGCCTGCGCCCAGACCGGCAGGCCTGACGTTCAGCGGCGGCAATAGCGACAGCCGCTGGACCGGTTCCTCTACTGGCGCACGCCGAAAGTAAAAGATGCTGGCTGCAGAGCCGAGCACCAGCAGCAGGAACATGAGGCTCGACGCCACCCAGGCAATACGCTCACGCTTCCTGAACGGACCCGATGCGGGCGCGGCTGGCTCATTTGCCTTCGAGCCTGCGATCCATTTCAGCTCCAGCATCAAATCGCGCGCCGTCTGCCAGCGGTCGTCGGGATCCTTGGCTAGGCACCTCATGACAATACGATCCAGCGCGGGCGGCGCCATCGGTTGGAGCGAGGTAACCGGCGGAGGATCAATATGGAGAACGGCGCCCATCACGGTCGCGGCCGTGGTCCCTTCGAATGCCCGGCGACCGGTGGCCATCTCGTACACGATCGCGCCAAGGGCGAAGAGGTCGCTGCGTGCGTCGGCCTCGCAGCCCATGAGTTGCTCGGGTGCCATGTACGGATAGGTGCCGAGCACCTCGCCGGCCGCAGTGAGAGATATGTCGCCCGGGGAGAGGGTAGACAGCGCGACCAGGTTCGCATCGGGCTGGAGCTTCGACAGACCAAAGTCGAGCAGCTTCGCGCCCATTTTGGTGATCATGATATTGCCAGGCTTGAGGTCACGGTGGACGAGTCCACGTCGATGCGCGTGGTCCAGCGCATCGGCCAGTTCGACCGCGAACCGCAGCACCTCGGAGGCTGGCAGTAGACCTCGTAACAAACGCTCCGCGAGCGTTTGCCCTTCGAGATACTCCATGACGAGAAAACGGATCGGGTCCGCGCTCGATGTTGGAGATGCGGGACTCGGGGCTTCGCCAACGTCGTGAAGGCCGCAGATATGCGGATGATTGAGTGCGGCAACGGCACGGGATTCGCGTTCGAACCGTTCGCGCCGTTCAGGATCTGCCGCAAACTGCTCGAGGAGGACCTTGATGGCAACCGTGCGATCGAGACGCGTATCCTTCGCCTTGTACACCTCGCCCATACCGCCTGCGCCAATCAGGCTAAGGACTTCATAGGCGCCGAGGCGAACGCCGGACGCGAGAGACATAGGCTATATCGTGCGCTGGATGCAATTGACGAATTGACGGATCGATGGATTCGAATTGAGCGACCTGCTCAATCGCAATTCGTAAATTCGTAGATTCGTCAATTTGTCAATTGCGTTACTCCCAGGCGCGGTTGTCGACCGTGTTCTCGTAGGTGGCTCCCGGTACCGTCATGTTCCACTTCACCGTCCAGTTATAGGTGTCGTCGAACCGCTCGCGCGTGTACGGTTGGGGCGGGGCGTGAAGCAGGCGCCATGTCTGGAAGTCGCGCGGCTCGAGCAGGCCACCCGTCTCCGCGATCAGATAGTGGACGTACGGCGTCGGATCCTTGTCGAGCGCGTCGACGGCTCGTGCCTGCGCCCGGAACATCGCCGCAAGCGTCGGGCCGTCGAGATCGTCGCTTGCCGCCTCGCTTCGGGTCGAGTGCGATTCGATCAGGATGCGGAGCCCTTCCTTCTGCGCCACGCTGATCCACGGCTCCATGAGGCTGACGGCTGC
>Ga0070698_100002720_pt1 | contig 19442 bp, 17 predicted proteins | sample KBSK1502metaG_FD_65477 | JGI IMG/M metagenome (GOLD analysis project Ga0070698, IMG submission 65477) | Corn, switchgrass and miscanthus rhizosphere microbial communities from Kellogg Biological Station, Michigan, USA - KBS K1-50-2 metaG | ecosystem: Host-associated > Plants > Roots >...
GAAGCGCATGCCGGCATTGACGAAGAACGACACGCGACCGACCGCTTGCGCGAACGCCTCCGCATCGACGCGCCCGCGCGCCTTGACGCGATCGAGCACGCCGATCGCATCGGCGAGCGCGAACGCGAGCTCCTGCACCGGCGTCGCGCCCGCCTCCTGCAGGTGATAGCTGCACACGTTCGATGGATTCCACTGCGGCATGCGCGCGACGCAGTGCTCGTACGTCTCTGCGATCAGATCGAGCGATGGCTCGGGCGGAAAGATGTACGTGCCGCGCGCGAGGTACTCCTTGACGATGTCGTTTTGCGTCGTGCCGCGCAGCCCCGCCTCATCGACGCCGCGTTCGCGCGCGAGCGCGACGTACAGCGCGAGCAGCCACATCGCGGTGCCGTTGATCGTCATCGACGTGTTCATCTGCTCGATCGGGATGCCGTCGAACAGCGCGTGCATATCGTCGAGCGACATGATCGGCACGCCGACCTTGCCGACCTCGGGTCGCGCGAGTGGGTGATCGCAGTCGTAGCCACATTGCGTCGGCAGATCGAACGCGATCGAGAGCCCGGTCTGCCCGGCGGCGAGGTTGCGCCGGTACAGCTCGTTCGAGGCGCGCGCACTCGAGTGACCTGCGTAGGTCCGAAAGATCCACGGCCGCTCCATCTCGTACAGTGTTACCGCCGACGCAGGCTCACGGCCAGGCCCGCCAGCGTCACGGCTGCACCGAGGTACGCTCGTGGCGTGAGGGCGATTTCTCGCTCGAACAGCGCATCGGTCGCGAGCGCGACGAGCGGAAACACGAACACGAGCGTGCTCGTGATGAGCAGGCTCGTCCGATCGAGCAGCCAGAAGTACAGCATGAACGCGACCACAGTTCCGATCACCGCGAGATAGACGAGCGCGAGCGTCGGCACGAGCGGCGGCGGCCATGGGATCGGCGTGCGCGTGACGAGCGCGACGATACCGAGCACGAGTGCCGTGACGCCGATGAACACGCTCGTCGGCGCCATGCCCGCGCGCTGACTCTTCATGACCATCGAGTAACAAGTCGACGCGACAACGGAGCCGACGACGAGCGCAACGCCGACCGCTTGCGCGCGCGATACGTCGAGCCGATCGAGGAACAAGACCGCGACGCCCGCGATCGAGATCAGCGCACCAACGATGTGACGCCGCGAGATCGATTCGACGCGAAACACCTGCAACAGCAGCGCGAGGATCAGTGGCTGCGTGCCGTAGACGACGGCCGCGAGCCCACCCGGCACGCGCTCCTCGCCGATATACACGAGCGTGTACGCGATCGCATCGAGCACGCCTGCGAGCACGAGATAAAACCACGCCGAGCCCCGCGGCCACGGGCGTGCAGCGAGCGCGATCGGGAGCATCAGCACAAACGCAATCGCGAAACGGAGCGCGAGCGCCGCGAGCGTCGGATACGCGCCGGGTGCGATGCAGACGCGGATCGCGAACCACGTCGTGCCCCAGATCAGCGCACATGCGAGGTAAGCGGCGAGTACGGCACGGGGCACGGAATGTCGCAGCAGTGTCGCATCTTGCAGCCGCCGCGCACTTCGGTATGGTGCTGTACATGCGATCGTTCTTCCTCGCTGTGCTCCTCGCGGCGGGTGCCGCGGCGGGTTGTTCCAAATCTGAAAAAGCAGCGCCTGCGCAGGCGCAAACGATCCCGACGGTGACGGTCGATGAAGTCGATCGTCAGCTCGCTTCGGGTGAGTGCGTGCCAGTCGACGCGAACGGCGAAGGCACGCGCAAGAAGATGGGCATCGTGCCCGGCGCAGTGCTGCTCACCAGCTCCGAAGACATCTCGGCGCTGCCGCAAGACAAGGCGAAGAACCTCGTCTTCTATTGTGCGAACCCGCATTGTGGCGCGTCGCACGAGGCGGCCGAGAAGGCGCGGCTCGCGGGCTACACGCACGTGCGCGTGATGCCCGATGGCATCGCGGGCTGGGTCAAAGCCGGCAAGCGCGTTCAGAACATCTGAGCGCTCACGAGCCGATGATCCACAGATAGATCGGGCGCACCCAATCATCGGCGCGCACGCGGGCTGTCTTCGTCGGCGGCCAATCGCCCATGTCGTGCCAATGCGAAACGATGCGCGCGCCGCGTGCGAGCTGCTGCTGAAGCCGCGGCCGCAGCTTCACGTTCACCGCTTGCGACAGGTACAGCATCACGACGGTCGCGTCATGCAGATCTGTCGTGAACAGATCTTCGGTCGCGAAGCGAATGCGATCGGCGACCCCGGCGGCGATCGCGTTCTTCTTCGCTTCGGCGATGCGTAGCGCATCGATGTCGACGCACACGCCGCGCGCGCCGCGCTGCACCGCCGCGATAACGAGGCGACCGTCGCCGCAGCCAAGATCGTAGACGACATCATTCGGTTTGATGTCGGCGAGACGCAGCATCACGTCGACGACCTCCGGCGGCGTCGGTTCGTAGTGCACGAATGGCGCGTGGTCGCGACAACTCGCCGCGAGCGCGATCGCCACGACGAGAGCACGACTCACGCGACGGCAGTCAGCGGGCTGAGCCCGAGCGTCGCCCGCAGGCCGGCGACGAGAGCCGTCTCTGCGGTGACACCGAGCTCGTCGCGCAGCCGCTTGACGCGCGCGCGCGATTCCAAGATCTCGCCGGCGCGCGCGGGCGCGTGCTCGATCTGCGAGCGATTGCCGCATAGCTCGACGACGACGCGCGCGAGCTCGAGCACGGAGATCGCGATGCCGGTCCCGACGTTCGCGACGAGCCGACTGTTGCCATCGCCAAGCGCCGCGATGATCGCGTCGACGACATCAGCAACGTAGACGAAGTCGCGCGTTTGCCGGCCATCGCCGAAGATCGTCAGCGTCTTTCCAGCGCGCGCGCGATCCGCAAAGATCGAGATCACGCCGGAATACGGGCTCGATGGATCTTGGCGCGGGCCATAGACGTTGAAGAAGCGCAGTGCCGTCGTCGGCACGCCGTGCACGGCCGCGTAGTAGTCGAGCGCGTGCTCCGAGGAGAGCTTGTGAATGCCGTAGGGCGAGAGCGGATGGCAGGGCGTGTCTTCGCTGACCGGGAGCTCGACGACGTCACCGTAGACGGCCGCCGACGACGCGAACACGACTTTCTTCACGCCCTGTGTGCGCGCGTACTCCATCACGTGCAGCGTGCCGCCGTAGTTCACCGCCATGTCGAGCAGCGGATTTGCGATCGAATGAACGACGGAGACCTGTGCGGCGAGATGCACGATGCGCTCGATCGGGCCCGTCGCAGCCGTGATCGGCTCGAGCGCAGCAAAGATGCCGTGGCTCACGTCGCACGCCACGATCTGAAGCGCCGGATCGTCGGCCCAGCGCGAAAGATTCGCGCGCTTACCCGTCGAAAAATTGTCGAGCACGATCACGCGATGGCCGCTCTCGAGCAGCCGATCGACGACGTGCGAACCGATGAACCCCGCGCCGCCGGTGACTAGGACTACTGGCTTGGTAGACACATCAGAGTTTACCTGGTGCATCGGGAACCGCCAGTCAATCACCGAACGCAAAGCGACCTAACTGCCCGAGCAGAATGTCGAGCGCGACGCGATTATCGCCACCTTCGGGCACGATGAGATCGGCCCAACGCTTCGTGGGCTCGACATACTCGATGTGCATCGGCCGCACGGTCGCGTAGTACTGATCGCGTACGGATTGGAACGTTCGGCCTCGCACCTCGAGGTCGCGCCGGATTCGACGCATCAAGCGAATGTCGGGATCGGTGTCGACGAAGATCTTGACGTCCATCTGCTCGCGCAACGAAGAATCCGCGAACACGAGGATGCCCTCGACGATGATCACCGGTGCGGGCTCGACGCGCCTTTTGTCCTCGCGCCGCGTGTGCGTTGCGAAATCGTAAATCGGCATGTCGACGGCGCGACCCTCGCGCAGCGCGCGCAGGTGGTCGGCGAGCAGCGCGCTCTCGAGCGATGCCGGATGGTCGTAATTGATGAGCGCGCGCTCGTCGACAGGCAGATGACTCTGGTCGCGATAATAGGAGTCGTGCTCGATCGTCACGCAGCGGCCGACGGGCATCGCGGCTGCGAGCTTATGCGCCACGGTGGTCTTGCCGGAGCCGGTACCACCGGCGATTCCGACGACGAGCGAACGAGACATCGCCCGCGTGTTTCTCACATCACAAGAAGCCTGTCACCGAGCCGAGCGCCAATGCTGTGATGTTGCCGCGCATGTGAATCACCGTTCCCTGGCGGACGACCTCGAGCTTGCCGAAGCCCTCGGGGCTCGATTTCTTGAACACGCTGTCGATCTGGCCCTTGAATCGCGTCGCCACGTTGCGCGCGGCAATGTCGTTGTGCGGATCGGCCGCGATGTCGAGCACGATGCCCGGCTTCTCTACGCGCACCCAGCCGAACAAGTCGCTGCCGCGCGGCAGCGAGAACGTCGACAGGTCATCCTTCGCAGCGCCGTCGAGAACGATCGAAATCGAACGCGCCGTCGGCAACGCGGTGTACATCTGCTTCGCGCGCGACGTCGGCGCGTGGCCCCGCAAGACGAGCTTGTGCAGTGCCTCGGGCTCGATCTTCGTCTTGAGCGCGATGTACGCGGTGTGATCGTCGACGAAGTCGAGCCACCCATCGTCGCCGACGCGAAACAGCTTCGCGCCGTCGTTCGCGACGTAGCTCGTCGTCGAATCGCCGAAGCAATTCTCGACATCGCTGCGCTTCCACCGGCCGCGCACGACGAGCGTGCCTTCGGCGGATTTGTCGATGCTTGTCGAGCCGAACAAGAACCACTCGGCGTCCGTCGCGACCGCCTTCACGCACGGCGGCACGATCTCGCCGAGCGCCGCGAGCTTCGGTTCCTTCGCGAGATGATCGAGCAAATCGCTCGTCGCGCTTTGCGCGCGCAACTCGGCGAGCTGCACGCCGAGAATGAAACGCGTCTCGCCGGTCAACCGTTGCAGCGCTGCCGCCGCTTCGCCGCGATACTTCACGAACGGCTGCGCTGGCTCGTCAAGCGCGAGCACGATCTTGCGATCGTCGTGAGGCTTTGGTGCCCACGGATCGTTTTCGCTCACGCCCGCGTCGACGGTGATCGCCTTGTCGAGCACCCGCACCGCCTTCGTCGCGGGTTCGCGCTCGCGAACCCCGACGTATGTTGCAACACCGCCGATCGCGACGAACGCGCCGCCTGCGGCGAACAGCCATCGCTTGCGCACGCGGCTTTTCGGCGCAGCGACAGTGGGCGCCCACGCGAGTGGAGTGGGTTGCCGATCACCCGTGGCTGCCTTCGCGCTCGGCGCGCGCCCAGGCTCGCTTTCGGTCGGTGTGACGAGCGATTGTGCACCCGAGCGAAGTCGCGCAGTTTCCGCTGGCTCCGGCTCCGTGTCAGATCCGCTCGCGGCCTGTCGCACCGCATCTAGCAGAGACATGGCGCTCGCCGGGCGATTCTGCGCGCGCGTCGACAGCGCTCGTCGGATCTCGATGTCGAGCGCTTCGGGCACCGGCGCAAGCTCGACAAGCGATCGCGGTTGCAGACGCGCTTCCGGATCCGCGATCTCATCCCACGGTAATCGCGCCGCAAGCATCACGTACAGGATCAACGCGAGCTCGTAGATGTCCGTTGCGATACCAGCGGCCTGACCGAAGAAGCGCTCGGGCGCCATATACGCCGGCGTTCCGCGCACGTTGCCTTCTTGCGTCGTGGTCGATGCGGGCGCAGCGAGGTCCTTCGCGATGCCGAAGTCGAGTAACACAGCATGCTGATTCTCGACGACGAATACGTTTTCAGGCTTCAGATCGCGATGCACGAGGCTTTGCGCGTGAAGCGCCGCGACCGCGGAGCAGATTTCGCCGAACAGCGACAACGCGCGGTCGAGCGGAAGCGCACCTCGCGCGATCACGCTCGCGAGCGTCTCGCCCGCGAGGTGCTCCATCGCGAGGTACGGTCGTCCATCCGGCAGCTCACCGACGGCGAACACCTTCACGACCGATGGATGTGCGATCTGCTTTAGGCGCTGCGCTTCAGCGAGAAACTGTGCGCGCTCGCGCTGAGTCCCGATCAAGCTCGGGTGGAGCACCTTGAGGGCAACGCGGCGTGGCCCCCAATTTGCCTCGTATACAATGCCGCTTCCTCCCTCGCCGAGCACGGATCGAATCCGAAACTCGCCGAGCATCGAGGGTTGCGCTGCAGGATCCACGGGAGGGTGCCCTCACCTTAACGCGTCTCGGAACGGCCCGGGGGTTGCTACTTTCTGGTAGGCAGGCGGAGGCCGAAATGATCCGACTCGCATTAGCAGAAGACCACACCATCGTTCGTTGGGCCTTGCGGGAAGCCCTTAGCAAGGCTGATGACATCGAAGTCGTAGGAGAAGCTGGAACCGCTGCGGAGACGCTCGCGATGATCCAGAACGTCAAACCAGACGTGCTTCTGCTCGACATCACCCTGCCCGACCGTTCCGGGTTCGACGTACTTGCAGAAATGCGGCAAATCGATACGGCGCCGCTCGTCGTGGTGCTCACGTGGCACACCGAGCCGAGCTACGCCGCACGCGCAATTGCGGCAGGCGCGCACGGTTACGTCAACAAGGCGGTCGAGCCAGGCGAGCTGCTCAATGCCATACGGGCAGTCTCTCGAGGTGAGCAAATTATTCCACCTGGCGTGGAACAGTTGCTCGCATCGGGCGACGGCCATCCGGCAAGCGCGTTAACAGCGCGCGAGCAGCAAGTGATGGAGATGCTCGCACGCGGCATGACGAACCGGGAGATCGCGGAGCACCTGGACATCAGTATCAAGACCGTCGATACCCATCGCGGTCACGTGCTGAAAAAGCTGGGACTACGCAACAACTCCGAGCTGACTCGCTTCGCGGTCAAGCACGGCTACGTATCGCTCTAGCGTGACGCGGGCTGAACCCACGCGCGCTTTCCGTCGTCACGTGTGACGACGGCGCGGACGTATCCCGTCTGCGGAACAGCGCGTCTGGCGGATGTCCCGTTCACGCTTGCGACCTGTTTGCCGTTCTCGATGAACGCGATCGTGTACTGGTTGTTCGCATCCGGCGCGACTTCGACGACGAGCTCTTCGCCGTCGACCTCCGCACGCGCCAGTGTGACGCCGGTCGTCGAGTAGAACCGACCTTTCGCGAGCGCATCGAGGATCGCCTGCGGGTCACGCTTCGCTTTGACCATCACCCAGCCCCCGCCCGGCGGATACTTGCCGTGCTCCTCGTCGTGATAGTCGTGAGCGTCATCCGAGGCGACGCCCCAGATCTTGATCCCTTTGCTTAGCGCGATGTCCCATTGCGATTCGACGCTGGGGTGGGTCGCGTCGCCGGCGTTCCACGTCTCGAATTGCGTGTTCGCGATCTCGAGCAGCTGAGCGTGCTTGCTGATCTCGACGAGAAGCTCCGGCGTCATGCCCCAGTAGTAGTTCGGATGATTGATCTGCACCACGCTCGCCCCGAGGGTGCGCGCCTCGTTGAACGCGGCCTGGTACATGTCGATGCGCTGCTTGCTGCGGCGTTCGGCCCAGTCGACCTTCTCGGTCGGTCGCGCCGTGACGCCGAGTGCGTTGACGTGAATGCGACAGCGTCCGGTCTCGTCGCCGGCAGGCAGGCAGCCTTCGGGATTGTGCGTGAGCTCGATCCCCGCGAGCACGATCAGGCCTTTTGGCGGCACGCGCACGGCGACGCGGCCATGCGTGTCAGCGCCGACCTCGGTGACGCGGTTGTGATCGGTCAGCGCGATGAAGTCGTAGTGGTGGTCCTCGTACCACTTCAGGACGCCCTCGAGCGGCTCTTTGCTGTCGCCGGAGGGATGCGCGTGGACGTGGGTCGTGCCGCGCAGCCATGTCTCTTTCTGCGGCGTAGCTTTCTTCTTCGCGGCTGCCTCTTTCGCAGGCGCGCCGCCGCAGCAGCACGCGATCGCGGCGACAACGGCGAGCCTCACGGCGTCGCGACCTCGTCGAGTGCCGCGGCGCCGGCCGCCGTCACGTTCGTCGTGACGCCCCACGCGGACTTCTTCCAGAGCTTGCGCAGCGCGAGGAACATGCTGAGGTGGTCCGTCATCATGCGGCGCTCGATCGGCCGCACCGCAAGGAAGTCCTTCATCTCTCCCGGATCTTCCGTCATGTCGCTGAGGATGGGAACTCCTGTGTTGCCGACGCGAAGCTTCCAGCGCGCGATCCGCATCGCGTGTGCGTACTCGTACATCGACGAGTAGGATGGTCGCGACCAACCGCGGCCAACGCCCTGGGCGAGTGTCTGCAGCGGCGCGCCCTGTGCTGCGTTGAACAGCGGTTGACCGATCGAGTCGAGGATCGTCGGAAGCAGATCGATGGCTTCGGCGCCTTCCTCGACGATCGTGCCGCCGGGAAAGCGCGCCGGATCATGGATCAACAGCGGAACGCGGATGAGTGAATCGACGAGCGCGCCGCCGTGGCCGCAGCGCATGTGCTCGAAGAATTCTTCGCCGTGATCGGCGGTGATGATGAGCATCGTCTGATCCCAGATGCCCCACGACTTGAGCTGTTTGATGACGCGACCGACCTGCTGATCGTCGTAGCTGACGGCGGAGTCGTAGATCGCGCGCAGCCGCTCGATGTCCTCCTTCGGCGGGATCTTGTGACAGCCCATCGAGTCCGGCAGAAACCCGAGGTCGCGGCCGTTGCTCATCTCCTGAAACGGTCCGGTGTACGGGCCCGGCGAGTACTGATCGATCCACGGCTTGCGCGCGACCCACGGCGAGTGGTTGTCGATCGTGCCGAGAAACAGAAACACCGGCTTCTGGCGATATTTCTCGAGCTTCGCGAGTGCGGCGCTGACGATCTGCTCGCCGGGCAGGATGCCGTTAACGACGCCCTTCTCGCGCATCATGTTGCGGAACTCGCGAAAGCCGCGCGCGTAACCGCCCGCCGAATCGACAAAGCCGTTGCCGGTAATCGCCGTCGTGAAGTAGCCGGCGGATGTCAGCTTGTCGCCGATGATGTCGAACCGGCGATCGATCTTCCACGCGCCGCCTCTGCCGGCTAGGCGCACGTTGTGAACCGCGGGATAGAGCGACGTCCACATCGTCGAGTGGCTCGTCTGTGACTCGTTACCCTGCACGTAGTACTGGCGGAAGATGGCGCTCGTCTTCGCGAGCTCGTCGATGTTCGGCGTCTGCGCGCGCGCACCCGGTGTGAAGATCGGAATCTTGTCGGCGCGCAGCGCATCCATGATCCACAACACGATGTACTTCGGTGGCTCGCTCTTCGGCAGCTTCTCCGGATCGGGGCCATGCAGCGTGATGCGCGGCTGCACGATGCGAGCGCGCGCGCAATCGCGCGTCGTTAGTGACAGCCGCACGACCTTGCCGGCGATGCCCGACAGATCGACGCGATTCTGATCGCCGCCGAGCAGGCCACCGACGAAGCTCGCATCGCCGGCGCGCGCGCCGACTTCGACCTTGCACGGCTTCGCGACGTCGGCGACGAGATGCGCGCCTTCGGGCATGGTCACGTACCACGTGACGCTCGCGCGATCGGCGAGCTCGATCGCATCGCCTTTGACATCGAACGTCGCCGCGCCGAGTGGATTCTGATCGCCGGGCGGTTTCACGGCGCCGACGCGCAGCCACGAGAACGCGACCTTCTTCTGACTCTTGCCGCTGGTTTCGAACACGATCGTGTTCTCCCCCGCCTTGATCCAGCTCTTCTCGAGTGGGAACGCCACCGTCTGCCAGCCAGCTTCGAGCGCGCGCTTCGCCCTCGCGTCTTTGCGCGACTTCTTACCGTTGATCGTGACCTGCAGCTGCTGTTTGCCCTCGGCGCTGTTGACGCGGACCGTCAGCTGCGTCGGCTGCGGTTGCTCGGGGATGATCGGCACGTCGATCGCGGCGGCGTTGTCAGCGAGTGCGCCGCGCTCGCCGCCGACGCTCGCGCCGAGGTGCCAATGCATAACCGGCACGCCAAAGCGCGTGTAACGCGCGAATGCCGCCGTCGTGGCATCGATCACGAGGTCGCCACCATCGACGCCGCGGTGTGCCATGTGACGGTTATCGACGAGCTTCCATACTGCATGCTCGCTGCGACCAGCCTTTACAGCGGCATCGACGATCGCCGCGTCGACGAGCTTTGCCACGGCCGCATCGACCGATTTAGTCGCAGCGTCTTCGTGGGCCTTATGCTTCTTGTCACTGCACGCGCTCGATAGCGCGAGCGCCAGCACCCATGCGCGCTTGCAAGTCACATCCTCTGGGCTACCACGAGCGCGGGGATTGCTCCACAATGCGAAAGTGGTGTCTCGGGTGCTCGCACTGGGAGTGCTCACGGCATGCCGCTTCGGATTTGACGAGAAAATCTACGAAGACGCATGCGCGGCGACTGCTTGCGTCGCCGACGAGGTGTACGACTGTACCGGCGCGCACGCTTGCGACTTCGGTTGCGCGACGAGCGCGCCGCCGCATTGCCTCGCGCTCGTGCCGTCGAATGGCATCACGGTGGCGCTGCTCGCGGGTGCGACGGCGCGAGTCTTCAATACGAACCTGACGTTCGACACGACGTCGGGCGCGATCCTCGGCGACGCAGGCGTGGTGCGTGACGCGGGCACCGGCGTCAAAAGCGGCATCGGCTTCGCGGTGATCGACGAGATGGGCGTCTTCAGTGCGAGCGAATTCTCGTTGCTCGGCACGACGACCTGGACGGCCGCCGGCGCGAACAGCCTCGTACTGTTCGCCGCGAATTCGATCGCAATCGCCGGTGTGCTCGATGGCGGCGCGAATGGCACCGTCGGTGGTCCGCACGGCGATAACGGTGGCATCGGCGGGCCGCGCGACTCGTGTGATGGCGGCGACGGTGCGTACAAGTTCAGCAACACGACGGGCGCGGGCGCCGGTGGGGGCGGTGGCGCGACGTCAGGCGGCGACGGCGCGGCGACGCCCGCCGACGTCAACGGCGCGACCGGCGGCGGAGGCGGCGGCATGGCATGCGCGTGGCCCTCGACAGTTCCGCTGCGCGGCGGCAGCGGCGGCGGCGCAGGTGGCACCGAGCTGATGGTCATCCGCGGCGGCGCGGGCGGCGCCGGTGGAGGCGCGATCGCGCTGGTCGCGATGACAAGTGTCACGATCGATGGTGCGATCGGAGTCCCGGGCGCCGGCGGCTCGACGATCGCGAGCGGCAGCGGCGGCGGTGGCGGCGGCGCGGGTGGCGCGGTGCTGATCGAATCGCTGACCGTCACGCTGCGCGGCTCGATCACCGCGAACGGCGGCGGTGGCGGTGCATCCGTCAATGCGTCGCCATCACCCGTCAGCGGCGAGCGCGGTCACTTTGGCGATGCGCTCGCCGCGATCGGCGGCGCCAATGGCGGCAATGGTGGCACGGGTGTCGTCGCGCCGACGAGTGGCATCACCTCCGGCGGCGGCGGTGGCGGTGGCGGCGCCGCCGGCGCGATCGAGATCAAGTCGCGCGCGATGACGCTGACCGGCGTCACGAGCCCGCTCTCAGTGCGGTCGCAAGCCGCGCTCGAGTAGCCCATCGCACCCTCAAGCAATCGCGTGTGGGGCCGATTCGTCGTGCATGGTGGCAACGCCACGCATCGCACCAGAAAGACTCCGAGCACTCGCGTCAAACGCGCGAGGGCAACGGTCCGTGGAGTCGTCCACCGCACGTGGATTTAGCGAAGCGGCCGGCTGGCCGATGATGCTCGGGGCTGGATGAGTCCTAGGAAGTTGTTGGTCGCGCTCGGGCAGCGGATCCGGGCGAGCCGCGTGGAGGCAGGACTCACGCAGCGCGCCCTCGGTGAACGCGCCGGAATCGTCGGCAAATACGTCAGCGAAATCGAGCGCGGCACGCGAGACGTCCCGCTCTCCACGCTGCACGCAATCGTCGAGCGCGGGCTGCAGCTGGAGCTCGAGGTCGTCTTCCGCCGCCGCGGGACGGTCGCGAAAGGTCTCGACGAGGTCGTCCGCTCGGCGCTCGACGACGTGGTGCGCGCAATTGCCTATCTGCCCGTCGAGCAGCAGAAGCAGGTCGTCGCGCTCGTGCGCGACATCGTCGATCTGGCGCGGTGACAACGACAGATGCATCTCACAGACGCAGGTCCGTGCCGGCTTCTCATCGTTGATGAGCACGAACCGTCGCGCCAGACCCTGCTCGTCGGCTTCGCCCAGCGCGGCTACGCGTGCGAAGCCGTCGGCACCGAGGCCGCTGCTCTGCTCGCGCTCGCGACGTTCGACCCCCATGTCGTGATCCTCGAATGGGCCAATCGCAGGGATGTCGAGAGTGGTGTCACCGCGCGGATGCGCGCCCGCTCTGCTCGACCTCTGTGCATCATCGTCGTCTCGTTCGCCGACGAGCCGCCGGGCTTTCGTGACCGCGAACAGATCGATGCGTATTTGATCAAGCCCGCACTCGTCGACGAGATCGAGGCCGTCTTGCTTGCGCTATTGTCGCTGCCACGATGACGCGAACAGCATTGATCCCGGGGGGAGCCAAGGGCATTGGCCGAGCGATCGCGCTCGACCTCGTCTCGCGCGGATGGAATATCGCGGTCGCCTACCGCACAAGCGAAGCCGAGGCCGGCGCCCTCGTCAGCGAAGCGCGAGGCAAGGGTGTCAAAGCCCTCGCCGTGCGCGCCGACTGCGCGGTTGCCGAACAATGCGACGAGCTCGTCCGCAACGTGACAACGGACATCGCCGCGCCCGACGCACTCGTGCACACCGTCGGGCCGTACCATCGCGTCGATGTCTTGAAGGAGACCCCCGAAGGCTGGCGCGAGATGATGAGCGCGAACCTCGACTCCTTCTTCTACTGCGCCCGCCTGGTCGCACCGAAGATGATGGAGCGCAAGTGGGGCCGAATGATCGCGTTCAGCATGGCGAATGCCGAGCGCGCGTCTGCACAGGTAGGCGTCACGGCGCATTACATCGCGAAGCTCGGTGTCGTGGTGCTCGCGCGAACCCTCGCCCGCTCGCTCGCTCCGCACGGGATCACCGTCAACACGATCGCGCCGGGGTTCATCGCATCGGGTAGTGCGCCCGATGCGGAGCTCGAGAAGATGGTGAAGAACATCCCGGCCGGCTACGTCGGCAAGACCGACGACGCTGTCGGCTGCGCGCGGTTTCTGATGTCCGATGACGCCGAGTACGTGACCGGTACGAACATCGTACTCAGTGGCGGCTGGGGCCTATAGCGCCTGCGATCATCGCGTGCGGGCTGGGCGCCCGCGGATAGGGTGTCTTTTCGAAACTCGTTATAACAATGTTCGTACGTACGTTCGAACGCAGCGTCCGACTTTCGGACGAGCGCTACCAAGCGCTGAGCTTGTCCGCGCTGCGGCCAGCACGTTCGAACGACCGTAATAACATTGTTATAACGTGTTCCGAAAAGACACCCTCGCGAGTGGACCTGGGAAAGCGTTCGCGGCGCGCGCGCCCCCTCGCAGTTCCCGATCGTCGCGACGAACGGTTCGCTCCGTTTCGCGCGGATCGTCGCGCGGCACAGTGCGCGATCGTCGCGACGAACGCTTCGACTCGTTTCGCGCGCGGATCGTCGCGCGGCGCCGGCGCGCGACCACGGCTGCCAACACGCGGATCGTCGCGCGGCGCCGGCGCGCGCTCGCGGCTGCCACGCTCGGCGCTCGCGGCGAGAACGCGAGCGGTACGCAGTGCGAGGTCACGCTCGCATGGCAGCCACATGCAGACGCACGCGAGTTGGATCAGTACGACGCACACAGCGCGCGCACGACCCCGTGAACGTGCGCGACGGGACGCGCGTGCTACGCGCGACACGCGAAAGTGCGCGCGGGACCACTGCGGCTCGCGACGCGCGAACGTGTTCTACCGCTTGTTGCCGTCGCCGTCGCCCTTGAGCTTCGCGAACGGATTGTTCGTGAAACCGGAGACGCCCCAGCCCGGCGGCGGCTCGTCGCGCCGGTCATCGCGGCGACCGCCACGATCATCGCGGCGTGGACCACGATCATCACGACGCGGTTGCGCGCTTTGTGGTGGCGGGCCGCGATCGTCGCGGCGCGGACCACGATCATCGCGCGGACCGCGATCGTCGCGGGGACCGCGATCGTCACGGGGACCACGTGGACCGCGATCGTCGCGACGGCCGCCTTGTGCGGCCTGGTCGTCGCGTGGGCCGCGGTCGCGCGGACCGCGATCGTCGCGACGACCTTGGGCACCTTGCTCGTCACGCGGACCGCGATCGTCGCGACGTCCTTGGGCACCTTGCTCGTCACGCGGACCGCGATCGTCGCGACGTCCTTGGGCACCTTGCTCGTCTCGTGCGCCGTGTTCGTCACGTGGGCCACGCATGTCATCGCGCGCGCTACTGTCGCGCGGGTCTTGCGCATGCTGTGAATCGTCGCGCGGACCACGCTGCGAATCATCGCGCGGACCACGCTGCATATCGTCGCGACCACGCTGCGAATCATCGCGCGGGCCGCGCTGCGAATCATCGCGCGGGCCGCGGTCGCGGCGTCCACCACCTTGCGCTTGCTGCTGGCCTCCTCCACCTTGCCGCGGCTGACGACCGGGACCGCCACCACCACCGCCGCCACCACCGCCACCACCGCCGCGCCGATCGCCACCTCGTCGATCGCCGCCTTGCCCGCCTTCGCCCTGCGCGCGTCGATCGCCACCGCGCCGTTGGTTGGGCTCGCGCCGCGGTGCGGGCGGCTTCGCCGATAGCGCGATGCGCTTGCGCTGGTTATCGACCTCGAGGACACGCACAGTGAGTTTTTGGCCGACCTTGACGACCTCGCTCGGATCCTTGACGAACTTTTCGGCGAGCTGCGAGACGTGGACGAGACCGTCGTTATGCACGCCGATGTCGACGAACGCGCCAAACGCTGTGACATTCGTGACGATGCCCTCGAGCACCATGCCCGGCTTGAGGTCCTCCATCGTCGTGACGTCGTCGCGAAACTTCGGCGGCGCGAACTCGGCACGCGGATCGCGACCGGGCTTCGCGAGCTCCGCGGCGATGTCGCGCAGCGTCGGCTCGCCGACATCGCCTTGTACGTACTTGGAGAGATCGATCTTATCGACCAGCTCCTGGTTACCGATCAGCTCGCCCATCGGCACACCGAGATCTGTCGCCATCTGCTCGACGAGCGAGTAGCGCTCGGGATGGACGGCCGAATGGTCGAGCGGATTGGCCGCGCCGTGAATGCGGAGGAAGCCCGCGGCTTGCTCGAACGCCTTCGGCCCGAGACCGGTGACATCGGTGAGCTGACCGCGCGATGAGAACGCACCGTTGGTGTCGCGATGGAGCACGATCTTCTTTGCTAGCGACTTGCCAATGCCCGCGACGTACGAGAGCAGCTGCGCGCTCGCCGTGTTGAGCTCGACGCCGACGTGGTTGACGCAACTCTCGACGACATCGCCGAGGCGCTTGCCGAGCAGCGGTTGATGGACATCGTGCTGGTACTGGCCCACGCCGATCGACTTCGGCTCGATCTTGACGAGCTCGGCGAGCGGATCTTGCAACCGACGCGCGATCGAAATCGCGCCGCGGATGGTCAGATCGAGCTCGGGAAACTCTTCGCGCGCGAGGTCCGATGCGGAGTAGACACTCGCGCCGGCTTCGTTGACCTGGACGACGAACGGCGCGTCAGGACCTTCGCGCATACCTGCATCGCCGAGCGTGCGCTTGATGAACGCTTCTGCTTCGCGACCACCGGTGCCGTTGCCGACCGCGATCGCGCGCGGCTTGTGCTCGCGCACGAACGCGGTGAAATCGTCCTTCGCCTTCGCGAGCTGTGCATCGCCTTGGCTGATGTAGATCGTGATCGTGCCGAGGAACTTGCCGGTGGCATCGATCGCGGCGCACTTGCAACCGGTGCGCAGGCCCGGATCGACGCCGAGCACGCTCGCGCTGCCGAGCGGCGCCGCGAGGAGCAGGTTGCGCAGGTTGCCGGCAAAGATGTCGACCGCGGCGACATCGGAGCGCTGCTTGAGCTCGGCGCGTACATCGTTTTCCACACTCGGCGCGAGCAGACGCTTGAGCGCGTCGGTGACCGCGAGCCGCAGCTGCTCGGCCCACGGCGAAGATTCGTCGAGCTTGACGAGGCGCAAGATGCCCTGCTCGACCTTCGCGGTATCGACCTCGACGCGCGCGCGCAGGACACCTTCGGATTCACCGCGGCGAATCGCCAGGAACCGGTGCGACGGGATCGTCTTCACCGCTTCGTCGAACTGGTAGTACTGCTCGAACTTCGTCGGCTCGGCATCCTTGCCGGGCACGACACTCGAGACGAGCTTGCCGTGCTCGGCAAACTCGTTGCGCACGAACGCGCGAACTTCGGCCGTGTCGGCGACGGACTCGGCGACGATGTCGCGCGCCCCGGCGAGCGCATCCTCCGCGCTCGCGACCTGCTCGTTGACGAACGCGGCCGCATCACCAAGCGGATCGCCCTCGGCACCTTGCGCCAGAATCTTTTGCGCGAGCGGCTCGAGACCGCGCTCGCGCGCGACCGAGGCGCGCGTCTTGCGGCGCGGCCGATATGGCGCATAGAGATCCTCGAGCTCCGCCTTGCCAGTGGCGGCACGCAGCTTCTGTTCGAGCTCTGGCGTGAGCTTGCCTTGCTCGGCGACCGACGCGAGGATCGCGACGCGTCGCTCCTCGAGCTCCGTGAGATACGCGCGCTTATCTTCGATCGCGCGAATCTGCACCTCATCGAGGCCACCGGTGCGCTCCTTGCGATAGCGCGCGATGAACGGCACCGTGTTGCCTTCATCGAGCAGCGCGATCACGGCCGCAACGCCTTTGGCCGGAAGGCCGAGCGTCTCGACCAGCGCCGGAACGGGATCGAAGTGAGCGAGCCGGGGCTCGGGAGTCGCGACGTCGTCGGTCATCGAGCCAGCGAACCTAGCCGTCGCCAAGGCGCGCGGCAAGCAGGAATGCGGTCAGGCGACGGCCGTAACCACGTGTGCCGACAGCGGGTGGCGGCATGGCTCGTCGCCAAACGTCGCACGGAGCGCTTCTGTCACGGCGGCCTCGAACGCCGGCGCGTCGACACCCCGTTCGACCAGCTGATTCCACAGCGGGTTGCCTCGCACGATGCCGGTCGCGAAATGCGCCGCCGTCGGCGCCTCGCCGACTTTCGCGACGGTTTGGATCCGCACCTCGCGAAACCCCGCGTCGTGGACGAGCGCGCGCAGCTCATCGGGGTCGGGCAGCGAGAATGGAACCTTCATGAACGTCGGCGGATCGTCGGGAAACGCCTTGTACGCAAGCTCGTGCACGACCTTCGAACCGGGATTGCGGTCGAGCGAATCCCACGTATTGAACAGCAGGCGACCTTGCGGCCGCAGCACGCGCCGCATCTCTGCGAGCGCGCGCTGTCGATCGGGACAAAACATCAGGCCGAATTGACACACGACCGCATCGAAGCTCGCGTCGTCGAACGGCAGCGCCTGCGCATCGGCGGTTTGCCACGTCAGCCGGCGATCGTTGCCGACCCGCGCCCTGCCCTCGATGATCATCGGCTCGTTGAGGTCGGTCGCAACGAGCTCGCCCTCGGGCACGAGCGCTGCGAGCAGCTGCCGCGTGACGCGCCCCGTCCCGGCGGCCACCTCGAGCACGCGCTGCGCATCGCCGAGGCGCGCGGCGAGGTCGCGCGCGTACGGCTCGAACAAGACCGGCCCGAGGTGTCGATCGTACAGCTCTGGAATCGATCCGACGAAGCGTGCCACTTCAGAGCTCATCGCGCGGGTTATCGCATATCTTTGCGCGCATGGTCTTGGACCCCGTACGCGAGAGCCTGATTCGCCGTCTGCCGAAGGTGGAGCTTCACCTCCACATCGAGGGCACGCTCGAGCCCGAGATGATGTTTGGTCTCGCGAACAAGCACGGCATCAAGTTGCCGTTCGATTCCGTCGACGCGGTGCGCGCCGCGTACAACTTTCACGATCTGCAATCGTTTCTCGATCTCTATTACGCAGGCTGCGACGTGCTGCGCGACCGCCAGGATTTCTACGCGCTCGCGATGGCGTACTTCACGCGCGCGCATGCCGACCGCGTCGTGCACGCGGAGCTGTTTTTCGATCCGCAAACGCACACGGTGCGCGGTGTACCGATGGAGATCGTGATCGGCGGGTTGCGCGACGCGATGGCCGACGCGCAAGCGCGTTACAACATCAGCTCGCACCTCATCCTGTGCTTCTTGCGTCACCTCTCCGAGGAGGAGGCGTTTGCGACACTCGAGGCCGCGCTGCCGTTTCGCTCCGAATTCATCGCCGTCGGGCTCGATTCCGGCGAGCGCGGCAATCCACCGAGCAAGTTCGAGCGCGTCTTCAAAAAGGCGCGCGAGCACGGGCTGCACGCCGTCGCGCACGCCGGCGAAGAAGGGCCCGCCGCGTACATTCGCGAAGCGCTCGATCTGCTCTGCGTCGAGCGCATCGACCACGGCGTGCGCTGCGATGAAGACAAGAAGCTCGTCGAGGAGCTGATCACGAACGAAGTGCCGCTCACGGTGTGCCCGCTGTCGAACCTGAAGCTGTGCGTCGTGAAGGATCTGCGCGAGCACAACTTCGCGCGCCTGCTTCGCAAGGGCGTGCGCGTGACGATCAACAGCGACGATCCGGCGTATTTCGGCGGCTACATCGGCGAGAACTACCGCCAGACCGCGGCCGCGCTCGAGCTCACGCCGAAGGAAATTGTCACGTGTGCCGAGAACGCGGTGCACGCCTCGTTCTTGCCGGCCGCGCAGAAGTTGACGCTGCAGAGCGCGATCGATCTCGAGGCCAAGCACGCATGACGCTCGACGATCATCTCGATCACATTCGCGCGGCGCCGCGCGATTGCGGCGTGATCGAGCTGATCGTGCGTCGACCGCAGGAAGGCGAACGCGAGCTACTCGACGAAGCGGAGCTCGACACCGAGCGCGGCCTCGTCGGCGATCGCTGGCTGCAGCGCGTGCCGCTGCGCATGCACGGCCAGCTCACGCTGATGAACGTGCGCGCGATCGCCGCGCTCGCGCCGCGCGAGCAGTGGCCGCTCGCCGGTGATCAACTCTTCGTCGACTTCGATCTCTCGCAGACGAGCTTGCCGGGCGGCACGCAGCTCGCGCTCGGCTCCGCGATGATCGAGATCAGCGACGTCCCGCACACCGGATGCGCGAAGTTCACGGCGCGCTTTGGCTCCGAAGCGACACGCTGGGTCAACACGCCGCTCGGTCGCGAGCTGCGTCTGCGCGGCGTCAACGCGCGGATCATCCAGAGCGGCACCGTGCGGCGCGGCGATGAGCTACGCCGCCGGTAGCACGCCATCCGCGATCGCGATCGCGCGCACGGCGTCGATCGTATCGACTTGCGCGGCCGTCTTGTCGTCGCGATAGCGCACCACGCGCGCGAGGCGAAGCGCGAGGCCCGCCGGATAGCGCGGCGAGCGTTGCACGTCGTTGAACGCGATCTCGACGACGAGCTCCGGCCGCACGTACACGACGTGCCCATCGCGATCGACTTCGCGCGC
>Ga0070698_100002721_pt1 | contig 19441 bp, 7 predicted proteins | sample KBSK1502metaG_FD_65477 | JGI IMG/M metagenome (GOLD analysis project Ga0070698, IMG submission 65477) | Corn, switchgrass and miscanthus rhizosphere microbial communities from Kellogg Biological Station, Michigan, USA - KBS K1-50-2 metaG | ecosystem: Host-associated > Plants > Roots >...
AGAGGGTAGGTCTGCACTACATCACTTTTTCTGAAACCCAGATTGTAAAGACAAAGACTTCCGCCGCTCTCGACATCAAAATCGCAGAATTCGGCGGTTCCGTGACGAACTTCGGTTAGAATCCGCCTATGGCTGCAACCGCCATTCCCGTTGATGCATTGCCCTCAGTAAATCCGGCGACTGGCGAAACTCTCAGCTATTTTCAGAAGACGCCGCCCGCGAACCTGCCGTATATGCTTTCGCTCTCCCGTGCGGTCCAAGCGAACTGGGCGAAGCGCCCCATTGGCGAGCGTTGCGCACTGTTGGGAGCTTTGCGAGATCGGATCTTGTCTGCTCGCCATGCCTTGGCTCATGCCGTGATCGCCGAATCCGGCAAGCCCCGTGTCGAAGCTCTGTTTGCCGATGTGTTCGTGGCCCTGGATACAGCGGAATTTTTCGCGAAGAACGCGCGACGCATGCTTCAAGCAGAATCCGTCCGGCACCACAGTCTTGCCGCCAAAGCGAAAAGTGGGACGCTGAGCTACGAGCCGTTCGGCGTCATCGGGATCATCAGTTCGTGGAACTACCCGCTGGCCATCCCCATGAGCCAAATCATTCCAGCGATCGTCGCCGGAAGCGCTGTGATCTGTAAAGCCAGCGAGTTCACGCCGCAGTGCGGAGCCTTGATCGAGAAACTCTTTGTGGACGCGGGGTTCCCGAAGGATCTTGTAACCGTCATTCAGGGAAGCGGTGACCTCGGTCAAGCACTCATTGAAGCTGCTCCGGATAAGATTGTATTCACCGGCAGCGTGGCAACGGGCACCCGCGTCGCAGAAGCTTGTGCCAAATTTCTGATCCCCACGGTGCTCGAGCTCGGCGGCAAGGACGCGATGATTGTTCTTGTCGATGCGGATCTCGATATTGCCGCGAGTGGTGCCGTTTGGGGTAGTTATACGAATTGCGGCCAGGTTTGTCTTTCCGTCGAGCGCCTGTTTGTCGAACAATCCATCAGCGATGACTTCGCTGCCCGTTGCGTAGAAAAAACGAAGAAGCTACGGCTTGGAAACGGCAGCGACCCTTCCACCGATGTCGGGCCGCTCATTCGCCCGCAGCACGTGCGGCGAATCGCGGAACTTGTCGAAGACGCTGTCAGCCGAGGCGCTAAGGTCCTGTGCGGCGGCCATCCTCGTCCTGACCTGGGGCCGTGCTTCTTTGAACCCACTGTTCTCACCGGCGTGGACTCAACCATGAGCCTTTTTCAGGAGGAAACCTTCGGCCCCATTCTTGCCATCCAGACCGTTCGCAATTCCGAAGAGGCCATTGCGCGAGCGAACGATTCGCGCTTCGCCCTCTCGGCAAGCGTTTGGACACGCGATGAAGCTCGTGGCGAGACAATTGCCAAGCGCTTGCGCGCTGGGGCGGTGATGGTCAACGATGTTATCAGCTACTTCGCCATCGCCGAGGCTCCTCACGGCGGCTGCGGAATGAGCGGATGGGGCCGCACACACGCGAAGGCCGGCCTCATGGAAATGGTTCAGGCAAAATACATCGACATCGACCGCCTGCCTCGTCGCGAGAAACCTTGGTGGTATCGCTACGGTGCTGATCTGGAGCGCGCCGCAGACGCATTTCTGCAATTTGAGTACAGCGGGGGCCTAGCATCCCGGCTACGCCACGCGCGCGGTGCCCTTAAGACCATGTTCCGCGATCACCGCCTTTGACATTCGAATTTGTAGCCGCCCTCTTTAGAGGGCGGGTCTCTGAGATCGCCGCGGAGTACGGAAAGAAACCGGAGCCAGGAATGAGCCAGAGCGCCAATAGCAAGTACATCCACGACTGGAATGCAGCTTCAGCTCCGGCAATTCCGCTCGGCACGCGCGTTTTGCTAAATGATGAAACGCTGCGTGATGGCCTGCAAAATCCCTCCGTCTACGATCCCAGCATCGAAGAAAAAATTGAAATCCTCCACTTGATGGAGTCGCTGGGAATCGACTCGCTCAATATTGGTCTGCCTGGCGCCGGAGCCCGTGCGCTCGCTCACACTGAAGCCCTGGCCCGCGAGATCGCCACAAACCGAATGAAGATTCGTCCAAATTGCGCGGCTCGCACCGTCGAAGCTGACATCCGGCCGATCGTCGAAGTCTCACAACGCGTCGGAATGCCCATTGAAGCCGCTACCTTTCTCGGATCCAGCCCAATCCGTCGCTTGGTGGAAGATTGGACCGTCGACCATCTCGAGCGCACAACGGAAAAGGCCGTGAAGTTCGCGGTCGGTCATGGCCTTCCGTGCATGTATGTCACCGAAGACACCATCCGCACCGATCCGGATACGATCAAGCGCCTCTACTCCACGGCAATTTGCAGCGGCGCCCGTGCCGTCGTCTTGTGCGACACCGTGGGTCACGCGACGCCTCAAGGCGCCTACAATCTGATCAAATTTGCGAACGAGGAAGTTGTTAAGCCGAGCGGTGAGAAGATCCGCGTTGACTGGCACGGCCATTGTGACCGGGGCCTGGCCGTCGCCAACTCCCTCGCCGCCATTGCTGCCGGCGCAAATTGCGTCCATGCTGCTGCGAACTCCCTAGGCGAGCGCGTCGGCAACACTCCTATGGAGTTGATGCTCGTGAATCTGCGTCTGATGGGTCTGATTGACCGCGACCTCTCACGCCTGAAGGAATACTGCGAAAAAGTAGCTCAGGCCACACACACCACGATTCCTCCCAACTATCCTGTGATTGGACGCGATGCCTTTCGCACCGCCACCGGCGTGCACGCTGCCGCCATCATCAAGGCCTTTCACAGCAAGGATCCAAGCCTCGCCGATATCGTCTACAGTGGCGTGCCTTCACATCTTTTCGGCCTCGATCAGTTGATCGAGATTGGACCGATGAGTGGCAAATCCAATGTCCTTTTTTGGCTGGAGCGCCATGGTATTCCTGCGGACGATGCGCTCGTCAATCGCATCTTCGACGCCGCTAAGCAATCCGCCCGCGTACTGACCGATAGCGAAGTGCAAGCCCTCTGCGCCGAGGCAACACGCAATTGATTCCTCTCAACCTCCGGAAGCAGGTCGTGAAACGTGCGCTTCTTTGGGTTATTCTCTGGTGCATGCCCGTTCGCTCCGCTGGTCTCCCTCAGACTAATCGTCCCGCCCACGGTACGCAGCTCGTTGACAATCCGGAAATTCGAGCGGCACTGGCTTGGTTCTCGCGCAATGTCGGCTGGATCAATGAGCAGCAAATCCGCCTCACAGAAATTCCTGCCCCTCCTTTTCAGGAGGCCCAGCGAGCGGTGGCAGTAAAGGAGCTGCTTGCGGCCGCCGGCCTTGACGTCAAGATCGATAAGACCGGCAACGTGATCGGCGAGATGCGGGGTGCGAACGACAAGGAAATTGTCATCCTTGCCGCGCATCTCGACACGGTTTTCCCCCCAGGCACAGATGTGAAGGTGCATCGCGAGGGCCAACGCCTAACCGCTCCGGGCATCTCCGACAATGGTACCGGGCTGGCGGCGTTAGTGGCCATCGCGCGAGCACTTGAGGAAGCCCACGTCAAACCGCTGCGTACGATTTTGTTTGTCGCCGACGTCGGCGAAGAGGGAGAAGGGAATCTTCGCGGAATGCGTGCCTTGGTCGACGCGTATCGATCAAAACTTCGTGCTGCCCTGGTGATGGACGGTTCCGGCACGGATCACGTTACCACCAAAGCGCTGGCATCCCGCCGCCTGGAGGTGTTGATCACGGGACCCGGCGGGCATAGCTGGTCCGATTTCGGTATGCCGAATCCCATCAATGCGCTCGTTCGTGGATCGGTTCGCTTTATTAATACGAAGGTTCCTTCCAATCCGCGCACGACATTCAACCTCGGCCAGATTGAGGGCGGTACCTCCGTAAATTCGATCCCGTACGAAGCCAAACTGAAAGTCGATGTGCGGTCCGAAAGTGAAGATGAGTTGACTAAGCTGGAATCGGCTTTGCGCGACTGCATCTCTGCAGGCATCCGCGACGAAATGGAGTCGGCGCGTGATCGCTCCAAAGGAAAACTCGAGTGGAAAGTCGAGTTGCTGGGCAGCCGGCCGGGCGGGGAACTGGCCGCCGATTCACCTTTGTTGGCTGCCCTTCGTGCCGCCGACGACTATGTCGGAAATCATTCGCGCGTTGAGCGTTCCTCCACCGACGCCAACATACCCCTGTCAAACGGCATAGACGCGATTTCCATCGGTGCTGGCGGCAATGGTGGCGGGGCGCACTCTTTGCAGGAGTGGTATGAGCCGGCAGGTCGCGAAATGGGACTCAAGCGCGCTCTGCTCACGCTTCTAGGTATTTCCGGCATTGCCGACGACAAGACTCGATGAGCGAACTCTCAGCACACGGTCGCTTTCACTGGATGAAGCTGCTGATCTTGGCCTGCGTGGCCTTCGCTAGCGGTTCTGCTCTGCGCGCTCAGACGCAATCCGCTCCCGCGGTTCCCCCCACCACCTATTTTGTCCATGGCCGCATTTACACGAATGATCCTCAGCATCCGTGGGCCGCGGCTATCGCCGTCCGAGAAGGCAAAATCCTATGCATCGGAGGGCTTGACTACGTTCTGCTCGAATGTGGCGGCGAAGAGCATGCGGAAACCGTGCAACTGAACGGGCACTTCGTCATGCCCGGCTTTAACGATGCACACATGCACCTGGGTTCCGCAGGCGAGAGCATGTTGTCCGTCCGGCTGAACGGCGCTACATCCATCGAAGAATTGCAGAAACGCCTGGCGGATGCAGTCGCCACCCACAAGCCTGGTGAATGGATCAAGGGCAGCGGCTGGGATCACACCTTCTGGCCGGACAAGAAATTTCCTACGAAGCAGCAGCTTGATGCCGTTGCTCCCAAGAATCCTGTTTTTCTCACCCACATTTCTGGGCATGTCGCCGTAGCGAATTCGCTCGCCCTGCAGATCTCGGGTATCACCAAGGGATCGCCCAATCCGAAGGGTGGCGAGTTCGAGCGCGGTGAAGACGGTGAGCTTACCGGAATGCTCAAAGAAGGTCCGGCAATGCGCCTGGTCGCGCAAAACATTCCCGATCCCACCGACGAACACCGCCGCCGCGGTATTGAAATGGTCCTCGCTGATCTCGCGAAGAACGGTGTTACCTCCGCGCAGGATAATTCCGCATGGGAAGACTTTCTGGTCTATCACGCCCTGAAGGACGAAGGGAAACTCACCGTCCGCATCACCGAGTGGCTGCATTTCACGTTGCCGCTCCGTGAGTTGCAAAACCAGCGCAGCGAGGGCGGCACAAGCGATCCCTGGCTCAAAACGGGCACGCTCAAAATGGTCATCGACGGCGCATTGGGCTCTCGCACTGCTGCCATGCTCGCGCCATATTCCGACGATCCTTCGACCAGCGGCATTATGATCATGGACCCGGAAAAGCTGCGTCAGATGGCCATTGAGCGGGATAAGGCGGGCTTCCAGATCGCCTTCCATGCCATCGGCGACCGTGCCAATCGTGTCGCTCTTGACGTTTTCGAGGCTGTTGCCAAAGCGAATGGGCCACGCGACCGCCGCGATCGCATCGAACACGCCCAGGTCGTTGCACCGGAAGACCTCCCTCGTTTCGCCTCCCTCAAGGTGATCGCTTCCATGCAGCCCAGCCATCAGACCACAGACATGCGCTGGGCCGAGCAGCGCGTCGGTCCCGAACGCATTAAGGGCGCCTACGCTTGGGCCACCCTGCAGAAAGCTGGCGTTCACCTCGCGTTTGGCACCGACTACCCCGTCGAGCCGGTCAGCACTATGCGCGGCCTTTACGCCTGTGTTACCCGAGAGCTCCCAGAAGGCGGCCCCGCAGGCGGATGGCAGCCCCAGGAGAAAATCTCGCTCGACGACTGCATCCGCGCCTACACTTCCGGTTCAGCCTATGCACAATTTGAAGAGGGAGACAAGGGTGAGCTAAAGCGTGGCGAATACGCCGACTTCATCGTCTTATCCAACGATCTCACAAGGATTTCGCCCGCGGACTACGTAAAAACTAAGGTCCTACGCACCGTCGTCGGTGGCCGCACCGTCTATTCGTCGAATTAATTGCTTCGGAACTTTCGGTGAACGCCCGCGTCGCTCGCAGTAGTCTTCTAGTACTAGCAGAATAGCTTAACCCCTGGCTGGCCTTAGCTTCCTTAGCTAAATATCGCCTCAATCAAATAAAAGCAAGCGAATCCGCCCTTGTAAATAAATTGTCAAATCCATATTGCTTTTATCGCTCCTCCTAACTTATAGTCTGCGCCCACATGGTCCACCGCAGGGGTGGCCCTTATCTTTTTGATCTGCCCTCCCAACGTTACGCTTCACAACGCACTTCCGACCAGGTCGCTCGAGAAGATTGGAGACGTGGACCCGTCGACCCGTCGCGCACGTGCGTAGGGGGTTGCGATCATTCGTTCCACCAAGGGGAGAAATGATGAGAAAGATTCAAACAACCGCTTTGATCATGATTGCGCTGGTCTTGGTGCTTGGTCCCGCAGCGCCGAGACTGACGGCGCAGGCCACAGCAAGCGGCACCATCGAAGGTAGAATCACCGATCGATCGCAGGCGTCTGTGGGCGGCGCCGAAGTGGCGATCAAAAATAAAGGTACTGACCTAACAAGAAGCATCACTACCAGCGACGCTGGTACATACCGCTTTGAGCTCTTGCCCGTCGGAACCTACACCGTGACCGTAAATAAAGTCGGCTTTGCGACAATTGTCCAGACCATCGAAATCATGGTAGGCCAAGTGACCACCGTAAACCTAGAGTTGCAGGTGGGTACTGCCAGTCAAATCATTGAAGTTACAAGTGGCGCACCGCTGGTCGACGAGCTAAAAACGGACGTCAGTCAGAACATTACGCCAAAGCAGGTGGAAGATCTGCCGCTGATCGGTCGTGACGTTGCGAATCTGGCCTACCTCGCCCCAGGCGTAAAGGCCGCAAATTCTTACGATCCTACGAAGAATCGTTACGCGATCCTTTCAGTAAATGGACAAAACGGCCGGAACGTCAACGTGACCGTCAATGGTGTGGACAACAAGGACAACACGGTCGGCGGCCCGGTCATGCAGCTTCCCCTGGAAGGGGTACAGGAGTTCGCGATCTCTACCCAGCGCTTCTCTGCGGCCAACGGACGTTCCGAAGGCGCGGCCATCAACATGATCACTAAGTCGGGAACGAATTCCTATCACGGTTCGCTCTTTGCGTTTTTCCGCGACCAGGCTTTCAACGCCGATCAACACCCGCAACCTGACCAGACCGTCAATCCGCCTTACACCCGCCAGCAGTTTGGTGGAAGCGTCGGTGGTCCTTTCATAAAAGACAAGTTGTTCGGTTTCTTCGCCTACGAACGCCAGCGTGAGCACACCAGCTTATCCGAGAGCGGCAGCACTCTTGCTCAGCTCCGACTGGCGACGTCTCTCGGCGCACAACCCGCCGCCATCATCTCGACTCCTTTTTTTGAGACGCGTTACAATGGCCGTCTCGATTATCTGATTAATTCCAAGAACACCGCGTATATCAGCTACACCTCTCAGGGCAACAACAGTCTCAATGACCAGGCCGACGGTTTTCAGGATTTGACAGCCGGCAATTTCACGACCAACCAGTTGCAACTTGCAAACCTTACCGTAAACACCGCCGTTTCCAACACGACAGTGAACACATTCACTTTCGGGTTTCAGTATTGGAACAACGTCATTGACAGCAAGATTCGCGCTCCGCTCTTTACCTTCCCGGGCGGCGGCAGCAAGAACTGCGGCGCTGGTGGGTCTTGTTTCGGAACAAACGGCAATGTTCCGCAGCAGTCCTTCCAGCGCAAGTGGCAGTTCAAAGACGATATCTCCAAGACTTGGAACAAACACACGTTCAAAGCAGGAGTGGACTACATCTATAACCCGACACTCGGCGGATTCTTCGAGTTCAATGACACCCTTGAGGTCGATTTCGGCGCTGACCCCAGCCAATTGCTGGCCCATCCCGGAGGTTTTGCGGCGCCAGGTGCCGTTGTGGGCATGTCCATTTCAAACGGCGATCCCTCCACGAATGTACCCGGCGGGACCAAGCAGTTTGGAACTTATTTCCAAGATGACTGGAAACTTACCAGACGCCTTACTCTCAATCTTGGTGTGCGCTGGGATAAGGACTTCAACATGGTCGGCGGCTCGGCGGTCCACAATAGCCGCACTTATCAGGAATTGGTCGCGATCTCCGCGATCAGCCCGCTGGCCGCGTCATATACCTTCAAGCAGCCGGGGGACGACAACAAAAATTTCAGTCCGCGCATCGGCTTCGCTTATGACTTAACCGGAGCAGGTAAACATGTGCTGCGTGGAGGCTATGGCCTCTACTATGGCAACATCTTCCAGAACATCCCGATCTTTATGGAGCAGCAACACAACGCCACTATCTTCCAGACACAATTCTCAATTTCAAACCCCACCGATCTCGTTCCGGGCACGAACATTCAGTTGCAGAACTATCGATACGGGATCGATCCCTTGCCGACAGTCGGCGCTCCTTCCGCCCAACTGACGCCGGGCAGCGTGGGTCGCATTATCGATCCAAATTATCGCAACCCTGTCACCGAAGAGATGAACGTCGGCTACAGTTGGCAACTTACGAACTCGTCGGTGTTAGAAGCGGACTACGTGCACGTCTTGGGCTTGCACGAGAACAAAACCATCAACATCAACCCCAAGGATCCGAGTATCGGTTTTGCCCGGCCGTTGTCCGCGGCCTTCGCTGCCGCCGGTCAGCCGGTCATCTCCAGTGTCCGAGACGAGAAGTCCATTGGCCGGTCCCGCTACGACGGGCTGAACATCAGTTATCGCCAGCGTGCGGTCAAGCACCTCACGATGGAGGTCAATTACACTCTTGCGCGCGCATATTCTTACGATGGCGGCGGCACTTCGTTTCGCAATTATCCCCGAGATCCCCGGAATCCGTTCTCACCCTTTGAATGGGGGCCATCTCAAAACGATGAGAGACACCATCTCACGATCAGTGCTACTGCGATGCTGCCCTGGGGCTTGCAGTTCTCACCGATTCTCCAGGCTGGCTCGGCGCGTCCTTGGAACGTGACTTCCGCTAGCGACACTTTGGGCTTCGGTACCGGTCTCGACAATCACCAGGTTGTTGTACCGAACGGCGATCAAACCAATACCCAATACATGGTGGGAAAAGCTGCCCAGACCTGCTACTTTGCCGGCCAGTGCCATCTGGTGCCCTATGATGCGCGGCGTGGCGATCCCTTCTTTCAACTGGACACGCGCCTCGCAAAGAACATCCGGTTGGGCGAGCGTCGCAACCTCCAGATCGTCGCTCAGGCGTTCAACCTCACAAACCGCGCGAACTACGGGAACGATTTCGATACGACCGTCACGTCCGCTACCTTTGGTAAGCCCGCGGGATTCATCAATCCAACGAGCACCAACATTCCGCGCTCACTCAGCGGTGAGTTCGGGTTCCGCTTTACCTTCTAGCGCTGCCGCCCGTGCGGTGGATTAGCCCCGGGCTGATGCTCTGGCATCACCCCGGGACCTCTTTCAGGGTTTTGCTGAAGGGGAGCAACACCCAGCCAGCAACTCCTTGTGTCTCCGTGCCCGCAGTCTGATAGTCCCGCAAGTCTCGCATCCTGGCAATACTTGCTCGGTGCTTACCAGAGGCCATGGCCTCTCGAATGCGACTCTGTGGCAGCTTTTGGCAGGACGCATCGCCCGAACAGCCACGACAATTTAGATACCGGCAATCTAAAATTTATCAGCGCTTGATTATGGATTTATGTTGACAAGGTGCATTCCGCGGACCTATATAGCGCCCACGGCTTCCCGGTTGCCCGGCTAGATCATTTCTGTGGTGGGAGGTAGTCCGATGCTAGGTCTTCCTCGCGGTCTGGGTGCATTGGTGTGTCTTCCCGTAACGAAGCAGGCTTTCCCTGCGATTATCGTTTCCCTGGCTCTGCTCGCTCTCTGTCCAACTTCGCTGTATTCACAAGCGGCCAACGCCGGCAGTGTCTCAGGAATAATAACGGATACCTCGGGCGCCGTCGTCGTCGGCGCCGTCATTACTCTCACCGATAAAGCCACCAACACAGGTCGAACAGAAACCTCCAACGATGCGGGGCGCTACCTTTTTCCGAACGTGCCACCCGGAACCTACGTCATCTCCGTAAACAAGACCGGCTTTCGGGTTCAACAGGTCAGCCAGTTGAATGTGAGTGTCGGTGTACCCCTCAACTTGGATTTCAAGATGGAGGTCGGCTCAGTCGCTGAGACCGTAGAGGTCGTCAGCACCGGCGCCGAGTTGCAGACTACCAATTCCACGATCGGCACGACCCTCTCAGGCGACACCCTCCTTTTGCTCCCCAACCTTGGGCGCGATGTCACCAGCTTGCTCATTGCCCAACCCGCCGTTACCCCAGATGGCTATTCCGCCGGCGCGAACTATGATCAGAACATGTACCAGCTTGATGGCGGCAACAACTCCGACGACATGGACGGCTCGATGAGCATTTACACGCCCAGCAGTGGCAGTACCACGCCTCAGAATTCCGGTGGTGCTCCCTCCGGCGTGTTGCCGACTCCGGTCGAGAGCGTTGAGGAGTTCAAGGTCTCCACCGCGAACCAGACGGCAGATTTCAACGGCGCTAATGGCGCTCAGATTCAGCTCGTCACCCGGCGGGGCACCAACGATTGGCACGGCGCGGCGTACGAGTATTACCTTGGCTCTAATTTTGGCGCAAACACTTGGGACAACAATGCCAACGGCCTTCCGAAAGTCGCTACGCACCAGAATCGCTTTGGAGCGGCTGGCGGCGGCCCGATTCTTCGCAAAATGCTGGGAGGCAAAACCTACTTTTTCGCCAACTACGAGGGTTTGCGCTATCCACTAGCCTCGACGTTCGAGCGGGCGGTTCCCTCCGCTACTTTGCGAAAGGGGATCATCGTCATAGGCAGCACACAGTACAACTTCAATCCCGCCAACGGTCCCTTGGCCCAATGCCAGGGTGGCCCCTGCGATCCCCGCGGGTTGTGGTTTAACCCTACGATCCAGCAACTCTGGTCCAAGTTCGAGCCGCTACCCAACGACCTCACCAATTTTGGCGATAACGTCAACGTCCAAGGTTTCAAGGGGACTGTTGTTACGCCGGTGAAGTCCGATTTCGGTGTGGCTCGCATCGACCATGACTTCGGCAAGAATTGGCACTTCATGAGCAGCTCCCGCATGTTTAGCTTTACCCGCGTGCCTACCGTCCAGACCGACATAGGCGGCTTCTTCCCGGGTGACAAACTTGGACAGATCGCCGCCACCGGCAATCGGCCCCAAAAACCCTGGTACTTGGTGGCCGGAGTTACTACGAATATCACCCCCAACCTAACGAACGACTTTCATTTCAACTACCTGCGCAACTTTTGGGCATGGCAAACCAAGCTTGCTCCTCCCCAATTTCCGAACATTCCCGGGGCCATTGAGATCAGCCCCTCGTTCGGAAATTCCAGGAACGTTGCCGAGGCCCGTAATGCCCTCATTCCTTATAACGTAGACACCCAAAACGTCCGCATACGCTTCTGGGACGGCCACGACTGGTATTACCGCGACGATCTTTCCTATATTCATGGCAACCACGTCTGGCAGGTCGGCGGTCTGTTCCAGCACAACTGGGACTATCACACCCGCGACGATAACGGTTCCGGAACATTCAATAACCCCGTCTTCCTGGTCAGCAAGAACGATTCCGGTGTGAATATTCCGGCCGCACAAACACCCGCGGCTCTGAGCGCCAATCAGGTCGCTAATACTTGGAATCCGCTTTACGTCGACTTGCTGGGTATCTCCGGCGCACAGGTGGCCTACACCCGCGCGGGCTCCAATCTGTCCCTGCAACCTCTTGGATCAGACGCCTTCGATAAGAGTGTCATCGACACTTATAACCTGTATTTCAGCGACACTTGGCACCTCAAGCCCACGTTTACGATCAACTACGGCTTGGGGTACTTAGTCGAAACGCCGCCTTTGGAGCAGAACGGAAAGCAGATAACCCTTGTGGACTCGACCGGGGTGCAGGTCAACTTGAAAGATTACATGGCCACGCGCCAACGCATGGCGCTCGCTGGACAGATCTACAATCCCATCCTTGGCTATTCCCTTGTCGGCAACGTCGGCAACGGCCTCAAGTATCCCTATCAACTGTTCTGGGGCGGATTCAGCCCGCGCGTTTCCGCGGCTTGGAATCCAAGGTTCGACAGTGGCTGGATGCAAAAGTTGTTTGGCACCAGCAGGACGGTAATTCGCGGCGGGTACGCCCGGACGTACGGCCGGCAGAACGGTGTGGACTTGGTGCTAGTTCCACTCCTTGGCGTCGGTCTAATCCAAGCGGTCAAGTGTCCCGGCGCCTCCATCAACGGTGCTTGCCTCGGATCGGGAAATACCACGCCAGCCAACGCCTTCCGCATCGGCGTTGACCCCAATCCTGCTGGTCTCTACACCCAAGGTGTCACTAACACGCTTTGCCAGCCGTTTTTCCCCGGCGAGGTGAATTGTAACGGTGCAACCGCTGCGCGGGCCAGCGATACCCTGGTGCTTGATCCCAACTACAGACCGGCGCACTCGGACGAGTTCAACCTTTCCATCCAGCGCGACCTAGGTCACAACATGTTGCTGGAGGTAGGTTACATCGGGCGCCTTCTCCGCGATGAATACATGAACATCAACATCGACCAGGTCCCCTGGATGCTCACCAAAGGCGGCCAGACCTTTGCGCAGGCTTATGCCGCCGTTGAAAAAACCTACTGCGGGCTGACCGGCCCGGTTTGTGCCGCGAATGCCGGAGCCGTGCAGGCGCAGCCTTTCTTTGAAGCCGCACTCGGCCCCGGCGGCACCTTAGCCGTGGTCGCCAAAGAAGGCAACAACCTCGCAGCCCAAAACGTTTACACCATGTGGGGTGACTTCCAGAACCTCACCAAATTCCCGGGCAGCACTCTGCTCAACAGCACCATCGGTGCCGCACAAGCCACCAGCGTTCAAATGAGTGGGGCCTTCGGGCGGGGCAATTACAACGGAGCATTCGTCTCTCTGACGGCGCGGCAATGGCAAGGTCTCACTGTCAACACGAACTTTACATGGAGCCGCTCTCTGGGCACGCAGTTCTACGCCCAGGCCAACAACGGCATCAACCCCAACAACGGATACGACTTCAAGGACTGGGGATCCTATGGGCCGCAGCGCTTCGACGTACGCTTCGTTTACAACTTGCAGGCGCTCTATCAGCTACCCTTCTACAAGGGGCAGCACGGATTCCTCGGCCGGCTCGCCGGAGGATGGGCCCTCGCTCCGTTCTTTTATGCCCGCAGCGGTTATCCTATCTTGGTGCGCACCAACGGCGGTTGTAGCGACGAGTCCTGGGGACAGGGAAACTGCTCCTCGGGTAACCTCGCCACCAACGCGGTCTTGTTGTCCCCCTACACCGGCGGAGCCTCGCGCCACTTCAACGTGACCGGCACGAACGGTATAGGCACGAGCGGGACCATGAATATCTTTGCCAACCCAGCCGCCGTCTACAACCATTTCCGCCCCTTCATCCTCGGCCTCGATGGCCCCAACGGCGGAGGATATGGACCGCTGCGTGGCTTATCTCAATGGAACCTCGATCTCACGGTAACCAAAGAAATCAAGGTCACGGAACGCTTCGCGGCCAGGTTCATCGCTTCTATGAGCAACCTTACCAACCACCCGCAACTCCACGACCCATATTTAGATTTGCAAGATCCAAAGGACTTCGGCGTGATATCCGGGTCTGGGTTTCAAGTGGCGACCCAGAGCGGTTCCCAGGGCAATGGTGCCAGTCCACGGCAGATCGAATTCGGTCTCCGCATCAGCTTCTAATCAGGCAGGGGGAAGGCCAGCAACCTTCCCCTCTCTCCCTCACGCGATCATTTGGCCCTTACACTCCTAAACTCTTGAACTCTTGACTCTTGGACCTTTCTACTCTCCGTAAAAATAAATCTTGCTGATCTCCCCCAAGTACTCTTCGCCCTGCACCACGCGAAACCATATTTTCACTCTGCGCCCGACCCACCGCTGGCAGCTTTCCGGACCCGGCGTCAACCGTTCGCTTACACCGCTCAGACCAACCCGCCGCAAATCGCCCGCATGAAAACTCATCGGACCTTTCGCCAGACTGAGGGTCAATCTCGCTTCCGGCGTGCCTGAGCAATCCACTGCCGAAATCGATCCGTCAACCGCCATCATCTCAGGTACCGGAAGCCTTCTGCGCGCTTCTTCCGGACGCGCCATGCTCAGAGGCGCCGCCGAAACCTTGCCGCCAGCAATGGCCGCAGCTCCGCCGCTCGCGCTCGCAACGCTGAGCTGGTCCTCCTGGCTCTCCCTCAGCCACTCCTCCTCCTCGGCAACGCGTTCTAGCACCGCCCGCGCCGAGCGCGTCTCCTCCGCTGAACTCGCGCTGCCCAGAAGTTTCTCTCCAATCGCACGCGCATCCGCGGGCCGTCCATTGTTAAGCAGCGCATAAATCAAATTGGTTTGATACGAACGCGAGCCTGGATCGAGTTCCACTGCCCGCCGCGCAGCTTCAAGCGCCGACTTCTGCGTCTCGGCGGACCGCGAGTACGCCTGCGTTAGCGCCTCGTATACCGGCGCAAACCGCGGATTGATTCGCGCCGCTCTTTCCAGGTACGCAGCGCCCAGCCTTGTCGACTCCTCCGTAGCATCAAGGTTTCGCAGCAGCAACGTCGCGCGACAGTAGAGCGCGATGAAACTCGTCGCGCCCAACTCGATGGCCTTGCTCATCTCCTTATCCGCAGCCACGAAATCCCGCTCGCGAAAATAATAAAATCCCAGAGCTTCGTGAGCCGCCGCCAGATTCGGTTCCAGTCGGACAGCCTCTTCGACCAGCGGCCGCGCCTGATCCCACTGATTGCGGTGTACGAAGAAATCGCCGTGCAGTGCCAGGACCTCGCCAGGCGACAAAACGCGGAACGCGTACGCCTCCTCCGCCTTCTCCCGCGATAACACCACAAATCCGGCGCGGAACTTCGTCTGCTGCGCGTAGCGCTTTATCGTTTCCCCGAATCGCTGCAAGTCTCCGAATGCCTCCCGCGCCGCCAGCATGGAATCGCCTGACTTTCCCAACGCCGCCACAAACTTCGCCACAAGCTGTTTCTGCTTCGCCTCCGGATGGAGCAGCAGGTAATGTATCGTGGCCCACGATTGCGCGTAGAAGATCGAAACTCGGTTGGCTTCGTTGTAGTAAGGCGAGTCGTTGTTCACCTGCAAAAACGTTTCGATCGGCAGCAACTTGCTGTGATTCAGGAAATACAGATGCGTCTTGTCGATCGTGCCGGTCTGGGCTTCTTTGTCACCTAACCTGGAGTTGCCAAAAAATTCCGCCAAGCCTTCCTCGAACCACAATGGCAATCGCCCAAAGTTCAAGTGCAACAGCGCATGCGTATATTCGTGGATGACTGTGTGCAGAGCATTTGAACCCGGCGCATCCAGCCGCATCACCACGTAATCTTTGTCCTCGCCCGATTGATACAGCCCTGTGGGATGAACGTGTCCTGCTGTCTCCCAGTCTTCCGGCAGTAGCAGCTTCATCGTGCCTTCGTCGCGTGCCGCAATCACCGCAATCGGCTGCCCCGGATCAAGTCGCAGAGTGGCGAAGCTGCTGTGCACCATCACACGCACCTGCTCGAACTGTTCCGCCACGCTCCGCGCCTCGCTCTCCCCGGCATCGCTGGACACGACAAAATGCGGAGACCGCACTTCGACCCAAGTGTTCACGCGTTCTTCCGCGCGAGCCACATGCGAGTCGCCGGCAATTGCGGCCGCCGTACCAAGCGTGAGACCACCTAGCGCCGCCAGAATGAGAGCTGCTCGCATGATCCCTGTTGACTTGAACTCACGGCCGGAAAGAAGTCAAGACCAAGCAACCTTGTGGGTCAGTCTTAGATTTGCTAATCGTGACAATAGTAGGTCAAATTTCACACTGACCCACTACCCTAAGCAAGGATTGCTTACCCAAAAAGCGAAGGGGCCTTTCGGCCCCCTCGGTTGAACGAATTGTTGTCGGTTTGTGCTGGGCCTAACGGTCCCTCGGCCTCAAGCCGCTTAGCCCGCCCTTTCCCGCGCTACCAGCGGAAACGCACCGCCAACTGCATGATCCGCGCCGTAACGGTTTGAGACGGATCACCTAGTCCCGCGAACTCATTGGTCCCGTTGAAGTCCTTATCCACGCGTCCGCTGCGGAAGTCGCTAACATTGAGCGCACGCCCGTCGTTACCGAGATAGAGGTGTGTATAAGGATTCAAACAATTCGCTGTGCAATTAAACCCAGCCCCGATCTTCGGCAATTTGATGACACCCGCAAGAGCGTCATTGCCGTTGTTGAGGATGAACAACGGATGGTTGAACAGGTTGAAGACGTCAAGCTTGAATTCCAAGCTGCTGGTTTCCCGCTTGGGAATCCGAAACGCCTTGGTCAGCGACATGTCGAAGCGATACAGCGGCAGCGTTTGCCCTGCGTTGCGAACTAGGTTCCCATTGATGAACCGGAAGTCCACAGGCTTCCCTGTATAAGAGTCCCTTGGACCGCTCGTACTCGCGCTCGCGGGGGCCAGCCAAGTGGTTTGAATTTGTGCGCAATTTGCCAGACCAGCGGCCATGCATGCTGCTACGTCTGCCTCGCTGACGTTGTCGGTACTCTTGCCGAAGGCCCCGATCCCCGCCGTCGTCAATGTACCATCTGGATTAACATTCGGCCGCTGGTTTGTCTCGTTTCCCAACGCCGGGAACTGAGAGCCGGAGAACAACCCGTCACCCGTGGAAACCGGGTAAGGCCGCCCGGATTGCAGCGTCGAAAGGACGCCCAACGTCCAGTTGTTTAGAACGTGATTTACGAGTGCCATGTGAAAGAGATCGTTCGTGTCGACGACGAAGCTAAAGTTGCCCAAGTGGCGAATATCTTGCTGCGCCAGCGCCCGGTCGAGTTTCAAGCTGGCAAGCGGATTCCCCGGCTCAGACAATCCGAAGAAATCTTCGCCCGTGGCCATGGTTTTCGACCACGTGTAGCTGCCCTGGAACTGGAAGTGGTGGGAGATCCGCTTTTGCGCCGTCGCAACCAGTGAATTATAGCCAGACGTCCGGTTGCTGAAGTTTGTTCGAACGGCGGTGAAAGCCGGATTGGGCCGCGGCCCGACGTAGAAGAAACCCGGATGCGCCGGGTCAGCGATGGGTGTCGGGAAGTTCTGATCCGTTTCCCCGAACAGGCCGAAGCCGTACACCCCCTGAAATCCAACGCTGAATACAAAAGTTGGCCCTATCTGTCGTTGGATTGACAACGATGCCATCCGGACCTCAGGATTTTTGATCGTCGGCGAAATCGGGCGAGTCCGGCCAAACGAAGTCCGGACACCCTGCGTGAACGGTGCCAAACTTGCCGTACTAGGGCTATTGGGAAACGCAGTTAGTACCTTACAGGCCGGACCGTCCGTTGCTGAACCAAGTTCCGCGGGGTCCGGTTTGCCATTCGCCAGGAAGCAGCTATTACCGCTCGGTGTGGTAATCGATGGCGTGAACAAATTCGTGCCGTCGAAGTTCAACGAATCGAGTACCACGTTCAGGTATGCCATTTCCGTTACTTCGGCGCCAGATAGCCGCACGACAGATTTGCCGGGATCACCGAAGATGGCATGCATGATTCCGTGCTCGAAGCCGGGGCTCCAGGCAATGCCTACGCGTGGCTGCCAGTTGTTCTTGTCCGAACCGCACGCCGGAATCAGACCGTTTCCTTGCAGGCAGCCGCCGGGAACACTGGCGTTTTTGATTGACCCGCCTTTGAATGCTCCGTCTTCGATGTCATATCGCAGACCATAGTTTAAAGTGAGGTTCCGTCGGATTTGCCAGGTGTCCTGTACATATGCGCCGTAGATGTTGTCCTGCCCGTGCACGAAGCCGGGTCCAGCGCCGATTGTAAATTGGCCAGGGCAGTTCCCATTGCCGAGGGGGAACGGCGTGTCCACGCATCCGCCCGAAGAAAAGGACTCGTACCTTCCAAAATGGAACTGTTGGAACAGCGAGTCATAAGGAAAGTGGCTGATGTTGACGCCGACTTTAATGGTGTGCGTTCCACGCGTATACGAAACGTTGTCGATGTACTGGAAGCGGTGTTGGAGCGCACCTTGTGGGCAGCAGAAGTCCGCGCCCACATAAGCCGCCGGCAGCGTCTGGCCCGGGAGTTGGCTCTTCGTTGGAGTCTGCGACAAGAAGCGATGCCAGAAGAAGCGCGCCTCGTTCACTGTATGCGGCGTGGGCGTCGATACCAACCCGATGTTCAATCCGTTGTCATGAACGGTCTGAGACACGAGACCGCTAGGATCCGTGTTCGGACCGGTCTGCACCAGCAAGTTATCAGACAGGTCTCGCTGCAAGTTATACCGAATGGTGAGGGTATGTTTGTCCGTCAGTTTTGCGTCTATTTTGCCTGAGCCCAGGATTTCACTCGTGGGTTGGTTGAACGTAACCGAGGTATTGAAGGGCCGGAGGGTGGCGGGTGAGCCCTGGCTAACCTTCTCCCAGCTCCCAAACCAGAAGAGCCGGTCCTTAATGAACGGTCCGCCGAGGGTGAAACCGTATTCGTGCTTGTGGAAAGGAGCACGGCCGCAGCCATCTACCTTGGTCAGCACGCCACCCACAACATTCCCTGGCGGGCACAGAGCTGGGTCTATCCCTAAATTGTAGAAGAAGTCGGAAGCGCCGAGGTTGCGGCCACGGAAATAGGCGTGAAAGTCGCCATGGATGCTATTCGTGCCGGACTTCGTGATCACGTTCAAAATGACGTTGCCGGCCTGACCATACTCCGCGTTGTAGTTGTTTGTTAAAACCTGAAATTCCTTTACCTCCTCAACCGACGCGCCGAGTGCGTCTCGCGAGGATACCAGTTGGTCCGAGATGTTCCCCCCGTCAAGGTTGACATTGATCCCACGGCTGTTGACGTTTCCCGGGCCTACGATGTCTGACGATAGGCCGGTGTAGTCATACCTGACACCGGGCGCAGACGCCGCCAGCCCCTGATAGTCGTTGGCGACGCCACCGATGGCGTTGTAGGACGTCGTGGTCGGCAAATCTGCGACCGCCTTATCATCAATTACCGTCGACGTGTCTGTCTTTGTTGTCTCTATCAGCGGAACTTCTGATGTGACAACGACGGATTGCTTTTGACCAGCCAACTCCAGGTTGAAATTGATATCGCGGGTTTCTCCAACTTGCAGCTTAATGTTCTTCGCTTCGGCTTTCGAGAATGAGCTCGATTCGATCGCAACGTCATAAATTCCAGGCGGCAGGTTGTCAAAACGATACAAACCGTCTGAGGTCGTGGTTGTCGTTCGAACGATACCGGTCTCCGTATTCGTCGCTGTCACCGTAGCGTTGGGCACCGAAGCA
>Ga0070698_100002722_pt1 | contig 19440 bp, 18 predicted proteins | sample KBSK1502metaG_FD_65477 | JGI IMG/M metagenome (GOLD analysis project Ga0070698, IMG submission 65477) | Corn, switchgrass and miscanthus rhizosphere microbial communities from Kellogg Biological Station, Michigan, USA - KBS K1-50-2 metaG | ecosystem: Host-associated > Plants > Roots >...
CAGGTAGCGGCGCTTCTGCTCCTCGGTGCCGACGTAGAGGATGTTGTCGGCGCGGCCGCCGAAGCTGAACGGCACGAACGTCCGCCCGCACTCCATCTCCAGGATCGCGGACATGATCGGCCCGAGGTTCATGCCGCCGTACTCCTCGGGGGTGTTGACCCCCCAGAAACCCGCCTTGCGCGCCTTCAGCCGCAGGTCGCGCAGCACCTCCGGGTCCACGCCCTGCCGGCCGGCGCGCTCGTTGCGCAGCACCTCCGGCTCCAGGGGCATGACCTCGTTGCGGATGAACGCCCGCACGGTGTCGCGGATCTGCCGCTCCTCGTCCGTCAGGGAGAAGTCGACCATCGCACGCTCCAGTCGAACGATTTAGAATCGAATTCCAAAATCAAGCGGCCGGCACGTCCTGTCAAGGCGGCCGGCAGTGGGCCCGGTCGGCGACCTCGGCCGGCCGGCACCGCTCCAGCTCCCGGCCCGGCACCGTCGTCGACGTCGCCCGGTGGCGGGCTCCAGCGCTCGCCACTGTGCTCTTCGGCTCGTTACGGCGGACCCTCGCGTTCGACGCTGCGATCCTTCGGGATCTCGTTCGTCTGCCTTCGGGTCCACCGCTCCGGGTCGCGAGCCAGCGATCGGTCTGTCTCGCGTGCCAGGTCGGCTGCGTACTCCTGGGCGCTCCGCCGGTCGCGACCGCCGCGGCCGGGCCCGTGGATCGGCGCCTCCTTGGCCCTGTTGGTCGAGGCTTGGGGCTTGGCGGCGCGACGGGTGGTCAACGGGTGACCCTCCCTCGGTCGCTGCTGCCACGGACTGCACTGTCCTGGCATCGTAGGCGCAACTCGCCGGGTCGGCCTCCAGGGCGTCGAGGGCTCGCTCCAGCGCCCGCCGCTGCGCCCTCCAGGGAGGGACGGCTGAAGGTGTCATCCGGCCGTCACGAGCTCGTCACCACTTCTTCCCGTCGCCCGGCGATGCGACGGGTAGCCTTGACCCCGCCTGACCAGCGGATGGGAGAGGAGGCCCGATGCGCTACCTGGTCCGTCACGCCGACGCCGGCGACAAACGCGCGTGGACCGGGCCCGACGACGACCGTCCGCTGTCGAACGCCGGGCACCGCGAGGCCGCAGGGCTCGTGGCCCAGCTCGCCGGCCACTCGATCGCCGAGATCGTCTCCAGCCCGGCGGTGCGCTGCCTGCAGACGGTGCAGCCGCTGGCCGAGCGGCGCCGCCTGGCGATCCGCACCGATGCCGCGCTGACCGTGGACGCCGACGTCGACCTCGCGGTCGCCCTGCTGCTGTACCCGCGCGCTGACGACGTGGTGCTGTGCACGCACGGGGAGCTGATCGGGCCGATGCTGGACAGGCTCCGCGGTCTGGGCGCGCCCATCGGCGACGGGGCGACCTGGCCCAAGGGATCGGTCTGGGCGCTGGAGGCGGTGGATGGTCGGGTCACCACGGCCACCTTTCTCCCGCCGCGCCAGACCGAAGACCCCCGCTGACCCGGAGCGTACCCTCGCCACAGTGCCGAGCCGCCCGCGGAGGAGGCCGACGTGCGCGAACCAGACGCCGAATGGAATCGCCGGGTGCGCCAGGAAAGCGAGTTGCAGCGACTCGACCGGAACTTCAACGAGTTGCTACAGGAGTTGCGCGTCGCACAGACGGGCGTGCAGATCTTGTTCGCGTTCCTGCTCACGCTGGCGTTCACCCAGCGCTTCGGGTCGGTCACGGGGTTCCAGCGCGGTCTCTACTTCGCAACGCTGGCGGCATCCGCGATCGCCACGAGCATGCTGATCGCGCCGGTCTCGCTGCACCGCCTGTTGTTCCGGCGGCACCAGAAGCGACGGGTGGTCAATGCCGCCAACCGGCTCGCTCTGGGCGGCCTGGTCGCCTTGTGGATCGCGCTGGTCGGGGTGATGTGGTTCATCACCGACGTGCTCTACGGCCACGGTCCCGGCGTGGCGGCCGCGGCCGCCAGCGCGATCTGGTTCGGCGCCCTGTGGTTCGCGCTGCCGCTGCGCTGGCTCACCAAGCGTGACCCCACCGGCGAGCTGACCGAGGACCTCGAGCAGGACGAAACCAACCTCGGTCGCCGATAGCTCAGCGCGGGAGCGCTCCGACGGCTCCCGGGGCGATGGCCGCGCCGGCGCGCGACCTGACGCCGGTCCCGACGCCACCTGCGCTCGGAACCTACAGGCGCGAAGAGTGGTTGTAATGACGGTGTTTGGGTAGAACGCCTGCTATCTCCATCGGGCCCGCCCGGACCCCGCGGGTACCTCTGGGGTGACCGAGCCAGTCCGCCGGCGGCGGGCCGGACCGGCAACGTGTGGAACCGCGACGGCGCGGCGTTCCGGGGTCCGCCGCGCGGAACAGGACCGGTCCATGCGGCTCGAGCTGGCGGTCTCGCTCCCCCACGAAGGACGGTCCGTGCCGATCGCTCGGCACATCATCCGCGCCGCCATGGCCAACCTCGGCGTCACCCCGACCTGCATCCACGACATCGAGGTCGCCCTGAGCGAGGCGTGCACCAACGTGCTGCAGCACGCCGGGGCGTCCGAGGAGTACGAGGTCCGCCTCCAGGTCGACGACGACCGTTGCGTGCTCCGAGTGGTCGACGTCGGCGAGCCGCCGGGCCGGCTGCGGCTGAACATCCCCAGCAGCCCTCCGGGCGAGGAGGTCGAGCACGGCCGCGGCCTTCTGCTGATGCGGGCGCTGGTCGACCGGGTCGGGTTCGCCGAGGTCGAGGAGCGCGGCTCGGTGGTCTCGCTGGAGAAACGCCTCCTCTACACCGAGCCTGGAGCCTAGTGCGTCACAGCGAGATGGTCCCGGCGACGTCGCCAGCGGCTCGGGGCGTTGAAGCGGCTCTTGGCATCGCTTCGCCGCGGCCGGCGAGCGCCGCGCACTGGGAGCCAGCCGCGTGGCGAGGCCCTCCAGGTTCTCGCTCACCGCCTAGCCCGCCAGGCGAGCGTCCCTCAGCGCAGCGGTTTCCACTCCGGCCCAGTGAACGCCCGGTAGCCGGCTTCCACTCGGCCGTCCAGGCGGACGAGCAGACGCAGGTGCGGTGGGACCTCCGGACCGTTGATCCGCTCAACGGTTAGTGAGGGCTCGCCGACAGATAATCAGGGACCGTTTGACCAGGGCTATGGCGAGTTCGTGGTTGGATGAGCTTGCGGGTTGCGAGGGTTGACGACGACCGCTCATCTCGATCCGCGGGGATCCTTGGCGGCCGGCCGGGGCCAGTTGACCAGGCCGACGCCGGCCACGACGGCCGCGAAGCCGAGCGCGAACCCCAGGCTGCGCCGCTCGCCCAGCAGCCAGATCCCCAGCAGGGCGGCGACGACCGGGTTGAGGTTGACGTAGACGGCGACCTGGGTCGGGGTCAGCCGCGACAGCGCCCAGGTCCACAGGAAGAAGGCCAGCGCGCCGCCGGGCACGCCCAGGAACACGACCAGGGCCAGCAGCCGGCCGTCGAGCCGACCGAGCGCCGGGAGGAGCCCCTCGACCAGCGCCGCCGGAGCTAGCAGCACGGCACCAAACAGCATCGCGTAGGTCGTCACGGTCACGGCGGCGTCGCGGGCCAGCGCCCGCTTGGCCAGCACACCGTACAACGCGCCCAGCAACGCGGTGACCAGCAGCAACCCGTCGCCGATCAGCGCATGCGCGCCGCCGTGGAGGGCGCGCGGCTCCACGAAGGCCAGCGCGATTCCCAACACCGAGACGACGACCCCGGCGAGCTGGCGGCCGGCCAGGCGCTCACCGGCGACGCCGCGGGCCAGCCAGGCACTCCACAGCGGCATGGTGGCCAGCATCAGCGCCCCACGGGAGGCCTCAGTCCAGCGCAGGCCGGCGTTGAACGTGACCGGGAACAGGGTGAACAGCACTGCGCCGAGCAGGATCAGCAGCGGCAGGCTGCGGCGCTGGACCCGCAGGCGCGCCGGCGCGGCCAGCAGCAAGGCGCCGACCAGCAGCAGGGCGGCCTGGCCGAAACGCAGCACGGCCAGGCTGAGCGGTGGGATGTCCTGGACCGCGACACGGACTGCCACCACCGAGGCGCCGAACAGCACCGCCGCCGTGGCCGCGCCGGCGTTGGCGCCCAGCCCTGGGCGGGCCGCGGCCGGGCGCAGCCGGACCGGCTCGGCAGGTAGGCTCACCGCCCGGTTCGCTCGTTGCGGACCGCCCACGGCTTGAGGATCGCGTAGATCGCCTCCGACATCGACACGGGCACGCCATGCCCGGCCGCCCGCCGTACCACGAAGCCGTGCAAGGCCTCCAGCTCCATGCGCCGCCCAGCCACCAGGTCGTCGTGCAGAGAGGAGAAGCTGCCCGGCTCCACGCTCTGTGCCATGGCCAGGGCCCGCTCCTGGGCGGCCGGCGGGATCGGGGTGCCGTCCGCCTCGGCCACCGCGGCGACCTCCGCAACCAGCCGCTGAAACGCCGCCCAGGCGGCGTCGACCATGCGGATCTCCCCGATCGGCAGCCGCACCGCCGCGGTCATGCCTGCCTGCGCGCAGATGAAGGCGAGCTTGGCCCACAGCACCGTCTTGATGCTCGGCGACAGCTCGGCGGCGAAGCCGGCCCGTTGGCAGCAGTCGAGCAGGCGTTGCGCCCGGTCGGTGACCTGGCCGTTCAGTTCGCCGAAGGTAATGCTGGTCGGCCCGCCGCTGTGCACGATCACGCCTGGTTCGGCGATCCCGGCGAAGATGAACGCGGCCCCGCCCATCACGTGGTCCTGTCCGACCGCCAGGGCGAGCTTTTCCTCGTTGTCGACCCCGTTTTGCAGCGAGACCACCGCGGTGGCGTCGCCCACCAGCGGCCCGAGCCTGGCTGCGGCTGGCTCGGTGTCGAACGCCTTGACGCAAAACAGCACGTAGTCGCACGGGCCGACCTCGGCCGGGTCGTCGGTGGCCGGGACCCGGACCGCGAAGTCCCCCTTGACGCTGCGCACCCGCAGGCCGTGCTCGCGCAGGGCCTGCAGGTGGGCGCCGCGTGCGATGAGGTGGACGTCGGCGCCGGCCTGGGCCAGCCGTCCCCCGAAATAGCCGCCGACCCCGCCGGCGCCGTAGACCGCGATCCGCATGGCCCCACCCTCCCCAGCGGCGGCCGCTGCCGGCCGCTCCTCCTCGCCGGTTGCATGCTGAACCACCACACCCCGGACGGACAAGACGACCACGGCAGCACTCGAAGCTCCTCGTGCCGCGTCGCACACCAACCACCGGCGCGATGAGCGCGGTGGCGGCATCGGCAGGCGGGTGAAGCGCCAACCCGGAGCAGGGTCCAGCAAGGGCACCCAACGCACCGGGGTAGGCTACTGGCATTGGCGATGCAGGCGGGACGGGCCCGCCGACCGGGGGGATGGCTGTGTCCTCGATCCATTCCGGCCGCTGGCGTGTCGGGTTCGAGGCATCAGGCGCGGGCGAGCCGGTCATCCTCGTCCATAGCTCGGTCAGCGGCAGACAGCAGTGGCGTTCCCTGACCGGGGAGCTGGCGTCCCGCTTCCAGATCGTGGCCGTCGACCTGTTCGGGTACGGGGAGAGCTCGAGTTGGCCGCCCACGCGACCGCAGACCCTGGCGGATCAGGCCGAGCTGGTGCTCGGCCTGATCCAGCACGTCGGCCGTCCCCTGGCCCTTGTGGGCCACTCCTTCGGCGGCGCGGTCGCCATGAAGGCTTCCTTGCGCCTCGGGCCAGACCTTGCCGGGTTGGTGCTGCTTGACGCCAACCCCTTCTACCTGCTTGCCATGTATGGCCGGGACGCGGCCTACGCCGAGGCGGCCGGGTTGCGAGACCACGTCAAGCGGTACGGAGCCGACGGTCGCTGGGAGGTCGTCGCCGAACGCTTCGCCGACTACTGGAACGGCGCCGGGACGTGGGCGGCCATGCCCGAGCGCCGCCGCACCGCGTTCCTGGCGGCGCTGCCACCCAATGTTCACGAGTGGGATGCGGTCATGAACGAGACGACACCACTTGAGGAGTGGCGCGGGATTCGCGCGCAGACGCTGCTGGTCCGGGCGGCGCAAACGCGCCGTCCCATCCGCGAGCTCAGTGAGCTGCTGCTTGACGCGATCCCTGGCTGGCGGCTGGTTGAGATCCTGGGGGCTGGTCACATGGCGCCGATGACCCGACCGGACCTGGTCAACCCCATCGTCGTGGACTTCCTTGAGGGCCTTCGACCCCAGCGCACGGGTGACCAGGACGCTCGCTGAGGACCGCCAGCGCCAGCCCGCCGTCGAGTCGGCCAACAGCGGCAGTCCCGCTGGCGCCAGCTCGTTCTGGACCCTACGGCCAGCCGCTGTCGGCCGCATCCGTCTCGGCGTCCACGTCCTTGAACTCCGCAGCGGCGACCATGCATCGAAGCCAGGTCGATCGGGATCGACAAACCAGCGCGCAGGTTGGCTGCGACGGCGTTGACAAGATCCCCAGCAGCACAAGCGCACGGGTGGTGTCCCGGCCGACCCAGCGCAGCGCCGCGCATCCTATTTCGTGAATGGAGCAGCTATTGCGAGGGAACTGGCACGAGCGCCTGCGGTCAGGCGGTCGCGGCTACGAGAGAACGTCGAAGGTGAGCCGGCGGCGGGCCCGGTCCCTGGCGTCCTCGGGCAGGTCGTCGGCCTCGAGCAGGCGCGGGAGCAGGTCGGGCTCGGTGGTCAGGGCGCGGAAGATCAGCCCGATGGTGACCTGGTGGTCGGGTCGGGACTCGACCACGATGGGATCGCCTGCGCGGATCCAGCCGGGCTCAAGGACCCGCAGGTAGGCACCGGGCACGCCGCGCTCAGTGAAGGTCTTGATCCAGCCATGGCGCCGCATCCACCCAGCGAACGTCCGGCAGGGGATGCGCGGCACGGTCACCTGGAGCAGCACCCGCTCGCCGATGCGCCAGCGCTCGCCGGTGCGCGCGCCGGTCACGTCGAGCCCCACGGTGGTGAGGTTCTCACCGAACACACCGGAGGCCAGCGGCACCCCGAGATCGGCCTGCCAGGCGTCCAGGTCCTCGCGAGCGTAGGCGTAGGCGGCCTGGTCGTGGCCGCCGTGGTGGCGTGCGTCGCCGTGGCTGTCGCCGACCAGCCCGCCGTCCCCGCTCCCCTTCGGTCCGGGGTCGCGCACCATCACCGGGCGGTCGGCCGGCCGCTTGTCGATCGCGGACACGCCCGTGTCCGCCACGGCCGGGCGGATCACACCGATGTTCACTGACTGCAGGATCGCCATGCACCCAGGGTAGACGGCCGCGGCGGGCGCCTCAATCGGATTACCGCGGCCGCCGGCCCCCGGTCCCGATGCATCGCCGGTCAGGCCCGCTCGGCCGCTGCAACGAGAACCAGTTCTCCCAGCCGTTCACCGGGCCGGACGGCTGATTGGTTGAGGGGTGATTGGCCCATTGCATTGGGGGCGAGCCCGAGCCGGCTCCCCCCGAATCCCCCCAGCGGGTCCTTCACCGGGGCCAGGCGGTATCGTCTGATCGCTAGAGGGTGCCTGGCCGTGCCTGATCGGAGGAATCGCCCATGTGCTACGAGTCCACCGCTCGCCCTCCACTTCCACCCATCGCCGGTGGCTCTGGCCTGGCGGGAAGCGAGGAGATCGTCCTGGAGGCCGCCGACGGCAACCGCTTCCGCGCCTTCAGCTCCAGGACCGACGAGCCGGGCGCTCCGGGTGTGGCGATCCTGCCCGACGCCCGTGGCCTGCACCCGTTCTACCGTGACCTGACGGTCCGGTTCGCCGAAGCGGGCGCCCACGCCAGCGCCATGGACTATTTCGGCAGGACCGCCGGCACCGGCCCACGGGACGCCGACTTCCAGTTCCGGCCGCACGTGATGAAGACCACGCCGGACCAGGTGGCCCGGGACGTCGCGGCGACCGTCGCGCACCTGCGCTCGCGGGCGGGCGGCGGCGCACGCGCCGTCTACACGGTGGGGTTCTGCTTCGGCGGCCGCCACTCCTTCAACCAGGCGGTCCAGGACATCGGGCTCGCCGGCGTGATCGGGTTCTACGGGCTGCCACAGCAGCGCGAGCCGGACGACGAATACGCGCCGATCCTGCTGGCCGCCAGCTACCGATGCCCCGTGCTCGGGCTGTTCGGGGGGGCGGACTCGGCGATCCCCACCGAGCAGGTCGACCGCTTCCGCCAGGCGCTCGACGCGGCGGGGGTCAGCAACCAGATCATCAGCTACCCGGACGCGCCGCACTCGTTCTTCGACCGCTCCGCGGCGCAGCACCGCGAGGCGAGCGACGACGCCTGGCGGCGCGTGCTGGCCTTCGTCCGCCCGGGCTCCGGGGCCTGAGCGGGGACGGCCGCGCGCGTGTCCGGCCCGACCGCTGCGCCCGAGGAGGGGAGCCCGATGGTCGCGGTTGCCGAGCTGGCCGACCGGTACGTCGAGGAGATGGCGGCGCTGGACCCGTGCGCCGCCACGATGATGGGCGTGGCCGGCCACGACGCGGAGCTGACCGATTACGGCCCCGACGGCGTGGCCAGCCGGGCGGCGCTGATCAGCAGGACCCTCGCCCAGCTCGGCCCCGCTCCCGGGAACGGCGCGGCCGAGCCTGTGGAGGTCGCGGTCATGCGCGAGCGGCTGGGCGCCGAGCTGGCGCTGTACGACGCCGGCCTGCGGCTGGGCGAGGTGAACGTGCTCGACGGGTCGCTTCAGCGGCTGCGCCTGGTCTTCGATCTCATGGACATGAGCGGCGAGGCGGCCTGGGAGAACGTCGCGGCGAGGCTGCGGCGGCTGCCGGCGGCACTGGACGGCCATCGCCAGGGGATCCTGCAAGCCGCCGCCCACGGCCAGGTGGCCACGCTGCGGCAGGTGGAGCGCAGCGCTGAGCAGTGCGAGCTGTGGACCGGCTCGTTCAGCCGGCTGCCGGCCGGCTACGGCGACGGCCCCCTCCGCCAGGAGCTGGAGCGTGGCGCCACCGGGGTCAACGCCGCCCTGGAGGGCTTCGCGCGCTTCCTCCTCCAGGAGCTGGCGCCGGTCGCGGCTCGCCGGGACGCGGTCGGTCGCCAGCGGTACGCGCTGTGGGTCCCCTACTTCACCGGCGTGCGCCTCGATCTGGACGAGACCTACGCCTGGGGCTGGGAGGAGCTGCGCCGGATCCGCGCCGAGCTCGACGAGGTCGCGGAGCGGCTGGCGCCGGGGGAGACGGCCGCCGCGGTGGCCGAGCGCCTCGACCACGACCCGGCCTACCTGGTCACCGGCGTGGACCGCTTCCGCGGCTGGATGCAGGAGCTGGCCGACCGGACGATCGAGGCGCTGGCCGGCGTCCATTTCGATGTGCCGGCGCCACTGCGGCGGCTGGATTGCCGGATCAGCCCGCCTGGTACCGGCGGGATCTACTACACCCGCCCGTCCGAGGACTTCTCCCGCCCCGGCCGCGTCTGGTGGAGCGTGCCGGACGGCAGGGAGGAGTTCTCGACGTGGCGGGCGGCCACCACCATGTTCCACGAGGGCGCGCCAGGCCATCACCTGCAACTCGGCCACATGGTCTACCGGGCCGACCGCCTCAACCGCTACCAGCGGCTGGCCTGCCGGGTCGCCGGGCACAGCGAGGGCTGGGCGCTGTACGCGGAGCGGCTGATGGCCGAGCTGGGCTACCTGGACGATCCGGGCGAGCGCATGGGCATGCTCCAGGCGCAGGCGTTCCGCGCCGCCCGCGTGGTGATGGACATCGGCATGCACCTGGAGCTGGAGATCCCCGCGGGCTCCGGCTTCCACGAGGGCGAGTGCTGGACGCCTGCGCTCGGCCACGCGCTACTGCGCGAGTGCATGATCGACGACCAGTCCTTCCTCGACTTCGAGATCGACCGCTACCTCGGCCGACCGGCTCAGGCCATCTCCTACAAGGTCGGCGAGCGCGCCTGGCTGGACGTCCGCGAGGCGGAGCGCCGCCGGCGCGGGGACGGCTTCGACCTGCGCGCCTTCCACGCTACTGCCCTGGACATGGGGCCGATGGGCCTGGACTCGTTGCGCGAGCGCCTGGCGACGGGCGCGGGAGGCGGCGGGTGACCGAGAGCGCCGCCGGCGCGGAGAGCCGCGGCACCGTCCTGGTGGCGCTGTCGATCAACCTGCTGATCGCCGCCGCCAAGGGGAGCGCCGCGCTGCTCACCGGCTCCAGCGCCTTGCTGGCCGAGTCGGCCCACTCGGTCGCCGACACCGGCAACGAGGCGTTCCTGCTGGTCGCCCTGCGCCGCAGCCGGCGTCCCGCCGACCAGACGCACCCGTTCGGGTACGGCGCCGAGCGCTTCTACTGGTCGCTGCTGGCCGCCATCGGGATCTTCGTGGCCGGGGGCGTCGCCGCCATCTACGAGGGCGTGCGCAACCTCCAGCGGCCGGAACCGCTGACGCGTCCGCTGGTCGCCTACGGCGTGCTGGTGGTGTCGCTGGCGCTGGAGGCGACCTCCTGGCTGACCGCCTACCGCCAGCTCCGCGGCGAGTCCCGCGGGCGTGGACTGCCGCTGGGCGCCTACCTGCGGCGCACCACCGATCCGACGGCGACCACGGTCTTCTACGAGGACAGCGCGGCCGTGATCGGGATCGGTTTCGCGCTGGTCGGGGTCGCGCTGCACCAGTTCACCGGCTCGGCCATGGCCGACGCCCTGGCCAGCATCGCCATCGGCCTGCTGCTGGTGGTGGTCGCGGTGCGGCTGGCCGGCCGCGAGCGCGAGCTGCTCACCAACCAGTCGGCGCCGCCGGCGGTCGTCGCCGCCATCCGCCAGCGGCTGGAGTCCACCCCTGGTGTGCGGGCCGTCCCGCGCCTCGAGGTGCTGGTCATCGGCCCGAGGACAATGCTGGTCACCGGCGAGATCGGCGTCGCCGAGCGGGACGGCGCGGATGGGCCCGGCGACGGCGCCGAGAGGGTCACCGGCCTGCTGGCCGGCCTGCGCGACCAGCTTCGCTCCCAGCCCGGCATCGCCGAGGTCTACCTGACCCCGGTGGCCGCCGTCGACCCGCGATCCCAGGACCGCGGCACCCCCTGACCCCCGGCGACCCGCCCGGCCCGCCGCCCCAGCCCAGCCTCCGCCCGCGTCGCCAGCCCAGCCTCCGCCCGCCGCATACGCGGTGGTATACCGTGGTACCCAGTGACACGCTCCGGAGATATTGGTATAAAAGTTAGACCGAACCCTCCCTGGAATCGAGGAGCGCACATGGCCAAGGCGGGCAGGGTCTTCCTTCGCGGGATCACCTCGGAGACGTACGGGCTCAAAGAGTTCCGGCGGCGGCAGCTGGCCGCCCCACGGGTCCGCGACGACACCGTGGTGGTCGACGACGGCAAGGTGGCGCACTCCGGCGACTCGGCGGAGTCCAGGACCTGGTGGCGCATGGGCCCCGGCGACGACCCGTTCCTCACCCAGTCGCTCCAGGTCCACTTCGTGATGCTGCCGCCGCGCTCCGCCAACCACGGCCACGGCCACCAGAACGAGGCCGCCTTCTTCATCCTCGAGGGGGCCGGCTACGAGATCCACGACGGCCAGCGCTACGACTGGTCGACCGACGACCTCGTGCTGGTGCACACCGACTCGGTGCACCGCCACTACAACCCCTACGACGAGCGCGCGCTCGCGCTGGTGCTCAAGGCCAAGTGCGCCTGGATGTACCTCGGCCTGATCCAGCAGGGCCGCAGCGGCCCGGTCGCCGACGAGGACGCCTTCGGGCCGCGCACCGACTGGTCGCAGCTCTGGAGCGACGGCGTCCAGCAGCGCAAGAAGGTGGTCAAGCCGGCCGACACCGTCTGGGAGCAGACGCCGCTGGGCCGCGTTCGGGTGATCAGCTCGCCGGGCCGCACCGACGTCCGCAACCACAGCGTCGACGTCATGGAGCTGGAGATCCCCGCCGGGGGCCGCTCCGGCCGCCGCTGGCACATGGCCGACGAGGTGCTGTACGTGCGCTCCGGGTCCGGGTACAGCCTGCACTGGGAGGTCCAGGCCGAGATCGCCGACCGCTACCACGCGCGCATCGCCAAGCAGCCGACCCGCCACGAGATCAAGCCGGGCGACACCCTCTACGTCCCCCAGAACACCGTCGCGCAGCACTTCGCCACCGGCGGCGCCCCGCTGCGGCTGCTGTCGGCCCAGAACCGGTTGTTCAAGCTGCTCGGCTACGACAAGGTGGTCTACCTGGAGGAGGCCCCGACCGACGGGGTGCAGGCCGAGGCGGTCCAGGTTGCTCCCTAGGGCTCGCGCGGCCCACCGCCGCGCGCCGTGAGGAGGGTCGACCGCGACCTGGCCGCCTCCGCGCTCGGCGGCCTGACCTTCTCCATGGCGCTCGGCATGGCCTCGGTGGCGTTGCCGCTGCTCGCGCTGCACACCGGCTACTCCAAGTCCGCCGTGGGGCTGCTGACCGCCGCCTCCGCCGTGTCGCAGATGGGCGTGCGAATGGTGCTCGGGCTGGTGATGCGGCGCTACCCGGACTGGGTGCTGGTCTTCGGCGCCGGCGGGCTGCTGGCCATCTCCTGCGCGCTGGTGGCGTGGTCGGCGGCGGTCGTCCCGTTCGTGGTCTGCGAGCTGTTCCAGGGCGCCGCCCGCGGCTGCTTCTGGACTGGCAGCCAGACGCACGTCGTCCGCGGAAAGGGCTCCTCGGTGGGCCGGCTGGCGGTGGTGAACTTCGTCGCCAGCATCGGCCAGCTCATCGGCCCGGTGGTCGCCGGCGTCCTCGCCGTGCGGTCGATCACCCCGGCGCTGGTCATCGCGGCCCTGATCGCGCTGGTCTGCATGCTTCCGCCACTGGCGCTCGACCGGCTGCCGCCGTTCTCGCCACCGGTGGACCGGCCGCGGGGCCGCATCTGGCGGCGGCCAGGCGTGGACGCCGGGTGCTGGGCGAGCCTCACCGCCGGCGCCTGGCGTGGCCTGGTCAGCTCCTACATCCCGGTGGCGCTGGAGCGCGCCGCCCAGCCGGTGCCGGTGATCGGTGTGCTGGTGTCGGTCGCCAACGGCGCCAACATCGCCGGCGCGGCGCTGGTGGCGCGGGTGCGCGGGCGCACGCTCGTGCGCGCGGTCACGGCCAGCATGCTGGTCGCCGGCATCGGCTCCGGGCTGGTTGCCCTGCTGGCCGGTTCGGCGCCCCTGGCGGCGGTGCTGCTGGCGGCCAGCGGGCTGGGCGCCGGCGCCCTGCAGACCCTGGGGCCCGCCCTGGCCAGCGACGTGGTCCATCCGGAGGAGCGCGGCGACGCGATCGCCGCCGCAGGCACCTTCCGCGCCGCCGCCCTGTTCGCCTCGCCGCTGGCCGTGGCCGGCCTGCTGTCCGTCATCGCCCTCACGCCGGCGATGCTGGTGACGGGGCTGCTCATCACCCTGCCGGCGCTGACCACGCGGCGGTTGAGCAGGGCCCCCACGCCCATCGAATCCACCGCAGAAGGAGGGGCCTTATGACCGCCTCGGAGAAGCACGGCACGGAGATCTGGAAGGACGCCGAGTTCGCGCGGAGGTGGGCCGCCACCGACGGGCTCGCGGACCTGCTGGCGTTCCCCCGCGCGATCACCGCCGCGCTGGTCGCCCACGACCGGCCGCAAACCAGGCTGGTGGTCGACGTCGGCAGCGGCCCGGGGGCGTACCTGGAGGCGTTCCTGGAAGAGCTGCCGGACTGCGCGGGCGTGTGGCTGGACGCCTCCGAGGCCATGCTGGAGCAGGCCCGCCGGCGACTGGAGCGGTTCGGCGACCGGGTCGACTTCCGGCTCGACGACATGGGCGACCTGCAGGCGGCCCGACTGCCGACCGGCGTCGACGCGCTGGTCAGCTCGAGGGCGCTCCACCACCTGGATCGCACCGGGCTGGCCAGGTTCTACCGGGAGGCGGCGGGGTTCCTGGCGCCGGGAGGGTGGCTGGCCAATCTCGACCACACGGGGCCCGAGGACGTGTGGGACCGCCGCTTCCGCGCCATTCGCAAGCGGTTCATCGGACCGGACAACGACCAGGGCAAGCATCCGCACGACTACCCGTTCACGTCAGTGCAAGACCATCTCGACGGCCTGGCCGCCGCCGGCTTCGACGACCTCGAGATCGCCTGGAAGGCCTTCTACACCTGCCTGTTCGTCGCCAGGAAGGCTGGCTGACCGCTCAGTCCTCCGCCGCGGCTCAGTCCTCCGCCGGGACGATCACCACGCTGGACGGCTCCACCCGCAGGTACACCTCGCGGCCGGGCTCGATCGACACCGACGGGTTGCTGCGCACCCGCAGCTTGTACTTGCCGACGCCGACCACGTGGTCGGTCGAGTCGCCGAGGAACGCGCGCGTCAGCACGCTGCCCCGCCACTCGTTGCGAGCGCTCGGCGCGCGCGAGGAGGTCGACAGCTCCATGGTCTCCGGCCGGATCGACAGCAGCACCTCGGTGCCGGCGGGCAGGCTGGTGCCGTCGGTGGACCACAGCGAGCCCTCGCTGGTCTCCACGCGCAGGCAGCCCTCGGCGACCGCGGCGGTGGTGCCCTGGACGAAGTTGGAGACGCCGATGAACTCCGCGACGAACTGGTTGGCCGGCCTGGTGTAGACCTCGCGCGGCTTGCCGACCTGGACGATCCTGCCGGCGCGCATGACCGCGATCCTGCTGGACAGCACCAGCGCCTCTGCCTGGTCGTGGGTGACGTACACGGCCGTCAGGCCGAGCTCGCGCTGCAGCCGCTTCAGCTCGAAGCGCATCGCCTCGCGGAGCTTGGCGTCGAGGTTCGACAGCGGCTCGTCCAGCAGCAGGAGCTGCGGTTCGGTGACCAGCGCCCGCGCGAGCGCCAGCCGCTGCTGCTGGCCACCGGACAGCTTGGTCGCCTGCCGCTCGGAGAACTCGGCGAGCCCGACCGCCTCCAGCACGCGCAGGACTCGCTGGCCGAGCTCGGCCCTGCCCAGGCGCTGCCTGCGCGGCACCACCTCCAGCGGGAACGAGACGTTGCGGAACACAGTCATGTGCGGCCAGATCGCGTAGCTCTGGAACACCATGCCGAGCCCACGCCGGTTGGCCGGCACGTTGACGCGCTGGTCGTCGTGGAACAGCACGCGCTCGCGCAGGCGGATGACCCCGGCGTCGGGCCGCTCCAGGCCGGCGATCGAGCGCAGCGTGGTGGTCTTGCCGCAACCCGAAGGGCCGAGCAGGGTGAACAGCGCGCCCTCCTCGACCTCGAAGCTCACGCCGTCGACGGCGTTCTCCGACTGCTCCCCAGCACGGGACCGCTGCTGCCTGAGCACCCGCGAGCGGCGCCCCGACCCGTAGCTCTTGACAAGTCCCTCCACGGTCAGCATCGGCATCCTCTATCTGTGTCGTGGCCGGTCAGGGCGGCACAGGCGCTCTTGGGGGCCGTGGGGGGAGCTCGCTCCCCCCACATGGATCGGGGACTGGATGAGAGCACGTTCCCTTGAAGGCATCAGACTCACCGCGACGAATCGTCCACGCCGAAACGCGCGCCCAGGCGGTAGGCGACGAGGACCAGCAGCACCAGGATGGCCACCATGCACACGCCGATGGCGGCCAGCGTGGTGAACTGCCCGTTCTCGAACTGCTCCCAGATGAGGATGGACAGGACCTCCTTGCCCGGGCTGTACAGCAGGATGCTGGACGACAGCTCCCTGAAGGAGACCACCAGGATGTAGACCCAGCCGGCGAGGATGCCGCTGGAGGCCAGCGGCAGCAGCACGCGCCGGAAGGTCTGCCACCAGGAGGCGCCGCAGACGTGCGCCGACTCCTCCAGCTCGCCAGAGGTCTGCGACATGGCCGAGCTGGCGTAGCGCATGCCGTATGGCAGGTAGCGCGTCGAGTAGGCGATCAGCAGGATCCAAAGGGTCCCGTAGATCGGCAGCGCGGTCCGCAGGTAGACGAACGACAGCGCCAGGCCGAGCACCAGGCCGGGCACCACCAGTGGGGTGAACGCGACCACGTCGAGCAGCCTGCGCCCCATCGCCCTGGTCCGCACGACCACCCAGGAGGCCACCGCGGTCAGGAACATCACCACCGTGGCCGCGCCGACGCCCAGCAGCACCGAGTTGCGCAGCGCGGTGGTGGCCAAGGGCATGTGCAGCACGGTGCGGTAATTGGCCAGCGACATGGTCCGCACCGAGTCGAGCGACGGCGCCGAGTAGAACTTCAGCAGCGACGTGTACACCAGCACGGCGACCGGCAGCACCACCGCGACGGCGAAGAACAGCACCACCAGCGCGCCCACCAGCAGGCGGGCGCGGCCCAGCTCCATCGGCCGTGGCCGGAACGCCTTGCCGGTCACCGTCTGGTAGTTGCGGGCGTTGCGGGACAGCCAGCCGCTGGCGGCGACCCCCGCGACCGCGAAGGCCAGCAGGCCGAGCGCGTACGCCCCCGCCGCGCCGTAGTCGATCGGAAACTGCCGCAGCACGAAGTAGATGCGGCTGGTGAACACGTAGATGCCGTTCTGGAGGCCGAGCAGGCCGGGCACCTCGAAGCTCTCCAGCGACTGCACGAACATCAGCAGGATCGCCGAGACGATCGCCGGGCGCACCAGCGGCATGGTGATCCGCCGCAGCAGCAGGCGCCTCGGCGCGCCGGCCATCAGCGCGGCCTCCTCCAGCGCCGGGTCCATGCTGCGGAAGGCGGCGCCCATCAACAGGAACGCGATCGGAGCCAGGTGCAGGCCCTGGACCCAGATCATGCCCCACATGCTGAAGGTGTTGAACAGGCCGTGGCCCAGTATCGGCTGGAAGAGGACCACGTTGATCAGGCCGATCCTGGGGTCGGCGAGGAAGATCCAGGCGGCCGCGTAGAGGATCCCCGGGATGATGAGCGGCACCAGCGAGGCCGCGAAGAACAGCCCCTTCAGCGGCGCGTCGGTGCGCACCTGCACGTAGGCGAGCAGGGTGCCGATCCCCAGCGCCAGGGCGCCGGAGCCGACCGCGAACTCCAGCGAGTTGATCATCATGCGCCCGGCCTGCGAGTTGGCGGTGTAGGCGCGGGTGAAGGCGTCGATCGACAGGCCGCCCGGCCCGGTGAAGGTGTCGTGCAGCAGGTAGACGAGCGGCACCACCGCCAGGTAGCCGACGATCACCAGCACGCCGCCGACCACCAGGGTCCGCGGGGTCGCCAGCTCGCGGGCGACGGCCGCCAGCCATCTGCCGGCCGGTCGCAGCGCCAGAGCCGGCCGCTTCGGCGCGCTGGCCATCGCCATGTCGTCATGCACCTCCTCTGGCGGTCCGGGCCGGGCCGCAGCGGCCCGGCCCGACCCTCCTCGGTCAGTCGCCGCCGATCTGCTTCAGGCCGCGGAGCAGGCGGTCGTAGCGATCGTCCCAGGTCTTGGAGTCCTGGGTGAGCCCCTGGACGTCGTAGGGCTCCAGGGTCACGCCCTGCAGCGAGTTGTCGCCGGGAACCTTCGCCGACGGCGTCAGGCCCAGGCTGACCAGCAGCTTCTGGCCCTCGTTGAGCATCCAGTCGTTGAACAGCCAGGCGGCGGCCGGGTGCTTGGCGCCCTTCATCATGGAGACGCCCTGCGGGCGGGCGAAGCCGATGGTGTGCGCGATGCCGTCGGCGCTGCGGTAGGCGACCGGCGCGCCCTTCTTGGCGGTGTTCTGGGTGATGTAGCTGTAGTTCATGCCGTCGACCGCGGTCTGCCCCGCCCCGAGCAGCTCGGCCATGACCGTGTGGCCCTTGGCCACGTTCGCGTTGGCCACCATCTTCTGCCACAGGTCGTCGACCTGCGCCTGGGTCTTGCCGTGGCGCAGCCAGGACTTGGTGACGTTCTCGTACCAGTCGGAGTCGGTCAGCTCCAGCGTGAGCTTGCCCTTGAAGCGCGGGTCGGCGAGGTCCTCCCAGCTCCGCGGCTCCTGACCGGCCTTGATCAGCTTGGTGTTCCAGGCCGGGAGCATGATGTTGAGCCGGTCGGCCAGCCAGCCCGGGAAGCGGCCGGACTCCGGCACGGATCCGAAGGAGGCACCACGGTAGTCGGCGAGCACGCCCTGCTTGGAGAGCAGGCCCATCTCGCCGAAGTTGGTCTCGATGGCGTCGTTGCCGGTGCGGTTGGCCGAGCTCTCCTGGAGGGTCCGCTGGAGCACCGTCTCCGAGGCGGCGCGGAAGACGTTCATCTTCACGCCGGTCTGCTGCTCGAAGGCCTCCTTGACCGACGCGACCAGGTCGTCGGTCAGCGAGGTGTACAGCTCCAGCGTGCCCTCTTTCTTGGCCTGCTCGATCGCCTTGGCACGCTGCTGGTCGGCGGGCAGGGCGTTGAGCTGCTGGTACACCTTCTCGGCCGGCGTGCCGGCGGCGGAGCCACCGCCGCCGGTGCCGCTGGTCACGGACTTGCCGCAGGCGCTGAGCACCAGGGCGACGACGACGGCGAGCGTCCCCACCATCACCCTTCCAGCGCGAGTCATCTCGGATCACCCCTTCGTCGGAGCGGGGGGAGCTATCCCTGGGCCTTCGGAGCGCCTCGGACCAGCTCGTCGTAGGCGTCGCTCCAGCGCTTGCTGTCCTTGACGAGCAGGTCCTGCGGCACGTCGAAGGTCTCGGTGCCGGCCGGGATCGGGTCGGTGAACCCGGGCACGTTGGTCTGCGCCGGGATGCGGAAGGCCTTGGCGATGTCCTTCTGGCCGTCGGTCAGCACCCAGTCCATCCACAGCAGCGCCGCGGCGGGGTGCTTGGCGTCGCGGGTGAGCCCGGCGCCATTGGGACGCAGGATGACCGGGCTCACGATCGGCCGGAAGGCGACCGGCGCGCCGTCCTTGTGGGCGGCCTTGTCCACCGTGTGGCTGTAGATCGACAGCGCCACCTCGAACTGGCCGGCCGACAGCAGCTCGCCCATGACCGTGTGGCCCTTGACCACCTTGGCGTTGGCCACGAGCCCCTTGAAGAGGTTGTCGGCCTGCGCGTCGCTCATGCCCTTCTTGGTGGTCAGGTAGGTGTGCAGCGACATGTACCAGTCGAAGTCGCTGAGCTCCATCGCCAGCTTGCCCTTCCACTTCGGGTCCGCCAGCTCCTCGAAGCTCTTGGGCTCCTGTCCCGGGTGGACGAGCTTGGTGTTCCAGCCGACCACGAAGGCGTTGAAGCGCGTGGCGGTCCAGCCAGGGAACAGCGCGTCCTTGCGCAGGCTGTCGCGGATGGGGCTCTGGTAATCGACGAGCACGCCCTGCGAGTTCAGAGCGTCGAGCTCGAAGTCGTCGGTGTCGACCACGTCGGCGGCGAGCCGCCTGGCCTGCGACTCCTGCTGGATCCGCTGGAGGACCGTCTCGGAGTTGGCGCGGAAGGCGTTGACCTTGATGCCGGGGTACGCCTTCTCGAAGCCGGCGACCAGGTCGTCGATGTCGGTGTTGGAAGTGTAGATGCCGAGCTGGCCCTCGGTCTTGGCATCGGCCAGCAGCTTCTGGGTCCGGTCCGCGCCAGACAGGTTCGCGTACTTGGCGAAGGGACCGGCGGTGGAGTCGCCGCTGCTACCGGGCGCCTGCGCGGTTGGCGAGGAGCCACAACCGGCGAGCGCGAGAGCGGCGGCGACCAGAGCGATGAGAAGGCCTCGGCTTTTCATCGAACGCCTCCGGTAACGGTTCGGGTGGAG
>Ga0070698_100002723_pt1 | contig 19438 bp, 12 predicted proteins | sample KBSK1502metaG_FD_65477 | JGI IMG/M metagenome (GOLD analysis project Ga0070698, IMG submission 65477) | Corn, switchgrass and miscanthus rhizosphere microbial communities from Kellogg Biological Station, Michigan, USA - KBS K1-50-2 metaG | ecosystem: Host-associated > Plants > Roots >...
GGTCCAGGAGGCGCGTGACGTCGGGCATGCGGTCCACCAGGCGGTCCCGAATCTCATTCCGGCACAGGCCTCCCTGCCCTGCTCCACGAAGGATGCGAAGCACGTTGTACTGCGTGACGCTGACGTCGAACGGCTTGAGCACCTGTTCCAGTTGATTACGCAGTGCGGCCTCGGTGCGCGCGACATTCAGGAACGCTTCCTGCTCGAGGCTGGTGAACGGTTTGCGCTGGCGGAGTTCGGCGCGTAAAGCGGAGGTCATGACACCAATTTAGATGTGATAACATCGAGTGTCAAGACATCAATTTCTGACCGCGGCCCATGCCCATCTGCCGGAGAAACCCGACCAGGGGTGAAAACGCACGGGGGACCAGGCTCTCGCCTGATCCTCGATACGGCGGCCTTCCTGTTCTGGCACTCCGACAGTCGACGACTCAGTAAGCGCGCCTTGGCGGCAATGCTCGAGGCGCTGCATCGACCGGTGTTTGTGAGCGTGGTCAGCGGGTTCGAGATCGCCACCAAGGTGCGTCTGGGCAAGCTGGAGGTGCCTACCGTTTGCTGAACGAGTTCGCGTACGTCGTTGAAAGCGATGGCTTCCGGGTGCTGGAGCTGGATCAGTCTCCGGCGGTCCGCGCTGGTCTCTTGCCGGGTGAGCATCGTGATCCTTCGATCGACTGCTCGCTGCCCAGGCGCTCGTGCATCATTGCGCCGTGGTCACGCCTGACCGGCTATTTACTGACTCACTCGGTGCCGAGGTGTTCTGGTAGACCTGCGAGTCCAACGGTGCGACCGAGAAAGCACCTGCGGAACGGGGGAACCTGGCTCTCGCCCGATGCCCCGTTTTACGCGTTTACCCGTTTACCCGAAACTCAGTCCTCGAAATCTGAACAAGGCATAACACCCGGCGCCTGAGACATTTAACAAAGGGGCGGCACCCGCTTTGGAGGTGCACAATGCGACACTTGCAGCAATCAGTTATGTCTTCAAGGACGACGACCCTTCGTAAACGTCGTTTAGTAGGTCATAAGCGGTTGAACAAGCGCCTAGCTTGTTGCTGTTTTTGTTCGTATGCCACGGCTCTGCAACCCGGTCGCCCGACAATGGTTCAAGTAAACGTGTTCGACATCTCGTGTCGATCTGAGGACAGTCGCTTTGGGCCGCCAGTTGCTAGTCGTACGGCGCACCCGAGAGCACGCTTCCGCCGCGGCCGTGCCACATACGTAGCCGCGACGCTTTCTTGCGTGTTAGCCGCAATAGAGCCGGCACGCGTTGGCGCACAGCGTTCCGGCAACGACATAACAAAAACGCAGGCACAGCCTGCTCACACAGTGGGTGTTTTTGAGTTTGATAATGGGCGCCCCATAGAAGGCGCGCAGGTCATCGATGTGCGAACAGGACGCCACGCAATCACCAATGCGGCTGGCAAGGCCTACATGACATATGCGGACAGCGGGCGTTCGCTGATCCTCATACGAAACCTTGGGTATCTCGAGCAGTCCGTCTACGTTTCGCACTCGGCACACGACACGTCTACGCTTGCAGTGCGGCTCAAACGCATTACGCCTACGCTCCCTGAAGTCGTTACTCATGCAGCACGTGCCCGCGGATCGAGTGACACGATACGAACACTTCAGTTGAACGGCTTCTACGAGCGGCGCATGACGAGCGGCGCGCCATACAGGGCATTCGTAACGAGCGAAAACATTGAGAAGCTGTCACTGCTGAAAGACCTGCCTACGGTGACAGGTCGGGAGATTTGCGCCACTAATCTCTACATAAACGGCATAAAGGTGGATCCGCCCGATTACGTTGGTCCCAGCCTGGCGAACCCGGGTGCGAGGGCGGTAGTTGCTCCACCTTACCGCAACGGCTTAGATGCGCTGTTGCACCCTAGCGAGATCCTTGCGGTCGAGATGTACAGGGTCTCCGAGGTGCCTGTGAGGTTCAACCCAACACGCAAAGGAAAATGCGGCGCGACGCTTGTGTGGACTCGATAATAGTCGCCTGCCGGTTGTTGTTTGGACCAGCACAACCTTAGCCGATTCAACTATGGCAATAGGGTATGGCGGCCACACCAGTGCTGGACTCCGAGGTTCTGTTGACTTGAGCGAACTGCACAGCCGTGTTCCTACAGTCCGTCATCGAAGAGCGCCGATTAGTTGGCTTCGGCCTGTAGCACGTTCGATTAACACCAGATCGGCAGAGTCGGTTCGCTCCAAGTTGCCGCCGCGGCGAAGCGCCGTCGAAAGAACGTGTCCGAGCTGGTCTGCACCAAACGGTACCCAGAACAGAACGGCCTGTATCGCAGGAGTATCAGCAGGAAGCGTCGCCGCAATTCTGTCTCCCACTAGGATTAACCAGCGAGAGTTCCCAACGTCGATTACCACGCTTGAATCGCCGCTGAGAGGAAGCACTGGTCCGAGGTCCTGATACTCGGCTGGGCCGCTGCCTAGGCGACCGATAGCCTTGACAGATCGCGTGGAGAAGTCGACAACGGCGAGTCTGGCATCCTTCCGGTCAGTGATAAGGACGCGACCATCCGGCAATTCACGAAGCGAGCGCCCTGTAAAGAGCTTAGGGGATTAGGCTCTCGGCCTGTCCCGCGTTACCCTTGCACTCTCGTATCCCTCTAGTCGTTCCCGCCCAGACTGAAACTTCGCGCTCTGCTAACATATCTCTAAGCTAGCGACGCGTACCTTACGGACACCTTTCTTCAATGCTCTTCAACTTCTACGCTTGTTAGGCAGCCGCATTAGCGTACCCGAACAAAGTGCCACTGTTCAAGGCTGTCGACCCCCAGGATGAGCGAATCACCCCAAAGGCGAAATGGCGTCGCCACCTCTACCGTGCCAAAACGCGGCAGCAGCTCGCCTTCGATGCGATGCGTGACCAGCTGCCCAACCGAATCCACGGCGTAAGTTCCAAAGTAGGCCTGAAAGCCTCGAAGTATCTTCTTCAGGACGGAGTCTGGCGCTCCTCTCCATCCCGACTTTACGGAATCCGCTGCCGCGATGTCTTGCACCTGCAAAAAGACGTGACCGGTCTGATCATAGACCAAGTAGCCGCGAGGACGAGATCCGAACAATAGCGAAGCACCGCTATCGTCTCCGACAGAAGGCGTGTGCCTAACTATTCGCCAAGTGCCAACGATCGTTGCCTGCGAATGCTCAGCCAGCGCTGGCTCGTCGCACGTGGTGAACACTGCGAGCGCAAAAAGAGGGGCGACCGAACGTCGCAGGTAGTGGGTGAAGCTCACGGCGGCTAAAGTTGGTCGCCTTGGCTATTGCAAACGGCGATGGCCCCGACCTTCACCTCGGTCAGTACGGATAGAGAGGGGTTGCCATAACCCCCAATGCTGGTCCGAGGTTTTAGGTCGATCAGGGCACGACCTAACGAGGTCATGCCCTTGATCGGCAAACGTATATCGCTATCAACGAAGGTCGAAAGATGAAAGGCGATCTAGCTGGTCAAGCGAGAGCGGGAGATTCGCCTGGATCTCCCCGTTGCATCCGTCTATTTGAAGCGCTCCTCGTTCCTCGTTGAGATGGACGAACTCGCCATTCGCATTGGCGATGTGCCCCAGTGCCTCAACGTCCCCCCTGTCGTACACGGCTAGAACTTGCTTCAGGGCCGCGGGGGCGAGCGAGGCTCCGCACGAGCCGTGGCAATTGCCGTCTCCCTCGTTGCAGTCCGTGTGCTTTGTTCCAGACCTCGATCCTGTCGTTCCATCGTCCCAATGTTGACCACCTTGGGGATTGCACGTTTCCCATAGGCAGTAAAAACAGTCCGCTTCGGGCGGCGCAGCATCAGCAGCGTAGATGGATCCTAGCGCCATTACGCCACCGGCTGTGAGAATAAGGGATAGCCACAACGCTCGGGTTTTCATGAGTTTCTCCTCCTTACCTAGTAGTGAACGACAAAGACCATACTTCTAGAAACGGATTGCCCGACTCGTCTTCCTTGTACGCAAACGCATTACCTTCGCAGGCGAAGCCTCGCATGTTTGAGCCTAGCTTTGTCGTGGCGAGAACGCGACGCCGCTCCGGGTCGATAACCTCGATCACGCTGTCGTACTCTACAGATGTCGCTGACGACGACCGCCGCGCGTGTTGTGATGTCTTCGAGAAGCGATTCTCATCAAAGGATGGGTCTCTCACGGAAATCAGGACCCACAGGAGACCACTAGCGTCTTGCTGCACGTCGATGATCATGGGCCCCGTCGCGCGCGGATTGGCCGGATCTGGTCTCCAGGGCCTGAACCAGGCGGATTCGACAACGAGTCGCAGGTCCATTGTTCCCGCGGTATCCCACCGTTCCACTGTGTACTCGGTGAGCCTCGCGGACCACACTCGCCCTCCGGACGCTGGGGCAAGCCGTCGAGCAGACACAAATTGATCATCAGGTCGCACTTCGGCTGTCGAACTCCCAAATGAACGACCGAGCACGCCCGCCGCGCTAAGAAGGTGAATCGGAAGTCCGATTCGCTCGCGCGACGGAATGGAGCCTTGCAGAGCAACGGTCCCATTCGCAAACAGTGAAACCGCTGATGCTGCGGTCGGGAGAGTCAGTGTGCGAACATACTTGAAGGACGAATCGAAAACTGCGACACGACGCGAAGACGGCTGGAATATCCAGAGCGAGTCGCCTGGTCCGAACCTGAGAGGGAACCCGACTCTAAACTCACCTGGCCCCTCGCCCGCACGCCCGAACGCGCGCCGAAACCGACCTACGTGATCAAATATCAAAACCTCTCCGGGCCGCGACATCGTCACGGCAGCGAAGAGTCGACCTCGCTGACGACACGCAAGCCAAGGAGCGGTGCCTATCGTCCCGGCTCCATCCTTCTCTCCGATTGCTGCACTACGAGTTGCGATGATGCGGCAATTTGTACATGCGGGTTCTCGCGTGACTTGCACCGTCTGTTGTGAGTGCAGCGGGTCCGCGGCAACCGCACTCAAGAAAAGCGTAGTCACCACGAGCCGACGCAGGCCGTGGTCTCGCAATCCCAGTGGCGACGCTCTGTGTGTTCCAGTCATAGCGATGGTGACACGCGAATACGCAGCACCCATGCGCCGTCGTCGTTCCATTGCGCAAGCCACAGTCCATCAGCAGAAGCCTGAATCGCACCCACAGTGCGGTCGGGCCATGTCCTGCACAACCTTCGTTTCAGAAGACCATTCAGAGCAAGCGTCGAGATGCAGGTCTGATGCGAGCCAGGGTAGTCGTTCTCGGCCACAATCAGTTCACCCGTGCCAATTGGACCGGCTGTGGCCAGCCTAACAACAGGGAGCGTTCTGGGGAGCTCCAATTCCGCCAACAACTCCGCGATCAAGGTGCGAAACTCCCTGCGCAACTCGGGCTCGTACCGCTGGGATTCCATCTCAGCCTCATACCATTTCGCGATAGAGTCTCGCACCACGGGCAGGTGCCGCGACGCAAGGGGGCGCGACGGACGATCTCCGACGATCGGGGCGCTGCGGCGCGGTTGAGTTCCGAGCGTCCAAACAGAATCGGCTGAGCGACCGATCACTATCATCTGACCGGCCTTCCTGACGAGCACTGGCGGCGATAAGTAAGGAAGCCGCAGGGACGTTCTCAAAGCCCCTTTGGAATTAAGACGCCGCATGGAACCTTGAAACCTCGCAACCGTGTCGACACCCAGTGTCGAGCGAACAACACGGAACACGTCCAACGAATCCACTCTCGTTCCGGATGCGGGTGCTCCCTGCCTCTCTACGGCAATCCAGAGGGAGTCACCCTCGCACCAAGCGCCTTGTGTTTTCGCACGGGCCAGTAAACCCGACGGGAGTTGGATAGATCGCGGCTCCCCCTTTCCCGCGGGCTCCAGCCAGGTGACTCGCTGCAGCTGATCGTCAACCCAGCCCCCACTGCTCTCACATCCAAATACGTGACTCACCATCCTGTACTCGCCAGGGCCAGACCCGGCGCGGCCAATCTGTGCGCCGCTACCTGTCAGAACGTCGATCACCGCGATCACCTGCCGAGGTCCACTTACCCAGAGATATCTTCCGGCCGCAATGGCCAATTGATCGACATCAGTAATCCCAAAGGCCGAAACCGATATCGAATCGGCAGCGCGGCTAGCTGAAGGCGACAGCTGGATCGCGAATGCTTCCGTAGCGGACGCAACCTCAATGAGCGCCGCCGAGCAAGCAACTACAGCGAGAGTCCTCATGGCCCTCACTCGATGCGTTGACGGAGAATAAGAAGACTATCCCGGTGAGATTGTACGATAGAACAGATCGACTTGTCGCAGAGAAAGCTCGCCACGGTCAGTTCAGGACTGCGAAGTGAAGACCGCCGCGTACATACAGACTGCTGCGGGCAGATCCACAGCTCCATGCGCTCTCTTGAGATCGTGCCAACTACAAGACCTGTCTCTTCCGGCTCAACGAACGCGAGCTTTCGGGAAACAGCCAGCGGCGTACGCGCCGTCTCCGCAGAAGCGCCCACATCGAGATGTATGGGAATCGTCGCCGATGTCAGTACCGCGCCGTCTCTCGCACATGCTGAGGACCGCGCGATGAATACCTCCAGACTCCCGGACGTCGCGACCAAGAGACTCGTCGAATCTGCGCTCGCAACCAACAGTTGTTGTGGCTCTGCGATTTCACTCAAGCCAACGGCCGGCGCAGACAGTTGTCCAGCGCCGAACTCGTGGAGTACTTGCACTGCACTCCCAAAACGAAGTACGCGGTAACGCAGCAGCTTTGCTCCACTCGCTTCTGAAACGGCGACCGAGATCCCGACGCGCATGCAGGGCCAGAAGTGCAGGATCGTGCCAAGAGTGTCCACGAACTGGAGGCGCTCGATTAACTGGCCGTCCTCGTGAAGCAGTAGTTCACCTGAACCTGGGTAGATGCAGCCGCTCATTCGCGGTGCAAACCATAGGGCGGCGACCTGGGCGCGTATGGCCGGACACAGCGTGTCTCCCCTAAGCGACACGACACGACAATCCGCACGCCAGCGCGCCCCGGAGATCGGCGATAACAGCCGCGTGCCGCACGCCCCGGAGTCGTCGCGATAACGCACGATAGCGGTTCGGCTCGAGGCTCCAACGGGCTGCGAGTCGACGTCATTCTTACACCCTTGCAGCACAACTGCAACTAGGAGCGCTCCTAAAAGGTCTGGTCGCGTCCGTGCTCCGCAGCCCATGGTGGGCTACCCGCTACTCAACTCGAACTTCGCAACCATCGCCAGATGAGCAACACGAGGTCGCACAAACACATACGCACGTGCCATCGCAACACTGGGGCTGCCCGATGCCACCGCAGTTGCACATTCCCGGCATGCAACCGGACTGCCCCGCTGGACACGCGAAACCACCGACAACACCGACATGCAAGCTAGTCCCCGCGAACAGGGGCGTGGACGCAGCAACAAGCGCGATGCTTTGCGGCGCGCAGGCAATGGCGGCCAGTTCGGCTCTCGGAGGAACATCGGCTCGCACGACAACAGCTGAGGCCACAAAAACTATCGCGAACAAAGCGACCGACAGCCTCACTGACCGACTGTGCATGACTTGAGACATTAGGCACACCTCCATCGCCTGGGTTCCTTCAGTGCGAGCATTGCCCCCTCCGACAGAGCGCGCAAGGGTCACTTCACCTGCGCCCGGTCGCCTTGCCCCGTATGCAGGCTCTTTTTGGAACACCGAGACGCTTTTGGAAAGCAACCTCTGGAATAAGGCACGCGCCTAACGTGAACTGTTTTTGCGTGCCAGCTCTCGGACCGTAGTTGCGCTGCGTCGTCAAGGGTTTAGCGGCACGTCGCCTTGCACCTCACCGTCGATCGCGTGACGCAACGATAGGACAGTGGTGGCGTCCTGCAACCCTTGCGGTTCCCTGCCAACCTGAACGGCCACGAGGATGCTGTCGTTAGGGCTTGCGGAACATCGGTCTTCGCGCAGCGTGAGGCTGATCAGGTGTGCCTCCCGTCGCGGCGGGCACTGGATGGAGACCATGGACCGCCGCCTCGAATATCAGCTACGAGACTTGCGTTCTTCCGACTCCCGACGCGCGGCGACTTGTCTGGATCCCGGGAATCAGTACGATGGTGGTATACCCGCCGCCGCTGGAGATCGACGAGATCACCCGGTTCCCCGCGGTGCGCACCCGCCTAACTGATGCGTCTGGGCGTCCGTACGCCTAAATGGGAAGCCAGGCGGCATGTAACCGCGGCCAAGTCTGCCGCCTTGTTTCGACCAAAGTCGGCAGGCGTTGAACGACAACACCGCCGTAGCAGAAGAGTTATCGGCTGACATGCGCCTGAGTGCTGTTGCCAAAGGCGTCCGATCCTGAGCATGTCCGCGCGACGACCACCGTGGGTGCCCGTTTGCCCGCCTACCACAAGCCGTCAGGGTAGCGTCGTCCACATCTGATGTATGACGCGCCACTTCCCGGACGGATCGGCTGCATAGACGCGCATGTCGGTCGACCGGCCTTGAGTTTCCCGACGACATCAGGGTGACGCGCCGCCATCATCATGCCGATGGCGCCACGCATCGAATGGCCGATGATCGCAGGGCGGTCGAGCTTCTGCTCCCGGACATATCGGGCGATCTCATCTGAAACCGGTGCCGCCACCGGCCCGTCCGCGTTGGCTGATGCTGGAGTGCCCGCGAATCCGAACACTTGAACGGTGTGAACGCGGAATGTTTCGTCGAGCGAATCAGCTATCGCGGCCCAGACGTCAGCATGCGCACCGACTCCGGGAACGAGTATGACATCAGGTCCGTCGCCGCGCGTCGTAATGCTGATCCGGTCGGACGTGAACGCGACCGGCTCTGAACGCCGGGCAGCATCACACGCACAAAGAATCAGCGCGGTACCGACGAGAAGCGATCTCAGGTGCATCGATCCTCCGTGGCATCATGCAATTAGAAAGTAGACAGCGACGGCGCAAACGCGAAACGGGAGACCGAGCTCTGCTCGGTCCCCCGTTTGCCCGTCTACCCGTCTGCCCGCCTACCCGAGATCAGTCATCTCCGCCCAGACTGAATCCAGTCTCAGCGAAAGACTGCGAAAATATCCCCGGCAACGGCTCGTTCGAACCCGGCAAGGGCTCCTCCACCACCGGCATCTCCATCCCCTCGATCTCCACTTCCTGGTACCGATACTGACCCGTACCAGCCGGAATGAGGTGGCCGATGATGATGTTCTCCTTCAGGCCTAACAAGTCGTCCTTCGCCCCACGAATCGCCGCGTCGGTCAACACCCGCGTCGTCTCCTGGAACGAGGCCGCCGAGATGAAGGACTGCGTCGTCAGGCTCGCCTTCGTGATGCCCAACAGCAGCGGCTCCGCCGTCGCCGGCTTCTGCTTCTTCTTCTTGGACCGCTCGTTTTCGTCGCGGAACTCCTGACGGTCGATGTGTTCGCCCTCGAGGAACTCCGTATCCCCCGGGTGGGCGATGCGCACCTTCTGCAGCATCTGCTTGACGATCACGCCAATGTGCTTGTCGTTGATCTTCACGCCCTGCAGGCGGTACACCTCCTGCACTTCGTTGAGCAGATACTCCTGAACCGCGCGCGGTCCCTTGATGCGCAGGATGTCGTGCGGGTTCACCGGACCTTCCGTCAGGCGGTCGCCGGCGCGCACGCGGTCGCCCTCGTGCACGCGCAAGTGCTTGCCGGCGGGTACTTCGTACACCGGCGCCTCCTGCGACTCGTCGGCCGTCCACATTCCGTCAATGGTCTTCACGGGCTGCACGAAGATCTCGCGCTTGCCTCGCTTGATATCACCGAACCGTACTACTCCATCGATTTCCGAGATCGTCGCCGGATCCTTCGGGCGCCTCGCCTCGAACAACTCGGCCACCCGCGGCAGACCACCGGTGATGTCGCGCGTCTTGTATGCCTCACGCGAGATCTTGGCGATCGTTTCGCCGGCATGAATCTGCTGCTCGTCGTCGATGATGAGCTGTGCGCCCACCGGGATGACGAAGTCGCGGACCTTCTTCTCCTTCCCGCCCTTCTTCTGCCAGATCTCGATGTGCGGGTGAAGGCGCTTCTCACGATCTTCCGTGATCACGCGCTGACGCAGGCCGGTGAGCTCGTCCAGCTCTTCGCTCACGGTCTCGTCTTCAACGATATCAACGAACCGGATTTCTCCTTCGACGTCGGAGATGATCGGGTTTGTGTATGGGTCCCAGGTGAAGATCGGCTGATCCCGCTTCACGACGTCGCCGTCGTTGACCAGCAAGGTCGCGCCTAACGGCACGGCCAGGCGGGCGCCAACCGCGGCGGTTTTGTCTGACGACGTTCGGATGCTCAGCTCCCCTTCGTACGACGTCACGATCCGGTGATCATCCGGGTTCATGACCGACAACAACCGGTCACCATACTCGATGATGCCCGCCACCTTGGTCTTCCGCGTCGTCTGCTCGGCGATACGAGCCGCGGTGCCGCCGATGTGGAACGTACGCAGGGTGAGCTGCGTCCCAGGCTCGCCAATTGATTGGGCTGCAATAATGCCGACCGCTTCCCCCAGGTCGACCATGCCCATGGTCGCCAGGTTGCGGCCGTAACACATCCGGCACAGCCCGCGCTTGGCTTCGCAGGTCAGCACCGAACGGATACGAACCGTTTCGATACCCGACTCCTCGATCGCCATCGCGGTCTCTTCACTCATCAACTCGCCGCTTTCGGCCAGGACAATCGGCCGACCAGCGTCATCGCGAACGTGCGGGTCCGTGACCTCTTCGCCCGCCACCATACCGACGATACGCTCCGACAACGGCTCGATGATGTCTTCACCTTCCTTCAACGCGCCGATCTCGAGGCCCTGGATAGTTCCGCAATCCTCCTCGCTGATCGTCACGTCCTGCGCCACGTCAACGAGACGACGCGTCAAGTAACCCGCGTCGGCCGTCTTGAGTGCCGTGTCGGCCAGACCCTTCCGCGCGCCGTGCGTCGAGATGAAGTACTCGAGCACCGACAGACCTTCACGGAAGTTGGACTTGATCGGGCTTTCGATGATTTCACCGATGCCACCGGTGAGCTTCTTCTGCGGCTTGGCCATCAGTCCGCGCATACCGGCGAGCTGACGGATCTGGTCGCGGCTCCCACGTGAGCCCGAGTCGAACATCATGAAGACCGGGTTGAAGCCCTGGTTCGATTCACGCATGGTCTTCACCATCGCGTCAGCGACGTCGCTGTTCGCATGGGTCCACGTATCGATCACCTTATTGTAACGCTCGCCGTTCGTGATGTTGCCCGTCGAATACGCGCGCTGGAACCGCTCGACACGTTCGAGCGCTTCCTTGAGGATCGACGTCTTGTCGTCCGGGATACGCAGGTCTTCGATACCGATCGACACGCCACCGCGCGTCGCGTGGAAGAACCCGAACTCCTTCAGGCGATCGAGGAAGTCCACCGTGCCCGACAACCCGACGGTGCGGTAGCTCTGGAAGACCAGTTCGCCTAACGCCTTCTTCTTCATGTCGCGGTTCTGGAAGCCCAGCACCTCCGGCACGATGGCGTTGAACAGGACCCGGCCAGCCGTCGTCACCACCCACTTGTTGTCCCCATCAGCCTTGCGCACGTAGTAGCGAATCGGCGTGTGGTACTTCGACCGGCCCGCCTGCAAGGCCATCTCCACTTCAGCCGACGACGTATACGAATGCAGCGTCGCCATCTGCTTCGGATCCTTGCTGTACTTGTCGAAGTCCATCGGCGCCTTGGTCGCGAAGTAACAACCAAGTACGATGTCCTGCGACGGCTCGGCGACGGGACGTCCGTCGGACGGCTTGAGGATGTTGTTGGACGACAGCATGAGCAGCCGGCACTCGAGTTGTGACTCGAACGACAGCGGCACGTGCACGGCCATCTGGTCACCGTCGAAGTCGGCGTTGAACGCCGCGCAGACGAGCGGATGGATACGAATGGCCTTGCCTTCGACCAGTACGGGCTCGAACGCCTGAATGCCTAACCGGTGCAGTGTTGGTGCCCGGTTCAGTAGCACCGGATGGTCACGAATGATCTCTTCGAGAATCTCGTACACCTCGGGCGACTCGCGCTCCACGATCTTCTTGGCGCGCTTCACCGTCTCGGCGATGCCCTTCTCGACGAGCTTATGGATGATGAATGGCTTGAACAGCTCGAGCGCCATCAGCTTGGGCAGGCCGCACTGGTGCAGCTTGAGCTCCGGGCCGACGACGATGACCGAACGGCCCGAATAGTCGACGCGCTTGCCTAACAGGTTCTGGCGGAAGCGCCCCTGCTTGCCCTTGAGCATGTCGGACAGCGACTTGAGCGGACGCTTGCCGCGGCCGCGAATCGCCTTGGAGCGGCGACCGTTGTCGAACAACGCGTCCACCGCCTCCTGCAACATGCGCTTTTCGTTCCGGAGGATGACCTCAGGGGCACGGTGCAGGATGAGCTTCTGCAGCCGGTTGTTGCGGTTGATGACCCGGCGGTAGAGGTCATTCAGGTCTGACGTGGCGAATCGCCCGCCGTCGAGCGGCACGAGCGGCCGCAGGTCGGGCGGAATGACCGGCACGACATCCATTATCATCCACTCGGGGCGGTTCCGGGTCTGGTTGCCCTCGCCCGAGTTCCGGAATGCGTCGATGATCTTGAGCCGCTTGAGCTGCTGCTTCTTGCGATGTTGCGACGACTCCACCGCCACCTGACCGCGTAAATCCTCCGAGAGTTTGTCGATGTCGAGCTTTTTCAGCAGCTCACGCACCGCCGGCGCACCGATGTCGGCATGGAACGACGCATCGCCTTCTTCGCGTGCCTTCTGCTTGAGGTTCAGGAACTCATCTTCGTCGAGCATCTGGTTGGTGCGCACTTCCTGTGCGCCCGGCTCGATGACGACGTAGTTCGAGTAGTAGATGACCTTCTCGAGATCACGGAGTGTGAGGTCGAGCAGGTTGCCCATGGGACTGGGCAAGGTCTTGAAGAACCAGATGTGCGCGACCGGCACGGCGAGCTCGATGTGACCCATCCGCTCGCGGCGCACCTTGGAGAGCGTGACCTCGACGCCGCAGCGATCGCAAATGACGCCGCGGTATCGGATCCGCTTGTACTTGCCGCAGTGACACTCCCAGTCCTTGACGGGCCCGAAGATCCGCTCGCAGAACAGGCCGTCTTTCTCCGGCTTGAACGAGCGGTAGTTGATCGTTTCTGGCTTGGTGACCTCGCCCCACGACCACCAGGTCCGCAGCCCCTGCATTTCGAGGCGTTCCCGTTCCTTGGCGTCGCGAGGACCGCGGATCTCCTCGGGGGAGGCGATCCGGACCTGGATGAAGTCGAACGCTGACGCGCGGGTCTCGCGCGCACTCCTGAAGTCGATCATCGATTACTCCCCTGTATCGCGGCCGAAGGTCACGGCGCCTGCGCCGTTCCCTTCATGCGTGTCCATCCGAACGTGGATGCCCAGCGCCTGCAGTTCCTTCACCAGCACGTTGAACGATTCCGGGATGCCTGGTTCCGGGAGGTTCTGTCCTTTGACAATGGCCTCGTAGACCCGGCTCCGGCCGTTCACGTCGTCCGATTTCACGGTGAGAATTTCCTGCAGCGTGTGGGCGGCGCCGTACGCTTCAAGCGCCCACACTTCCATTTCCCCGAAGCGCTGGCCACCGAACTGCGCCTTGCCCGCCAGCGGCTGCTGGGTGACGAGGGAGTACGGTCCGATGCTGCGGGCGTGAATCTTGTCGTCGACCAGGTGCGAGAGCTTGAGCATGTAGATCTCTCCAACCGTGATCGGGAACGCGAACGATTCACCCGAGCGACCATCGCGCAGGTGCATCTTTCCGCCCGGCGTGATGCCCGCCATCCGCAGCAAATCACTGACCGCTGCGTCGACATCCGCCTCCGACTTTCTGCCTAACATGCTGGCCAGCGCCGGCAGCTCGAGGTCTTCCAGCACCTCGGTCGGCTGACGGCTGAGCCGCTTCTCCAGCTGGCGGACGGTCGTCTTGGCCTCGGCGCGGCGCGACGCGCTGAGCGTCTCGTCGTCGGCCATGGTCGTGTGGACCGTGACCTGGTTCTGCAGCTCCTTCACCTCACGCTCGGCCATCTCGCGGGCGGCCTGCGAAAGGAACTCGCGCACTCTATTGAAGACGTCCTTGGTCTCAGGCGACATGTTCCGTCCGCCGAGCTCACTGACTTTGACATCATCCATGAGGACGAGTTCCTCGACATCCTCCTCCGCACCGACGTCCGCCGCGATCGTCTTGATGTCGTCTTCGCTGACGTTGAGCGGCGAGTTGTGCAGGTTCAGCGTTCCGCGCGCCCAGGTGAGCCCCGCCAGCTTGAGCACGAGACCGATCTCGCGCTCATTGGCGCCCGAAAACGTCGGCGTCTTGGCGTAGAAGCCGAGGATCTTGGCAGCCCACCCGAGGTGGGTCTCCAGGATCTGCCCGACGTTCATACGACTCGGAACGCCTAACGGATTGAGCACGATGTCCACCGGCCTGCCATCGGGCAGGAACGGCATGTCCTCCTCGGGCACGACGCGGGCGACGATGCCCTTGTTCCCGTGGCGGCCGGCCATCTTGTCGCCAACCGAAACCTTGCGCTTTTCAGCCAGGTAGACCTTGACCAGCTGGATCACGCCCGGCGGCAACTCGTCAGGCTGCAGGATGCGGTCGATGCGCTGTTCGGCATGCTCCTCGAGCCGGCCTTTCTCCACGTTGGCGAGGTCGATGATCGTCCGGATGCGATCGTTCGCCTTGCGGTTTTCGACGCGGAAGGTCTTGAGGTCGACCTGCGCGAAACGGAGGTCGGCCAGCACTTCCTTGGTGAGCTTCGTGCCGGTGGGGATCGATTCCTCGACCGTGCCGGCCTTGAGCGCCATTGCGACGGTTTCGTCCTCGAGGATGACCCGCAGTTCATCGTCGCGGACCTCGTTGACGCGAACCTTCTCTTCGCCTTCGAGTCGCCGAACTTCACCGATCCGCTCGCCGCGGTCCTTCTCGACGACCTGGTCCTCGATGCGCGAGAAGATCTTCACGTCGATGACCACGCCTTCCATCCCCGGTGAGACCTTGAGCGACGAATCCTTCACGTCCTTGGCCTTTTCGCCGAAGATGGCGGTGAGGAGCTTCTCTTCCGGCGACAGCTCGGTCTCGCCTTTCGGCGTGATCTTGCCGACGAGGATGTCGCCCGGCTTCACATGGGCGCCGATGCGCACAATCCCGCGCTCGTCGAGGTCGACCAGCGACTCTTCGGCGACGTTCGGGATTTCACGCGTGATCTCCTCCTGGCCGCGCTTGGTGTCGCGGACGTGGAGTTCGAGCTCCTGGATGTGGATCGACGAGTAGACGTCTTCCTTGACCAGTCGTTCTGACAGAACGATGGCATCTTCAAAGTTGTGGCCGTACCACGGCATGAAGGCGACGGTCACGTTGGCACCTAACGCCAACTGACCCATCTCCGTCCCCGCGCCGTCGGCCAGCACTTCCCCGGCCTTGACCTTCTGCCCCATCCGGACAATCGGGCGCTGGTTGATCGCCGTGTCCTGGTTGGTGCGCCAGTATTTCTTGACCCGATAGCGGTCCTGCGCGTTCAGCCGGGCCAGCGGGCGTTCATCGTCGCCTTTCTTGCCCTTCTCGGTGCCGGCGTCGACGATGATCTCGTCGGCCGTGACGCGGGTGACCACGCCGGCGCGCTTCGAAATGACGCAGGCGCCGGAGTCGCGAGCCACCTTCTCTTCCAGTCCCGTGCCGACCAGCGGCGTACGGGGCAGGAGCAGAGGCACCGCCTGGCGTTGCATGTTCGAGCCCATCAACGCGCGGTTGGCGTCGTCGTGCTCGAGGAACGGAATGAGCGCCGCGGCGATCGACACGAGCTGCTCGGGCGCCACATCCATATAGTCGATGCGCGTCGGAGCGGTGAGCGGGAAGTCGCCTCGCTGTCTGCAGAGCACCAACTCGTCGACAAACGTCCCGTCGGGGTTGAGCTTCGCGTTGGCCTGGGCGATGACCGCCTCCTCTTCCTTGTTGGCGTCCAGCCAGGCAACGTCGTTCGTCACCTTCCCGTTCCGCACCACGCGATACGGCGTCTCGACGAAGCCGAGGTCGTTGACGCGGGCGTAGCAGGCGAGCGACGTGATCAGGCCGATGTTCGGACCTTCCGGCGTCTCGATGGGGCACATGCGGCCGTATTGCGAGTAGTGCACGTCGCGCACCTCGAACCCGGCGCGCTCGCGGGTCAGGCCGCCGGGGCCTAACGCCGACAGGCGCCGCTTGTGCGTCAACTCGGCCAGCGGGTTCGTCTGGTCCATGAACTGGGACAGCTGCGACGACCCGAAAAACGCCTGGATGACCGCGCTCACCGTCCTCGCGTTGACGAGGTCGTCGAGCGAGATCTTCTCGGGATCGGTGTTGATCGACATGCGCTCCTTTACCAGGCGCGCCATGCGGGAAAGGCCGACAGAGAACTGGTTTGCAATCAGTTCGCCGACAGACCGAATACGGCGGTTGCCCAGGTGGTCGATGTCGTCCACGTGCCCGCGGCCTTCGTGGAGTTCCACGAGGTAGCGGAGGATCGCGATGAAGTCGTCCTTGGTGAGGACCGTGGTGCTCGGACTCGTATTGAGCGCCAGCCGCTGGTTGATCTTGTACCGGCCGACGCGACCGAGGTCGTAGCGCTTGGGCGAAAAGAACAACCGCTCCAGCGCTTGCTTGGCCGTTTCCTTGTTGGGTGCGTCACCCGGCCGAAGCAGGCCGTAAATCGACCGCAAGGCGTGCGTCTCGCCAGCCTCGATCAGCTTCTTCACCACCTCGACCGGTGAGTCGTCGACCTTGATCCACTTTTTCCGCTCTTCGGGCGACCAGTTATTGGTATTGGTCGGGTCCTTGGCCAGCGTGTTCTTGATCAGCGTGGACTCGGCTCGGCCGGAGGGCACGAAGGCCGAGACCTTGAGGGCGTCAGCCTTCCGCAGGCGCTTGAGCAACGTCTCCTTCAATGCCTGCCCAGCCTCGGCCAGCACCTCGCCCGTTTCCGGGTCGACCACGTCGCGTGACAACACGCGAGGCTGCGGCCGCTCGTCCTTCTCGATGGCTTCCAGCTCGTCGCGGACGTCGACGGTCATGTACGACGCGAAGACCTTGATCTCCTTGATGCCGAGTCTCGTCAGGCGGTTGAGCACTTCTTCGGTCAGCTCGTCGCCCTCGCGGACCAGCAAGTCGGCCGCCGCACGTTCCGCCGCGAGCTTGGCCTTCTTCGTCTTGGCCTTGGGGGCGTCGGGATCGGCCTCCTCGCCGGCGAGCGTGATGTCTTCCGCGATCACTGCGCCGACGACTTCGCGAAGGTCGGTGCGGCTCTCACGCTTGCGCGTCAGGTCCAGGTCGCGGACGCCGAAGAAGAGGCGCAGGATGTCGCTGTTCCCGGCGTAACCAAACGCGCGCAGGAGCGCGGTGGCCGGGAACTTCTTCTTCTTGTCGATGTGGACGTAGATGACGTCATGGATGTCGACCGTGAACTCCACCCACGAGCCGCGGAATGGAATGATGCGCGACGAGATCAGGCGCTGCCCGTTGGGGTGCGTCGACTCCTCGAACACCACGCCGGGTGAGCGGTGGAGCTGGCTCACGATGACACGCTCGGCGCCGTTGATCACGAAGGTGCCCAGCTCGGTGAGCAAAGGCAGCTCGCCGAGGTAGACCTCTTTCTGGATGATGTTACGCGGGCGCTTGATGCCGTTGACGTCTTCATTGATGACCAGCTGGAGCGTCGCCTTGAGCGGCGCTGAGAAGGTCATGTCACGCTCGATGCACTCCTCGACGGAGTACTTCGGTTCGCCGAGCGCGTAGCTCACGAACTCGAGCGAGAAGTTTTCGTGGACGTCGCTGATCGGGAACAGTTCCTTGAAGACCCGTTCCAGGCCGACGTCGTCGGTGTGAAGCTCCGTGGCGTCTTTCTGGAGCAAGGACTCGAAGGCCCTGGTCTGGATGTCGAGGAGGTGGGGCATACCCATCCCCTCTTCGAGTTTCGTAAACGTGATCTGGTTCGTATCAGGCATGACTCACCCGGGAGCAGGCGAAGACGCCACGAGTCCCCGGGGATCCGGGGAGTGGCGAGAGTGAACTGCGATGTTGATGGCTGAAATGATTCACGATGGCGCCGGATGGAGTGAAACAGTGATTGGTGAGTAGTGATCAGTGATCAGGAGGCAGTCCTGATCACCAATCACTAGTCACGAGTCACTACTTCAATTCCACCGATGCGCCGGCTGCCTCGAGCTTCGACTTCACTTGTGCGGCTTCGTCCTTCGACACGCCGGTCTTCACTTCCTTCGGCGCGCCATCGACGAGGTCCTTGGCTTCCTTCAGTCCAAGCCCGGTGAGTTCGCGGACCACCTTGATGACCTGGATCTTCTGGGCGCCCGCGCCGGTCAGAATCACGTTGAACTCAGTCTGCTCCTCAACCACGGGAGCGGCTGCGGCACCACCGCCGCCCGGGCCGGCCGCCGCGACCGAGATGGTCACGTTGAACTTCGACTTGAACGCCTCGGTCAGCTCGACGAGCTCCGAGACCTTCATGTTGCCGATCGCTTCGAGGATTTCGTCCTTACCCAATGTCGCGTTAGCCATTGTTCGTTGTCTCCATGACGTGCCCAGGCGATGCTGGGATTGTTCAATTCACAATTCCAAAGGCGATTCAGAGCCCTGAGGCTCCCGCCTGGGTTCCTATACGTTCTCCAACTGCTGCTTCCGTGCGTCAAGCGCGAGCGCAAACACCATCAACACACCGTTCATCGCGCCGGCCAGCATTCCTAACGCGGCATCGCGTGTCGGCAGGGTGGCAAGCTTCTTCACGTCCGCCTCGGTCACCACTTCGCCTTCGACCAGCCCGCCCTTCACCTTCGGCCGTTGCTCGTTTTCCTTGGCGAAATCGACCAGGACCTTGGCAGCGGCGGCCGCGTCTTTCGACACGACAACACCCGTCGGTCCCTTGAGCGTGCCGCCAGTGAGGCCGCTTTCATTCACGGCTCGCAATGCGAGCGTGTTCTTGATGACGACGTATTGCACACCCGCCTTGCGCAAGCGACGGCGCAGGTCGGTCATCCGCTTCACGTTCAATCCAGTGAAGTCGGTGAAGTAGAGCGCGGTCGCGCCCTTCATCGTGTCTTTCAGCTCCGATACGAGCTGTTCCTTTTCGGTCTTTTTCATCGCTCGTTACCGGTAAGGGGTGGTATCGACGCGAACGCCGGGCCCCATCGTGCTGGAGACCGAGACGTTGCGGACGTAGATGCCCTTCGACGATGCCGGCTTGGACTTCACGATCTGGTCCATGAAGGCGCCGAAGTTCGTTTCGAGGGCCTCGAGGCCGAACGAGACCTTGCCGATGGCGGCGTGCACGTTACCCGACTTGTCGACGCGGAACTCGATCTTGCCGGCCTTCGATTCACGGACCGCGCGACCGACGTCCATGGTGACCGTGCCGGCCTTCGGGTTCGGCATCAGGCCGCG
>Ga0070698_100002724_pt1 | contig 19429 bp, 23 predicted proteins | sample KBSK1502metaG_FD_65477 | JGI IMG/M metagenome (GOLD analysis project Ga0070698, IMG submission 65477) | Corn, switchgrass and miscanthus rhizosphere microbial communities from Kellogg Biological Station, Michigan, USA - KBS K1-50-2 metaG | ecosystem: Host-associated > Plants > Roots >...
CCGCCCATCCACTCGCGCGCCTGCTCCCATAACTTCTCCCGACGGCTCGGGATGTAGTCGATGTCGAGCAGCACGCTATGCGATGCGGATTGCATCCCTGGTCCTCACGAGGCGCGCGAAGTCGTCGCCCGACCGCACCACGTACAGGTCGACGTCCTGGCCGAGGTCGAAGCTGACGTTCTCGGACGGCCCGCCGAAGCTCGACGCGTCGAGATAGAACACGATCAGAGTCGTGCGGCGGCCGCGGACGGCCTGCAGCAGGCGCACCCATGACGGGTCGGCGCTCGGCGTGATCACCGCGATGGCGCGGCGCGGCAGCCGGCGCATCCGGTCCCACGCGAGCGTGTCGGCCAGGGACGTCCGGCCGTCGGCCTGGCATACGGCGAGGTAATCGAGGATCAACCGGTCCTGGCGCACTGCACGATGCGGCTCCAGCACGGTGCCCTTGGAGTCGTTGGCGACCAGGCCGACCTGGCGACCGCGGCTGTGCACCTGGGCCGCCAGCGAAGCGGCGAGGCTGACGCCGTATTCCAGCGTCGAGTCTTCACCGTCGCCGAAATGCACGTTGCGGTCGAGGTCGAGGAGGATCCACAGGTCGGTGGTCAGCGGCTGCTCGAAAGTCTTCGACATCAGGCGCTGGTGCTTCATGGAAAGCGGCCAGTGGATGCGGCCGAAGCTGTCGCCGGTGACGTAGTCGCGCACGCCGCCCGTCTCGGGCGGGTAATCCGCCCATGCGCCAAACGACTGCGTGCTTCCCACCTGCTGCGAGCTTGGCGTCGACAGGTCGGGCACAGGCCGCACGCGCGGGTAGACGAGGATCGACGTGCGCTGGGTCAGCTTGATGTTCTGCTCAAACAGGCCAAAGGGCTCGCGGACGCCCAGGGACGTCGGCCCGAGCGCAATCCAGCCTCGGCGGCGGTAAACGCCGCGCGCCTTCCAGCGCACCAGCTCGCTGCCGAGCGAGATCACGCGGCCAGGCTGGTAGCCCGGCAGCTGGCTCAGGTCGCGGACCTCGACCCACGGCGCCGGCAGCCAGCCCTTGCGACGAACCTCAAACGTTTCCTCGAAGACCTCGCCCACGGTCGGCGTCCCGGGGTCGACGCGACGGGCGACGGTGACCCCGCGGATGGCGAGGCGAGGCCAGATCCACGCGATGACGAAAAGCAGGCCCAGCGCGTACGCGAAGACGTAGGCCGGCCGGATGGCGGTCAGGTACGTGAAGAAGAGCAGCAGGCCGATCGCGCCGGCAAGCGCAACCTTGCTCAGGGGACTACCTCCCGTCCGGGACTATCCGTCGTAGGCGAGCTGCGGCACGTGCTCGCGTTCGAGAAGGCCGGCGACCAGCTTGCCCGCGCTCTGCCCCTGCATCTCGGCGTTGGGCCGAAGGATGATGCGGTGCGCCAGGACGGACTCCGCCAGCGCCTTGATGTCATCGGGGATCACGTAGTCGCGGCCCTGGATCGCCGCCAGGGCCTGGCTGGCGTGGAACAGGTGCAGCGTGCCGCGGGTGCTCGCGCCGAGCGCGACCTCGGGGTTGCCGCGAGTCCGGCCGACCAGGCGCGCGATGTACTCACGCAGCTCGGGCTTGACGAAGATCTCGCGGACAGCTTGCTGCGCGGCCCTCAGCTCGTTGGGTGACACCACCGGCTGCAGCTCGTCCATCGGCGACTCGACCTTGTGCTGGTTGAGCAGGTTCGCCTCTTCCTTCTCTGACAGATAGCCCAGCTTCACTTTCATCAGGAAGCGGTCGAGCTGCGCCTCGGGCAGTGGAAACGTGCCTGAGTACTCGACCGGGTTCTGGGTGGCCATGACCATGAACGGCTTGGGCAGAGGGTGGGTGTCGCCGTCGATCGTGACCTGGCGCTCTTCCATCGCCTCGAGCAGCGCCGCCTGCGTCTTGGGGCTGGCGCGGTTGATCTCGTCCGCCAGCAGAACCTGGGCGAAAACCGGTCCCGGGCGGAACTCGAACTCGTTGATCTTCTGGTTGAACGCACGGACCCCCGTGACGTCGGAGGGCAGCAGGTCGGGCGTGAACTGGATGCGGCGGAAGGTGCAGTCGAGCGAGCGCGCCAGCGACTTGGCGAGCATCGTCTTGCCGACCCCCGGCACGTCCTCGATCAGGAGGTGGCCTTCGCAGAGGAGGGTGACGAGGCAGAGGCGGATCTCTTCGTCTTTGTTGACGATCGCCCGGCTCACGTTCGAAAGGAACGAATCCGCGACCCTGGTGACTGCTTCGGCGCCCCCCACTCTCGCGATTATAGGTTCGCCCATCCCGTCCCCCATCTCAGCTCAATACGGCGGAGGGTTGCGTTTGGTTCCGCTGCACCGTTACGAAATCATCCAGGGCGCGTCTTGGAATTACATGAGAATCGCGGTCGCGCTGTTTTTCCTGGCCTCGCTCACGTGCGGTCCGGCGAGTCCCGCCTCCGACGCCATGGTGAGCCCACTGGACGTCCCCGAGCTCAAGTTCGCGGTCCTGGACTCGGTGGGCAGGCCCGTCTACTGCGACCCCGACTTCTATCCGCTCGAGCGTCCCGGGGGCGAGCAGGCGAGCGCCATCGCGCGCTATCCCGAGATCAAGGCCGACGCTCAGACATATGCCGCGATCGTCGCCCACGAGCACCTGCCGTCGGGCGACCTGGCCGACGCGCAGAAGCTGACCCTGTATCGCGCGTGGAAGCTGCTGCGCGCGATCGGCCTGACCGCGAACGGCGGCAGCGCGTACTCGTTCGAGTACCGCGTGCAGTCGAAGACGGGCAGCGCGGCATACGAGATGGTGGCGGGGACGGTGCGCGTGGACGGCATGGTCACCCTCAGCTCTCGCACCGCAACGGGAGCGCCCAACTGCCCGATCTGCCTGGCGGCTTCGACGCTGATCGCGACGCCTCGCGGGCCCGTGCGTGTGACTGATCTGCGCGTCGGGATGGTGGTGTGGACCCAGGCCGCCGACGGCTCGCGCGTCGCCGCTGCCGTGGTCGCGGTCGGCAGCATGGAGGCGCCGCCCGGGCATGAGATGGTCCACGTTGTCCTCGCCGACGGGCGCGCGCTGCTCGTGTCGCCTGGCCATCGAACCGCGGACGGTCGAGCTGTCGGATCGCTTCGGACCGGCGACGCTCTCGACGGCTCGACCGTGGTGTCGATAGCCCGTGTGCCGTATGCCGGCGGGAAGACGTACGACATCCTGCCCGCCGGCGCCACCGGTCATTACTGGGCGAACGGAATCCTGATGTCGAGCACGCTCGTCCCGGCTAGTTCCCGGTAGTTAGTCCACGCTCGTCGATACGTTCGTTTTGCGCTTGACGCACCGATCGACCCGCTCCGAGACGTCGTTCTTGCGCAAAACGGGTCTTTCGCAGCCGGCGGCGGAGCTTAGGAGACTTCTTCCTCTTCGACCAGCCGGAGGTGGCTCGAGACGTCCAGGCCGAGGTGGCGCGCGAAGAAACCCGCGACGCGCTCGACGTACAGCGGCCGGTCGGCGAAATATGCGCCCGTGTGCGGCGCTCCCTGGACGATCCAGATCTCGCGCGGGCCCCGGTACGCGTCATACAAGCGCCGGCTGTGGTTGACGCTCGTGATGGCGTCGGCCCCGCCGTGGATGAAGAACAGCGGGCGCGGCTCCAACGAGCTGAGCACGTCGAGCGGCCGGCATGCGGACATCGAGCAGCGCATGCGCAGCCAGAGCATCACGCCCGCCATCCAGACGAACGGCGTGCCGGGCAGCTTGCTCACGCTGCGCACGTTTTCGACCAACAGCCTGCGCAGGTCGCTGAACGGGCTGTCCAGCACCAAGGCCTGCACGCCCGGCTCACCCGCCGCGCCGAGCAGCGAGACCACCGCGCCCATGGAGTAGCCGAGCAGCCCGATGCGGGCGTTCGGGATGCGCTTGCGAGCGAACGCGATCGCCGCCTGCAGCTCGAGGACTTCTTTGATGCCGAACGTGACCGGCGCCCGGTCGCTGCCGGGCATGCCTCGATACGAATAGAGGACGACGTTGAAACCTTTGCGCCACAGCGCGACCGCGATGCCGAGGGCGCCCTGGCGCTGGCCCTTGTGGCCACCAGAGATGACCACCGTCTGCGGCGATCCCGGCTGGCGGAAATGCCACGCGCCGAAGTTGATGCCGTCCGCGGTGACCAGCTCGACGTCCTCGTAGTCGGCCTGGAACTCGAACGGCGTGAAGGTGAAGTCGTCGAGCCACGTCGCACGCGGAGCAATGAAGGCCCGCCGGTAGACCTGGTACGACAGCGCGATGTAGAGAAGCAGAAAACCGACGACCACGAGCGCCGCGTACGCCACCGTTGCCACCTGTTTCGAAGCTTACCTAGTGCGCGACCGGGCCTGATCGCTTTGCAGGCTTGGCGCGCCGGCCGCCGAGGCTTTCCTCGTAGCGGGCCAGCACGAACAGCAGCAGGCTCAGCCGGTTCAGCCAGCGCCTCACCGCCGGGTTGTCGAGACCTCCCGCGTTTTCGAGCGTCACGCACCTCCGCTCGGCGCGCCGCGTGATCGATCGGGCCAGGTCGATCGCGGCCGAGCCAGCCGTGGCGCCGGGCAGAATGAATCCGTCCGGCATCGTCACCTCCGACTCGAGCTGGCCGATCAGCTGCTCGAGGCGGCCAATCTGCGCGTCGCCGGTGACCACGAAGACTCGCTCCGCGGCGGGGTTGGTGCCCAGCTCCGCGCCCACCGCGTACAGACCCCGCTGCATCTCCTCGCAGATCGAGCCGACCTCTTCGTGCGGCGTCAGCGCCCGCGCGAGGCCGAGCGCGCTCGAAGCCTCGTCCACGGTGCCGAAAGCCTCGATCCGTGCGTCGTCCTTGGAGACTCGACCGCCTCCCAGCAGGCCCGTGGTGCCGTCATCCCCGGTGCCCGACAGGTCGAGCATCCGCTTCCGCCGGGGCGCTGGGCGCCTAGACGAAGACCTGGGTGAGCTCGTACAGCTCCTTGGGCACGCGCCGGGTCTCCTTGATGACCTCGGTGATCGGGACGACCTCGACGTCCCCATTGCGCCGGATCGGGATCACGCCGCTCTGGCCCTGGACGATCAGCTCGACCGCCGCGACGCCCAGGCGCGTCGCCCAGATCCGGTCCACCGGCGATGGCGACCCTCCGCGCTGCAGGTGCCCAAGCACCGTGACCCGCGTCTCGAACCCGGTCTCGCGCTCGACCGAGCTGGCCAGGATGTCGCCGATGCCGCGCTTGGCCAGCCGGATGTGGCCGAACGCGTCCTTCTCCGCGATGCCGCCCTGCTCCTGCTCCAGCTCGGGGATGCGCGCGCCCTCGGCGACGATGATGATGCTGAACAGCTTGCCCTCGCCCCGGCGGCGGTAGAGGTGTGCGGTCACGTCGGAGAGGCTGACCTCGAACTCCGGGATGATGATCAGGTCGGCGCCGCCCGCGATCCCTCCCATCAAGGCCACCCAGCCCGCGTCACGGCCCATCGCCTCGACGACCATCACGCGGTGGTGCGCCGACGCTGTGGTGTGCAGCCGGTCGAGCGCCTCCGTGACCACCCCGACAGCGGTGTCGAAGCCGATGCAGAACTCGGTGACCGAGAGGTCGTTGTCGATCGTCTTCGGCACGCCCACCGTGCGAAAGCCCGCTTCGTGGAGCTTGGCCGCCACGCTCAACGTGTCATCGCCGCCGATCGGCACGAGCGCGTCCACGCCGTGGTGCTTCAGCGTGCGGATCACGCGCGCGATGCCGTCCTTCTCCTTGGCCGGGTTGGTCCGCGAGGTGCCCAGGATGGTGCCGCCCAGGGGCAAGATGCCGCGCACGTCGGCGGGGGTGAGCTCGTCGATCAGGCCTTCTTCGAGGCAGCCTGCCCACCCGTTCTTCACGCCGCTGACGCGGTGGCCGAGCTGGAACGCGCGGCGTGCCACGGCGCGGATGGCGGCGTTGAGCCCGGGCGCGTCACCACCACCGGTAAGGATGCCGATGCGCACGGGAAATAGGTTAGACCGTCCCGGTCTCCGCATCGCCCAGCCGCTCGACGATCTCGCGAACCGTCACGTCGGCGAGCGAGCCGAGCACCAGGTCGGCCTGGCTGAGGTCGAGCTGCTCGGTGATCGAGTTGGGTATGGCGACGCATCGCATCCCGGCCCGCTTGGCCGCGGCGACGCCGTTGGGCGAGTCCTCGATGGCGATGGCCTCCGCAGCCGTGACGCCCAGGCAGTCGAGCACCGCGATGTACAGGTCGGGCTCCGGCTTGGCGTGCTCGACGTCGTCGCGGCAGCGCAGGCAGTCGAAGCGGTCGAGGATGCCCAGCCTGTCCAGGTGGCCGCGGACCCAGTCGCCCGTCGAGCTCGACGCGACGCCGAGCCGCAGCCCCATCTCCCTCGCCTCGTCCAGCCGCTGCACGACCCCAGGTAGGACTGCCTGGGCGAGGATCATCTCCGTCCGCCGCCCGATCCGGCGCTCCAGCACCTCCTTGGTCAGCGGACGGCCGAGCCTCTCCTCCAGGTGGTGCTGAGGGTGGAAGCCGGCCGTCGTCGAGCCGACGATCTGGATCCACCGCTCAAAGGGCAGCTCCTCACCATGCGCCCGGTACACCTCGAGCCAGGAGCGATAGATGGGCTCTTCGGTGTCGAGGATGAGGCCGTCGAAGTCGAAGACGAGGGCTCGAATCACCGCCCCAAAGCCTAAAGTGGCCGGTGCCGTGACCCGGGACGCCAAGCCACAGAAGCCTCAGCCATCCGCGTCCATCGGCTGGGCCGGCGCCACGTTCTCCGGCCTCGCCCTGGTGGCGGTGGCCCTGATGCTCGTGGTCCTGTTCGGCGTCTTCGACGCCTTCCATTTCGGGTCGATCGCCGACTTCTTCAAGCCCGATTCCGCCGCCGCCGCCGGCACCCTGGGCCTGGTGGGCGGCGCGGAAGGCGTGACCCTGAGCATCGTGCTCATCTGCGTGATGTTCGGCATCCAGACGACGTCGTCTCGCTACTCGCCGCGGATCATCGAGATCTTCACGCGCAACCCGTTGAACGCCCTGGTCCTGAGCTTCGCTCTGGCTTCGATCCTGTACACCTTCCTCGTCCGCTCGGAGATCAAGGCGAGCTATGTCCCCATGGCGAGCGTCGCGGTCGCCGAGGTGCTGGCCCTCGTCAACTTCGCGATCCTCTTTCCGTACGTCATCTACGTGTTCGAGGTGATGCGCGCCGAGACGCTGGTGGGGCAGATCATGCGCCGCGCGCGTCGCGCGCTTCGGCGACGCAACCAGCTGATGACGTGTGTTGCGCAGGTGACCGACATCGCCTTTGGCTCCATCCAGCTTGGTGACATGCCAGTCTGCGTCGTGAGCATCGAGGTGCTCGGCGAGTTCCTCGCCAAGAGCTACGTCCCGGCCAAGAAATCGATGGATGCCGGATGGTTCAAGGTCGGGCACGCCGAGCTACCCGGCGCGTCGGACCAGATCATCGCCGAGGTCAACCGCTCCCGCACATGGTTCGAGTACATGGTGCTGTCGAGCTTCGTCGACATGGTCGGCTTGACGCCTGTGCACCGCAAAGAGGCGGTGCACGCCATCGCCGTGGCGACCCGCAACGTCGGCCTGGCGGCGATCGACATCGGCGACCCCGAGGTCGCCGGGCTGTGCGTCCGGTTCTTCAACACGTACCTGCGCTCGGCGATCAACAGGTCGGCGCCGACGTTTGCGTCAGGGATCATGAACGAGTACCGCCGCTTCGCTATCGGCGCCCTCGAGTGGCGGCGCGACATCGCGATCGAGGCGGCCGCGCACCTGCTGCGCTACGGCCGCCACTTCGACGAGGCCGGCATGCCGGCGATCTTCGGCGCCGCGGCCGAAGACGTCGCGGACCTGGCGATCGAGGCCAAGGTGCGCGACCCGCAGGTTTCGTTCCGCCTCGCCCAGCTGCTGGTCCGCAACCTGCTCGACCTGATTCCGAACGCGCGGCCCATCGGCCTGAACGGCTTGTTCAAGGGCGTCGCCAAGCTCACGTGCTGGGCCATGGCCGCCGACGAGAAGGACATCGCGCACGTCCTGGTCGAGGGCATCGCCGCGGCGCCTCCCGATTTCGTCGACGCCGCGCTCAGCCGCATGGAGTCGATGCAGACCGGTCTCTTCTGGGAGGTCAACGAGCGCGTCATCGCCTTCGACTGGGTCGAGAAGCCGCTGCGAGACCAGATTCCTCGCCTGCGCGAGGCGCTGCGGCGAGCCGGCGGGCCCGCGCTGGGCGCCCACGAAAAAACGTCCGGGGGCAACGGGGCGGTGACGGAGCTGCGGGACGCGCCCGTGATCGCCAGGGACCTGGTCCAGCCCGAGCCGGCTGCTACGCCACCGACCCTGGCCGGGAGTTGATCATCGCGGTCGACGCCGTCTCGAAGTAATCGAGCAAGGCCTTGCGCACTGGAGGTGGAAGGTCGAGCGACTCCACGGCCGCGGTCATGTGCGCGAGCCATGCGTCGCGTTCCCTCTGTCCGATCACGAACGGCTGGTGGCGCATGCGGAGTCGTGGATGCCCTCGCCGCTCGCTGTACGTCGATGGCCCGCCCCAGAACTGGATCAGGAAGAGGGTGAGCCGCTCGGTCGCGCCGGCCAGGTCCTCTTCCGGGTAGACGGGGCGCAGGATGGGGTCCGACGCCACCCGCTCGTAGAAGCGCTGGACGAGGAGGCGGAAAGCAGGCTCCCCGCCCGCCAGCTCGTACACGCTCTTGGTGATCACCGCCGCCCTGTGGGCACTCCCGCCACGGGAAGGATCTCCGACACGGGCCGCACGATCGCCTGCGCCGCCCTGAGCCCGGTGGCCTCGAGGTAGCGCTCGACGATCAATCGGCCCACCGCGTAACCGCCCATGTGCGGCACGCCCCCGAGCCGCGCGCCGGTGCGCTCGGCGACCAGGTCGCCGAGCACGTACGGGGTCCAGTCGCTGAAACCATTCCCGGTGTCGAAGGCTGCGGTGACCTTCTGGTATGCGTCGTCGAGCACCTCGCCCGTGACGTCCGCGTACCACGCCCCGGTCGATTCGGGACCGCACACCTCGACCGTGAACGCCTCGGCCAACCCTTCGTGGATCACCCACTCGGCGAGGTTGAACCCGGTGTCGATGTTCGGCGTGCGCAGGTTGTGCGCGAGCTCGTGCACGGCGCACGCGCCGATCCGCGTCACGTTGTAGTCGGTCGGCCACGCGACGAGCCAGATGGCGCCTGGAACCGCGCCCCTGCCGTAGTAGCCGAGCGTGTGGTCGATGAACACCTCGTCGTCCGGGTTGCCCAATGTGAGCGTGACGCCGATGCGCTCCGGGTGCCGTATCCCGGGCAGCACAGCACGCTGGTATTCCCACGCGCGCGACAGGTCCCGGCGGACCTGGCCCCACGCGTCCGCCTCGACCAGCCGGCGCAGCGCGGGCGCGTAACGCGGGTCGTCGAGGTGGACGCGAAACCCATCTCCGGTCTCGTGCGTCTGCTGGAGGCGCGCCATGCCCGCGTGGTCGAACGCGGAGATCCCTTGCATCTCGGCCAGCGCGGCGAGCCGCGCGGCGACAGGCAGCTTGAGCAGCCGGCCGAGCTGCGACGCGTCGTCGTGGACGTCGATCTCGATCTGGTCGTCGGTGGTGAGCGACACCGCGGCTAGACGCGTTCGCCGGCCGCGCGCAGCGGCTCCTGCCTCAAGGAGTACCGCTCCATCTCTTCCTCTCGCGGCAGGAACCACGCGATCGCGATGGTGGCGATCACCAGGATGACGTGTGTCATGAGCGATTTCTGGAGCCCGATCGCGTCGGCGATCGCGCCGTTGATCGGCACGCCGATCGCGCCGGTGACGAAGCCCAGGCCCATGACCAGGCCGGAGGCGAGGCCGGCGCGAGCCGCCATGAGCTGCTGCGCCATGAGGAGCATCAGCGGCGCGGTCGAGGCGGCGAGGAACCCGATGAGCACCGCGCTGCCGAACGCCCACGGCCCGGGAAACATCGTGTACAGCAGGATGGCAGGCACGGAAAGGACCAGCGTGGCGAGGATCACGGTCCTCCGGCCAAAGCGGTCCGCCAGGGACCCGCAGCCGACGGTGCCGGCCGCGCTGGCGAGGACGAGTGTCGTCGCCAGCGGGCCGTAGAACTCAGGGCCGTAGCCCAGCAGCTTGTACCAGGTCGGCGTGAACGCCTGGAAGACGTTGACCGTCCAGCTCCGCGACATCATCACCCCGATCACGGCGGCCAGGGCGAAGATGGGCACCGGCCCGGCGGCTGATACCGTCCGGGTCGCGGTCGGCGCCACGCTCGCGGGCTGCATGCGCATCCGCCAGAGCAGGTATCCGCCCGTGACCAGCCCGGGAATGACGAGCAGGCCGGTGCCGTGGATGCCGAACGCGCCGAAGGCCAGGATGCCGATCAGCGGCCCGGCCGCCACGCCCACTGTGCCCGCCGTGACGTAGATCGACATGCCGAAGCTGCGTCGCCAGGCGGGCAGCAGGCCGCGCACGTCCAGGGCCCCCAACGGGTGGAACGCGCCGGACCCGAGCCCGGACGCAAGCGCCAGCGCCAGCAGGAGCGGGAAGCTGGTGACGAAGCCGACCACCGAGAACGTGAGCGCGGTCCACGCCAGGGCCAGGCCGGTGAACCGGGTGCCGAAGCGATCGGCCAGGAGCCCGAACAGCGGTTGCGAGATCGCCGCCATGCCGCCGTAGGCCAGGCTCACCAGGCCGACGGTGGCGAGGCTGAGGCTGAAGCGTCCGATGAGCAGCGGATAGAGGACAGGGATGACGCCGACGTAGCTGTCGACCGTGAAGTGACCCAGCATCAGGGTCAGCAGCTTTCCGCTGCGCAAAAAGTCTTTCAACCTGACATCTATGATCGCGGCGGTGGCCGATCTCCTGTACCTGAGCCGCGCCGACGTCGAGCGCGTCCTCGACGTCGACGCGATGCTCGAGGCGCTCGCCGCAGCTCTCATCGCGTTTTCGGCGGGGACGACGTCGGTGCCGCCTCGGGTGGCCGCGGTCGTCCACGGGCGCGGCCTGCTCGGCGCCATGCCGGGCTACGTCCCTGGCGTCGCGCTGGAGACGAAGCTCGTGTCCGTCTTTCCCGAGAACGACCACCACGGCCTGCCCTCGCACCAGGGAGTGATCGCGCTCTTCGACGAGTCGAGCGGCACGCCGCTCGCGCTGATGGACGGCACCCGCATCACCGCGATCCGGACTGGCGGGGCGGCGGCGGTGGCGGCGCGCACCCTGGCCCGCGAGGACGCCTCCGTGCTGGCCATCCTCGGCGCGGGAGCCCAGGGGTGGTCGCACCTCGAGACGTTCCCGCGCGTCCGCAAGTTCCGAGAGATCCGCATCGCATCGCGAAACCCCGAGCGCGCTCAGGCGCTCGCCGCGCGGCACCCGCTGGCCCTGGCCGTCGCTTCGTTCGAGGACGCCGTGCGCGGCGCGGACGTCGTGGCGTGCTGCACCGACGCGCGCGAGCCGATCCTGCGTCGCGACTGGCTGCAGCCGGGCGTACACGTCAGCGCGGTGGGAGGCACGTTCGGGCCGGAGCTAGACCGCGAAACAGTCGCCGCCGCGCGCGTGTTCGTCGAGTGGCGCGGTGCGGTCACCAACGCCCCGCCGGCCGGCGCCCACGAACTGCAGGGTCTCGACCCTGAGAGCGTGACCGAGATCGGCGAGGTGCTGGCGGGCAGAAGGCCCGGCCGTCAGTCACGTGACGAGATCACGCTCTACAAATCCACGGGCCACGCCGTCGAGGACGCCGCCACGGCGCGTCTCGTCTACGACCGCGCCCGCGATATGGGCGTCGGGGCGAGGCTGCCTCTCTAGAGCTCGATCACCCGCCACGGCACCACGTTGATCACCCGCGTGGCGCCGACACGCCGCTCCGGCAGCGCGCGCCCGTACGGGTGCACGTGGCCGTGCACCGCGATCAGGGGGTGGAAGTGCTGGATCAGCCTCAGCGTCGCGACCAGGCCGACGTGGGCCGAGTCCTTGGCCTCCGCCAGGCCGAACGGTGGCGCGTGCGTGACCAGCACGTCAAGCTTGCGCCCGTTGCGCACGCGCTTCAGGCGGACCAGCACCTCGAGCTTCAGCGCCCGCAGGCCGGCCTGGCCTTGCGAGTACTGGTTGGGCCCGTCCTTGTAGCGAATGCTGCCGCCCAGCCCGGCGATGCGCAGGCCTTCGACCTCGACCACGCGGCCATCGACGCTCTCGCAGCCGGCGGGACCGAGCTGCGGCGTCGTGAGCTCGCTGCGCAGAGGCATCCACGTCAGGTCGGGCGCCTTCAGGCTCGGGTCGTGGTTGCCTGGGACGTATAGGAGCGGCACGTCGAGGCGGCTCACCAGGTACTCGAGGTAGTCGTACGGCAGGTCGCCGCAGCTCAGCACCAGGTCGGGGCGGAGCTCCGGCAGGCGGTCACCATACATGCCCTCGTCCACCTCGTCCGCGACTGCGAGGATGCGCACCGGCCGCGTGCGCTACTTCAAACGCGCTTGAAACGAAGCGCGGTCCAGCCGTCCCCGACGGCGATGAACGCGACCGGCTTGTAGCCGGTCTCCGACGTGATCTCCCCGAGCACGTCGCCCCGCACCCACCACGGCGTCGCAGGGAGATCGGTGCTGCCGCGGGCCGGGCCCCCCTTCGGGTACGTGACCCACAGCAGGCCGTTTGGCTTCGCGGCGCGGACGGCGCTCGGGCCGAGCCGGCGCAGGTCGTCCGTCGGCAGCGAGCGCTGAGATTCGAGGTGCCCCACTTCGAGAGTGTCCGCGCCACACATTAAAGGACGCGTTGCTCGAATCGGGCGCATATCATGCGCGCCGTGCTTCGTATCCCGGTGCTCCTGGCGGCGCTGCTCGCGCTGGCCGCCGCCTGCTCCACCGGCCAGTCGCCGACGGTCACGGTGACCAGCGCATCGGTGGACCCGACGTACTGGTGTCCCGGCGGGTCGCACGACGCGTCGTATGACCTGCACGCGACGGTCGACGTCCGCAACGGGACGAACCGAGCCGTCACCATCGAATCGGTGACCGCCGAGATGCGACTGGCGGCGGTCCAGGGGAGCTGGCTCGAGAAGGTCGGCGATCGCTATGACGCCGGCCAGGCAGCTTTCTCGCCGAGCACCGTCGGCCCGGGCTCGAGCATCAAGGTGAACGTCACGATCAAGAGCGCGTGCACGAGCAACCGATACGAATTCGGCGGGTCGAGCTACGGCGACTACGCTGTGACGATGCGCCTCACGACCTCCGCCGGCGCCTTCACCGTCACCGCGCAGAACCAGCACGAGATCCGCGGCGCGTAGGGCTCACTCGCGCAGGATCGACATGGCGCGGCTCGCCGCCGCGAGCCAGTCGGGGTCCTCGAGCCAGGTGTCCACGCCCCACATCAGCACGACCTGCAGCTCTTCCTGGCGGTAGTCGATCGCGCTGGCGATGAGGTCGGACGGCCCGAACGTGCCGGCGTCGGACCACGGCTGGGCCTGCATCTCGGCCAGCCACACGTCCTTGCCTCGCGCCTGCGCACGGTCAGCCCAGAACGCGACAGCCTGCTCCTTCCACTCCGCTCGCAGATCGACGCTCGTCACGTGGCGGAAGGGAATGCTTGGTCCGTCGAGATACATGTCGAGCCCGAGCGCGTCGCCTGCGTTCAGCGCCTGCTCAGGATGGCCGTTCTGGCCAAAGCGTGAGATGAGGGCCGGCGCCCACAGCTGCAGCATGTCGACGGTAACGTTCAGGCCGTTGTACGTCGTCGTCACGGCGTCGTGCGCGCCGTCGAGCCGGTGGACCTCGCCGATCTCCCAGTCGAGCTGCGACGCGGATATGCGGTCCTCGCCTGTCAGCTCGTTCCCGACATAGTCGAGCGGTTCGTTCTCGACCTGCCATGCGTACAGCAGATGCGAGCCTCGATAGCGCGTGATCGTCGTGTCGATGTACGCGCGGTAGGCGGGTCCCTGCATCGCCTGGTCCAGATAAGGCTGCTCGCGCGGCCCCGCCCACTCCGGCGTATGCAGCTCGGGATAGAGAAAGTTGCGCGCCCCGATGGTCAGCACCACACGGGCGTGATGGCCTGACTGGTGGTTGTAATGCGCGACCACCTTGAGCAGTGAATCGACAGAGCTGAAGTCCAGCCTGTCAGGAGTGGGCTGCACGGCATCCCAGTACACGGGCAGCCGCACGAGGTTGGGCTGCGTCGCAACGAGGAGGCGCGTCAGGTCTTGCGCCGGATCGCGCCCTGCGTGCTGCGAGATGAGCGGGCTGAAGCTGAAGCCCGCCAGTGGCGCGGGTGGGACGTCGTCGGGCCAGTTTTCGCTGCTCAGCGCCAAGGCCGCGGCGACGATCACGAAGAGGAACTTCACGTGGACATCACCGCACGCCCGAGTTCAAGCACGGGGTTTTGGGTCGTTTCAGGCGTTGCACCCGAGGAGGGTCCGACGCTCTGATGCCACGTACCTGGATCGTCGTTCTCGGCTTCCTGCTCGCCGGACTCGGAGGGCTGGGAGCCTTTTTCCTGCCAGTCTTTCAGACCGCCGCCAACAGTACGACGGTAGGGCCCGGCTCTGTGGCCGACCTCAACCCGGTGCCGGCCCCGACACAGCCCTTCAACGTGCTGCTCCTCGGCTCCGACGATGACTCCAAGTTCGCGCCCGACCGGCTGAACACACAGTCGATGATCTTGCTGCGAGTCGACCCGACCACGAAGCAGGCGACCATGCTCTCGATCCCTCGCGACCTGTGGGTACAGATCCCCAACCAGGGGTGGGGCAAGATCAGCTGGGCGTACCAGGAAGGTGGCGCACCGTCGGCCGTGGCCGCCGTGCAGAGCAACTTCAAGGTCCACATCGACGATTACGTGTGGATTGGCCTGAACGGGCTGGTCCATCTCATCGACCGGTTGGGCGGCGTGAATCTCCAGGTCACCAACCCGGTCATGGACGACTACTACCCGGCTGACCTGAACAACACCTCCGACCCATATGGGTACTACCGCGTGGCGGTGCTCCCGGGTGCGGTCCACATGGACGGCGTGCACGCGCTGCAGTACGTCCGCTCTCGCCATGGCGACATCCGGGGCGACTTCGCACGCTCGGAGCGCCAGCAGCAGCTGCTCCTCGCGATCAAGGCGCAGTCGTCGCGCTTGAACGCCGCCGACCTGCCCGGCCTCGCCAGCGCCTTCAACGGCGAGATCAAGACCAGCATCGGGCTCGATCGCATGCGCGCGCTGCTCTCGATCGGCAACGACTACACCAGCTCGAGGGTCCACCGCGTCGTGCTGGTGCCGCCTTACACGAACGAGGGGTGGGCCGCCGGCCAGAGCGTCGTCTTCCCAGACTGGAACCAGATCATCCCGCTGGTCCAGAAAAACTTCTCGTGATGCGCTGGCTGGTCGGCGCCGGCCTGCTGCTGGCGATGCTCGCTTTCGGCATCGGGGTCTATCACGCCGCCGGCATGCTGCAGGGCCAGCGCCGCACGGTCCACAAGCCGAACGAGGTGACGGCCGTGCCCTTGCCGGGGACGCTTTACGTCGTTCAGGCGGGCGCCATCTACAGGTTCCAGCACGGCAACTTCACGCAGATCACCAAGGAGGACGGCTGGACGCAGCCCGCCATCGCGCCGAACCACCAGCTCGTCGCGGTGCTGCGGCAGGCGAACTATTCCGATCTGTATCTCCTGAGCACGTCAGGGAAGGCGGTAGCCCAGCTGAGCCACAACTCGTCGACGGTGTACCACTGGATGTTCTATCCGCGCTTCAGCCCTGACGGCTTGACCCTCTTCTACGACTTCGACCCCAAGGACGACTTCAACAGCTACCGCGTTGACCTGGCCATCTTCGCGAGCCGGATGGAGGCGGGGTCCAGGGCTCAGGCGTGGACCCAGCCCAACGATTTCACAGGCGGCGACGTCAATCCGATTCCGCTGCATGACGGCAACTTGATGTACACCAAGTTCTCGATCGACGACTCGTACCAGGTCCACTCTCAGATCTGGTTCCAGAGGAGCGCCGGTACACCAGGCCAGGCGCTGACGCCGCCGGAGCTCGGTTGCATGCAGCCGGCGGTGTCGCCGGACGAAAAGCTGATCGCCATGGTCTGCACGAAAGGGTCAAACCAGTCGGCCGACCTCGACGTCGTCAGCTTCGACCCGGCCACGCTGGCCGTCGGGTCGCCGGCGACGCTGGTCGGCGGCCAGCTCGTCGCGTCGCCCACTTTCTCACCCGACGGCAAGATGATCGCGTACCTCGCGCCGTCCGGTCCGGGCGGACAGTTCCAGCTGTGGACCGTCGACACCTCCGGCCCGGCTTCCGCGCGAGAAATCACCACCGACCTTGGCCTGGACTCCACGTCGGCCCCGGCCTGGGTTGCGGGGTAGATCATCCGTGGAATTCCAGAACCGTCCAATAGTGGTAGTAGCCCGCTGGGTACATGCGCGTTTTGGAAGTAGGAGACGGATGGTGAGATTCAAAACCAAGTCCGACGCGCCCGACCTGCACAGCCAGTTCGAGTCCATGCTCGACCAGGTGTGGAAGTCGGAGGCCGACTGGCGGTTGTGGGATCGCCTCGATGCCGCGGACATGCTCGAGACCTTGCGGCGGAAGCGAAGCGAAGACCACGACGCCAACAAGGCGGCGTGACTGTGGAGCCCACCGCCCGGAAGCGATGAGCCGGGTCGGCTTGGCAGCGCCCCGGCCTGAAGGGTCCCGGCGCACCGCATTCGTCTTCTCTGGTGGCGGCAGCCTCGGTGCCGTCCAGGTCGGCATGCTGAAGGCCCTCTTCGAGAGCCGCGTGGCGCCGGACCTCCTGGTGGGCACGTCCGTCGGCGCCGTCAACGCGGCCTGGGTCGCCGGCCGGCCTCACGCGGAGGGGATCGACGAGCTCAGCGAGATCTGGCTCGGGCTGCGCCGGCAGGACGTCTTCCCCCTGAACCCGCTCCAGAGCGCGGCGGGCTTGCTGGGTCGCACCAACCACTTCATCGCCAACGACAGCCTGCGCGCGATCCTCGACACCCACATCCCATACGAGCGGCTCGAGGACGCGCTCGTGCCGCTGCACGTCGTCGTCACGGACTTGAAGACCGGCCGGGCCACGATCTTCGCGTCCGGGCCCGCCGTGCCCACCCTCCTGGCCAGCTGCGCCATTCCGGGCGTGTTTCCGCCGGTGACGCTGGGGCGGCGTGCTTACGTCGACGGCGGGGTCGCCAACCACACCCCGGTCACCGTCGCCATCGAACTAGGCGCGACCGACATCTATGTCCTGCCCGTCGGCTACCCGTGGCTCAACCGCGAGCCGACGAACGCGCTCGGCATGGCGCTGCACGCGCTGGCGCGGATCGTGGAGCAGAAGCTCGAGGCTGAGGTTGCCGCCCACCAGGACACGGCCAAGATCCACGTCATGCCGGTGCTCGACATCGCGGACGTCTCCCCCGCCGACTTCGGCCGCACGCGGGAGCTGATCGACTGGGGCTACCGCTCAGCGCGGCGCAGCCTGGGCGCGGCGACGACGAGTGAATCGGCGCCGGCCAGGGCCAAAGGGCAGATGCGCCTCGACCCGCAGGCTGCTTAGCTCGAGCGAGCCCTCCTGACGCGGTCAGGCAATTCGCGAACCTTGTCGGGAATCGCCTCCTGGAAGCGCTCCACCAGGGTGCGCCGGCGACGGCTCCGGTAGAACATCCAGCCGACCACGCCAATGGCGAGCACCCCGACCAATCCGGCGGCGACGTACGCCGCGGGGGGCACCTGCCTGACGTCGATCTCCCTCATGTCGTCCAGCGACCGCACGATCGTCTTCCTCCCAGCCTCGATCTGGTTGCTGATCTCATCGCCAATCGTGCTCATATCTGCCTCCTCATGTATACGGTACGCGTCTCCCTCCGAATTAAGAACGAATTTGAGCCCGGTAACGGCGAAGGTATGCGCGTTTTCGAGATGAGGCGCTCGAGCCGCAAAGTTCGGGCGCTCCAGACCTCATCGGGAGGGAAGTGCCGTGAAATGCGAAGTCTGCGACGCGGAAGTCGCCAACTCCGAAGAGTTGAAGGCTCACATGGAACGTGAGCATCCACTCGACGAGCGCGACGACGAGCTCGAGGAGCCCGACCTGATGGGGCGCGAAGAGGCGCCCATGGGTCAGGAAAGCAAGCCGGGCTCGTAAGCAACTCGGTCTCCGGTTCAACGCCGGCGGCGCACCAGCGCCACCGGCGTTTTGCGTTCAGGCGATGCTGCCGTACAGCTGCGGCGACTGAGTTGGGGCCTGTGCTCCATCAGGGCCGGCCTCGTTGGTCACCGCCATCACCGAGTAGCCGGCCAGCGACCGGTTGACGAGCACCACCTTGCCTCCGTTGCTGTCAGGCACGAAAACGGCGACCGGCTCCGGGCTGCCGCCCGAGCGGATGAGCCACACCTCGTAGACACGCCCGCTGCTCAGGCCTGGAAGACCACGAAAGTCGACGAGAGCCAGGCCGTCCGAGCGCAGTTCGATCACCGTGGCCTGCGCGCCAGACATGTCCTGGTGGCCGGCGAGCGTGAAGCGCGCGACCTGCGACGAAGGAGGTGCCTGCGGGCCACCCAGCGACTCGCCCGCCAGGAGCCCGACCAGGAGCGCGATCACGGCCGCGGCCGCCGCCGCGTAGAGAGGGATCCGGGATGGCAGCGGAAGCCGCGGCGAAGGGACGCGGCGCCGCTGGACCGGCGCGTGGGGGGTGGTCCGCTGCGCCGAGCCAGCCGCGGCCAGAACTCGCTCCCGCAACCGTGGCGGGGGTGCCACCTCTTCGACGGCGAGAGGCAATGCCCCGACCACGCGCCGCAAGCGACCCGCGACCTCGCGACAGGAGGCGCACCCGTCGACGTGCATCCGCACCACCTCCGACTCGTTGCGGTCAAGGGCGCCCAGCACCCAGGCCGCGACCGAGCTCTCGAGCTCTTCGTGGTCAGACATCGACCAACCCCCGCCCGCGCAGGTACGAGCTCATCTTCTCCAGCGCCAGCCTCATGCGGCCCTTCACGGTGCCCAATGGCACGCCCGTCATATCCGCGATCTCCGAGTGCGAGTAGCCGCCGAAGTAGGCCATCTCCACCACCTGGCGCTGCTCGGACGGGAGGCTCGCCATGGCGTCGCGGACAGCGCCGCGCTCGAGCGACAGTGCGACCTCGCGCCATGGGTCTGATCGCGATTGAGAGTCTCCGGCGTCCGGCTCGAGCTCCTCTTCGCGCCGCTCATGGGACCCTCGGCCGCGGAGGTAGTCGATGCAGCGGTTGCGCACGGTGGTAAGCAGCCATGCACGGAGCGAACCCCGCGCGGCGTCGAAGCTCGACGCGCGGTTCCAGACGTTGAGGAAGGCGTCCTGGACGGCGTCCTCCGCACGCGCTGGGTCGCCCAGCACGCGCATCGCCACGCCGTACGCGAGGCCGGCGTACCGGTCGTAGAGCCGGGCGAGCGCCTCATGGTCACCAGCCGCGAGCCCCGCGGCGATCTCGAGGTCGCCGCTTGCCTCTACGACGAAAGAGCCTCCTCCTGTT
>Ga0070698_100002726_pt1 | contig 19417 bp, 17 predicted proteins | sample KBSK1502metaG_FD_65477 | JGI IMG/M metagenome (GOLD analysis project Ga0070698, IMG submission 65477) | Corn, switchgrass and miscanthus rhizosphere microbial communities from Kellogg Biological Station, Michigan, USA - KBS K1-50-2 metaG | ecosystem: Host-associated > Plants > Roots >...
CTATGAGATCCACATCGACAACAACGGGGACGCGCTGCCGGATATCACCTACCAGTTCCGCTTCACCACCCAGGTCCGAAACCCGAACACGTTCCTCTACAACACGGGCCAGATCAAATCTCTCGATAGCCCGCAGTGGAACCGGCCCCAGTTCTATTCGGTGACGAAGGTCGCCAGCGGTCAGTCGACCCCCCTCGCCAGCGGGTTGCCCTGTCCGCCTTGCAACGTCGGCCCACGCTCAATCCCGAACTACACGCCGCTGGAGCACTCTGCCATCCGGCCCCTGCCGACCGGCGAGACCGTTTTCGCGGGCCAGCGCGCCGAGGAGTTCTACGTCGACCTCGGGGCCATTTTTGATCTCGCCGTCCTCCGACCATTCGAGAACCTGCACCTAATCCCAACCGCCGCGACCGAGGGTGTCAACGCCACCAATCACCTCAACGTCCACAGCATTGCGATCCAGGTGCCGATCTCGCAGCTGATTCAGAGCAGCCCCAATCCCGTCATCGGTGTTTGGGCCACGGCCAGCCGGCAGACCGCCACGATGATCTCGTCCGGCGGCGTGTTCATGGGGGCGGGCCCGTTCGTGCAAGTCTCACGCCTTGGCAACCCCCTCTTCAACGAGGTCATCGTGCCGATGAGTGAGAAGGACCTCTGGAATTCGCTCCCACCCAGCGCCGATAGCCAGTTCCTCGACGACGTCCAGCATCCTGAGTTGGCGACGCTTCTCCCGGTCCTCTATCCGGGCGTCTTCCCCAACCTGGCCGCGTACACGAAGACGCGAGCCGACCTGGCGGCCATCCTCCTTACGGGGATCCCGTCCGGGATCATTCCAGGGTTCCAGAACTTCACGGGACCGACGCCGGCGGACCTGCTCCGCCTGAACACCGCGGTCCCTCCGGCCCCGACAAGCAAGCTGAGCATCTTCGGTATCCTCGGCGGCGACCTGGCCGGTTTCCCGAACGGGCGCCGGGTCATCGACGACACCGCTGCCATCGAGCTCAGGGCCGTGGCCGGTGTCACCATCCCCCTGGTCGATCCGGCGTTCACGCCTGACGCGGCCGCCTCTCTCCTGACCAGCTTCCGGACCGATCCTCCGCCGATCGGTTCAGGGCCGGTGCACAATTTCCCCTACCTCGGCACGCCGTACGACGGTTTCGACAACCCTTCGTCCTAGGAGGAGTACGGGAGCCCGGCCCGCCGCCGGGCTCCTTCCGCATTTACCTCCAGTCGACCTCCGCGACCTCGCCGCTACGGATGGTCACCGTATTGCGAAGCCGTGGATCGTCCGTCCAGATCCGGTAGTCGCCTTCAGGCAGCGCCGCGAGCACGGCCGCGAAGACCGGCTCCCCGCCTACCCGCCGCTCGAGGACCTCAGCGTGGACGCGTTTGGCATCGTCACCGGCTCGGCTGACCTCGATCTCCGTCCCGCGGAGCTCGGGTTTCGTGTAGATCAACAGCGCTCCAAAGCCCTCTCCGATGTCGAGCACGACATCCTCGGCGTGGACGCGATCGCTGCTTCCCTCGGCCATCGCCCGAAGTGTAGTTCGACAAGACCCCAGTCCATGCGGTGCTTTAGCCGCCGACGACCCGTGACGTAAAGACTCCGGAGCGGCTTCGCCCGCGAGGTGAAGCTCCTTTATCCTCCCTTCGTGCGCCCATGGGTTCGATACGGTTTGGTCGCCGGCGTCATCGCCTTCGGATCGACGCTTGCCGCCAACCTGGCGATCACCTGGCCGCCGCCCGCCGACCTCTGCCGCATGGGCCCCTTCCCCGTTGCAGTCTTGAGTCTCGTCGCGCTGGTCATCTTTGTTTCGATGGCAGGTGCCGCGGGATTCAAGACCGCACGCGCCGGCAGTCCAGCGCCCGATCCCACGCTCGCTGGTTTGCTGGTCGGCGTGCTTGGCGGATGCGCCCTTGTTGTGCTGCTGCCCTTCGTCCCCAGCGTCGAGCATCGGTTTCAGGAGCTCGCCGCGGTCTGTCCAGGCCCGGCGTTGTCTGGTGGTGGGTCGTTTTCCTTCAACTTTGGATCACCACCGCCAGGCTTCGTCATCCCAACACCGCCCCCTGAGTTCTTCGCCACGCCGCCGCCTGGGGGCTTCGCCACGCCGCCGCCCGGGGCCTTCGTTTTCCCGCCACCGGGCCCCGGCGGCACGCTGGGACTGGTCCTCCAAATGCTGATCACGATCCTCATCGGAATCGCTGGCGCGGTGGGGATCGCGACGGTCGCCGGTCTGGGTGGCACGGCGGCGCGATCACGCGCCCTGCAACGAGGCCCTAACTAGATTCGGCGGTAGGCGTCCTCGAACAGCTTCGCAATCACCGCGTATCCCTTGGTGCTTGGATGAAACCCATCGGCGCTGATCCATTCAGGATGCTGCGTGATCTGGCTGTCATTGAGATTGAGGTCAACGAGTGTGGCCCCTTCCATTTTGACGGCGTCGCTGATCGCCGCGTTATAGTCCGCGACCGCTGCAGCGACTGCCTGCGGAGTCGGCATGAACGCGTCGGGGATCACGCATGTCGGTCCGCCCACCGGCGCGTTTGGCAAGCAGGCCCGGTAGGCAGGAAGTTGCGCCAGATCGGGGGTGTTCGCCACCAGCACCCGGGCCGGGCCGCCGCGGCGTAGCGTGTGCAGCAATTGCCGGAGCTCAGTTTCGTAGGCCGCAGGCGCCACGCCGCTGATGAGGTCGTTGACGTTCAGCCAGACGGTCACCAGCGTCGGATGAACCGCCACCGCGGCGGGGACTTCGTCATGGAGCGCTTGGGCTGTGGTTGCGCCGGGGATGCCAAAGTTGTAGAAGACCGCAGAGCGCGGAAGGACTTTGTTGTAAAAGACCTGTGGCCACGCCTGAAGGGAACGGTCGTCGGCCCCAATCCCAAACGTCTCACTGGCGCCAATCGCGGCATAGACGACCCTTGCCGACGCGGGCGATGGCCGCGTGCTGGTGGCCGGCATGGTGGCGCATGCGCTCGACATCAATGCCGCCACTAGAAGGGCAACGCGAGGCGTGAGCAAGCATCGCATGGGAGACCGAGGCTATCAAAACTGGTGCGAAACAGGCCCGATTCTCATCCCTTTCTCAGCTTAAGGCGATCGAGTTCCGTCCGGACTAGCGCGGGCGTGATGCTGAAATCGGAGAGGACATGGGCCGCGATGCTCTCACCCTCCAGCATGATGGCGAGGAGGATGTGCTCGGTGCCGACGGAGTCAGCGGCTGTGTCATTGGCCTCCTGGCTGGCGATGCGAATCACATTCCTGACCCTGGTAGTAGGAATAACGCTGGATTGAGCCTCGACTTTATTCCGCTTTCCAATGGTCCGATCGAAGTGGTTCCAGACTCGCTGGTACTTGACTCCCCAATGACTCAGAAGCTTGCCGGCGGCCCCTTCCGTGTCTTTGAGCAGGCCGAGCAACAAATGCTCCGCGCCGATGTAGGGGTGGTGCATGGCTTCCGCCTCATGCTGTGCCCTTGTTAACACGATTTTGGCTGGGTTTGACCAGCGGTCAAATCGAAGCGAGCGCCAACCCTTGGCCGTTTCCCATAGGTGATCGGCGAAGGCTCGATGCTGTGACGGGCCAGGATGGAGGCCGTCATCGGCCAGCCAGTCGCTGCTATGGTTTTCCTCACGACTGATGGCGGTGATGTCCGCGTACTGGAAACCGCGAGAAGTGGCTTCTGTCCGGGCAATGTCATTGAAGGCGTCGATTCGCGCGCGAAGCCCGCTGGGTGAGCCGAACGGGGCCGCGCCCGGTAGTGGCGAGAAGTCGGGGATCGAGATGGCCAGGACTCGTGCCGCAGGCACGCCGAGCTCGGTGATCGCCTGGTAGATCTGTTGAAGCCGGCCGCGATAGGCCGCGTCGTCCGACCCCTGCACGACGTCGTTGGCGCCGATCAGAATGCTGACAAGCTCCGGCCGTGCGTTGCGCGCGACCGGCAGTTCTTCATGAATCAGATCCGTCGTGGTATAGCCGTTGACCCCGAGATTGGTCAGCGCGAAGTCGATCCCGGTCTCCTCCCTGAGTCGCCCGGCCAGCAGGCTCGGGAAGTTCTGCGCCTCGTTCTCCAGCCCGGTCCCGATCGTGTAGCTATCGCCGAGCGCCAGGTATCGGATAGATTCCACAGGGCGATGTTAGGACCGATGCCTGGTGAGATCGAGCCGTCGTATGCGGCGTTGCTCCGCGTGCCCGGCTTCGGTCGCGTCGTGCTGGGGACGCTCCTGGCTCGTCTGTGTGGCCAGATGTGGGAGATCGTCCTGGTGCTGTTCGTGCTGCAGCGCTATCAATCACCCAGCCTGGCGGGGCTCACCGTGCTGCTCTCGATCCTTCCGGGGCTGGCCTTGAGCCCGGTCGCCGGCGCACTGCTCGACCGCCAGGGTCGCATTCGGCTCATGATCCTGGACTATGCCGTGACCGCCGTGCTCGGGGCCACGATCGTCACCCTGTCGCTCAGCCACCGGCTGCCGCCACCGCTCCTCTTGCTGGTCGTGTCCGTCCTCGGCGTCAGCAACATCCTGAGCATCACCGGCGCCCGCTCGCTCTTTCCGCTCATGCTGCCGCGCGCGCTCTGGGACCGCGCGAACGGGCTCGATACCAGCATGTACTCACTGACGGCGGTTATCGGTCCGGCGATCGCCGGGGTCGTAGTGGCGAGGTTCGGCCCCGAGGCGGCATTGCTCGTTACCGCAGGCGTCGCGGCGATCGCGGCGATCTCTTTGGTGGGCGTCCACGAGCCGATCGCCCGCGTGGATCCGGGGGGATCGTTGATCGCTGACGCCTGGGCGGCACTGGTCTACGTCGGTCGTCACGCCACCCTGCGCGGTCTCGCGATCACTTTGTTCCTCGCCAACCTCGGGTTCGGCGTGATCCTTGTTGGGATTCCCGTGCTGGTGCTACGGCATCTCCACGGAAATGCTGCGACCGTGGGGCAGATCTTCGCCGTCGTCGGACTCTCAGGCCTGGCGGCCGGATTATTGATCGGTCGCGTCAGCACGGAAGGACGCGAGCGGCTGCTTATCGCCCTCTCCATCGCCATCCAGGTACCCACGTTGGTGCTGCTGGCGTTCACGGACAGCGTGCCCGTGGTCTTTGCCATCGCAGTCGTCGCCGGCGCGGCCGGATCCGTCATCAACGTCGGCATCTTCGCGCTCCGCCAGCGGCGCACCGACCCTGCTTGGTTCGGGCGCGCCTTCGCCGTTTCCATGAGCCTCAACTTTGCCGGGGCGCCGATCGGCGCCGCCCTCTCCGGCCCGTTATTGGAGCAATCGATTGCCCTGCCGCTGCTGCTTGGAGCAGCCATTACCGCGGTCGCGGTGGTCGCGGCCCTGGTGCTTATCCCAGAACGGCACCCGGCCGAAGCCCGATAAAGGAATCGCGCAGAGAACTCTCCAGGAAGGCCAGGGCCTCCTCGTCGTGCGCGGTGGAGACAAAGGCCGCTTCGAATTGTGAGGGCGGAAGCGAGACGCCTTTTGCCAGGAGCCGCTGGAACCAATTGGCAAACGACGCGGTGTCGGCCTGCTTGGCGCTCGCATAGTCGCGCACGGCCCGGTCGGTGAAGAAGGCCGTCAACATCGAACCAACTCGATTGACGGTCAATGGGATCCCGGCGGCGGCGGCTGCGGATTGCAGCGCGCCAGCAACGCGAGCGCCTGCCTCCTCCAGCCGGCGGTAGGCGCGGTCATCGAGCGCGTCCATTGTGGCAAGCCCCGCCGCGACGGCGAGCGGATTGCCGGAGAGTGTCCCGGCCTGGTAGACGGATCCAGCCGGCGCGACCTGCGCCATGAGATCTCTCCGGCCGCCATATGCACCGATGGGAAGCCCGCCGCCAATCACCTTTCCCAGGCAGGTGAGATCCGGGGCGACGCCATAAAGTTCCTGCGCGCCACCACGGGCGACCCGAAACCCCGTGATGACCTCATCAAAGATCAGCAGGCTGCCATCGTCCTTGGTCAGCTGTCGCAACCTGGCAAGAAAGCCGGGCAACGGTGGCACGACGCCCATGTTCCCGGCGACCGGCTCGACGATGATCGCCGCAATCTGGCCGGGCCAGCGGTTCATCGCCGCCTCGACGTCAGCGAGCCCGTTGTAGCCGACGACCACGGTGTCCTCCGCAGCTCCAGGTGTGATCCCGGGCGTGCCCGGAATGCCGAGCGTGGCGACCCCGGAGCCGGCCTCCACGAGCAAGGCATCCGCGTGTCCGTGGTAGCCGCCGACGAACTTGATCAACTTGCGCCGGCCGGTGGCGGCGCGCGCCAGCCGAACAGCGGACATGGTGGCCTCGGTTCCCGAATTCACGAGCCGCAGCATCTCGATCGCCGGCATCCGTTCGGACACCGCGGCGGCCAGTCGCAGCTCGCCCTCGGTCGGGGCGCCGAAGGTCCAGCCGCGCTCGAGCTGGGCGCGCAACGCCTCGAGGACCCCCGCCGGGCGATGCCCCAGGATCAGTGGTCCCCAGGAACAGACGAGGTCGAGGTATCGGTTCCCGTCGACGTCCCAGACCCAGGCGCCGTCTCCGCGGGCGATGAAGGGCGGACTTCCGCCCACCGCGCGGTAGGCACGGACCGGGCTGTTGACGCCGCCCGGAATCAGGCGCCGCGCCTCCTCGAACAACGCCACCGAGCGATCGGTGCCTACGATGGGTTCCGGTCGAGATCGAAGGCGTCGTTCATCACGGCGGCTTCCAGCGTTGGATCCGGACTTTCGCGGAGCGCGCGGATCGGACCATGCAGAAACTTGGCGGTCAGCGCCTCCGCGAGGTCACGCATCGCCTCGCGCGTCTCCATCTCCGTCACCGGGACCCGCGCCAGATGACGCTCGAGAACACCGTCGCGCAACCGCTCCACTCGATTCACCAGCGCTTGTACCGTGGCCGCCGACTCGCGAGCGTCGAGGGCGACGCGCGTCGCTCGCAGTTCTTCGTCAACGATCGTCTCCGCGGCCGCCACCCAGGCCTTCCGCTCTTCGCGGTTGGCTTCGGCGATCGTTTGAAGGTCATCGATGTTCAAGAGGTGGACACCGGGAATGCGGGCAACCTTGGGATCGACGTCGCGCGGAACTGCCATGTCGATGATCAGCAACGGACGACCGGCACGGGACGACTGGAACGTCTCGACCAGCGCCGCATCGAGCACGTGGTGCGGGGCGCTGCTCGACGACAGGATGATGTCGACCTCGGCGATGATGTCGCCGATGGCATCGAAGGGGACCGCTTCGCCGCCGAGTGGCTGCGCCACCTGGTCGGCGCGGTCGAATGTTCTCGAGGTAAGGTAGATGTGACCGATGCGCTGCTTGCGCAGCAGTCGCAACGCCACTTCGCTCATCTCACCGGCGCCCACCAGGAGCACGCGCCGGCCGGCAAGGTCGCCGAGGAGGCCCGCGGCCGCCGCCACGGCCGCGTGACTGACGGAGACCGGGCGTCGCCCAAGCCCGGTTTCGTGGCGAGTCCGCTTTGCCGCACGGATCGCACCACGGAGGATGATCTCGAGCCGGGCATCGAGCGTGCCGGCCTGCCGGGCGTTGACCAGCGCCTTCTTGATCTGTCCGAGGATCTGAGCCTCGCCGATCATCATCGAATCGAGGCCGCTGGCCACCCGGAACAGGTGCGCAATGGCGTCCTCGCCGCTGAGCCGGTAGGCAAAGCGTTGCCAGGCCTCAAATGGCAGCGTATGCGACCACCAACCAAACGATTCGAGGAGCCGATCCTGAGTCGCCTCGGCTGACGTGACGGCGTAGAGCTCGGTTCGGTTGCATGTCGATAGCAGCACGCCGCTCTCGATCAGATCGCGGTCGACGAGGCGGCGAACGCATTCGCCCACGCCGGATTCGGGAATGAACACTTGTTCCCGGATCTCGAGAGGGGCGGTCTTATGACTCAGGCCGACCAGCACAAACTTCACGGCAGTTATCGACCTAGCATAGGCGCCGATGTGTGTCAGACGGGGAAGACGCCGTGCTTGCGGTCGACCCGGGGATGCTGGCTCGTCGCGTAGGCGGCGAACCGATTAACGAGCTCGGTGCGCAGCTCCGTCGGCGCCACGACGGCGTCGACGATCAGGTCCGACGCCAGCCGGTAGAGGTCGATGTCTTCTCGGTACTCTTCCTGCAGCTTCTTGACGTAGGCCGGGCGCTCGGCCTCCGGCAGCTCCTGGATCTTGTTGTAGAAGACGGCATTGACCGCGGCGCTCGGTCCCATCACGCCGATCATCGCCGTGGGCAGCGCCAGCGTCGCGTTCGGCTCATAGGCCGGACCGGCCATGGCATAGAGGCCCGCGCCGTACGCCTTGCGCACGATCACCGAGATTTTCGGCACGGTGGCCTCTGCCACCGCGGCGATCATCTTCGCGCCGTGGCGGATGATCCCCTGGCGCTCGACGGCGGTGCCGATCATGAAGCCGGGCACGTCGGCGAGAAAGAGTAATGGAATGTTGAAGGCGTCGCACAGCCAGATGAAGCGGGCCGCTTTGTCGGCGGAGTCGACGAAGAGGATGCCGCCCTTTTGCATCGACTGGTTGGCGACCACACCGACCACTCGCCCGTCGATCCGCGCCAGCCCGCAGGTGATCTCCTTCGCATAGAGCTTCTTGATCTCGAAGAAGCTCCCCTCGTCGATCACCCCATCGATCAGGTGCTGGATGTTGAAGGCTCGCCCTTCGTCCTCGGGGACCAGCGTTTCCAGTGGCACCGGCGGTCGGGCGTCGACCGAGGGCGCGGCATGAGGCGTCTCCGTCCAGTTCTGTGGGAAATACGAGAGGTAGCGCCGTCCGGCCTCGATGGCATCTTCATCGGAGGCCACCAGCAGGTCCGAGAGGCCGCTCACGGTCGCGTGCATGCGGGCCCCGCCCATCTCCTCGAGCGTCACCTTCTCGCCGATCACCATCTCTGCCATGCGCGGCGACCCGAGGTACATGCTGGCGTTGCCCTCCACCATGACGGTGATGTCGCAGAAGGCGGGGATGTAGGCCCCGCCCGCCGCCGAGGGGCCGAAGAGCAGGCAGATCTGCGGCACCACCCCGGACAGTCGCACTTCCTGGTAGAAGATGCGACCCGCATGCCGGCGCCCCGGGAACATCTGCACCTGGTCGGTGATCCGGGCTCCGGCTGAGTCCACCAGGTAAAAGATCGGGACGCGCAACCGCTCGGCCGTCTCCTGGATGCGAACGATCTTCTCCACGGTGCGCGGCCCCCAGGATCCGGCCTTGACCGTCGGGTCGTTGGCCATCACGCACACGGTCCGCCCCTCGACCCGGCCGATGACGGTCACGACGCCATCGGCGCCGTAGCCGGCTTCTTCACTGTGGGCGAGCAGGCCGTCTTCGATCAGGAAGTCCGGGTCGAGCAGTAACTCGAGCCGCCGTCGCACCGGCAGCTTGTGCTCCTGCCGCAGTTTTTCCGCATACTTCGCCGAGCCACCGGCTCGTGCCGTCTCGGATCGAGCCTTGAGCTCATCCTCGGGGTCGTGCTTCGCGATCGGATCCGGGGCACTCATGTCGAGACACTCCCGGTTTCGGCCGGGGCGAGCGCGTGCATCCTGCCCGGCAATGGGGCGCCGAGCGTGCGCTCGAGTCCGCGCGCCACCGCGATGAGCCGGGTGACGTCGACCCCGGTCGCGATGCCCATCGCCTCGAGCATCGCGAGCGCATCCTCACTGCAGATGTTGCCCGCGGCGCCCGGTGCGAAAGGGCTGCCGCCGATGCCGCCAACCGAACCTTCGAACAGGTTGACGCCGGTCTCCAGCGCCGAAAGCAGATTAGCCATCGCGGTGCCGCGCGTGTCGTGGAAGTGCGCGCCCCAGCGAACGGCCGGCAGCCGCTCCTTCATCGCCTGGAAGAGCGCCTCGACCTGCGCGGGGTTGGCGACGCCGATCGTGTCGGCCAGCGAGATCTCCTCGATACCATCATCCGCCAGCGTCGCCGCGACCTCAGCAACCCGCTCTGGCGGGACCGCCCCCTCGTAGGGACAACCGAACGCCACACTGACGCTGGCGTCGACCAGGATGTTGTCGCGCCGCGCCTCGGTGGCAATCTCCTGGATCTCCTCGAGCGTTTCGGTGACGGCGCGATTCAGATTGTGCTGGTTGTAACTGTCGGTGGCGGCCACTGTCACCGCCACGTTTCGGGCGCCTGCTGCGCGTGCGCGGTCCAGGCCGCGGCGGTTCGGGACAAGCACCCGCAGCTGATCGATATGGTCCTGCAGCGCCTCGAGCACGGCTTCGGCGTCGGCGAGCTGGGGTACCCATTTCGGATGCACCATCGAGGTGGCTTCCACCCTTCGAAAGCCGCAATCCAGCAGGCTCACCACCAGGCCCACTTTTGCCGGAGTTGGCAGCGTGCTCGGCCAGCTCTGCAAGCCGTCGCGCGGTCCGACTTCCACCCAATCGACGGTCAGAGCCTCGCTCATTTGCCGGTGAACCGTGGCTCCCGCTTTTCGAAGAACGCATTGACACCTTCCTTCAGGTCGTCGCTCAGGCCGAGGAGGGCGAGCTGGTCCTGGAGGTACGCGATCGCCGATGGAAAGCTCATGTCCTGCATCCGGTAGAAGGCCTCGAGGCCGAGCCGCATGCCAATGGGGCTCTTTTTGGCGAGCTCGGCGGCGAGCGCGTCGACCTCGGCGTCGAGCTGATCGGCGGGGACGTGCCGGTTGATGAGGCCGATGCGGGCCGCTTCGCTGACGTCGATGCGCCGGCCCGTCAGCATAAGTTCCATTCCGGCTTTGCGTGGCACGTTGCGAAAGACGATCGCCATGATCATCATCGGGAAGACGCCGACGTTGACCTCAGGCATGCCAAATTGCGCGTCGCTCGCGGCGATGGCGAGATCGCAGGCCGCGACCAGCCCGAACCCGCCTGCCAGCGCGTGGCCGTTGACGCGGGCGATGGTGGGCTTGCCCAGCTCGGTCATCTCGAGGAACAGATCGGCGAGGTGACGGCGCTGGAAGTAGCGGTCCAGCTCGGGTTGCTCGCTGCGAAAGCTGTTCAGGTCGGCGCCGGCGCAGAAGACCTTGCCCGCTCCCGTGATCACGATGACCCGGACGTGTGGGTCGCCCTTTGCCTGCTGGAGACCCTGTCGGATTTCGGCAACCGTTTCCGGGCTCAGGGCGTTGCGGTTGTCGGGACGGTTGATCGTGATCGTGGCGACCGCGTCGCGCCGCCCATAGAGGAGGTGTTTGAACTCCACCGGCTCAAGTATATGGCGCGTCATTTTGCGCTCCGTCACCCTTCTAGAATGCAATCGTGGAGGACGTCGTCCTGGTCGCGGCGGCCCGCACGCCGTTTGGCAAGCTGGGCGGTGGCCTCTCCACCCTGACCGCACCTGATCTGGGCGCCTCCGTCATCAAGGAAGTCCTCACCCGTGCCCGCGTCGAGGGCGCCGACGTCGACCAGGTCATCATGGGCACCGTCATCACCGCCGGCATGGGCCAGATTCCGGCGCGGCAGGCTGCAATCAAGGCCGGCCTGCCCACCAGCGTTCCGGCACTGACTGTGAACAAGGTGTGCGCGTCATCCCTCAAGGCCGTCAACCTGGCCGCGTTGTTGATCCGGAACGGCGATGCCAGCGCCGTCGTCGCCGGTGGGATGGAAAGCATGAGCCAGGCGCCCTACCTTCTGGAGAAAGCGCGCTTCGGCTATCGGCTCGGCGACGGCGCGCTGGTCGACAGCATGGTGCGCGACGGCCTGATCGACCCGGCCAACGGCTGCCACATGGCGGTCGAGGGCAGCAATGTCGCGAAGGAATTCGAGGTCTCTCGCGAACGGCAGGACGAGTACGCCTACGCGAGCCAGCAGCGCTACGCAACGGCCCTCAAGGCCGGCTCCTTCAAGGAGGAACTCATACCCATCGCCGTCGCGAATCCAAAGGGCACGACAACCGTGGCGGCGGATGAGCAGCCGCGACCGGATACCACCATCGAGGGCCTGGCGCGTCTCAAGCCGGTCTTCACGGAGGATGGGACGATCACGGCGGGGAACGCCCCGGGCGTCAACGACGGCGCCACCGCCATCCTGCTCATGAGTGCAACGGAGGCGAAGCGGCGGAGCCTGCCGGTGCTGGCCCAGTGGCTCGCCTACGGCGAGTCGGCGGCCGACACGCCCTATCTCGCGACGGTGCCGGCGTCCTCCATTCAGGCGGCGCTGAAAAAGCTCGGGTTGCGCGTCGGCGACATGAGCCTCTTCGAGATCAACGAGGCCTTTGCCGCGGTCGCGTGCACCGCCATGGATCTGCTGGGGATCGATGAGCACCGTGTCAATGTCGACGGCGGCGCGCTCGCGGTCGGCCATCCGATCGGCGCGTCCGGCGCGCGCATCCTCATGCACCTCGTCTACGCCCTTCGCTACCGGGGCGGCGGGTACGGCGCGGCCGGCATCTGCTCGGGGATGGCGCAGGGCGAGGCCACCATCGTGCGCGTGAACTCTGGCCCGCCGGCCGACGCGAGCGGCGCGTAGTGCCATGCGAGCGTTTGAGGCCTAACTAATGGATCTCTCCCTCACCCCGGAACAGGCGGACTTGCGCAAGCTCGTCCGGGATTTCGCCGAGCGCGAGGTCAAGCCGCGCGCCGAAGCGATCGACCACAACAGCGAGTTCCCGCGCGACCTGGTTGACAAGGCCGCCAAACTCGGCTTGCTCGGGATCCTGGTCCCGGACGCGTATGGCGGTGCCGGGCTCGACCACGTGTCCTTCGCGATCTTCGTCGAGGAGGTCGCTCGCTTCTGCGCCAGCACGGCGGTCATCCTCGACGTCCATACCTCGGTCGGCACCGAGCCCATTGTCCTCTTCGGGTCCGAGGAGCAGAAGCAGCGCTGGTTGCCGGACCTGGCCCAGGGGAAGAAGCTGGCCGCCTTCGCGCTGACGGAGCCCGAGGCGGGCTCTGATGCCGCGCATCTCAAGACCACGGCAACTCGCCGCGACGGTGGCTACGTCTTGAACGGCACCAAGATCTTCATCACCAACGCCGGCGAGGCGCAGCTGTACGTCGTCATGGCGTCGACAAGACCGGGAGCCGCCGCGGACGGCATCACGGCGTTCCTGGTGGGCGGCGACAATCCCGGCCTGCATGTCGGACCCAGGTTCAAGAAGATGGGCCTGAACGGCTCGGCGATCGCGGAGGTGTACCTGGAGAACTGTGCCGTCGACGAGGCGGATCGTCTCGGTGATGAAGGCCAGGGCTTCCGAATCGCGATGCGGGCGCTCGACAGCGGACGCCTGGGCATCAGCGCGCAGGCAGTCGGGCTGGCGCAAGGCGCGCTCGACGACGCCGTCGCCTACGCGAAAGAACGCAAGCAGTTCGGGAGGCCGATCGGCGAGCTGCAGACGATCCAGAACAAGATCGCGGACATGGCCGTCAAGATTCGGGCGGCCCGCTGGATGACGTGGAAGGCGGCTTCGCTCTGCGATGCCGGCCTGCCGTTTACCAAAGAGGCGTCGATGGCCAAGCTGTTTGCCACCGATGCGACGATGGAGATCACGCTCGACGCCCTGCAAGTGTTCGGCGGCTACGGCTACCTCGAGGAATATCCAATGGCGCGGCGGGTTCGCGACGCGAAGGCCTGCCAGATCTACGAAGGCACCAACCAGGTTCAACGGGTCGTGATCGCCCGCGAGCTGGTGCGCGTCTGATGGACTTCGAGCTGAACGATGAGCAGCGGCAGATCCGCGAGATGGTCCACGACATCTGCCTGGAGCGTGTCGAACCTCGGGCGGCGCAGATCGATGAATCTGGCGAGTTCCCCTGGGACATCAAGGACCTCTTCGCGAAGCACGACATCCTCGCCATCCCGTTCACGCCCGAGTACGGCGGCCTCAGCGGCGACACGCTGACACTGATCGTCGCCATCGAGGAGATCAGCAAGTTCTGTGTCACCTCCTCCCTGATCCTCAGTGTCCAGTCCCTCGGCAGCCTGCCGATCTCGCTGGCCGGGACGGAAGAGCAGAAGCGCCGGTACCTACCACCGCTGGCCCGCGGCGAGCAGCTGGCGGCCTTCGCGCTGACCGAGCCAGGCTCCGGATCCGATGCGGGAGGGATGCGGACGCGCGCGATCAAGCGCGGCGACACCTACCTCATCAACGGCTCGAAGACGTTCATCACCGGCGGCAGTGTGGCCGACATCATCGTCGTCTTCGCCCGCACCGACCACAACGGCGATGCGCCGGCGCGCGATATCTCCGCCTTCATCGTCGAGAAGGGCATGCCCGGGTTCAAGGTCGGCAAGCTGGAGAAGAAGCTCGGGATCCGCGGGTCGCCGACGGCGCAGCTCTTCTTCGAAGATCTTGCGGTGCCGGCGGCCAACCGGCTTGGCAACGAAGGGGAAGGCTTCAAGCTCGCGATGCGCGTCCTCGACCACTCCCGCCCCGGCATCGCGGCCCAGGCACTTGGCATCGCGGAGGGCGCCTTCGATCTCGCCCGCCGTTACGCTCGCGACCGGCGACAATTCGGCAAGCCGATCATCGAGTTCCAGGGGATCCAGTTCATGCTGGCCGACATGGCGACCCAGATCGAGGCGGCCCGCGCCTTGACCTATGCGTCGGGTGATGCGCTCGACCGCCACCTTCCCGACATCAGCGTCAGCTCGTCGATGGCGAAGCTCTTCGCCTCGGATACCGCGATGCGCGTCACCACCGACGCGGTGCAGATCCTGGGCGGCTACGGCTATCTGCGCGATTTCCCGGCCGAGCGCATGATGCGGGATGCCAAGATCACGCAGATTTACGAGGGGACCAACGAGATCCAACGATTGGTGATTGCCCGCGAGGTGCTAAAGGAGATAGCGTGACGATCAAACAGCTCTACGTTGCCGGCGCCGGGCTGATGGGAGCGGGGATCGCCCAGACGGCGATCAGCCGTGGCTTTGACGTGACCATCCGCGAGTTCGACGACAACCTCGTCAACCGCGGTGTCGAGAACATCAAGCGCCGACTCGACAGTCTCGTACACAAAAGCAAGCTCGAGGCGGCCCAACGAGATGCGGCGATGGCTCGGCTGCACCCGACCACGTCGCTGGAGGCGGCGGGCCGGGCCGACTTCGTGATCGAGGCCATCACCGAAAACTTCGAGGCGAAGCGCGACCTGTTCAAACGTCTCGACGGCATCTGCCGGCCGGACGCGATCCTGGCCAGCAACACTTCGTCGATCCCCATCACCCGGATGGCGGCGGTCACCAACCGGCCCGATCGCTTCATCGGGATGCATTTCTTCAACCCGGTGCCGGTGATGCCGCTCGTGGAGCTGACGCGGGGCCGCGATACCTCAGACGCGACGCTGGCGACGACCCTGGAACTCTCGACGTCGCTTGGCAAGACCCCGATCACCTCGCTCGACTACCCCGGCTTCATCGTCAACCGCATGCTCGTGCCCTTCATCAATGAGGCGATTCGGGCGCTGATGGAAGGGCTGGGCACGCGCGAGGACATCGACCAGGGCGCCCGGCTCGGGCTCCACCATCCGATGGGCCCACTCGAGCTGGCCGACTTTGTCGGCCTCGACACCCATCTCTACATCTGCGGCGTGCTCTACGAGGGACTCCACGATCCGCGATTCGCGGCGCCGGCGCTCCTGCGCCAGCTGGTCGATGCTGGGCACTTCGGGCGAAAGAGCGGCCGCGGCTTCTATCGCTACGGTCCCGACGGCAGCCGGGTCCTGGATTAGTCGGGCTACGCCTCGCGTTGGGCCGGCTGTCCCGCGGGAGCGGCGTCGGGCCTGCGACGAAGGATCGAGATGGCAAGCAACCCCAGCGTCACCAGGAGCGACGCCGCGGCGAGGATCGCAAGGGCGGCCGCGATCACAGCCCAAATCAAACCGCTCTTGTTCGCGATCACGCTCAAGGTCGTTCCACCTTTGATGTGCAGGGTCCAGAACGAATAGCAGATACCGAGCGTGGCGAGCGCGATCAGGAACGCGCCCGTGCGCCGGACTCGCGCGATCCACAAGGCGCCGATCAGCCACACCGAGGCGGTGATCGCCGCGATGAAGGCGCCGTCCTCGGCGCTGGTCGTGCCGAACCCGGGCAGCGCGTTGCCCGCGAGATGCACGTTGTCGGTCGCCTCCAGGATCGCGAGCAGGGCTCCGATCGCGGCGACGACCAGCAGGGGCAGGGTTTCGCGCCGTCTGGAATAGCCCATGGGATGGCTCCAGCCGACGATCGCGGCCATGATCGTGATCACGCAGGCGAGCACCAGGGCGATGAGGGCCGTCGCGACCGGAAGACCCTCCATTCGCACGAAGCTGCCGATCGCCCCCGCGGTTGCCGCGAAATGGGCCTGGGCGATGACGCCGAGGTCGACGAAGGCGATCGCGCCCGTGAGGAACACGCCGACGGGCTGTCCGCGGAAGGCCAGGACGATGGAGGCCAGCCACACTACGCCCATGGCCAGCGCGACGGCCGTGTACACGGGGCCGATCTGTTTGGCTTGGAGCTCGTGAAACAGAATGAAGACGCTGAGGGCCAGCGCGGCAAGACCGAAGACGAGAAGGAGGACACGCGCGGGTAAAAGCAGCGGGCCTTGCCGGACACGAACGCCAGGCCTTACCTGCATCCCCAACATATCTTAAGGGTGTACCGATCGCGTCCTGACCCGATTCGCTAGACTTTCTGCGCACTTTGGTAAGGCAACCGCGCCGGCGGCGCTCATCCGCCGCGCTCGGCCCGCAACGCGTGCGGCAGTATGGCCGCACCGCGGTGGCCGTGATCGCCGGGCTAGCTCTCCTGGTTTCGGGGCTTGTCGTTTTTCGTGTCTGGTCGGCCATTCACGCGATCTCGCCGCGCGCCCAGCCACAAGACCTGATCGCGCTGGTTCACGTAAAGGGCGACGAGCCGGGCTCCCTTAGCTGGAAGATCAAGCACGACGAACGCATCAACATCCTGCTGCTCGGTTACGGTGGACCGGGCCACGACGGGCCCTACCTGACGGACTCCGTCATGCTGCTGTCGATCCGTCCCGCGATGCGCGAGGCGATGATGATTTCGCTCCCGCGCGACCTGTGGGTGAAGATCCCGGCGCTTCCCCGGAACGGGTTCATGATGGGCAAGCTCAACAGCGCCTACGCGATCGGCACCGATCACAACGCTTACCCCAACGTCCGCAGTGATTGGAAGACGGACACCGGCGGGGGCGACCTGGCGGCGGCCACGGTCTCCCAGCTGACGGGCCAGCCGATCGACTACTGGGTCGGGTTGGACTTCAAGGCGTTTCGCGATGTCGTCAACGCGCTTGGCGGCGTCCGCGTCGATGTCCCGACAGTGCTGGACGATCCCTATTTCCCGGCTGGCGAGTCGACCGGGATGATGCACATCCACATCGATGCCGGCTGGCAGCCGTTCGACGGCGAGCGGGCGCTCGAGTATGCACGCTCGCGGGAAACGACCTCGGACTTCGACCGGTCACGCCGCCAGCAGCTGGTGATGCTGGCCGTGCGCCAGCGGGTCTTCTCCGTAAACGCCATCCCGAAGCTGCTCTCGTTGCTGGCCGCGCTCCAGGACAACATCCGGACGAACCTGCGCCCGGGCGACATGCAGCAACTCGCGGACCTCGCCGGCCGGATCAAGGTTGAGGACATCCGGCGGGTGGCGATCGATACGTCGAACCTGCTGCGTAGCGCCACCAGCAGCAACGGCCAGTACATTCTCCTGCCGCTGGACCCGACCTACGCCGCCCTGCAGCGGTTCCTGGAGATGGCACTCCCTGACCGGTCGACGCTGGCGACGCAGGTGCCCTTCCAGGTGCAGGACGGGAGTCGTCGCTACTGGCTGCCCTACGGCATGGGGACGCCGGCCAGCATCATGACGTCCCTCCTGCAGGCGCAGGGATGGGAGGCCAGCATCGGCCCAGCCACCACGCAGCGGATCACCCAGACGCAGATCCTCGACGGCTCCGGCGGCCGCGCCGCCACCACGGTCGCCTGGCTCCAGGACTACTTCGGCGGGGTGGTGACCACGGTTGCGGCCCCGGCCAGCGGACCGACTGTCACGGTCATGCTCGGCTCCGATTTCACCCTGAAAACGTTCCCGGCGCCCCTCAGATGAGCGCGCTCCGGCCTGGAAAAGCCGCGGTTGATGAGCGCGCTCCGGCGTGGAAAAGCGCGCGGTTATGAGCGCGCTCCGGCGTGGAAAAGCGCGCGGTTATGAGCGCGCTCCGGTGTGGAAAAGCGCGCGGTTAGCGATAATCGATTCGAGATGAGTTTGGCCGGCGCCTTGCTTTCCGGCGATGTCCGGGCGCTGGCGCGGGCCATCAGCCTGGCGGAAGATCGGGACCCGCAGGCGAGCCAGCTGGTGGCCGAAGTGCAGCCGCACACCGGGAACGCCTACCTGGTCGGGTTGACGGGCGCTCCCGGGACCGGAAAAAGCACCCTGGCCGACGCGCTGGTCAAGGTGATTCGCGACCGGCAGCAGACCGTCGGCGTGATCGCCGTCGATCCCAGCAGCCCCTTCACCGGCGGCGCCGTGCTCGGTGACCGCATCCGGATGTCGCGCCACACGCTGGACAAGGGGGTCTTCATCCGCAGCATGGGCGCCCGCGGACACCTGGGCGGGCTGGCCGCGGCGACCCGTGAGGCGATCCACCTGCTCGACGCCTATGGCCGCGACGTGATCCTGGTCGAGACCGTTGGCGTGGGCCAGTCGGAGCTCGAGATCTCGACCATCTGCGACACGGTGGTCCTGGTGCTGATGCCGGAGTCGGGCGACGCGGTGCAGAGCATCAAGGCCGGCATCCTGGAGATCGCCGACGTCTTCGTCATCAACAAGTCAGACCTGGGCGGCGCGGAGAAGACCCGGCGCCTGATCCAGGACGCCATCGGGCTCGGGCCCAAACCGGCATGGCGCGCGCCGATCGTCTTGGCCTCGGCGGTCAAGGAGGAAGCGATCGAGCAGGTCTGGGATGCGGTCCGTGCACACCAGGCCTACCTCAAGGAGAGTGGTACGCTGGCCACGCGCCGGCAGCAGCGCCTCAAGCAAGAAGTCGTGGCGCTGGTCGCCGACCGCGCTCGCGAAGACGCCCGGCGGGTGTTGGATGGCGACACGGCCGTCGGCCGGCGGCTGCGCGAGAACCGGAATGGGAAACTAAACCCGTACGCCCTCGCCGAGGAGGTCCTCGAGCAGCGGGCGCCGCAAGGAGGCAGCTGATGGCACTTCGCCGCAAGACGGCCTACGAGGAATGGGCCGCCCGCTACCGGGGCGGCAAGCCGCCTCCGAAGGACAGCGCCACGACGATGTCTGGCCTGCCGATCCAGCCCCTCTACACCCCGGCCGACCTCGAGGGTTGGGACTACGACGAAAAGCTCGGCTATCCGGGTGAATTCCCCTACACGCGCGGCGTCTACCCCTCGATGTATCGCGGGCAGCCGTGGACCATCCGGCAGTTCGCCGGCTACGGCACCGCGCAGGAGACGAACCGCCGCTACAAGTTCCTGCTCGCGCAAGGGCAGGCGGGCCTC
>Ga0070698_100002727_pt1 | contig 19411 bp, 11 predicted proteins | sample KBSK1502metaG_FD_65477 | JGI IMG/M metagenome (GOLD analysis project Ga0070698, IMG submission 65477) | Corn, switchgrass and miscanthus rhizosphere microbial communities from Kellogg Biological Station, Michigan, USA - KBS K1-50-2 metaG | ecosystem: Host-associated > Plants > Roots >...
AATGTGCAAACGAGACTTACGACGTTATCGCGGCTAGAGATAACTAGAGATTATTCATTGGCTGAAAACTCGGAGAATCCACATATTGGCTTGGTTTGCTTTATCGCAGACCCATTCGATCCTCCCGGGCACGAGCGTTACGGCGGCGGCCACTTATTCATTTTCGACCTTGGTCGCTTCCTCGTTCAGCAAGGTTATCGGGTCACCTTCTTCACCAGAAGAAACAGTTTGACCAAGCCAAGTTTCGACCAAATGGGATCGCTGTGTTCGATCTATCGTTTAGATGTGGGACCACCCGAAGAGCTGGCTCCGGCGATTGTAGGTACTTACGTCGATGATCTGTTCCGCGCATTTGATGCGACCGTGCACGAAGGAAACCTCGAATTCTCGGCACTGCATAGCCATTACTGGATTGCTGGTGAAATTGTGCGGAGATTCTGCGCTGAACGTAATGTAAGGCACATACATTCTGTCTTATCACTCGGTCGCGTGAATCGTGAGAAAAAGGAATCGAGCTATGGGAGTTCGTTGGATCGTGAATCACGAGAAGTTGCAGTGATGAATTCTGCGGATGCCGTTATTGTGGTCTGCCCCTCCGAGCTGGCAGACGTTATGCGCCTCTATCCAGAGGTAGATTCCTCGCGAATCCATACTATTCCTTATGGAGTTGACCCGGATGAGTTCTATCCAAGACCTCAATCAGAAGGTGATTTTGTTCGCCGGCAGACTCTCGGATTCCCGTAAGGGACTGAGCTTGTTTCTTGAAGCAGTCGAGATCCTCACTGGCCTCACAGGATTACCCTCCTTTGCCATTTGGATCGTTGGTGGCAGCCTCAGAGAAGTTCGCCAAGTTTCTTTCATGATTGATCGGCTGAGGGCCTTGGCCGAGCTGCGCCATCAGGGACGCATTCTTCTTTGGGGCCGGATTGAGAATTCTGCGTTGGCAGAAATTTACAGCCGAGCCTGCGTCACAGTGATTCCATCTCACCGCGAAGAGTTCGGCATCGTCGCTGTGGAGGCGATGATGTCTGGATGCCCAGTGGTGGCTGCAAACACAGGTGGCCTTGCAGATGTGATCGTGGCCGGAGAGACGGGAACGCTCTTCGAACCGGGTGATTCATTAGCGCTCGCGGCAAGTGTTTGCACTTATTTACGCAATGCTCAACAGCGCGACGTGTATGGCGCCGCTGGCAGACAGCGAGCACAGCGCTTGTTTGCTAAGGGTGCCGCGCTGAACCGTGTCGCGTGCCTATACGATTCAGACTCCGCGCCGAGAACAGCCCCAGATTCTTGTTCGCGGCAGAGCGACAGTTTGACACCCGACAGGCTAGAAAGACTTCAAACTGTATTCGACACCAAAGAGTTGTCTATCAGCCGGGCGAACACTGGCAGGCATCCAGTATTCATGGTCGAATTCGGGGCCCGTCAATTCATTGCAAAGTTCTTCACTCCTAGATTCTCTCTGCAGGCTTCTCTGTTTCCCTCAGCCAATACTTTGTCGCTTGCAAGAGGCGGCAAGATTAGTTATTGCCGCGAGATCTTCAATAGAGACAATCCAGTGGCTCCCGCAATCAAATTTTTCGAAGAGGGTTCGGAACCGTTAATTGTTACTGAGCGAGCCGAACAAATCGAAGGCGCGAGTGAGCAAACCGACGAATCGGTCTGCAAAGCCCTACGCACGAGTCGGGATCATAACCCTTTACAAGAGTGTCCTGAGGTTTCCGATTACCTTAGTTCCTTGTCAGATTTTTCCACCAGTCCAACCAAGGTGAATCTGGATCGCTTCGATCTCGCCTCAGCCATACTGAATTCGCGGATGACCGAAGGGGAACTAACGCTGTGTCGCACTCATCCACAGGTTGAGCTGAAGCGCTTCCAGTGGCTGATGAATGACAACGTCTGGCCCATTCCATTGGATTTTCGCATCCGCTGTAATCAGATCCTTCAGCTACTTTTGGAGAGCCAGGACATCATAGTGGAGAAGCCTCTTCTGGCTCACGGCGATCCGAAACCAGAACATATTCTCTTAGGAGGATCAGGTGAAGTATTAGTTGCCGACTTTGAGCATTCCAGATACGCAGTAGGTCCTACTGACATAGCACTATGGTTGAGCTTTACAGGCATTCGCGGTCGCTTGGAAACCAATGCGCTCGATGTCGTGCGACGTGTTTGTCGGCAATGTCAAACTCGCCAAGAACGCTATCTTTGTATTTGCTGGGTTGTTTCAGAGGTAATTTTCTTTGCCTTGCATCGCTTCACGTGTGGCGAAAGTCGCGAGATGCAAGTCACGCATAATTTCTTACGTGATCTAGGGATGGTATTGCTGAATAGTGAGGTCATTCAGTAATGATGAAAAACGATTGACCACTTAGCTTCTTGCAATGACGCCCGCGTAGTCCCGGAAGGCTATCAAGCCTGTCATCAACAACGCTTTTTGCCAGCGATTTGGCTGCTGCAAGAATGGGCTCTGGAATATCGCCAGTCATTTCTTGGTGAGTGGCAGAGTGTTCTGCTCGCAAGACTATGTTCGCCAACGCCAAGACGAGGCGCGTTTTTGAGAACGCAGGTCGTTCATCCAAAGACACTACGCCTTCAAGCGATGGCATCGAACTGAGGGTTATTTTATCAGTCGCTAAACTTCGATCGGCGTCGCCGAGAACAAAATAGGTTGTCGCCATGTTCGCGCGAACTCTCCACAAGCGCCGTCCAATTCCATGACGAAAGCCCAGACGATCCGCTTTGCGAAATAGGTCCAGAGCTTCTACCGGGTCTCCACGCATAAGCTCTAGGCAGCCGAGGTTCAGCAGACAGCGCAATTCAGAATTTTCGAGTCCGTAATCGCGGCTTAGGAGCAGCGCTTCTTCTAGCTGATGCCCGGCGGCTTCCAGTTTGTCATTTAACAAATCCAGGTGCGCGACATCAATGAGGCTATGCACCTTTCGGTCTGGCAGATTGTGCGAGTCGGCTATCCTAAGTGCGCGCGACCAGTGATGCCGCGTTTGATCCCAATCAAGGTAGAAATATGTAGCCCCAAGGTTTGCTCGGACCTGCGTTGCCAGAGACCAGTCCGGACAACCGCGTTCTCGTAGTGAGCGAATTAGAGTCGCTCTTGATTCATCCAATTGGCCCGTCTGTCGATAGGCTATTGCGAGACGAACCAGATTCTGTGCACGTCGGCTGCTGACCTCCGAAGAGGGCTTGAGCCCAGCAAACATACTCTCAGACTCTTCGTGGAGTTTCAGCGACTCGTGCGGTCTATCCGAGTTAAACTCTTGTCGTCCTTGGTACATCTTGAGCGTCGCCCTTAAGGCTTTATCCCTTAGTCGCTCCGCGAGCATTTGCCCCTCAGTTAACGCTCGGTCAATCGAAGGGGAACCTCCACTTCCTACGGCTACAAGGTGCTCAACATATCTAAGCAAAAGCTCTGCGGTCTCTTGCTCCCGGCGCAGACGGCCTAGTTCTTCCCGAGTGCATTGCTCTGCGACAGCAATAGCTTCATCGAAGGACGGTTTGTACCTTCCCTTTTGCACATCGAAAACGGTAGCAGCAACATTCTGATCGGTCACTGTCAACGCAAGTCCTAGCGCATGCGCAGCTTCAAGATGTCGTTTGGCATTCCGTGCTGTATCTGCTTGCTTTAGAGAATAGCTCCAACATTCATTTCCTAAACCAGCTTGATACGCCAACGATGCGAGCGCAGCGTTTCCTGCCTTGCCAACTGACTCTTCGAATAGACCTCTAGCAATTCGTTGTTGCCGAAATGAACCCATGTCTTGCAGGAGAACCCGGCGAATTAGGTCGTGATCAAACTGAAGTTCGGACGGTGAAGAGGTGGACGAACGTAGGACTTCCAGAAGACGACATTCCCCGATTGCTTTCTCGAGTGCGCCACGTTTCACCCCCGGAGCATTTCTTAGACAGATGTCCACATCAAAAGTGTTACCAAGACAGGCGCCACTATCGAGAAAGTCCGCCAACCAATCAGGGTGCCTTTCTCTTAACCCGAGCAACCGAAAGTGAGTTGCTTTACGGAGTCGCTGGCTATCTATGGACTGCAGCAAGGCATCCGGCTCAGTTAAACGCCATACGCCATTCTTGTTGGACGGTTCAAGAATCTTGAGTTCCAGCAAGAGTCCTAATGCTTCGCGTATGGCAAACGGCGTCGTTCCGACCTGGTCGACAATCGCCTCTGCATAGTGCTCTTCGATCGTCGGAATCGCTTCGCTGATTAGCGCGAGGGCTTCGCCGCGAGTGAAAGCGCCCAACTGAAACTGCGGGACGTCATTGCCAACCCGCATCGTCTCCATCGACGCTCTCCACTCACTTCGAACTGCGTCATCATTCCAGATGGAGTCCTCTCGTGTGGTGAACAAAGTAAAGACTCTGCTGCCTCCCAGATTCGCAAGACTCGCTCTCAACGATCGCAGCAAACCTATCGACGAGGGCAAGCATTTATGAAGGTCTTCGAAGACAAAGATGATTGGACCAATTTCCGCACGCTTAGTGAGAATCAACGCCAGAATATCTCCGAGCTGAGACATGTTAAAGGGAAACGCAGAGTTTTCATCAGGGTGGCAGAGGTGTCTCGCCAACGACTTTGATGGGCCTTCCGCTAACCCAGATTTGGTCAGCCAATCCGCTAAAATCGCCGAGAGGTCATCCGTCACCTCATCCAATGGGATCGGAAACACCTGCGCCAACAGAGAGAGCGCGACCGCGTCGGCAGTCTGTTCCTTCGCCCCATCGAGGAACACCTCGTAGACCCCTTGACTCAACCAAGTCGCTCGTAATTCTCTAACCAAGTGAGATTTTCCTGCGCCGGCAATTGCCACCAAATCGGCGGCTCCGGGCACACTAGAGCTGATCCAAGTCTCTATCCCAGAACATAGTTGCCGGTACTTGGTCAGCCTTGAGGGCGGCATGGTGTCGGGAAGAATCGTGCCCTTGACTAAGCAACTTTCCGGTCCGCGCTTGATTATCGTTTTTACCGGTCGGTTCGCGGCATCGGTAATCGAAAGAGAGAAGGACTGTAGAGTCAACTCCTGACATTCGTGCGGGAATACAACAAACACGGCACGAAAATGCTCACCCGCCGCGAGAGTATTTTGGACGGCTCCTGATCTTGGAGAGATGGAGACCTTGCTCCGACTACTACTGTGCTCCAGTTCTAATCGCATCACATGAAACGGACTTGCAGAAGCGGCAACCACACAGTCTGCAACGACAAAGATGGGCTCTTTTATTGAACGCTCGATTCTCTTGGGACTGCTGACCGTACGAACAGTGGAATCGATGGTTATGTGAAGCGTAGCTGTTACGGAGTGGCGGCGTCGTGCGTCAAGCGTTGCCGTGTTTCGGTTTGTGGTGGGCGATTGAGGCTTTAAGACTCCCTGCGCAACTTGGATTAACGTTCTGCCGTCGATCAGACCAAATTGCTTTCCGTTTTGCAGAGCATGTCGCTCAAGATCTTTCTTGAATTGACTCGTGAAGCCTCGATTTGAAACGAACACTATCTTGGTCACATATTCAAGAGACGAGCGGAAGATGGTGCCGCCAACATCATGGTGATTGACATTCTTTGAGGAACGCTTCTTGACCTCAACCCAGAGCGTGATTAGGACGCCAAGAGTAGGGCTGGCTAATGAGACTGCGGCGGTCGAGACTTGATCAAGTCGACTACCCCCAAAAACCACTGTTCCCTCACCATCGCGAGATCCATCGGAGCCTATCTCACCTCCCGAGCTCTTTTCAGTCCGCGCAATTGAGAGACCCAAGGGTTCGTAGTAACGCTTCAGCACCTCTATTGTAAAACGTTCGAAGTCTTCCCATTTTGCTGTTTGAAGAGCTTCGTAGGAGAAATGCTCCAGCGACAGCTCGTTAGACGGTTGGTGGGGGTGCCGACTCACTCTGAATAATCTCTAGTTATCTCTAGCCGCGATAACGTCGTAAGTCTCGTTTGCACATTAGCGAACGCAATGAGATGCGCCCGGCGGACGGAGCTAGTTGTCGAAGCAGTTCCTTCGCTGGATAATGCCTAGATTCCTTGACGCTATGAATACAGGGGAATACACTTAGTATACTCATGTTGAACTTTCAACTATCATTGAAGGAAGCTCAAGCCTTGAGATTCATCAGGAACTCTTTGACGCAGCAGGCGAAGTCACCTTCAATCAGAGAAATTCAGAGAGAATTGGGTTACGGGTCTCCCCGTTCTGCCGCGCAGATACTCAATCGTTTAATCAAAACCAGATGCGTTGAGCGCCGATCGAACGGCCTACTCAGAATCGTCAAGGATCTCTCTGATGACAGCCAAGCTCGCACAGTCCCAATACCGTTAGTCGGTACAGCGGCTTGCGGCGCTCCTCTACTTGCGGAGGAGAACATCGAAGCCGTCATTCCTGTCTCGATAACTCTGGCCAAAGCGCCGCATCGCTACTTTCTTCTCAGGGTTAAGGGAGATTCTATGGACCGGGCCAAGATCAACGATGGCGATTTGGTCTTAGTAAGACAGCAGTCATCAGCAGAGAATGGAAACATCGTTGTAGCGGTAATAGATGAGGAAGCAACGATCAAAGAGTTCAGGCGTACTAGAACCACCGTAGTACTCAGACCAAAATCAAGCTCATCGAATCATCAACCGATCATTCTCTCCGAGAGTTTTCAAATTCAGGGAGTGGTGGTGACGGCGATTCCAAAACTTGAGTAGAGGAAAGTTAACGAACACAAGAATAAATGAATGATCGCGTACAGTGGTTAAATGATCTTGGCGAAGCTGTGACAGGCTTGGCTGTGGACGGCCTCGTGAGCGTGTTTGGATACAAACGCGACGGACGTCCGCCCGAAGAGGTCGCCATTATGGAGAAGGCCGAGACCTATGGTGCTCATGCAGTCTTCTTTGAAGCGGGTCGCAATGGCGCTCCGGATGTCGCGCAAGCTTTTATTTTCGTTTCGGATGGACCAGCTGATGATGCCGACTTCGGAAAACTCCACAAGCGTCTTTGGAGCTGGGGCGGCGTGCCGTTGCTCTATAGGAAGACCCCAGGGGTTATTCAGCTCTTCCGTTGCGCTCATAAGCCCGACTTCGTTTCTGCAACTGGCGAGATTATCTGCAAACCAGTCAAGACGCTCAGAATTGCTGCGGAAATTAGCAATGATCCTTGGTGGGATGCTACGCAATTACGCAACGGCACGCTGTGGGATGACCCAGCGGTTTGTAAAGAGATGTTGTCTGCTCGGAAGGCAGCGCACAAGCGCCTGATTGACGCAGTTAAGGAACTAAGCGCCGATCTAAACGAAGAAGGTATCCTCCGTAAACATCTCAGACGACGGTTATTAATTCTCTCTTTACTCATTTCTTATTTGGAAGAACGCGGCGTATTCCCACCAGACTACTTTGGCCAGTTTCTAAAAGGAGCCAGTCGATTTTTCCAGGTACTGGCAAACGGTAGAGCCTTGGTGAACCTGCTTGAGGCTTTGGAGGAGAGGTTTAACGGACACGTCTTCATCTTGGAAGCTGGCGATCGCGATGCTCTTAAGGACAACGGACAGCTCGCGCGCTTCGCAAGATTGGTAGAGGCAAAGCAAGAAAAGAATGGTCAGCTCACCTTGTGGGAGCTTTATTCCTTCAAAGACTTACCAGTCGAACTTATTAGTCACATTTATCAACTCTTCGTAAATGACACGGCGACCGCTGTATATACGCCGCCTTTCCTGGTACGACTGATTCTCGACGAGGCGCTGACGTGGGAGAGGCTGGATAGATTGCATGCCAAGAACGAGATCATTCTTGATCCGGCTTGCGGCTCCGGTGTTTTTCTCGTCGAGGCCTATAAACGGTTGGTTCTGCACTGGCGGAGTCGCAATGGTTGGACGCAACCTAGTAAAGCAATCTTGAAGGGCTTGCTCAAGAAGGTTCATGGGATTGATGTAGAGGCGGGGGCCATCGAGCTTGCTGCTTTCAGTTTGTGCTTAGCACTTTGCGATGCGTTGGAACCAGAGACCATTCGAGCGAGTATTAAGCTGTTCCCCAAGTTAGCAGGTAAGACTCTCCATCATTCGTGCTTTTTTGAAGCCAAGGAGCGGGGTGTTGTTAAGGATCCAATTGGTGTGTTGACAGGTAACCCGCCTTTTACTTCAAGCCTTGGCACCCTAGGAGCGCAGCGCAGCTACGAGCGATATGAAACGGCTCACGGGTCGTTGCCAGACAAACAGCTGGCCTACCTTTTCCTGCACGAGTCAATGGAAATGGTCGCCGTGGGCGGCGTGCTGAGCATGCTTCAGCAATACAACTTCCTTTACAACCAACAATCGCTGAACTTCCGTCGTCGTTTCATTAGCAAGTGGGATTTACGCGAAGTGCTCGACTTCATCTCCGTACGAGGCCTCTTCCATAAAGGTGGCGCTGATACCAAAGTGATCGTAGTCGTGGCGGAAGCCGCTAGTCCTCCAGATGATCGGAAGATCTTACACGCTACCGTTCGCCGTAGCGGGCGGGCCGATGCGGCGCAAGGCTTCGACATTGACTATTACGATTTGCATTGGCTGCCGCGTGACCTTGTATTGCGGAATGACGGAGTTTGGCGAACCGACTTGCTAGGAGGGGGTCGCGTGTTGGGATTTGTTGACCGTTTGAAGAATTTCCGGACGCTCGGAGAGTTCGCGAAGGATCAGGGTTGGGATTACGGTGAAGGCTACATTGCGGGTGGTCAGGGGATTTCTCGTCAGGCCAGCCACATAATTGGAAAGCCATTACTGCCGACGGACGCGCTCACATCAGAAGGGATTGATATCTCGGCTATAACAGTAGCGCCAAAGCAACCGATAGAAGGGCCGCGTTCTATCAATCGGTTTACGCCCCCAATGCTGCTTGTTCGAGAGCATATGGACCTGCCCCACGACGTTTGGGAAGATCACTATCTCACCTTCAAAGCTCAGCTCGTAGGGTTTTGCGCTCCATCGGGAGAACGGAAACGCGTTCGCGATGCTGGAGTTTGGATGAACGATGCGAAACGCCCTTTACAGGCCTATGTCGCCGCCGTTAGTACCAGCCTTTTCTCTAGAAGAGCAACAGCAGTCTGTGCCGACGAAATCCTTGCGCTTCCTTACCCAGAGACCGCGACCCTAGACCTCAGTACCAATGAGGAGATCCTTGTTGCCGACATTGTGGATTATTACCGCGACCTTATCCGATTGGGTGAGGACTCTGCAGCGATGAAAGAAAGCGGCTTCTCAGCGCTCGCAGAGTTCGCCAAAGTCTTCACTCGGCAGGTCAACACCATTTACAAGAAGACACCGCTTCAGGCCCTCAATCCTCAGACGTGGCCTGGAATAATTTGTCAGCCTTTTGTGTTTGGCAAAGGAAAGGTGGAGTGGGACGGAACCGAAGATTTGAAGGGGAAGCTCGAAACCTTACTCCACCAACAGCAAGGCACGACTCTTCAAGTTACGCGGATAGCCCGCATTTACGACAATAGTTTTATTTTCCTGCTGAAGCCTGATAGGCGACGCTATTGGTTGCGTTCAATGGCTTTGCGCGATGCGGATGAAGCACTCGGCGATCTCCGCGAGCAGGGGTTCTGAAAACTCATTCACATGCTAGCCGACCTCTCAGACGCATCTACCCACGCAGGCACACTTAGTCACGACGTGCAGTTGCCGGCGACATCACGACATGAGCTGCTTGATTTCATCGCTGAAGAGTTGCCCAGGTGGCGAGATCGCCCAGAGCGCAGAAATGAGACATCGGAAGCAAGCCTAACATCTCAGCTCTGCGCGCATCTCAATAGTGCCGCCCGCCACTCCGACGGCTGGGACATCCTCCAGTTTCGGAGTGAGGAACCAGATGAGCAAAACAAGAACCGCAAGATTGACTTAGTTCCTGCTCCATGTGGCACCACAATCTGCATCGAAGGCAGAAGACACACGGACTTCGATCCGCTGCTACCAATAGAGTGCAAGAGGTTACCGACTCCCAAGGGTAAGGATCGCGATGAACGCGAGTACGTCATCAATCGCCATGCCTCAACCGGTGGAATTCAGCGCTTCAAGGCTGGGCATCACGGTGCAACGCACTCACTCGGTGCCATGATTGCTTATGTACAGGAAGATTCCGCAATGCTTTGGGACCAACGGGTGGCAGAGTGGATCAAAGATCTAGTTGATTCTGGCCAGCCAGGTTGGACTGCAGCCGACTTTCTTCATCTTGAGCGCGAGGTTAAAGCACAAAACATCGCCATATTTCGTTCGCTTCATCCGAGAGACAATTCGCTACAGGAAATTGAACTCCGGCACCTTTGGCTCCAGATGAATTAGTCGCGCATGAAGGCACTCTCGACTTCCCTATAGGGGCAGTGGCGTTCACTATTAGGCTGTATCTATTAATTAGTGGACACCTAGAAATAGTTGGAACATGCTGAACGCTCTATTTCCATGCGCCTTCGACAACTCCACATCCAGAACTTTCGGAAGATCCAGAGTCTCACGGTCATCTTTCCCCCTGGTCTCTCAGTAATCGTCGGTGAGAACAACTCTGGGAAAACGGCGATCATTGATGCCCTGCGTCTAATGCTCTTCCCGAGTCGAGATTTCGATGCTCTCCATCTCAATGAAGATGACTTCCGCACTGGTACTGATTACGCCCCAATTGAGATCTCCTGCATCTTTTGCGACGCAAAAGACGAAGACGAGGTGCACTTCCAGGAATGTCTGGTGGATATCGGCGACGGTAAATTTGATATCCGTTTGAATGCCAGGGTCCAGTTTAACAAGACCGCGCGGCGAGCTAGTGTAAAGATGTGGGGAGGCGAGACCGAAGGAGGTAGCCTACCCTCAACCATCTATGACCATCTCACTTCGGTTTATCTTCAACCACTGCGTGATCCGGAAAGCGGTCTCAAACCGAGCCGCAATTCACAAGTCGCCAAGCTGCTAGACCGAGTCACTAATGAAGGCGAGCGAACAGAATTCGTATCCATTGCATTAGACGCGAATAAGCGGCTCCGTGAGCTTAAGCCGGTGGAAAGCGCAAGGGATGACATCAACCAACAGATGCTCTCAATCGCCGGCGAGGAACTATCACAGCAGACGGAACTAATTTTTACCGATCCTACATTTCATCGAATTATCGCCAATCTTCAACCTGAGATCGACGGGTTACCTTTTTCATTCAACGGGCTCGGTTATAACAATCTAGTTTTCACGTCAGCGACACTCGGCACGCTCCGCAGAAGTCCCCAGTTTTCATTTCGCTCGATCCTCGTCGAAGAACCGGAGGCACACCTGCACCCGCAACTTCAGGTGTTGCTACTCAGATACTTCGCCACGGTGGTAGCTGAAAAAGAAGGCAGTGAAGTTCAAGTCATTGCCAGCAGCCATTCACCAATATTGGCTAGTCAAGCCCCAATCGATTCCATCGTATGCGTGCAAGAGATCGGGGGCCAGGTTGGAGCCGTCTCGATATGTGCAATAGAGATGGACCCGCAAATGAAAAAGAAGCTCCAACGCTTTCTTGACGCTACCAAAGGTGAACTGTTTTTCGCACGCAGAATTCTCATGGTCGAGGGCATCGCGGAGGCCCTACTGTTACCAGTGCTGGCCAAAATAGCCGGAGGTGATCTTAAGAAGTCGGCGGTCACCATCGTCAATGCTGACGGCATAAACTTTAATTGCTTTCTGCCGCTCTTTGGCAAGGATCGAATCACCGCACCAGTCGCGATTCTTACGGACGGTGATGCGCCAAAGATCGGTGAGCCCTGTTCCGTCACCGCCGCTGAGCTGAAAGCGAAGGAAACAGAGATCCCAAACCTTCGGGTGGAGCGCTCCGAGATTACTTTCGAACATGAGTTGGCGCGATCAGCCATCCTGCTGCCTCTAATGTTGGAGGCGTTTGAGAGTCTCCACCCCAACGTTGGCGCCAGCCTGAAAACAAACATCGAGACGTTTCCCACCGATGACGAGAAAGCGGACGCGTTCTTTTCACAGTTCAAAATCAGCCAGAAGTCCAAGGGTGTTTTTGCGCAAGAGCTTGCCGCCCTGATAGACGTCGCGACCCTGGAACCTGCAGCGGTTCCAGACTACGTTCAAAAAGCACTCAAATTCCTTGGCGTGATTGCCGACGGGAACAGTAATGAGCAATCTGGAAACCCTCCGCCAACAGATTCTGGACCAATCGCCAACTGATCAGCAGCGCGAGGCAATTTTTGCTGAGGAGTTGGAATTCTTGCTGCGTGCTGCGCCCGGCAGTGGGAAAACTTGGACCTCATCCAGGCGCTTTATCTGGCGTGGTGCGAATTGGCCTTATTCATGCGGCGGTCTGGCGCTACTCTCTTTTACCAACGCGGCAATTCGGGAGTTTCAAGCAGCGACGATAGAGGTCGAAAGACGAGATTTGCTTTCGGATCCAAACTACGTTGGCACCTTTGATGCATTTGTCGAGCGCTTCATCCTTACTCCTTTTGGCCACTTGCCATTCAAAGCGACAAAGCGTCCGAAACTCTTGGTTGCAACTCGACCAGGCGACCGAAACAATGGCAATCTCAAAGCCTGGTATCAATCGGATAAGGGACTACGACCAGTCCCGGCGTGGGAGATCATTCCTTGTTTCCTACCAAAGAAAAAGATCGGTTTCAAAGCGTCGGAAGACTTCGGCGGCCACGCGCTTCAATTCACCCACAAGAATCCGGTCGATGAGCTCATGAAGTTGGGCTTCTACACGCACGATCAACGTGTCTATTGGGCATCGCGCATCCTAAAGGACGGCCCACACATTGCAAAGGTTATTGCCCGACGCTTCCCGGAGGTGATTGTTGATGAGGCGCAAGACACTAATGTTTGGCTGCTTTACTTGCTGGACATTCTTCGTGAACAGGGTGTTAAGGTGACCCTGGTGGGCGATCCCGACCAATGCATCTACGAGTTCAGTATGGCAAATGCTAAATGGCTGCCCGCCCTGAAGCAAAAATGGAGTATCGCTGAGAAACCGCTGAGCAAATCCTTCAGATGTAACAACGCGATCGCAAAAGCGGTGCGGAACATTGGCGGGAACGAAGACTTCTCCGGATGCGGAGATAACGTCAGTGAGTATTGTAGACCGTTTATCATAAAGGAACCCGGCAAAACGTTTTCTCGTAGCGTGACGGAGTTTGAGCAGATCCTGAACAGCGCGGGAATCGCAAAAAGCTCCAGCGCGATCATTTGTCGAGGACACCAGCAAGTTGAGGATATTCGTGGCCAAGTGACTTATACGCATCTGCAGGGCGAGACGAAGAAGCTAGCACAGGCTTCCTTCGTTCGTGACTGCCGGAAGGATTACAAGAAGGCATTCAAATTGGTGACAACTTCAATTCGCGTCTTGGTAGAAGACCAGGATCTGTGGGATCGCGTTGATGCAGCACCCGAGTCTGAAGAGGGGCAAAGGGTTCAATTAGCGATCTGGCGCTTTGTTAAATCGGATTCAGGCCTGCCCTCTGTGAGTCTTACCGGCACTCAATGGATATCGCAACTGCGCGAGAGCTTGGCAAAAATTGTGGTTGAACTTGGAGCCGAACCCGTTCCCAACTTGAATCTAAAGATCAAGAAAACTGGACTAGACGAGAAACAAATGCGCTTGCCGCTGTTTGAAGCTGAGATGCTGTTCCCCGCTATTCGGCAAGAAACTATCCATCAAGTCAAAGGCGAAAGTATCGATGGCGTCTTGGTCATAGGTAGCAGCAAGTTCTGGAACTCAGTCGTTGACGCAATTGTTAAGGGAACTACTTCCGCCGATTCTGAGGATCGAAGATTGGCCTACGTCGCAATGACGCGCGCCCGACACCTGCTGTTGGTGGCACTTCCTGCCTCCCACTATGACAGGCACGTCGAGAAGTGGAAATCGTGGATCTTTATGGCACTGTGAGCTCTCTCGATCGTGAAATATTTTTCTCAAGGATATGGAGTGGAAAAAGTCGCTGAGTCAGCGTAAAGATCACCTGCGCCTGAAACCCCTAGAGGAAACTGAGGAGACCTACCATATCAGGCCTTCATAGCTATCGGACGGAGCAGGGCGCAACAAGAAATCGAATGCGACTGTCAACGTTTTGGCAGGATTATCCGCTTTTTCCTCGTTACATTTTCGACAAAGGGGCTGAAGGTTAGTAGGGGTAGCAACACCACCATCGGCCCGAGGCACTACATGATCGATGGTCAGCTCTTTTGTCGCCCCACACTGAAGGCACTGTTTCCCGTATAGTGAATACGTCTCTTCACGCAACTCTCCAGTTGGCTTTGCCGGGCCGGCGTCTTCAATTCCGAAGTACTCAGCAAAAGGTACCGGAACCACCGCGATGATGTCATTGCCTTCTTCATCTGCGTCATCTGCCCGGTCGCTACACCCGGAGCATGTTATTGACTCGATACCTGTCATCGTACCTTCTCCAATAAAGTGGAGTGAGTGGTTGCTTTCGTCATAAAGCCTGAACCGTCCCTCAACCTCTTGTGGTAGCACTGCGACTACTGACGCCGCTGATTGAAACTCCGGTCCTGAGCCAGCCACCTTTCCATAGCATGAGCGACAAATTGGTTTCAGGACCACTAGATCCAAGTCGAGGAAAGCATCCGAAAACCGTCGGCGTAAGCTGGTAAAGAGCTCCAAGGCTTCCTTCCGCCGGTACATACTCCTTTCAGCATTTATGGTTGCCAATTCAAAGAGCTGGTCCTCTGTAAGCGGGATAATATTCCAAAACACGTCCAGCCCCTCCTCAAGTATCACCGACCCAATCCAAATAATATCTTAGGGGAGGTTAACCTAGAACGCTATTGAGCGTGTTGGTTTCATTTACTGACCAATTGCTGGACTGAGTAAATCAGTCTAAAGGCGACTTGGCCACAGAACGATAGAAGTGCGGCTAAATCTTAGAACAACGGAGCGAAATTTCGTTGACCACAGTTTTCGGGAACTCTGTTCTATGGGTGGTCCAAGCACGACGTGAAGATGACGTGGTCCTCTAGGAACGCCTACCCGGGTCTAGCTGACTTTGATGCCCTGCCGCCCTGGTAAATACTGGGTTATCGTGTTTGGTAAGAGATGGTCAGGTCGGCTTCAGATGGCTTAAAATCCGTTGTTCTCAATAACCAACAGCCTGACACTCTTATTGGATTAGATTTTTGGGTGGTCCAATTTTGTGTGCCAACTGTGTGCCAACTGCGCCCAAGTCAGTAGAGATAGGTGGAATTGCTTAAACCCCGGCTTGTAGATACCCTAAGATAAACACAGTATTTCGCACTCAGCGAAAGTGCGAAAAAGAGCCCGGCGAGACTGCAAAACCTTTATTCATCGGTTCGATTCCGATCGCCGCCTCCAAAACCCTATCAATAACTTACAGTTAGAGGCATCAGTGCGGAATGCCTGAATTTATGTTCTAAGACCTTTATTCGAATCTGATCGTGCTTCTCGACAAGAATCAACAATTTTGAAGGAGACATCGCCAGATAACTACGATTTCGGTGAGAGAATTGAATCCCTGGGCTATCATCCCATTACGAGCTGCAGTGAAATACCGGCAGCGTGAAGCAGACTTTCGTGCCTTTCCCCAGAGTACTTTCAATACGAGTTTCGCCGCCTTGAGCCGCCACCAGTTGATTGACGATTGCCAGGCCCAGACCGGCGCCCCCCGTCTGCTGATCACGTGAAGCGTCAGCGCGGTAGAATCTTTCAAACACATATGGCAGATCCTCGGGTGCGATGCCGCTGCCGTTGTCTTCGATTCCCACTTCAACTTTTGCATCCATCGACTGAGCTCGCACCGTAATGTTTCCGCCTTGAGGAGTGTGGGCCACTGCGTTGTTGAGTAGATTTCGCAACACTTGCCCAAAGCGTTTGGAATCGGCAAGTACATCAGGACACAGATCCGGCACTTCAACCTGTATTGACGGTGTGCCGTTGCCAAGGCTGCTGCTGATCGCACTCACGGCAATAGCAACAGTGTCTCTGACCGACACTCGCTCTGGTTTTAAGCTCAGTTTACCAGCTTCAGCCAACGACAATTCTTGCAGGTCGTCAATGAGCCGGTGCAACAGCATCGCCTCTTCGTGAATTGAGTTAATCACTGCCGGAGTGGGTTGCGTTATCCCGTCTTGAACCGACTCCAACTGGCAACGGATATTCGTCAGCGGTGTACGCAATTCATGAGCGACGTCACTTACCATGTCGCGCCGCAGCCGCTCGCCGCGATCCAAACTGTCGGCCATCGTATTAAAGGCCTGGGCCAGCCTGCCGATTTCATCGCGGGAAGACACCCACACGCGCTGGCTCAAATCTCCTTGACCCATTTGGCTTACTGCACCGGTTAGAGCTTCGACGGGTCGCAATATCCGGCGAGAGAGAACGAAGGCGAGAACGAGGGCGATCGCGGCTGCAGCCAACGCGGCGAACAGTAAGACACGATTTATGGCACTTACGAAAAGCTCCTCTGAGCGAGGAGCGCTGCCGCGCAACATCGTTACCCCGTAAAGGGTTCCGACCGCTGTGCCTTTTGAGTCATCGATCACCACGTGCGGCACGTTGCGAAACATCATCTGGTGCAGCAACAATTCCCGTCCGCGAGTCTCTTCCTGTTGCCAGGTGAGATCGTGTTCGGGACTGACCTGAATGTTCGCGCGCAACAAGTCAGCGGGAAAGGCGGCCAGCACCTTTCGCTCCACGTCGACTAGTATGAACTGCTTGTTACTAACCTTGCCCATGCCATCAAGTTCACCTTGCACTCCCTCCCAATTGCCACGCTCCTGATAATGTTGCTGCAGGTTGAGACGCAAACGCTCAAGGTCGGTCTTTTCATTGTTAGCGACATAGACATCAAATTGACTAAGCGTCAAATATCGAGAAAGCAGGCCGGCACACGCGACGCCGATTACCGCCACCATAAGTGCCATTGCGATTAGTCGTGAGCGCAAACTATGAAACATTGCTTCCTCTTGAGAATTTGTAACCAACTCCGAAGACCGTCACAATGAAAGACGGGTTTAGCCGGTCAGGTTCAATCTTTTTTCGGAGGTTCATAATGTGGGCGTCGATGGTGCGCTCCAATCCGGCATAGTCGTAACCAAAGGTTCGCTCAACAAGTTCCTGTCGTGTGAACACGCGCTCCGGCGACTGAGCGAGTGTCCTTACCAGCTTGAATTCGGAGGGCGTGAGATAAACCGGGCTCTCATTAAGAGTGATCTCGTGACGCGCCAGGTCTATTGACAGGCCATTCGTTTCAATGACGATCAACTCCTCTTCGGGTTGTGGCCGCTGGCGGCGCAACACAGCCCTCACACGCGCCATCAACTCTCGCGGACTAAAAGGCTTGGTGATGTAGTCGTCTGCACCGAGGTCGAGACCCTGTAACTTGTCTTGTTCGGTAGTACGGGCCGTTACCAGGATTATGTAAACGTCAGACTCACGACGCAGAGTGCGACAGACGTCCAGGCCGTTCAACTGTGGCAACATCACATCGAGAATAATCAGATCAGGATGTTTGGCCCTGGCAACCTCGATCGCTCGCAAGCCGTCGTGCACAACAGAGACCTTGTGCCCCTCGCGCTCGAGATAGAGTTGCATGGTGCTGGCGGTCTTGGCGTTGTCCTCAACAACTAAAATGTTTGCTTGCATGACCAATAAGCCGTCCGAAAATTCGTCGCATGAATGTAAGCTCTGATTATAGCGACGCGCTGAATCAAATCCAGTGATCTGGCCGCCTTATTCATAAGTTCTTCATAACCTCCGTCTATATTCTGTTTCACAGCAAACGGCCGATTCAGAAGTAACTGATTCAAACCCGTGTTCTGAAGAAAGGTAGCATATGATTTTAAGGAACTGTTTTTTGATTTTCTTCGGCTTCGTCTTAAGTTGTTCGATCGTCGCGCAATCACCTGAAGCGTCTCGCGCAAATAAATTTAAGCTGGGCGACTCCCCTGCAGAAATGCGGGCGGCAGCGGTGCTTGAGACTGTGCAGAGCGGAGATGAAGTCTCGATTCGGAAACTGATCAATGAACAGGTGGTGGCCGATTTTCGTGATGCGTACCCGATGGAGCAACACATCAGCGCTTTCAAAAGGATGCATGAGAACATCGGAGGGGCAGAAGTGGCCGCCATAATGTTCTCGCAGCCCAACTCGGTTGACGTAACCCTCAAGTTGAGCAGCGGCAAGTATCTGAAGTTGTCTCTCCAGGTGGCGGCGGAAGCGCCACATCTGATTACGATGATGGGTTTCGGTCCAGGGGAAGCGCCGTCCGGGGCGAAGGGTCCTTCAGCCTCAACATTTAGCTTCAGTTCGTTTGACGACCTTGATGCGCAACTGCGGCAAATGACTGACGCTGATAAGTTTTCAGGCGTAGTTGTTGCCACGAAGAATGGACAAGCTCAATTCCAGAAGGCCTACGGTTTCGCCGATCGAACCAGGAAAATTTCCAACCAATCAGACACACTATTTGATGTCGGATCAATCAATAAGCAATTCACTGGAGTCGCAGTACTCAAACTGGCCCAGGAAGGTCGTTTGAATCTTGACGATCCACTCGGCAAGTTTCTGAAAGGCTTTCCGCCCGAGATAGCAAACCGCGTCACTATTCGTCAGTTACTTCAGCACCGCTCGGGCTGGGGAGACTATCTGGATTATCCGAAGTTTGTCGAAAACCCGGCCAGGTTCCGAACTGTCAACGATTATTTGGAACTAATCCGCACGATCCCCCTTGAATTTGAACCGGGCTCAAAGGATCGATACAGCAACATTGGGTTCGCCGTGCTGGGAGGAGTTATCGAGGCAGTAACCGGCCGATCCTATTTCGATGTTGTGTCGGATGTAGTGTATGGACCGGCAGGCATGAAATCGACCGGCTCATTTGCGCGTGGAGCATCTGGTAAGAACATGGCCATCGGCTACACAAGGCTCCAGAGCAAAGGAACAGCTTCCGATCAGTCGGCTCCACTCGTTTCCAATTCAAGTTTGTTCCCGCCTTCGGGCTCACCGGCAGGAGGAGGTTATTCCAATGCCGAAGACCTGCGACTCTTCGTCCTCGCGTTGTTGGAGAATCGGTTGCTGGACAAGGAGCACACCGCGCTCTTGCTTAATCGCTACAGCCCACCAAGCGGATCTGCAATGCGAGCCAGATGGGGTTTCGCCGGAGGAGCGCAAGGTGTGAGTGCTGTTGTGTTAGTTGATCTGGTTACGCGCGATACGGTCGTGGTCCTTGCCAATCTCGATATGCCGGTTTCGGAGGGCATAGGAGACGCAATATTTCGCCACCTCAACCAAGCTGTCCGTTAGAAGGTCAAGATACCGAAGTCATTCGAGGGCCTTAACTTGAATCCTCACCCGATGAGGGGGTTCACGCAACTCCCGCGTTCTTTTGAAGTACTGAGTAAGCCCTTCCCAGAAAGGCTTAGCCTTCTGGAATCACC
>Ga0070698_100002728_pt1 | contig 19410 bp, 19 predicted proteins | sample KBSK1502metaG_FD_65477 | JGI IMG/M metagenome (GOLD analysis project Ga0070698, IMG submission 65477) | Corn, switchgrass and miscanthus rhizosphere microbial communities from Kellogg Biological Station, Michigan, USA - KBS K1-50-2 metaG | ecosystem: Host-associated > Plants > Roots >...
TTGTTCGAGCTCGATGAGGCGCTGCTCGCCGCGCAGAAGCCCGACGTCGTGCTCACGCAGGCTGTGTGCGACGTCTGCGCGGTTCGTGAGGAGGATGCGCGAGCGGTCGCGGCGCGAATGCGACCATCCCCGGCCGTTGCGACGTTAGGTGCCAGCACCGTCGAGGGGATCCTCAGCGATATTCTGACCGTCGCGAACGCGCTGGAAGTACTGGACGAAGGTGAGGAACTCGTCGCCGGTCTCCGCAGCAGGATCGGCGCGGTACACCAGAAGCTCAAGGCGAATGCAGCGCCCCGACCGAACGTGCTGGTCCTGGAGTGGACCGATCCCGCGTTCAGCGCCGGGCATTGGGTGCCTGACATGGTCCGGCGCGCCGGCGGCCATGAGATAGTTGGTCGGAGTGGCCAGGTCTCACGGCGCGTCCAAATCGACGAGCTGCGCCATGGCAACGCCGAGGTCATTGTCGTTGCTCCCTGCGGTTACCACCTCGAAGCGACGGTCGCGGAATCGACCGCGCTGGTGAACGACGAAGCCTGGGCATGGGTTCGCTCGACGCCACTCTGGGCAGTCGACGCCAATCGCCTGACGTCCAGCCCCGGGCCCGGAATTGTTCACGGAATCGAGGTTCTCTCGCGCATTATTCATCCCGCGCTTTTCGGCGAACCGTCACCACGCGACGCCGTCCGGATTTTGCACTGACTTTATGTGGCCTCTGGCCTCTGGCCTTTAGTCTTGGACTTGGACTCGGACTCAAATGCTCTCACCGGAATCGGTTGCGTTTCTCAAGAAACTGCTCGACACCCCCGGCCCCAGCGGATTCGAATCATCCGCCGCTGGTGTCTGGCGGGATGAGGCCCGGAGGATCGCCGCCGTAACGGCCGATGTCGCCGGCAACAGTGTCGCGATCGTCAATACGGATGCGCCGATCACCGTGATGCTGGCCGGTCACATCGATGAGATCGGAGTCATCGTCACCTGGATCGACGACGAAGGTTTCGTCTGGATCGGGCCGATCGGAGGCTGGGATCCCCAGGTCCTCGTCGGACAACGCATCCGGTTTGCCGGCCGTGACGGCGACGTGTTGGGTGTTGTGGGCCGCAAACCCATTCACCTGATCAAGCGCGACGACCGTGAGAAGGCCGTGAAGTTCGAGGACCTGTGGGTCGACATCGGGGCCACTTCGCGCGCCGATGCCGAACAGCGCCTCGGCGTCGGTGACGCCGGGGTGATTGACTCGCGCGTGGTCGACCTGCCTAACAATCGACTGGCCTCGCGCGCGATCGACGACCGCATCGGGGCGTTTGTGGTCCTCGAAGCGCTGCGCCGTTATGCCGGGAACCCGGGTGTGGCCGCCGTCGCGGCGGTCGCGACGACGCAGGAGGAGATCGGGTTCCATGGTGGGGGCGCACTCATCGCGGCCGGCCGGATCGGCCCGGCCATGGCGATCGCCGTAGATGTCACGCACGCCACCGATCACCCGACGGCTGACAAGAAGGACTCGGGTGATCACAAGCTGGGCGGTGGTCCGGTCCTCGCCAGGGGCTCCGTGATTTCGCCGGTCGTGTTCCGGCTGCTCCGTGAGTGTGCCACGCGCCTCGAGGTGCCGTACACAGTGCAGGCGGCGGGCCGGGAAACCAGCACGGATGCGGACTTCATTCACCTGGCCCGCGGAGGGATCGCCACGGGCCTCGTGTCCATCCCCAACCGCTACATGCACTCGCCGAGTGAACTGGTGAGCCTCGACGACCTGGATCGCGCAGCCGACCTGTTGGCGGAGGTCTGTCGCTCAGTAACGCCGAAGACTGATTTTACGGCGCGTTAGGTCGCCGGTCTTTGGTCGCTGGTCGTTATGCGCTTAATCGACCGACGGCCTGCTCCACGGCGACCCGGACCTCCCGGTCGCGATCCGTCAGGAGCGACTGCAGCGCGAGTCGCGCCGATGGCGTGGCTGCTTCGGCCAGCGCCTCGATCGCCCTGAGGCGAAGGACCGTCGGTTTGCGCACCAGCATGCCGCCCGCTTCGGCCGCACGAACCAGTCTCGCGACACCGTCTTCCGTTGGCGCGGCACCCAGGGTCGCGAGAAGCGCAGCCTGGACATCCTGGTCCTGCTCATGGTCCAGCGCTTCGATGATCCACGGGACAGCCCGCGGGTTTTTTGCTGACGCAACCGCCTGCACGGCCTGGAGCCTGACGTCGGGCGACGAGTCGTTGACCGCCTGCAGGAGCGCCAGCAGCGCCCGCGAGGTTCCCAGCTTGCCCAGCGACACCGCGGCTGCCTGACGAACGCGCGACTCGCGATGAGCCATGAGCTCACCCAGTCGGCGGTCAGCCTCAGTGGCACCCAACTCACCCAGCAACGCGGCCGCATTGCGGACCACATACCATCGATCGTCGCTCAACAGGTGCATCAGCGAGTTTGCCGCAGCCGGACATTGCCGGAGCGCCACGATGTACGCACGCCGCTCTGCGAACACGTCGCTGCCGATCAAGTTGTCGATCAGCACGTCCGCGCCGCTTTCGCCGGCGAGGCTCAACAAGCGCGTGCAGCGCTCACGAAGCTCCCTGTTCGCGGGGATCAGACGTGCCACGCCCTGGAGAACTGTTGGGCGCTGGAGCCGGCGGATGCCCATCAGGAACGCGCGTTTGACGTCACCGTCATGCAGCCGAGCGTGGAGTGAATGCAACCGTTCGAATACTTCTACGACTTCTTCCCATTTGTTCTGGGTCGCCAGATCCTCGGCCGCTCGCATGACATCGTCGATGATCGCCCTCGTCCCCGGTGATTCGACGGCCTGATCGAGGCGCCCGAGCAGATCGCCGAGCGACTCATCGCGCCCAGCGACCTTCATCAGCTGGAACTGCATCATGGCCTGCGAATCCTGCGCAGCGCGGGCGATCGCCTGGGCGCGTTCGGTCCGGGCGGGCGGTATCGAATGCTTTCCGGGCACCGTCGACAGCGATAGCGGCGTACGCATGGCATTGGCGATGGCAGGCAACGTGCCCGGTGTCGCGTGTCGCACGAAGCCCGACCTGCCGAGGTGTGCGGTAACTCCCGTGAGGTACAGGCTCACCATCTTCTCGTCGAACGACGCCCCCTCGTCCTCCTGCACCGGCTCCGATGCCACCGCGCTGGCGATTTCAAACACTTCACGAACCGGCACAACGGCGTCGAACTCCAGCATTCGCACCGAGTGCCCTGCCATGCGAATGGCCAGTTCTCGGAGGCTGGTAGTCGTGTCGTTGGTGTCGTCGTCGTCCTGCCTCGTGGCAAGAGCAAACGAAATGTCGCGCAACAGGATCGCTTGCGGCTGCGCTGAGAGCTGCATCAGCGACTGTCGAAGCTGTTCCTTCTGCCCCTCAAGCTCGGCAGGCTTGTGTGCGAGCAACCAGACCAGGCGAGCGAAATGAGTGGCAAACGGAGAGACGTCTTCCATCCAGAATTGGGACGCGGGTGTCAGGCGTGCTACCTGATGACAGGAGACGCTTTAGACCCGCCCGGGGAAACGCTTTAGCCGGATGCGGCCGTCAGTTTTTGGTGACCGTAGGCCCCTCCAGGTGGAGATCGAGATTATGACTGGCCCTGATCCCGAAAATGCCGTTCGTGGAGCCCAGTTTCCCTGGACCAACCATATCCGGGGCGGCCGCTGAAAACACCTCGGCGCCGTTCACGGAACAGCCGACGCGGCCCCCTCTTACCCACATCGCGATTTCGTCAGTCGCACCAGCTGCCCCCATCTTCGACACCGCGGCGTTTGGGGTCTTGCCGAGCAAGGTGTGGGTGTCGTCGCCATCGCGATGCCGGACCATCACGTTGCCCGTCCCGAACACAACGCAATACAGGTAGTTGCGCTTGGGACCGTTCAGGTCTGATCCGCCGATGAAAACACCGTAGGACTCCTCGTGGGTGGACGTGCTGCGCGGCGTCTTCGTCATTCGCGCCTTAACCGTGTATTCGCCCGACGCCGTGTGTTCGCTGTTCCAGAGGGCGGCGTGCGGCCCGCCGGTGAGGTGATAACCAGTCCCCATCTGCACGAACCTCACATCGCCGATCTTATCTTGCGATCGGTCTGTTCTTCCCTGCCATCCCTTCACCTGGATTCCAGCGCCATTAACAGAGCGAGTCGGATCTGACTGCGCCGCGAGAACCTGCGCGGTAATCATCAAGGAAATCACGCTACCCATCAAACGTCGCATGCGGCCTCCCACGGCCTTGAAGTCCTTCGCGAAAATACCGGCGCGCGATAGCGGTCGGCCAGCGGATTAGTCCGCGCGATCGAAGTCCAGCGCCTCCACACCCCGCCCCGGTCGAATGCCTGATCCGATCCCTCCTCCCGCCACATCCGGACACACGTCGACAACTGGTGTTCCCCTGTATTGGTGCGCCTATGGTCCGGAAACCGCTGAGAAAGCACTCGTTCTGCACGGCGGCCCCGGCGCCCACCACGATTACCTGTTGCCGCAGTTCTTGCGCCTGGCTGAAACACATCGGCTGGTGTTCTACGACCAGCGAGGTGGTGGCCGGTCACGCGAAACCGAACCTGGAGAAGTCACCTGGCAACATCACGTCCAGGATCTCTCACACGTTGTTGGTGAGCTCGGTCTCCAGCCGTTGACCATCATCGGATACTCCTGGGGAGCACTGCTGGCACTGCTCTACACCATCGAAGCATCACGACATCGAAACCTGCCGGCACCCCGCCGGCTCGTGCTCGTCGATCCCGCTCCGCTGTCGCGACCTGTTCGTCAGGCCTTCGAGGATGAATTCGCGCGCCGCCAGCGGAGTGAGGCCATCCGCGAAATGCGTGAAGACCTGGCCGACTCAGGACTCCGCGAGAGCGACCCGGATGCCTGGCGCCAGCGACAGTTCGAACTCGGCGTGGCTCCGTACTTCGCGCGACCGGAAGCCGCCGTTTCTCTGACGCCCTTCAAGGTCACGGCGAAGGTCCAGCAGTCCGTGTGGCACAGCCTCGGAGACTTCGACGTGATCGCCGACCTGGGCTCCCTGCACACCCTCGCGTTTTTCGTCCACGGGCGGCACGATCCGATCCCCCTCGAATCGACCGAACGCGCGGCTGGTGCCATGCGCGCTCGGTTGCTCGTCCTAGAGGCGAGCGGACACGTTCCCTATGTGGAACAACCCGACGCGCTCTTCGGAGCCATCGAGCAGTACCTCACGGAAACACTCTGACCACGGGTAGCCCGATGCCCACCACGCAAGAGGAAGAGGAGGAGCTGTTCGTCACGACGACCGAGATCGACGGCCGCGCATACAGTGTGACCGTGCACGTCGACTTCGACGGGATTGAGCACGTAGGACACCTGTTGTTCCGGGATTCGGAATGGGAAGACGACGAAGGTGTGCGCGACCAGGGTGTCATTTCGGGACGTTCGGGGACTGACATTCAGGCCGCCGCCCGCGCGCTCTCCAATCACGACCTCACGCTGCGGCACCGTCGCGCCATTGCCGGGCGTCGTCGCTTCAACGGACTCCGACAGCTGACGCAGGAAGTCCTGTCGCAGATCCGCTACCTCAATAAGGTCGCTACGTCGATGCGGGCCGGCCTCCTCGACGTCGAGGAGGCCGCAAACGAGATCGCGAGCACTGAGGCACGACTTCACGACATGGTCGGACAGCTGCGCTCGTACGCTGGAGTGCCGACCTGACCGCTTTGACCAGCGTGTAAATTCATGGCAGCATTCGGGGCAAAGGGTAGATCAAGCCACCCTTTGCCCTTCTTCTTGCTCTCTCCCTCGCGCCATGGATTCGCAGGTCGCCGCCCACCGGCTGAACGAGATCGCGCTGCTGCTCGAGGTGCGGGGCGAAAACCCGTTCAAGTCGCGCGCCTTTACGCAGGCGGCGCGCACGATCGGCGAACTCGAGGAAGAGGATATCGCGCCGAAGGTGCGCTCCAAGGAGATCTCGAAGCTGCCGGGAATCGGCGCTACCACCTTCGCCGTGCTCGCCGACCTCGTTGAAACGGGTGAATCAGCCTATCTCCAGTCGCTCAGGGAATCGACGCCGGCAGGCCTGATCGAGATGCTGCGGATTCCCGGACTCGGTCCTACGCGAATTCATCGACTGCACGAAGGACTGCGGATCGAAAGCGTGACTGACCTCGAGGCGGCGATCAAGGACGGCCGCATCGCCAAGCTGTCAGGATTTGGCGTGAAAACCGCGGACAAGATTCTCAAGGGCATCGCCACGCTCCGCGAAACGAGCGGCCAGTTGATGCACACGGTGGCGTATCCCGAGGCGGGGCGCCTCCAGCGCGCGATCGCGCGGCTCGACGGCGTTAGGCAGGCCGACATCGCCGGCTCGCTTCGGCGCATCGCCGAAGTTGTTCGCGACATCGACCTGGTTGTCACGTGTTCTGGCGACCCGGCCGACGTGGTGAAGGCGGTCGGAAAGGTGCCTGGCGTCGAGGAAGTCGCGAAGGGAGAGGGGGACGCAGTGCGTCTCACGATGGTCGGCGGACTTCAGGCCAACCTGCGTTGCGTCGGGAGCGACGAGTTCCCGGTCGCGTTCTGGCGCGCCACCGGCAGCGCGGAGCATTGCGAGGCCGTCATCAACCGGTTGGGCGATCGCGGGTTTTCGATCAGGAACGATCGGCTGGTCGACGCCAGGGGAAAAGCGATAGAGGCCGACGAGGAGACCATCTATATGAACGCCGGACTCGCCTTCATCCCGGTGGAGCTGCGTGAGAACCGGGGTGAAAACGACGCTTCCCTGTCCGGATCACTTCCGGATCTCATCCAGCTCGATGACCTCCGCGGCGTCCTTCATTGCCACTCCAAATATTCGGACGGAAGCACAACGATCGCCGAGATGGCCGACACCGCGCGCGCGCGCGGGTGGTCGTACCTCGGCATTTCCGATCATTCGCAGGCAGCGTCGTATGCTGGTGGGCTCGATCGAGACGCCGTGCTCCGCCAGCACGACGAGATCGATGCACTCAACCAGGGTGTGAAGGGATTCCGGGTCCTCAAGGGCATCGAGGCGGACATCCTGGCTGACGGAACGGTGGACTACGGCGACGACCTGCTCGACCGATTCGACTACGTCGTTGGTTCGATCCATTCGCGGTTCGGCATGGGGCAAGCCGAAATGACCGAGCGAATCCTGAAGGCCATGAGCGATCCGCGCCTGACGATTATCGGCCATCCAACGGGTCGACTGTTGCTTCGCCGCGAACCTTTTGCGGTCGACATGGATGCGATCATGGAAATGGCGGCCGAAAAAGGAATAGCCCTCGAACTCAATTGCGACCCGAATCGACTCGACCTCGATTGGCGCTGGCTCCAGTTGGCGCGTCAACGCGGCATTACCATTGAAGTCGGACCGGATGCACACTCGCCCGCTGAACTTTCCTTCGTCGACTTCGGCATCCAGATCGCGCGAAAGGGATGGCTCGAAAAAGCCAACGTGTTGAACACTCGTAACGCGACCGATGTGCTGAAGTTTGCGCGAACGCGCCGCGATGCTGGGTCGCGCAAGGCTACACGTGGCGCGTAAGGGTCAGGGTCCGCGCCAGCCGCTGTCCCAGCGCCGCCCGAAAACGGCGCGGCGAGCGAGCCTGGTTCCACCGCGTAAAGGCGGGGCGGCTCCCCCGACCTCAAAGGTGCAGCCGGGACGCGGAAAGGTCGCAATCGCCGGAACGCGGCCCCCGGCAAAACAGCGCGCCAGGCCCAAGGCGCGGATCAAGACTGCCGACCTCCGTGAACACGCCACGAGAGTCTTCGACCAGCTCCTGCTGCTGTATCCCGACGCTCAGTGCGAGTTGGACTTCACGGATGCGTGGCAACTCCTCGTTGCGACAATCCTGAGCGCGCAGTGCACCGACAGGCGCGTGAACATGGTGACCCCAACGCTCTTCACGCGGTATCCGGACGCGGCCGCACTCGCCGCAGCACGTCAGGAGGACGTCGAAGAGATCATCCGCAGCACGGGGTTCTTCCGGAACAAGGCGCGAAACCTGATCGCGATGTCGGGTGCGTTGGTGGACCGACATGAGGGCCGCGTACCCGCCACCATGGACGATCTCGTTCAACTCCCGGGGGTCGGCCGAAAGACCGCCAACGTCGTACTCGGCAACGCCTGCGGGATACATGTCGGCGTGGTAGTCGACACCCACGTTCAGCGACTCGCCGCCCGCCTGGGCCTAACGACTGAGACCGATCCCGAGAAGATCGAGCGGGTCCTCATGGACCTGTTCGCGCAGGACCGCTGGACCATGTTGTCTCATTTGCTCATCTGGCACGGCCGGCGGGTCTGCGATGCCCGAAAGCCGCGATGCGGGGACTGCACCCTCTCCACCATCTGTCCATCGGCGTTCAAAGTCTGACATCCATGGACTAGATTTTCGGTCCACGCCGGGCTTCCGATCCACTGCTTCCCTTTCCATTCGGAACGATGAAGAAAGCAACTCTTGTCACGTCCAAGGGCACTCTGGTCGCCGAGCTCTACGACACCGACGCCCCGAACACCGTAGCCAATTTCGAAAAACTGGCGAATAGCGGGTTTTATGACGGAACGAAGTTCCACCGCGTGATCCCCGACTTCGTCTTGCAGGGCGGCGATCCGTATTCGAAAGGTGGAGAACATGCCAAGGGTCCCGTTGGCACCGGAGGTCCCGGCTGGAAGATCAAGTGCGAAACCGCGGGGAACCCGCACAAGCACGCTGTCGGCGCCCTCTCCATGGCGCACGCGGGCAAGGACACTGGTGGCAGCCAGTTCTTTGTCGTCCTCAGCGAGCCGAATACGAAACACCTCAACGGCGTGCACACCGTCTTCGGCCGCGTCATCGAAGGGCTCGAATTCCTGCCAAAGATCAAGCAGAATGATGAACTGACTTCGGCCCGTGTCGACTGACCACCTCGCCCCCTCCCTCGCAATCACATGTCAGAACTTGAACCCGGTGACAAGCGATCAGCTGTTGTAGGGTTGATCGTCACCAGCATCGCGCTGTTCCTGTTTGCCTTCGGGATCGTGAAGCTCACCAACGCGAAGTTCGCCGGGGGCGAGTCGCACGCTGAGGCATCCAAGTAGCGGCTTTCAGGAGGGTCGCGCGGCAGCAGGAACCCGATGACAGCCCCCCCGGTACAGGAACCGCCGCTCTGTGTCGACCTTGATGGCACCCTGATCGAGGGTGATACGCTTGTTATTTCGATTCGACACCTGGCCCGGCGGGCGCCCTGGAGCCTGCTCGCGCTGCCGTTTGTGCTCCTTCGAGGACGTCCGGCGCTCAAGGAGTACGTAGCGCGCCGCTACGTCCCCGATCCGACAACGCTGGCGTGGCGAGGTGAGGTCCTGGCTTTCCTGCGCGACGAGAGAGACCGGGGGCGCCAGATCGTCCTGGCCACGGCCGCGCACCGGCTGATCGCCGATGCAGTAGTGGCCCATCTGGGTTTGTTCGACGTAATAGTCGCGACTGAGGCTGGCGCAAACGCCAAAGGTAGCCAGAAGGCGGTGTTGATCAGGAAGTCGTTGGCTTGCAATGACTTCGACTACATCGGCGACAGCGCCGCTGACCTCCCCATCTTCGAGGTCGCGCGCATCGGCTATCTGGTAGCTCCCACCCGGTCTCTCAGCGCGGCGGCGCGTTTGGTCGGGCGGATCGCACGGGAGTTTCACTCGGTTCCCTGAGGCGGGGCCGAAGCGGAAGCCGGGCCACCCGGGAAGGTGTAGTTTCTTGGGTAATCGAGCGCCGGCGGTGGGTCGCGCGCTGTCGTCGTCCGCTATTCACCCGCAGCGAAACGGTCTGATGCTCACCCGAACGGAAGCGCTCCAGTTGATGCACGAGTACACGGCCAGCGACTCCCTCCGGAAGCACATGCTCGCGGTGGAGGGGGCGATGCGCGCCTACGCCGAACGGTTTGGTGAGGACGTCGAGTTGTGGGGACTCGCCGGCCTGCTGCACGACTTCGACTACGAGCGCTGGCCTAACGATGCGCACTCGCCGGACCAGGAGCACCCCGCCGAAGGTGTGCGGATCCTCCGGGAGCGCGGCGTCGATGAGTCCGTGCTCCTCGCCATTCTCGGGCACGCGACGTATTCCGGCGTGCCGCGCGACACGCTCATGGCGAAGGCGCTGTTCGCGATCGACGAGTTGACGGGTCTCATCACCGCCACCGCGCTGGTGCGTCCATCGCGCAGCCTTAACGACATGGACGTTCGCAGTGTCCAAAAGAAAATGAAGGACAAGGCGTTCGCCCGCGGCTGTAACCGTGAGGACATCGTAGAGGGGGCGGCGGCCCTGGGAATCGACCTGCCGGAGCACATCCAGTTTGTGCTCGATGCCATGCGGGCGAGGGCCGACATGCTGGGTCTTGGCGGTGTGACACCGGTACCGGTGTGAACGAACCGCCCATCAACGAATCACCCCTCGAGCGCGTTCTGAGGAGGACACAACGCAACCCCATCGTGACCGCTATCGCCTTCCCCGTCAGCCCGGATGCCCTTGCGGCGCCGGCTCGCCAACGCGCCGTGTCTGGTGACACGCCGCGCGAACGCGAGCATGCGCTGGTCATCGCGGCGCAACGCGGGGAAACGGAGGCGTTCGCGGACCTGGTTCGCCTGCACCAACGGCGCGCCTACGCGGTTGCTCGTGCGATCGTACTGACGCACGAGGATGCGGAAGACGCAGTTCAGGAGGGTTTCCTCCACGCGTATCGGGCGCTCGATCGCTTCCTGCCGGACCAGGCGTTTGGCGCCTGGCTGCATCGCATCGTGGCGAACGCCGCGCTCGACATCACACGTCGCAAGAAGGTGCGCGACGCCGATGCACTGGCCGACACCATCGCCTCGCCATTTCGCGATCCCGGCGAGTCCGACGAATTGCGGCGGCGGCTACGGCGCGCATTGACCACGCTGGGCGAACGGCAGCGCGCCGTCATCGTCCTGCATGACATCGAAGGATTCAAGCACTCGGAGATCGGGCGCATGCTGGGGATCCCGGAAGGAACCGCCCGGTCCGACCTCCACCACGCTCGGGCGCGCCTGCGCCAGGAGCTTGGACCAGTCCGGAGCCATCTATGAACATCGTGCATGACGACGACCGCGATTTCCGCGACGACGAGTTGCACGCAGCACTTCGCGCCGAATACAGCCACGCGCCCGAAGAGTCGTACTGGGCGTTCCTCGAGCGCCGCATCATGGCGCGCATCACGACGGAAGGTGCGCGCGAGTGGTGGTCGCATTTCCCCGCCTGGAGCCGCGCCGGCCTGGCCGCGGCCGCATTGGCCCTCGCTGCGGCTGGTGTCGCGGCCTGGCAGACGCGGAAAGCGCAGGATCTCGTCGCCTGGCAGGAATTGCTCGAGTCGCCGAACGAAATGCCGATGATCGAGTCGGCGCGCGGTGAACGTGCTCGCCAGCGCGAGGCCACACTGCGCTATCTCATCGAAAGCACGCGCTAAGGAGTGCGCGACATGCAACAGTCCAAGAACCTCGCTATCACCTTTCTCCTCGGCGCCGTCCTCGTTGGCGGCGCCCTGGGGTTCACCGCGGATCGCGTCTGGATGCGCGACCGTATAGGCAGTCAGCCCGGCCGGATGAAGTTGGCCGACCGGCTACAGCTCGACGCCACCCAGAGCGCGCGCCTGGATTCGATCCTCGACGACCGGCACAAACGGTACGACATCATCATGTCGACCGTCCGGCCGGCGCTCGATTCGATCAAGCAGCTCTCGCGCGACGAAATCCGCCTCATGCTCAACCCGACGCAGCTTGCCGAGTTCGAGAAGGTGCTGGCGGAGATGGGCAACAACAAACCAACACGCGACGACGACAACTGATGCGTTATGCATTTCTGGCCGCCCTCGTTCCGGCGGCGATTTCGGCGCAGGACTCCGCGCGCCCCATCTCGCTCGACGAGGCTATTCAGCTGGCGAAGCGGAACTCACCGCAGGTGATTTCCGCGCATAACGCCATCAACGCCAACGAGGCGACGGTCCGCACCCGGATGTCCGCCTTCTTCCCGACGCTGAGCGGAAGCCTCTCGTCGTCGTGGGGCGCCGGACAGGTGTTCGACAACAAGGGTGACATTGTCACCCGCAACAATGTCACGCCCTGGAACTGGAGCCGGCGGCTCTCGGCCAATTGGCTGCTGTTCGATGGCGGCGATCGGAACTTTCAGCTCCGTTCGGCCAGGGCCAACGTCGATGCGGCCGAAGCCAACGAAGTCGCCGCCCAGTTTTCGGTAGCCTACTCGGTAGCGCAGCAGTACTACGCCGGTTTGGCGGCTCGTGAGAGCCGGTCGGCGGCCGTTACCGCACTGGCCGAGGCCGAGCAGAACCTCCGGGCGGCAAACGCACGCATCGCCAGCGGCGCCGCCACGCGATCCGATTCGCTCCGCGCGATCATCCAGGTCGGCAACCAGCAGCTCGCCGTGCTCACGGCCGAGACGGACCTGCAGAACGCCAACGCCGCCCTGAGTCGGCTGGTCGGCGCTCCGTTCAGCGTCACCGCGGCTCCACAGGACACGGTGTTGGCGCCGATCGTTCCCGATAGCGCGGAGTTGTCGCGCTATCTCGAGGGGTCTCCCGCCATTCGCGCCGCGCAGGCCAGTGTTTCAGCGTCCAGCGCCGCCGTGCGGTCGTCGCGGACCGATTACTGGCCGACGCTCTCGGCGAGCTATGGCCTCACCAACAACATCGCCGACACGAGCTTCAAGGTCTGGCAAGGCCGCACCCTCCAGAACAAGTCGTTCGGCCTTTCCATGAACGTCCCGATCTTCAGCGGGCTCGCACGCGAAGAGACCGTGCAGCGCGCGAAGATCACCGAGATGAACGCGAAGGCATCGCTCCGCGACGCGCAACTCCTCGCCCAACAGCAGCTCGTGCAGTACCTGGGTCAGCTCCGGCTTGCGCAGGCCCGGATCGCTATTCAGCAGGCCTCGCTCGAGGCCGCGCAGGAAGACCTGCGCGTACAGCAGCAGCGCTACCAGTTAGGCGCGTCGACGCAGCTGGAGCTGCTCACGACGCAGACCCAGCTGAACAGCGCCCGGTACAATCTCGTGAATGCGCGCTACCAGGTGCGCATCGCCAAGGCGCAGCTCGAACAGCTGCTCGGGCGCGAGATCCGGTAACCAACGAACTTCAATCTTCCGTGAACACTTCGATGCATTCCATCGCCCGCATCCGTGCGGCGCTGTATCGCCGGGGCCGGTCGCGACTGGTACTTGGCCTGCTTCTCGTATCCGTCGGTGCCTGCCGTGGCGAGAAGGAACAGGCGCTGCCTATCGAGACCGCGGCCGTCGCGCGGCGAACCATCGTTTCCGAAGCGACCGCCTCGGGACAGGTCGAGCCGATCAACGTCATCGAGGTGAAGTCGAAGTCCTCGGGACAGATCACGGAAATGACCGTCGAGACCGGATCGCTCGTGACCAGGGGCCAGCTGCTGATCCAGCTCGATCCCCGCGACGTGCAGCAGCAGCTGTCACAAGCGGTGGCCGACTCGGTGGCCGCCAGTGCCAAGCTCGCGGTCTCGAAGAACCAGAAGGATCGCAATGACAAGATGTTCGCCGACAAGATCATCACGGCGCAGGAATACGAGTCGTCGCAGCTCGACTACGCGAATTCCGTGGCGTCGATGATCCGATCGCGTTCCGCCGTCGACATCGCGAATCAGCGCGTCGAGGAGGCCGTCGTATCCGCGCCTGTCGCCGGGACGATCATCGACAAACCGGTTTCGTTAGGCCAGGTCATCGCTTCAGCGACAAACAGTGCCAGCGGCGGCACGATCCTGCTCAAGATGGCGGACCTGACCAAGGTGCGCGTCCGCGCGCTGTTCAATGAAACGGACATCGGCGCGGTCGTCCCCGGACAGCCGGCGACGGTCACCGTCGACGCGTTCCCGGATCGCCCCTTCGGCGGCACCGTCGAGAAGATCGAGCCGTCGGCGGTCATCCAGTCTTCGGTCACCATGTTCCCGGTGCTCGTGACGCTGGACAACCGCGAGGGCCTGCTCAAGCCGGGCATGAACGGCGAGGTCACGGTGCTCGTCGAACGCCGCGAAGACGTGCTGGCGGTGCCGAATGATGCCGTCCGGCAGACGCGCGAGGCCGCCGCGGTGGCCACGCTCGCCGGCATGAACGTGGACAGCGTCGTCGCCGCCGTGCGCGAGCAGATGCAGGCGATGGGTGGCGGCGGCATGGGACTGCCTAACGGCAACGGCAACGGGAACGGCAACGGCCGCCAGAGTGGCGGTCGCGGTGAGTCACGCGGCGACGTCGACATCGCCGTCATCCAGGGTGGAACCCAGGGCAGTGGCCAGGGTGGTCGTCAGGGCTTCCAGATGCCGGAGGTGACCGACGCCCAGTGTAAGCAGGTGACCGACGCATTCGCCAAGGCGCCGACGGCGCAGACGACGCTCCAGGGATTGCGCGGCCGAGTGCAGAGTGGCGAGATCGACCAGCAGCGGTCGCGTGCCATCTCCGACTCCATCTACAAGTCCATCGGACTCGACTCCCAGGTTGCCCGCGCTTGCCAGTTCCGTGAGCGTCAGGCGGCAGGAGGCGGTCGGGGCGGTGAAGGCCGCACAGGTGGCACGAACACGACCGCCAATCCGCAGGCGGCATCCGGGGGCGAGAATACCGGTGGCGGCCGGCGCGGTGGACGTCGGGGCAGCAGCACCGCCGCGCTCACGGCCGGTATGCCCGTTCCGGTCAGCCAGGCGACCACGCGTGCCGCGCGTCCGGCCCTGGTGCTTGTCTCGTCAGGCACGTCGTTCGCGCCGCGCGTCATCCGCGTTGGAATGAGCGACCTCGATTACACCGAGGTGGTGAGCGGACTGCAGGAAGGCGAGCAGGTCTTGTTGCTGTCCGCCCTCGCGATGCAGGCCAGGCGTGACTCGGCCATGAATCGCATGCGCAACATGAGTGGCGGCGGAATGCCGGGCGCACCTGGTGCAGCGACGCCTGGTGGCGGCGGCCCCGGTCGCGGTCGCCAGTAGGAGGCACGACATGCTGTTCGGTGAAATCCTCGCGGTCGCGCTCGGCGCGCTGCGCGCCAACAAGCTGCGTTCCCTGCTCACGATGCTGGGCATCGTGATCGGCGTTGGCGCCGTGATCGCGATGATCGCGTTAGGCAACGGCGCCCAGCAACAGGTGAACGACCGGATCAAGGCGCTGGGCACCACGCTGCTCACCGTCCAGCCCGGGCAGCAGCGGACGGGAGGTGGCTTCGCGTCCGAGGCGGACCGCGCCAGGCTCTCGTTGAAAGACGCGGCCGCGCTGGAAGTTCGGGCGACCAACATCGCCGCGGTTCAGCCACAGATGACCCGCAATTTCCAGGTCCAGTTCAAGAACAAGAACACGAACGTACGGGTGTTGGCGACGTCGTCCAACTACCCCGAAGTTCGCAATTACAAGATCGAGTATGGGCGGATGTTCACGCCCGCCGAGGACAACTCGAAGCAGCGCGTGGCAGTGCTGGGACCCGCCGTGCTCACCCAACTCGAGGTGACGAGCCCCGAGGCGATCATCGGGGAGCCCATCCGGATTCGCGGCATCCAGTTCACGGTGGTAGGCGTGCTGGCGTCCAAGGGATCCGGCACGGGATTCGGGAATCCGGACGAGCAGCTGCTCATTCCGATCCAGACCGGGCGCTTCCGGATCTTCGGCAATGACCGGCTGGGCGAGATCGGCGTGCTGGCGAAGAACGAAGAAGGGATTCCGCTCGCCATGGCCGACATCCAGAAGATCCTGCGCCGCGAGCACAAGTTGCGCTCGAACCGCCCGGACGATTTCCAGATCCGGAACCAGTCCGACTTCCTGACCAATCTCGCCGAGACGACGCAGGTGTTCACGCTGCTGCTGGCCGGCATCGCGGCCGTAAGCTTGCTTGTCGGCGGCATTGGCATCATGAACATCATGCTGGTCTCGGTGACGGAGCGGACGCGCGAGATCGGCGTGCGCAAGGCGCTCGGTGCGACGCGGTGGAACATCCTGTTCCAGTTCCTCATCGAGGCGGTCGTGCTCTGCCTGCTGGGCGGCGCGATCGGCGTGGCGTTAGGCACCGGCGGCGCCGAACTCCTGAACCGCACGTTCCACTGGACCACCAAGGTGGCGCCGCAGTCGATCGGCCTGGCGTTCGGGTTTTCGGCCGCGGTGGGCCTGGTCTTTGGTGTCTGGCCGGCGCGCCGCGCGGCGAAGCTCGATCCGATCCTCGCGCTGCGTTACGAATAGGTCCGGTACGTCCAGCAGCGAAAGGGGAGCCGAAAAAGGCTCCCTTTTTGTTACTCCCTCGCGCGAAAACGCTGCGTCTCGTGCATAACGACGGCCGGCGGAACCACTAACCACCAGGACACCACAGAGCTGGGACTATCGAGCAGGAAGGCTGGACGACTGGCGATGCCCAGTGGCGAGACAACTCGGTATGCATTGAACGCTCTGACGATCCCCGTCACTGCGCGCGATTCAAACCTGCATCCAGTTGATTCCCCATGAAACGAGAGCCTGTCTTGCGATCCTCGACCTTCATCATTGCTGCTCTGGTGGCCGCTTGTGCGTCGCCGCCTGCCACCGACACGACGCATGCTGCGTCCGCGGCCAGCGCGCACAAGCTCGGCGAAACTGTCGGTATGCGAGCGCCAGAGTCTGTTCGGTACGATGCCGAACTCGACGTCTACTATGTCTCGAATATCAACGGCAACCCATCGCAAAAGGACAACAACGGATTCATTGTCCGCGTCCGCGCCGATAACACCACCGCCACCTCCATTCTCGTTGAAGGCGGCCAGAACGGCATTACACTCAACGCTCCCAAGGGCATGGCGCTTCACGGGGACACGCTTTTCGTCGCCGACATCGACGTGCTGCGCATGTTTGACCGCACCAGCGGCAAGTCGCTCGGCTCGATGGACCTCGCGTCAATGGAGGCCGTGTTCCTGAATGATGTCGCGATGGGACCGGACGGCGTCTACATCACCGACACCGGCATTCGTTTCGACGAGACAGGGACCATGACGCACCCGGGGACCAACATGATCTTCAGGGTCGCCGGCAAAAAAGCGAATGTCGTCGTGAGCGGCGATTCGCTCATGAACCCGAACGGTCTCACGTGGGACGCCGCCGGCAAGCGATGGCTCCTGGCGCCATTCGGCGGACCAAACATTCAGTCGCTGACGCCCGGCAAGTGGTATCCGGCAACGGTCGCCACCGGGCCGGGCGGCTACGACGGAATCGAAGTACTGCCCAGCGGCACCATCCTCGTCTCGAGCTGGGCGGATTCGACTATCTACCAAATCCCGCTCGGTGGCTCCACGCTATTGCCGCTCGTGAAAAACGTGAGCGGCCCGGCGGACATCGGTGTTGATACGAGACGCAATGTCGCGGCAATTCCGCGCTTCCAGGACGGCAAGATCGAGTACTACCAAATCCCATAGCTCACGCGGCTTTGCACGAAAAGGCAGTGTGCAAAGCCGCTTGGGGCTTGGGGACTGGGGCTTGCACTGAGTTATATCGGCCGATATATCTTAACGAAGTCCGATATATCTTCGAGGTATCTTATGGATAGGAATTGCTGGGGTGGCGAGTGGCATGGCGCTGGTAGAGGCGGCTGGGGCTTTGAACCGGGTACCGGCGGCTGGTTCTGGGGTGGGCACGGGCGTGGGCGCGGTGGCCCGTTCCGACGCGGTCGAATGTTCGAGCAGGGAGACCTGAAATACGTCATCCTGCGGCTCCTGTCAGAGAAGCCGCGTCACGGCTACGAGATCATCAAGGAATTGGAAGAGCGTTTTGGTGGCGCGTACGCACCCAGCGCGGGAACCGTGTATCCGACACTGGCCCTGCTGGAGGACCTGGGTTACGCCAGCGTCGCCCCGGAGGAAGGCGGAAAGAAGGTTTACGCCATCACGCCGGCCGGCGAGAAATACCTCGAGGAGAACAAGAGCGCGGTTGAGGACATCTTCGAGCGGATCCAGGACTTTGGTACCAGCTTCCTGAGCGAATCCATGATGGAGGTAAATCGAGCGTTTGGGCGCCTTGCTCGCGCCACTTACACGACAGTACCGTGGCAGTCTGGCGACAAGACTATCGCTTCTGAGCTCAAGTCCATCCTCGAGAGAGCGGCCGACGAGATAGACGCGCTTTCCAGGAAGAAGCCTGCATAGTCGCCGCGTGGGCCAACGCAAGACCGCGGGCCAAAAGGCGTCGCTTTACCGAGCCCCGCACAAGCGCAATTATTGAATGGGCCGCCGAAGGCGGCCCATTCGGCTTTCTGGACCGCCGAAGAGCACCCCTTTGGCCTCGCTTGACCGCGCCCCAACGGTCCCTTGAGCCCCACTAAGAACACATGAACGCCGATCCCGCCAAGGGCGGGAATGCCAGTGTCGTTACCACAACTGGATCCGTCGTGGGTGCCACGTCCGAATATGTCGCGGCTCCGGTACGCCCCCACCTCGAGGCGCATCCGACAGGCAAACGCCTCCTCATCCTGTCCTTCACGGCGTTAGGCGTCGTCTACGGGGATATCGGCACCAGTCCGCTCTATGCGATCAAGGAGTGCTTCAAGCCCCTGTACGGCCTGGCCGTAACCAGCGGCAACGTCTACGGCGTCTTGTCGCTGATCATCTGGTCGCTGATCCTCATCATCACGGTCAAATACGTCGGGTTTATCCTGCGCGCCGACAACCGCGGGGAGGGCGGGGTCTTCGCACTGCTCGCCCTCGTGCTTCAGCGACCACCAGAGAGGGGCGCGCTGGCGCGACGAACGATCTTGATCATGCTCGGACTCGTCGGCGGTGCCTTCCTCTACGGCGATGGCATCATCACGCCGGCGATTTCCGTGCTTGGCGCGGTCGAGGGACTCGAAGTTGCCGCCCCAGCTCTCCGCCAGGAAGTCATCGTTGCGCTGGCGGCGCTGATCATCGCGGCGCTCTTCTTCTTCCAGAATCACGGCACCGCGAAGGTTGGAGGAACATTCGGGTGGATCATGCTGTTGTGGTTTACCAGCATCAGCGTGCTTGGCATCCGTGGCATTGCTCTGCACCCGGAGATCCTGCTGTCCTTCAGCCCGACCTGGGCAGTCGCCTTCTTCGCCGATCATCCGCTGGCGTCGTTTCTGGTGTTAGGCGGGGTCGTGCTGGTGGTCACGGGAGGTGAGGCGCTGTATGCGGACCTCGGGCATTTCGGACCTCGGCCGATTCGGGTTGTCTGGTTCGGCATGGTGCTCCCCGCCCTGCTGCTCAACTACCTCGGCCAGGGCGCCCTGCTGCTCTCCGAGCCGACGGCGGTGGACAATCCGTTCTTCCGGTTGGTGCCCCCCTGGTTCCTGTACCCCATGCTCGTCATCGCCACGCTGGCGGCGATCGTCGCGTCGCAGGCGCTGATCTCCGGGGCATTTTCGCTCACGCACCAGGCGGTTCAGCTGGGCTATTCGCCGCGCGTGACCATCGTGCACACCTCCAAGCAGGAG
>Ga0070698_100002729_pt1 | contig 19405 bp, 16 predicted proteins | sample KBSK1502metaG_FD_65477 | JGI IMG/M metagenome (GOLD analysis project Ga0070698, IMG submission 65477) | Corn, switchgrass and miscanthus rhizosphere microbial communities from Kellogg Biological Station, Michigan, USA - KBS K1-50-2 metaG | ecosystem: Host-associated > Plants > Roots >...
CAGCCAACGGCTCTCTGGCGATATGTTTACGATCTCGATCTTAGCTAGTGTGATTTCACGAGCTGACACTTGCGCCTCCCGGAGCCGTGGCTGAGCTTGTTCTCGTTAGGCGGCGGGCTGGATCCGCGGGATAATCACGATGAAATTTGATTATCAGCCGCTCCTTAAGGGCGACCTTGTTGAACTCAAGCCACTCCGAGCGGAAGATTTTTCCGACCTCTACGCGGTTGCTGCTGATCCGCTCATTTGGGCGCAGCACCCAGTCAGAAATCGTTACGAAGAGCCGACTTTCCGATTGTTTTTTCAAGAGTCGCTGGCGTCTGGCGGTGCCTTGATCGCCATAGATCTCAAGACCCGAGGAGTAATCGGATCGTCGCGCTTTCATGCTTACAACGAGGAGCGAAGCGAAGTCGAGATCGGATGGACATTCCTGGCGCGGTCATACTGGGGCGGCGCCTACAACTGCGACATGAAACGGCTCATGTTGGAACACGCTTTCCGTTTTGTAAGGTGCGTCGTGTTTCTGGTTGGCGTCCAGAACATCCGCTCGCAACGCGCTGTAGAAAAGATCGGTGCAGTTCGCGTAAGACGTGGGCCGGATGCGGGGGGCCAAGACAGTTATGTGTACGAAATCACGGCCGCGACCTTTTTTCCGCAGGAAAGACAACTTGATGGAAGCGCCGCCTAACCAGCCGATGAAGCCAACGGCCCCATTGCGGTGCAACTTCAGCGAGCTTGCCACGACACCGTGCCGTGGCTTATCTCTTTCTCGTTAGATGCTGCCGATTGCTGCAATGTGGGGCCCGTTCGTCGTTCTATCCGGCTTTATAATTGTCGGTGTCGCTTGCACTTTCTTTGCACGACAAGTCCAACGGTTGTATCAACGTTGGCCTCCTACATTTAAGTGGGCTCGAAAACACATAGAGAGCAGGTTTTACGTCTGGGAACTTCGCGTCATCGGGGTAATCGCCTTATCAGTTGGACTGTATCATTTGGTCGCGCTGCTGAGTCGACTGTGATCCACAATTCTATAATTATGGCTGCATCATCTAACCAATCGATGAAGCCAACGCGCCCTTTGCAAGAAAACCCCAGCGAGTTTGCCACGGCACCCTCGCGTGGCTTATCTCATTCTCGTTAGATGGTGAGCGCCGGTCGATTAGTTGCGATTCTCGCAATGGTGGCTTTGGTGGCCTGCGGCACCATCGAGCAGAATTCCTGGACTTTCGGTGTTGCCCCGGAAGACGCTATGGAGATTGGGCGTCTCATTCACGCATCGCATCCGAACTGCAAAATTCGGGCCTTTACGCCCCATCCGGAGCGGCACGAGATTTATGCTTACACGAATTGCAAGGTGTTCGTTGCCAGCAAAGTTCAAGGGCGGTGGAAGCTGACTGATAAACAAGTTATTGTTTTGTGAGCTTCGCTACAACCATCTAACCAATCGATGAAGCCAACGGCCCCATTGCGGCATAACGTCAGCGTGTTTGCCACAGCACCCTGGATTTCATCCAGGTGCCCGGCTTCCCTAGTGCGATTCGCGTCTTCGCGCTCACGCACTCCCGCCGTAATGTTGTTCAACGCTACCCGTGGCTTATCTCCTTCTCGTTAGATGTATGCGCACCGCGCGTTTTTTAGCAGTGCTCGCCGCCAGTGTGATGTGCTTTCATGCGCTTGCGTTGTCCGCGGGCAAGTTGCCGACAGCCGATGCCTACAACGAACAGCTTAAGAAGGTTGTCAATAAGGCGCTGCATACCGCGCTCATGAAGCACCTGGATCGCCTCAACGGTCTCGCAATGACAATCCACTATGCGGTCGACCGGGACGGTCACGCCCACAACGTTAAGGTAACGTCGCGAACACACGATAGTTCAGCGGAGAAAATCGTGGCCGACGCTCTCGCCGCAATCACGTTTCCACCAATTCCGATCGATGCTCAACTTGAAGTCGGGGCAGGCTATCTCGAGCTCAGCGCGGAGGTGACTCTGGCCACAGATGCATTGTCGGTCGATAAGGCGGAGATCCCGACTTATTACAATTACCGGATGCAGGTGCACAAGATGATGCGAGATGATCTCGCGTCCTCATTCCATGGGCCAACTCACCTGGACGTGGACTATGAGTTTTATCTCGATCCGGAGGGTCACATTACGAGGTTGAAGGTTCATGCCAAAGCTGGAGGACAATCTGCGGAGGAGGCGATCTCGCGCAGCATTCGCCGAATAAAATATCCGCCTATCCCGCCGAACGTGTTCAAAGAGCTCAAGGAAAAACCGCCCCTCAGGATCTACGGGACCTTGACTTGGGAGCCGAGCGCCGTCGATCAGGTCAAGCAGATCTGCCATGAGTCTATCGGTGTGCCGTTTCAAGATGCTTCGCTTCCCCTGAAGCTAGCTCCATTCGTTCTGAATAAGTCAGAGTTGTTGCAGCCAGTTACAACCTGTGAGGGACAGTATTGCAGCTGGTCGGTTCGTCTAAACGAAGGCTATCAGGTTTTATACACATTTTTACATGTGCAGCCCAACTGGGAATCTGCCAAGACTCTCGAGGTCACGCCCGATGCGCGCCGGAAGGGGAATAATCGCTACGTCGGTGTGGCGTTAATTAAAGATGGCAAAGTCGTCTTTTCGGAAGGCCACATCGATAGCAAGACATCTAACCATGCGCTGCAGCGAACCGCTGACCGGCAAGAAAGATTAAAACGTGAAATTCGAGAGTAGAAAACTGAAAAGTGAGCTCGCTTTCGTCGGCGGTCGCTGAGCTTATTCTCGTTAGGTCTATGGAGCCAGAGGACGAATCGGCATGGTGGGTGGACAACAAATCGAAGTCTAACTACAGACAAAAACGCGGGACCAGCCTGGTCATTGGCGGAATCGTCATGCTTTGGGTGGCGTATCTTATTTCCAATCTGCCTCGCCTTACATTTCACACGGGTGAACAGGCTGTGACGTACAATCGTGCCGATTACCCGATGCTGTTCAACATAGCAACTGCTGTTGTGGTGGTAATCGCTATCCTTTTGTTCGTGAGCGCAGGTCGGCTGATGTTAGGAAAGCCAGAGAGGCCTCGAACGACAACGACTATGCGCCCTTTAATGTTCTTTCTGATAGTGGGTTGTCTTCTCGGCATTGCTTCGGCCATCACGGGTGTGCAGTCATTTTACTGGAGTTCACACAACGGCACGGTTGTGCACTCCATTACGCACTGGCATGGCTACTGGCGCGCGTTGCCCCTCGTTTACGCCGCGTTTTTTGCAGCAGCGTTCTATGGCGTCTATCGTCGCCTCCCGATCGCATGGAAGCTGGGTTGGCTTTATATCATTCTTGGCGCTGCGCATTTCATATTCTTCGCTTGGATTGGATTGATCCATCAGCCAAAAGGCGAGATTGGTGCTCTCGCCGCCACAGTTGGCGGTATAATTGTGGCTGTTTACTGGGGCGCTCGGTGGTACAAACAGAAAAGTTACTTCATCCCGAGTGGAGACGACCGGACCTAACCAGGCGCTGGAGCGTACGGTGGACCGTTGTGCACTCCACTTTAAAATGATTTCCACATTTCCAGCGCTCGCGGCGCGTGCTCTCGTCCGCCGTCGCTCAGCTTATTCTCGTTAGACCTACACGCCACGCATGAAGATCATAGCATTGATTCTAGCAGCAGAGCTCGTCGCCTCTGGTCACGTCGGGCAAGTCCAGAATCGGCCGGTCGATGTCCGGTCTCTCGGCGACAAAATATCTGTTCGCATGCATCAGACTGTCACGTTCGCTTTTGAGGAGCGTGGCGACCGCCTGGTTAATCCGCGCGTGGTTCATGGTAAGCAGAAGCAACCCACAATCACGCTCGAGGTCACCGATGAAATCCGCGGCAGCAGCACACTTATTATCACCAGCACATTTCCAAAGATGCTTCAGTATCATGGGGCTGCACATTTCAGCGGCAAGCCGACCTTTCAGGCTACTGTCCCATATGCTGTCCATCCGAACGCGCCAGACGCTGCGGGCTTTTTCGGATCGATTGATGAGTTTATCCTATGGGATCTGCGTCTTACGAAGTAGGTCTAACCATGCGCTGGAGCCAACGCCTGGCCGTTCTAGAGTCCAGTTTTGAATTTATGAAACAGTTATTCGTTTTTGCTACGCTCGCTTCCACCAGGCGCGGCTCATCTTTTTCTCGTTAGGCCTCATGCCTGCCGCGATACTGACAGTAATTCTCATTGCGCTTTCTGCGGCAATAGGTCGCAGCGAACAAGGCGACGCCACTAACGTGCAGTTCGCCGCGCTCGAAGCTCGGACGCATTCCCGCCTAGGACTTGCAGTGATCGATGCCTCAAGCAATCTGCGGATCGAGTATCGCGGCCAGGAACGCTTTCTGATGTGCAGCACCTTTAAGGTGCTGGCGGTGGCGGCGGTCTTGCGGCGAGTAGATACAAGGCAGGAGCGGCTTGATCGATTCATTAGCTACGCGGAGAAGCAACTAGTTGCCCATTCGCCAATAACTCGCGCGCACTTGAAAGAAGGGGGGATGACGCTGGAATCGCTTTGTGCCGCGGCAATTGTCGAAAGTGACAACACGGCCGGCAACCTGCTGCTGGGTGTGATCGGTGGACCGCCAGGGCTGACAGCGTACGCGCGTTCGCTCGGTGACGACGTAACTCACCTCGATCGTATGGAGCCCGATCTTAATGTTGCGGTTGCGGGTTCGGAAAGCGATACGACCAGTGCGGCGGCCATCGCGGGCGATCTTGCCCAGGTGTTTACATCCGAATATTTGAGCGAGCAATCGCGCGCGCGACTGGAGAAATGGATGCAGGTATGTAAAACCGGGCTCACGATGGTTCGCGCGACCTTACCGAAAGGGTGGCAAGCAGGTGATAAGACCGGCCGCAGCGTGGCTGGGCAGACCAATGATGTCGCGATTTTGCGTCAACCAAACAAACAGCCGGTGTTCGTCGCGATTTTTGCACTAATACCGGAGGAGCCACCGGAGGGCCGTGACCGAGTGGTGGCGGAGGCGGCGGAGATAGCACTTACGTCTGCCAGTGAACGACCGACCGACTTAGGTCCTTGCGCGACGGCGCTGGAGCGGCACGCCGTCTGCGACGCAGCCAACGCGCGTGCGCTTGACCTCATGCGCGCCGGAAACCTTGAAGCCGCCATGGTAATTCAGGACGTGCAGAGCGGTAGCCTCGTTGCGTACGCGGCGTCAAATCCTGCTAAGCTAGATGTCACCACGAAGTTGGCCCCACTTTCGCCAGTCAAGCTATTGACCGCAGCTTCATGGTTAGACTGGTTAGCCCACGAGCCGGCGAACCAGGAGAACCCGACCAAGAATGACGAGCTTTTATTGGATTCGATCGCCAGTGGAAATGATGACGCCGGTCGACGCATCGCATCTGCGCTGCGTAATGCGATCGGTCCAAAAGCAGTATTAGACGACCTAAAGAAGTTTGGATTTCCGCAATGTAAGACTTCAGGCCTAGGAAAGGACAAACTGTTCTGGAACCAACTGCCTCCTTCGTTACCTAAGAGGCTGGAGCCATACGTTTCCTGCCACTCGCTGAGTTATGAAACGGGCACGAAGGATTGGGAGAATACCTTATCTCTGGGAGAGAAGGGGGTCGTTGTTACCCCTCTCCACCTCTCGCGATTTCTTCAGGCTATCGGCAATGGAGGCGTGATCGTAGCGCCCTCGGCCCGAGCGGAAGACGACGCAATGACGGTGCCACCGGCCAATCGCACCCGGGCGATGAATGAAGAAACAGCGCTGAAGTTACAGCAGCTGATGCGCGCTACAGTTGAACACGGCACCGCGAGAGCTGCTGCGCCCATCATCGCGCCAACCGGCTGGACGCTAGGCGGCAAGACTGGCACCGGACCGCAACCTGGTTCGACCACAGCCGGCCCAGCTTCCGACGGCTGCTTCGTCGGCTTGATCTTCGATCCGCAGTTGCGCGCTCGTTTCACGGTCGTTACGTATGTGAATCACGGCGGCTTTGGCGGCGGTAACGCGGCGCGCCTATCAGCGGAGATAGGGCGGTGGCTGGCCGGGATCTCAGAATAGCTGATGACGAATGGGCCTAACCAAGCGATGGAGCGAACGGCGGACCGCCGTACGCTTCGCTTTTGAGATGACTTCGTCACTTTCACAGCGACCGACGCGCGCCCTCGTCCATCGTCGCTCATCTTGTTCTCGTTAGATGTAGTGCACACAGCACCTGACATTCGCGAATCTGATTGGAAGCTTTTCCGGGAACTTCACCCGGTTGCGGTGAACCGCTACTCTCAGCGTTTCCTGGAGGATGTAGCTCGCGTTGTGGGAGATGGCAGCAAGGCGCCGCACGACCGGTACGGCGAGATCTACTCGCTCGTTCAGCAGGCCACTAAGGACTTGGCGCGAGCCTTCGATGACAAGAGGCGCTCTACGGCGGTGGTTCAGCTTGCTATCATTCATTCTTACGGGCTCATCACCGAAGAAGAGATGTCGCGTTTTTCTTCAGAGACGCGCGAGGCGATCACGCAGCTAACCAGCCGATGAGCCAACGCCGCCATTGCGAAGCAACATCAGCGTGCCTGCCATGACACCGTTTGCTTATCTTTGTCTCGTTAGATGCTGAGCACTCGCGTGACAAGGTGAGCCCGTCCCCCTACTAAGGAATCTCTTTGGCAACCACCTCCGCTGCGGGGTTGTTCCAACTTTCGACGTGTTTCTACGTGCCGCCCAAAAACGTTGTTTACATACTATTTTAGCGCGTTGACACGCTCGAATCTGGCGTGAGCAAAAGAAAAACCCGCCCGCGCCGGCGAATTGCAGCGCCCGAAGGATACGCTCCGAATCAGACGGCGCTCGCGATCGCATTGGGCACCACGCGGCAAACGATCACTAATGCGATCAAACGGCACTTAAATGATCCGCGGTTGCCAGGCGTGAAGCGCGGCGCCGAAGCCGATGGTCGCTACAACATTTCCGCGTGGCGCGAATTTCTAAAGGCGATCGGCGTTACTGGTCGGCGCAAGCAAGAGGATCTCGCTGAGGAGCATGAAATCAGATTGCGCCGAGAGCGACTTCGCCTGGTCCGCGAGGAATTCGAATTTGAGCAGCTCAAAGAGCGCATGCTTCCAATGGGAGAAATAGAGACAGGGATTACGAAAATCCATTCCGGTTATGACGTGGCCCTTCTCGCGTTCGGGTCTCGGATCAACGAGCAGCTCGAGGGTCTAGATTACAATGATCGCGCAAGGGTGATTCGTCGCGAGATCGAGTTGCTTCGGAAGATCTATCGCGAGGCCAATTACCTGCAGGTCGAGTTCGAAGATGAAAAACTCGACTAAAATCAGTCGAAGGGTCGTCGAGTTTTTGCGGTTGATCGAGGCCGCAGTCCATCCAGAAAGACCCGAAAAGAAAATGTGGGAATGGGCCGACGAAAACGTGATCGTGCCCGATATCGTCGGAAGTCCTTATCCAGGACGGTTGGATTCCGGCCGCTTGCCAATGATGCGCGGTTTTTTGGAACGCCTCGAGCTGCAACGCGTCCGATTTTTTCATCTTTGCAAAAGCGCACGAACTGGCGGCTCCCTGTTCTTGGGAATCGTGCCGGTCCTGCACAAGATTGCGACTTGGCCAGGCCCGATTCTCTGGCTTGATCCAACGCGAAAAACTGCGGCGCGGTTGTCGCGCCAGGAAATTCAACCGTTCATTCGTGCCTGCAAAGCGACCAATTCGCTTCGGATCCTAACAAAAAAAGCCTGGACCACGCTCGAAATGATCTTCAAGACTTGCACGCTCGGCATTATGGGTGCCGGGAGTGTTGCCGACCTCGGCGGCCGACAGGCTGAGCAGATCATCGTCAATGAAAAGGACAAAATCCCGGCAAAAGCGCGTGCGGAAGCGCCGCCGGGGCTGCTTGTGCTCGTCCGAAGTAAACTTTTCCGGCGCACCCGCAAAATCATCGGCAATTCGACGCCAACCGTCGAGTCGGGGGAAACTTGGGGCGATTTCCTCTCCGGGTCGCAGCTTTATGGCTATTTGCCATGCCCCGAGTGCCTCGGATATCAACCACTCGCTTTTTTCAAAGAGCCGGCGCAGCCGGAGAAGTGGATGCGGATCGAATCCGACGATCCGCTTCTTATTGGCCACGAAATAGAACGGTCCGATCGCCACAGAGTTGAGCTCTCGGCCGACACACAGCGCAAAAATTATCCGGTTATTAAACACGCTCACGATGCTCGCGGCGGTTATCTCGTCCAGGGAATTCCAGGAACAGGCCGCATTTGGTGGCCACCCGAGCTCCAGGATAAGAAATCGAAGATCTGGAATGTGGACGAAGTCGAGCGACAGGCCCGCTACGAGTGCGTCTTCTGCGAAGCAAAGATCCCGCAAGAAAAACTTAATTGGATGAACGCGCGCTACGCCCTCCGGTCGCATCGACCGGAAGCGCCGGCCGACACCGAGAGCGCCCACATCTGGGCGGCTTATTCGCCAATGGACCTGGGATGGGGCGGTCTCGCCAAGAAATATCTTCTTTCCCTCGGCAACGTCGCCAAAATGCACGATTGCTACAATTCCGATTGGGGCCGGCCCTTCGAACGCACGCCGACGCGCATCACTCGCAAGACGATCGAGCTTATTCAGTCGCGGACGCCAATTAAATATGAGCGCGCGAATCCGCTGGATCCAGAAGACCCGTGCAAGCTTCCGATCCGGCCGTGTTTTATCACCATGTCGCGCGACGTTCAGCAAACCGAAATGTGGTGGGAACAATGGGCCTGGGCCGCTGACGGATCCGCGTGGCTGCTCACCTGGGGATCGTGTGTGAGCGACAAAGAAATCGTCGACATCTCGAATCGAGTCTGGACTTACGATTTCCGCGACGGATCTCCGCCCGAGCTCCACACAACCTGGAAAGGAATTTCCGACTCTGGTTACAAAGCCAAACGGCCCGCCGGCGTTTATCGTTTCGTGCACGAACAAGGCGGTCGCTGGATCGCATCTCGTGGCGGCGCGCTTCAGGCCGGAAAAGAGAAGCCTATCTTCGAAACCTCGATCGAGTTCAATTACGACGGGGGCCAGGTCACGATCCCCTTCGTTCATTACAACGATGATCAGATGAAGGAACATCTTTACCGGTTCGTGATTAAAGAGCGCCATCACATGCGCTGTCTGCCGGTAAAGCTAGACGATTTATTTCTTGATCAGGTGACGAGCGAACACCTGGCAGCGGTGAAACTTCACGACGGCCGGACCGCTCACGAGTGGCGCGTCGGGGTGGATCCGCACTTGGGTGATTGCTGGAAGATGAACGAGATCTTTCATTTCATTTTTTCGCCGGAGATTCTTCAAGCAATGCGCGCGCGGCAAGATGCTTCTCGGCAAAAGATCGGCAAACTTGGCTAAGTAAGTACGTCTCGCATTCCGCTTGGTCGTAAGCCATCAAATACTGGCTCCTCCGTCGGTGGCTATCCTATTTATATTAAGAGAGCCCGGCAGCGGCAGGCCGGTCGGTGTGTCGGCGCTCCCTCGCGCGCGCGTGGAAAGAGTCGCGCAGGACATGCCGTGAACCAAGATAAGTTTTGAGATTCATCCCGAGCAGACCGGACAAGCCCCCCGAATTTGTCGCGGCTGCTCTACGAGCGTCGCATTATTTTTCCGGCAATTTCGCCGACGGTCGTAGGCCGCTGCTACAGAAAATGACGGCTAAGTTTTTCAGTTCTGCGGTGTCTATCTTATCGAAAGGATGAACAATGAACGCTGCACTGATCTACCGAGCGCGTAACCGATGGTTAATTTGGGTCGCATTCGGCTGCGCTGTCATGATTCATATAACAGCTATCGTCTTGGCAGAGAACGGGTCAAGGGTTGCGTCGCTGGGTTCGATGCCGAGCGATGAAGTTATCGGCATTGACAATGATCAGCCACTGCCGGCACAACAACCTGATGAGCTCTTGATGTCAGACCAGGTTCCGCCGGTCGCTGATGAGGACGCATTTCCACAGGAAAATGCAACGCCACCTCCGGTTCCTCCGCGCAAGAGAATGCCGATTACTCCTGTTGTTCGATCAATTGGCGCTGGAACAGGTCGGGTGATGCATGCCGGATCCGTGAAAGCATTAACGATGTACGCACCTCGTCCAAATTATCCGTATGAAGCGCGGCGCGGTGGAATCACCGGATCAGGAATCGCGCAACTGACGGTCAATCCCGAGTTTGGCGACGTGATTGATGCGCGCATGGCGCAGACAACAGGCAGTACGATTCTGGACAATGCTACGGTCGAGACTTTGCGACGTTGGCGCTTCAAGCCGGGAGTCGCCTCGAATATCAACGTGCCGATTACCTATACACTGACTGGCGTATCGTACTGATTTTTGGATGTGATATGATTTGCCCGACTAAATCGGGTTCGAATCGATAATGGAAGCGCAGCAAAATCTTGAACAGCTCTTACGACGATTTGAAATCCCGCTTCTTCAATATGCGACGCGAATCACCGGCAACATCGAAAGAGCAAGAGACGTGGTCCAGGAAACATTCATAAAATTTCAGCGCAACGGCGCGGTCGTTCCGGAGAAAACGGCGACGTGGTTGTTCACCGTTTGCCGCAATGGCGCCCTGAATGTTTGCCGGAAAGAAAAAAGGATGATGTATCTCGACGAAGAATTTATCGAATCCCACGAAGATGAGCAGCCGATGCCGTTCGAGAGCATGGAGCAAAAAGAAGCAAGCGGGTTCTTGATAATGATCGTCGCGACGCTCCCGCCGCGGCAACAAGAAGTGTTGCAGCTGAAATTCCAAAACGATCTCAGTTATCAACAAATCGCCGAGATCACGAAAACGACGGCGAACAGCGTCGGCGTGCTGATTCACACGGCGCTCAAAACATTGCGGCGACGTTACGGCGAAACCGCAAAGGATTTTATCCAATTCAATCCCCGAACAACCTGACATGAATATTGACGACCCAAAATTAACAGCCTTTGCGCTCGACGAACTGGCCGAGCCGGAAAGATCGAGAATCGCCCGCGAAGTCGCCAAATCGCCCGAATCACAGCGCTATGTCGAGGAAACGCGCGAGCTCGCGCTCTCGCTGAAAAAAGAATTCGCGGCCGAGATTGCAAACGAAAAGCCGGCCTCAAACCTAGTGCGGCGAAACTTGAGCGACATCCGTGACGATCCCTGGTTCTGGGGGATCGGGCGGCCATTGGCGGTTGCGGCAGGAATTGCAATTTTTGCCGTGCTCGGCACCATTACGATCGCGACGTACAACTCGCGGCACAATTCGATTTCATCTCCATCGGTTGATTCCGTGATCGAGGGGGAAGAAAAGCCGCAAGCACAAGCGCTGCCGGAATTTGCCACGCCCAATTTTGTTGCAAATCCATTGCGGGCCGATGCGATCAAGCGAATCGAACGCGTCGTCATCGGTGAGACCGTTGATCGGCAATCCGAGAACGGCGAGCTTCGCGTGGTCGATGTCATCAACGATGGCTACCGGGTTCAACGGCTGCGGCAACGACTAAGCATACCCGTCGTTTCTAAGAAATCATATCGGGGCCTCCCTGCCCACGGTTATGAATTGATATTTCTCGACGGCATAGGTGATGTTGTGGCGAGCGCACATTTTTACCGTGTGCCTAACTTGGGATTTGTGCTGCAACCCCAAAAAAATGCGTACCGAAGAAATGGTCGATATTTTGTTGGTGGAGATGCCCTTTTGCCAGGCGACTGGCGAAGCGATATCGATTATCGGGACTACGTCATTGAATTTCCCGATTGGAGCGAATGCATCGGTTACTCTCCCGGCGCGTGATCGCGGCCGCCTTTCGCTAGATATTTGCGGCTATTTTCGTCGACGAAAAACCTAACCAACCGCTGACCGGCAGGAATAATTTACACATGACAGCTTCAACATTGAAATTCGCAGTAAGGCTCGCTCCCGCCAGCGGTGGCTGAGCTTGTTTTCGTTAGATCTATGGAGCGCCCTCCGGTTCAAACTGTATCAGTCCGTCGACTGCGAGATCGTTGTCTGATCATGTTCTGCACGGTGGGCTTTCTTGTCCTTTGGGCGGCCGCACGCGCGTCCATGTGGGCTGATCCTGATTGGGAACAGATGTTGAAGGAATCGGAACTAATTGCGCTGATCGAAGTCACCGAGGGGGGCAAGTTCATTGCCAAGGTAAGACCGCTCAATGTTTTCAAAGGTGAGGCCGCAAGTGAATTTTATGCAGCCGGTTACAACGACCAAAACTGGCCCAAGGAAGCGATTCAAGAACAGTCATTTCGGAAGCACCAAAGATATTATCTTTTCTTGCAGAAGCGGGAGGTGGGCCCTGGTGAGCTCGCATTTCTCAATCACGTAGCGCAAACAAGCGGAGACCCAGAATGGAAGAAATTACTTCAGGAAGAAAAGAGCGATGCCGTGCGGCACGTTTGGACGCCGTCGGCTGGCCACCTGCCTGTGGAGGGAGAAAAAGTTCATTACAGTTTGCTGCAGACTAGTTACCCGCATGCAGCAAGTGGTCGGAATTGCGCGGAGTTCGAACGATTTCTGAAAGCGGCGATTGCATATCAGGTCGCCGGTCAATCAGACACTAAACTGGTAGAAGAAACACTGCGCTCGATTCGCAAGCAATCCCAAGGCGGCGTTGGCTCGACTGACAAAGAGAGCGACCTCGCGCATACGGTAGCAGCCTATTTTCTCCTGGGTGGTCGCTCTTACGACGAAGCGTTTGAACGAATTGCAACTGGCGACGACACAGGCGCGCGCTTCATGCTCGCGCGGCTCCTCGGCGCAATCGTGAACGACCGCGCGGATAAGCTGCTGCTTACAATGCTTTCCGATAAGAACAGCGTTGTTCAGGGAGAGGTCGTTAGGCAGCTCGCGAAAGGCAAGTCCGACAGGGTGGGTGAAGTCCTCCTTGGCCGTCTCGAAGGCGCTGGTGAAGGCGGCGTCTATCCGCACGGCATTATGGACCCAGTTCGCAATCAACTCGATGGCGGCAAGATCGAGATCATTCGATCTCTGGGAGAATTGAAATACGAGAAAGCAGCGCCGGCGCTTATTCGTCTACTCGAGGTTACGGAAGACGAGTATTCATTGGATGTTCTACTTCAGGCACTGGATAAAATGGGCAACCGCGATTATCCGCGCGCGCTTGAAAAGCCTTTAGCGAAAGAACCGTTGATTTACAAAATCGCCGAGTGGACCAAAGATCACCACCTTACCGAACTACGAGGCGCATTTGAGCAAGTATTGGATCATCCGCTGGAAGGCGTCCGCCGTCCGATCGACCTCAGCGCAGCGAGCCGCGCGCTTGGCGCAATTGGCGACAGCGGCACTGGGGCGAAACTGGCTTCGAACTTGGATGAACTGTCGTCGAAAAAGGTGGCCGAAGTGCTCGAGTTAGACGTGGCGAAGGACATGATTGGCGCGCTCGCGGAGCTGCACTACAAACCAGCACGATCTGCAGTCGCGCGATCATTTTTCTATTGGTTCGGCATTGACTCAGCGTTTGCGACGAAGCCTGAACTTCTTAAAACGAAGGAAGAGCTGCAGTGTGAGGTTGAGGGCAAGGCGAAAAAATTCCTCAGTGAATTTAGACGGGTAGATGCAGAAGCCTTGGTCTTCCTGCAAAATCGTGTTGCACTTGTTAATGGCTCTGAAACGAACCCTAACTACAGCTTTGCACTCGAAGTTGGTATTCGTTCTCAAGAACATTCAGAATTAAAAGCCGACTCTCTACAAGCGCGCTTGGTAAAAGCATTTGGCGCTTCTGAGGGAAGCATCGGGGTAACTCGATGGATTCACGAGACCTATGGAGAATCAAGCGGCGGCAACGACGCGCGATTAGGAGGGCGCAGCGATTCTCTCTTCCTATGGCGCTGGGCGCAGTATGTGCAAGCAACACGCGATCCCGAAGACCTTCGTTTTGCGAAGTTTCTCCTCGAAAGCGGACTAGCGGAGCGTTGGGACGCTAAAAAATCGATCGAGGGTGTGTTCGGGTCTGCTCCTATCGAATGAGCGGCGCGGACGATTAGGACTTAGTCGAGGGCTGCGTCACTAATTTTTTCATCAGCTTCTGTTGCATCCGCGCTTCAGTTTCTAATTCCGTTAGTAGTTGTCGAGCGACGTTGGATAGATTGCCTGTCCATGTTACTCCGACCAGAACCGGCGGAAAATTCGGCAACGACACAACGCGCACCTGAGCGGCGGGCTTGAATCCAGGCACCGCGACGGCCAGCCCAATTCCGTAACCGCTGGCGACGTAGCGCTCGATCAACCGTGCGGAGTTAACTTCGATTCCACAAAACCATTCCAATCCAAGCCGCTCAAGGCCACGTTGGAATTGCATGTGAATGGGATCGGTGCGCGGAAAGCTGATCAACGTTTCCTCGATCTTGTCCCGTTTCCAAAGGTCCTTCGCGCGAACGAATTTGGATTTTTTGTGAACCAGCAGAATGAGCGGCAGTTCCAATAACGGCCGGACCTGAATGCCGGTGCGCGGTTTTTTCTCGATGAGAGTGATGGCGAGTTCGACCTCACGCGCTAAAAGCAGTCTCTCCGCGTCAGCACGCGCAGCCTCGTATAAATGCAAACGAAACGCCGTGACCTTCTTGCGCACGCGTTGCAAGATTTCCGGCACGTAGTCGTGCAGCACGATGGACGGCGCGGCGATGCGCAGTTGCGGCGAACTCTTTCGCCGAAGTTTCTCCGCAACGAGGTCGATGTTATCAAAAAATGGCCTGATAAACTCAAACAGTTCTGCACCCGCCGGTGAGAGCGCGAACGGTCGCCGTTGAAATAACTTTGTCCCAAGTGATTCCTCTAACTTCGCGATCTGGCCGCTGACCGCCGGCTGCTGGATGCCATACGGAATGTTGCGCACCGCAGAGGCGATACCGCCATGCTTGGCAACAAAATAGAACAGCTCAAGGTGGTGAATATTCATGATCGAAACAGTCGATGAAATCCGTCATTTTTATCAATTAACAGCTGCCGAGCAAAGCAGGTATCCTCCCAAAAAAGCCGACGATTCGGCCAACCTAACAAACAAAATGGAACTCTTGATCATTTTTCTGATCGGTCTGTTGATTACGATTTTCGTGCTGCCGTTTGTCGCCCTTGCCAAGGCGAACGCGGCAAAGCGCAGCATTGACGATTTACTCACACGGCTTTCGTCCGTGGAAGACGACCTCAATGCTTTGCGGCGGCAAGGTCCCGTGAAATCGGAAACGCGGGCTGTTTCGTCAGTGCCGAAAGCTGAAGCCGTTCCGCCGCCCTTGCCGGTCGCAACCGCGGCCTCGGTTTCGCCAGAGAAAAAAGCGCCAATACCGGAGCGAACTGCGAAACCGAGCGTTCCTCAAATTACCACGCCTGCCAAACCGCCGATCGACTGGGAGCAGTTCATGGGCGCGAAACTTTTCGCATGGGTTGGTGGGCTGGCCCTCTTTCTCGGCGTAGCATTTTTCGTAAAATATTCGTTCGAGCACAATCTCATCCCGCCGGAACTGCGAGTTGCGATTGGTTTTATTGTCGGTGTAGCGCTGCTTGTCGGCGGTGTGCTGTTGAAGCGAAAGGAAAATGCTGTTACCGCGCAAACGCTCTGCGCGACCGGCGTACTCGTGCTCTATGCGGTGACGTTCGCGTGTCGATCTTACTACCACTTTCCGTTCTTCGGCCTTGTTCCAACATTTTTACTGATGACGCTGATCACCGCGGTCGCGTTTTTGCTCGCGGTCAGGCTCAACGCAATCGTGATCGCCGTCCTCGGAATCGCCGGCGGTTTCCTCACTCCGATCTTACTTTCGACCGGGCAAGACCGTCCGCTCGGGCTCTTCGTTTACATTGCGTTGCTCGATATCGGTTTACTTGCAGTCGCTCAAAGCAAACGCTGGAATGTTCTTACAATCCTCGGCGCGATCGGAACTGTGCTAATGCAGTTCAGCTGGATCGTGACGTTCTTTGTTTCCGAAAAATATTTCGCCGGCAACAAAGTGTTTGTGGCAATGGCGGTGTTCGTCGGATTTCAAAGCCTCTATCTAGTCGCGGTCGCGTGGGCCAAGCGCACCGAAAATGCCAGTTGGGAATTGTCGGTCTGTGCAGTTGGGCTCGCCTTGGTCGCGATGATCTCGGCCTTTTACTTTCTCTCGTTCCAAGCGATCGCACAGCGCCCAGCACTGTTATTCAGCTACCTGTTTGTTATCGATCTTGGCGTGCTCTCGCTGACATTGATCCAAAACAGACTGGCTGTTGTTGAAGGACCAACCGGACTGGCGGCATCCATTTTTCTTGGAGCATGGACGAGTAGCTATCTCACCAATGCGAGCCTTTATACCGCGCTCGCATTCTATTTCTTGTTCGCATTGTTTCACTCCGCGACGCCACTTGCGTTGCAACGCTTCCGCAAGATCGGCACCCCATGGTGGAGGCACGCGTTTCCTGCGCTCGCGCTCTTGCTCGTATTAATGCCGATCTTCCAGCTCACGCACCTTTCGATCCTCATCTGGCCGTTCGTGCTAATTGTCGATCTTTTGGCGATTGCTCTCGCGCTAACAACCGCGACGCTGCTTCCGATTGTCGCCGTACTTTTGCTCACGCTCGTGGCGATGGCAGCTTGGCTCCTGCGAATTCCAAATGAACTGACCGGTCTACCGACAGCGTTGTTTCTGCTCGGCGGCTTTGCGATTTTCTTCCTGCTCGCAGCGGTCTTCGCGTGTCGTCGATTGATCATGCCGGGCGCGCATGCACCAAATCTTTTCGGCGACATCACCGATCCGGCAAATCTTTCTGTTCAACTTCCTGCACTTTCGGCCGCGCTGCCGTTCTTGCTTTTGATCATGGTGACGCTGCGGTTGCCGCTGGCGAATCCGTCTCCCGTGTTCGGGCTCGCTTTGTTGTTAATCATTTTGCTCCTCGGCATGAGCGAAATCTGTTCGTTCGACATGCTGTCTGCAGTCGCGCTAGTGTCGGTGCTGGGGCTGGAACACGCCTGGCATTTTCAACATTTCGATCCGGCGCGCGCCACAGTGCCGCTGATTTGGTATCTCGGATTTTATGCGGTGTTCAGCGTCTTTCCCTTTGTTTTCCATCGGAAGTTCGTCGGGAAAACTGTGCCCTGGGCGACAGCGGCGCTTGCTGGTCCGTTGCATTTTTATCTGGTGTATCAACTGATCCGGACCGCGCATCCGAACGGTATTCTTGGCTTAGTGCCCGCCGCGTTTGCGCTGCCGTCTTTGCTCGGACTTTTCGTGGTGCTCAAACGCACACCGCTCGCTAGCTCTGCGCGCAACGCGCAGCTCGCGTTCTTCGGCGGCTCCGCGCTCTTTTTCATCACGCTCATCTTTCCAATTCAATTCGATCGACAATGGATCACCGTCGGCTGGGCCTTGGAAGGCGCGGCACTTTGCTGGCTCTTTCATCGCGTGCCGCATTCCGGACTTCGTCTCGCTGGCATTGCATTACTCGTGATTGTCTTCACTCGTCTCGCGCTCAATCCCGCGGTGCTCAGTTATCATCCGCGCGCTGCGTTTCCGATCTTGAATTGGTATCTCTATACTTACGGCATCGCCACGGCCTCCTTGTTCGCCGCCGCGCGATTGCTCGCACCGCCGCGCCATCTCGTGCTCGGTAGCAATGTGCCACCGTTGCTTTACACACTCGGCACGGTGCTGGCGTTTCTCCTCGTCAACATCGAGATCGCGGATTACTTCAGCACGCCCGGCACGGCTGCGTTGACATTTCAATTCTCAGGAAATTTCGCGCGCGATATGGGTTACAGCATTGGATGGGCATTGTTCGCGCTCTTGTTGCTCATCGTCGGAATGCGCAAGCAAACTGCCCCAGTGCGCTACGCCAGTCTTGGATTGCTGGGCGTAACCGTAGTCAAACTTTTCTTTCACGACCTTTCCCAACTCGATCAACTGTATCGCATCGGCGCGTTCGTCGTCGTCGCCGTCATCGCAATACTCGCGTCGTTTCTGTATCAGCGGTTCCTTGCCGCGGCCGAGAAGAACAATGAATCGAAATCTCCGGTTTCAGCTCTTGATTAAACGCGCCGTCTTCGCGCTGGCGATGTTTCTAAGCGCGCAATTGCTATTCGGTTTGGCGCCTAACGAATGGCGCCAGGCTCAGTCGCTGGACGTTCGTGCGGCGGGTCTGGTGCGAGTCAATCTTCCGGCGACAACATTGGACGCGGCCCAGCCCGGCCTGGACGATCTGCGCGTTGTCGATCCAGCCGGAAACCGGGTGCCATATCTGATTGAGCGGCCTGCGCCGGAAGCGGAATCGAGGGTGCGACCAAAAGAATTTCGCAGCACAATTGAAAGCGGCGTGACCAGAATTGTTCTGAAAACTGGAACGAGCGCGCCCATCGCCGGGGTGACTCTCGAAACGCCGGCTACGCGGTTCGTTAAAGCCGTCGATGTTGAGGGATCGCTTGATGGCGCGACTTGGAAGAAACTTTCTGTCGGCGAACCGATTTTTGAATTGCCGAACAACGCAGTGAAACCGGTTGTATCCTTTCCCGAAAATGAATGGGAATTTTTGCGACTCACCATCGACGATCGGCGGTCGGAACCCGTGCCGTTTACCGGCGCGCAACTGCACAAGGCGCGAGCGACTGCGCCTGCGGACTCGATTCCGATCACGATCAAATCGCGCGAGGAAAGTCTCGGCGTCACGCGTTTCGATGTCGATCTTGGTGCGGCGAATCTGACTTTGGCGTCGGTCCGAATTGAGACCAATGAGCCTTTATTTACACGCTCTGTCACGCTCGCTACGCCAGAGATCGGAAACGATGAGATCCGCGAGCGCGCAATTGCCGACGCGGTGATTTATCGCGTCAATGTGAACGGCAAAAGCGAAGCGCGGTTGGATATTCCGGTTGAGTTACAAATTCACGCACGCGAACTCCTCGTACTGATTCAAAATGAAGATAGTCCACCGCTTTCGATCGACGCGGTGCGTGCCGAGCGCCGGCTGGCGCGATTGATTTTTTTCGCAAACCAAGCCGGACACTACTCGCTTCTTAGCGGTAACAGCCAGTGCTCTGCGCCGCGCTATGATCTTTCCGCGTTGAGCGAACAGCTGAAAAACGCAGCCGCGACAGAAATCGTTCCGTCATCGCTCGCGGCGAATCCAAATTACAAAGCGCCCGAAGCGCTCGCCTCGCTCGCATTAACCGGAGCAAAGATTGACATCGGAAAGTGGAAGTTTCGTAAATCGCTTTCACTCGCGCAAAGCGGCGTGCAACAAGTCGAGCTCGATCCTGAATCGCTGGCCCATGCGTTGCCCGACCAACGCGATCTTCGCGTGGTGCGCGGCGAGCGGCAGATTCCGTTTTTATTCGAGCGGACATCGATACTCCGCCGAATCAATTTGAATGCCGCGATCACTGACGATTCAAAGAAACCGACG
>Ga0070698_100002730_pt1 | contig 19404 bp, 19 predicted proteins | sample KBSK1502metaG_FD_65477 | JGI IMG/M metagenome (GOLD analysis project Ga0070698, IMG submission 65477) | Corn, switchgrass and miscanthus rhizosphere microbial communities from Kellogg Biological Station, Michigan, USA - KBS K1-50-2 metaG | ecosystem: Host-associated > Plants > Roots >...
GGCCCTCATGGAGCAGGCCAACGACGCGATCCTGATCCTCGACCTCGACCACCGCATCATCGAGGCGAACCGCGAGGCCGAGCGCCTTCTGGGCCGGCCCCGGGTGGAGATCGTCGGGCGAAACTACGACGACTTCGTGGTCCCCGAAGAGCGCCCGGACGCCGCGCCGCGCCAGGAGGAGTTCCTGAGGCGAGGTTCGCTTCGCGTCGAACGACGACGCCTGACGAGGGCCGACGGCACGCCGGTATCGGTGGAGGTGTCGGGCTCGGTCGTTCGCCTGCCCGGGGAGCCCACGGTGGTGGTCATCGTTCGCGACATCACGGAGCGCAAGCGGGCGGAGGAGGCGCTGCGCGAGACGCAGCAGCGGCTGCAGCACGTCGTCTCCTCGAGCCCGGCGGTCTTGTACACGCTCAAGGTCGAAGGGCAGGTGCTGGTGCCGACCTGGGTGAGCGAGAACATCGAACGTCTCATCGGATACGGTGTGGACGAGGTGGCCGGGCCGGCGTGGTGGGCCGAGCGTCTGCACCCGGACGACCGCGAGAGGGTCGTGGGTCAGGTTCCCACCCTGCTCTCCGAAGGTCACGCGACACGCGAATATCGCTTCCGCCACAAGGACGGCGGCTTTCGCTGGGTCCGGGACGAGCAGGTCCTCATCGGGGACGCGGCGGGACGACGGGAAGTCGTCGGCTCGTGGTCGGACGTCACCGCGCGGAAGGAAGCGGAGCTGAGGCTGCGTGAGAGCGAGGAGCAGTACCGGCTGCTCTTCGACAGCAACCCGCACCCGATGTGGGTCTTCGATCGCGCAACCCTGGCCTTCCTCGCCGTGAACGACGCTGCCGTGCGCCACTACGGCTACTCTCGAGAAGAGTTCCTGGCCATGACGCTGACGGAGATCCGGCCGCCCGAAGAGGTCCCGGGCTTCATGGTGAACCACGAGCAGCGTCGCTCGGACCACGCGGGCAGCTACGAGTCTCCGCACTCGTGGAAGCACCGGAAGAAGGACGGCACGGTGATCGAGGTGGAGATCGCCACCACCAACATCGTCTTCCAGGGTCATCCGGCGAGGTTGACGCTCGCCAACGACGTCACCGAGAAGCGCAGTCTCGAGGTTCAGCTCCTCCAGTCCCAGAAGATCGAGTCGATGGGCCGGCTGGCGGGCGGCGTCGCCCACGACTTCAACAACCTGCTCGGCGTGATCTCGGGTTACAGCGATCTGTTGCGCAAGCGGGTCGTGACGGACCCCCGCCTCACCCGGTACGTCGACGACATCATGAAGGCCGCCGAGCGCGCCGCCGGGTTGACCCGCCAGCTCCTGGCCTTCAGCCGCAAGCAGGTGCTCCAGCCCCGGGTCCTCGATCTCAACGTCGTCGTGGGGGAGACGGAGAAGATGCTGCGGCGGCTCATCGGCGAGGACGTCCAGCTCATGACCGTGTTCGACGAGCAGCTGGGATCGGTGAGGGCCGACCCCGGACAGATGGACCAGGTCCTGATGAACCTGGCGGTGAACGCGCGCGACGCCATGCCCCGGGGCGGAAGGCTCACGATCGAGACCAGCAACGTGGTCCTGGACCGGGCGTACGCGCGCCAGCATCCCGGCGTGGAGCCCGGCCCGTACGTCAGGCTCGCCGTCAGCGACTCCGGCCACGGCATGCCCCCGGAGGTCCTGGCCCGGGTCTTCGAGCCCTTCTTCACGACCAAGGAGCCCGGCAAGGGCACGGGGCTGGGGCTGGCCACCGTACATGGCATCGTGAAGCAGAGCGGCGGGCACGTCTGGGTCTACAGCGAGCCGGGCCAGGGCACGACGTTCAAGATCTACCTGCCGCGGACGGACGTGACGACCGGGGAGGCCGAGCCGCGGGCCTCGGACGAAGAGCTGCCCAGGGGCTCGGAAACGATCCTGCTCGTGGAGGACGAGGCCAGCCTGCGCGAGCTCGTCCGCGAGTGCCTGGAGGGAGGAGGTTACACCGTGCTGGAGGCGCGCCATGGGACGCAGGCGCTCGAGCTCGGCGAGCGCTATTCGGGGCCCCTCCACCTGCTGATGACCGACGTCGTCATGCCCGGGATGAGCGGTCGCGAGCTCGCCGAGCGGCTGCGGGCGGCCCGGCCGGAGGTCCGCATCCTCTATATGTCCGGCTACACGGACGACGCGGTCGTCCTCCACGGCGTGCTCGCCGAAGACATGGCGTTCCTCCAGAAGCCCTTCACGACCGAGACTCTGGCGCGGACGGTCCGGGAGGTGCTGGACCGGACGACGAGCGAGTAGGTCCGGCGGTTGACACCTCGCCGAGCCTCGGGTAACACGGAAGCAAGGAGTCCCCGCCATGGCGATGACCCATACCGACCCTGTCTGCGGCATGCAGGTCGACGAGCGGACCGCCGGGGCCAAGGCCACCTACCGCGGCCAGACCTTCTACTTCTGCATGAAGGCCTGCAAGGAGAAGTTCGACGCCAACCCCGAGAAGTACTACAACCCGAGCGGCCTGGCCCGTTGACACCCTCGTATCCAAAAGTTAACATTCGATTTTCCGTCTGGTGTAGGCGCGTGGCTCAGTGGTAGAGCGCCTCCTTGACACGGAGGAGGTCGGTGGTTCAATTCCACCCGCGCCTACCAAGGACGCGTCGCTCGCGGAGGTGACAGCTGTCCGGATGCTGAACTCGTAGATGTCGACGGTCCCCCCCGCCGAGCCCCCTGACAACACCGGTCCGTCGGGCGAAAGCAAGCCGCCGGATTCTCCGATCGAGATCTATCGCCATTCCTCCGCCCACCTGCTGGCGGCGGCGGTGACGGAGCTGTTTCCCGAGGCGCAGTGCGGGATCGGTCCACCCACCGAGGATGGCTTCTTCTACGACTTCCTCGTGCCGCGTCCGTTCACGCCCGAGGACCTCGCCGCCATCGAGAAGCGGATGGCGCACATCGTGAAGCAGAACCGTCCCATCGAGAAGAAGCTCATCCCGAAGCCGGAGGCGCTGGAGCTGTTCGCGCGCAAGGGACAGACGCTGAAGTGCGAGCTGATCCGCGAGAAGGCGCAGGGCGATCAGGTGCAGTGCTACACGATGGGGGAGTTCATCGACTTCTGCCTCGGCCCGCACCTGCCCTCCACCGGCCACATCAAGGCCTTCAAGCTGAAGGAGAGCCCGTCGCAATCCTACTGGAAGGGCCGGGAGGGCAACCCGGAGATGCAGCGCATCTACGGCTACGCCTTCTTCACCAAGGAAGAGCTGGACCAGCACCTGCGTCGCCTCGAGGAGGCGAAACGTCGCGACCATCGGCGGCTCGGCCGCGAGCTGGACCTCTTCTCGATCTCGGACGACACCGGTGCCGGCCTCGTGCTGTGGCACCCCAAGGGGGCCTTCATCCGCAAGCAGATGGAGGACTACTGGCGCGAGGAGCACTATCGGGGCGGGTACGACCTGGTGTTCACGCCGCACATCGCGAAGCTGGACCTGTGGAAGACGAGCGGCCACACCGAGTACTACAAGGCGAGCATGTACTCGCCCATCGACATCGAGGGCGTGCAGTACCAGCTCAAGCCGATGAACTGCCCGTTCCACATCACGATCTACAAGAGCCGGATGCACAGCTACCGCGAGCTGGCCCTGCGCTTCGCGGAGCTGGGAACCGTGTACCGCTTCGAGCGCTCGGGCGTGCTCCACGGCCTCCTGCGCGTGCGCGGGTTCACCCAGGACGACGCGCACGTGTTCTGCCGGCCCGACCAGATCGACGCCGAGATCCTGCGGGTGCTCGACTTCGTGACGAACATCCTGAAGACCTTCGGCTTCGACCGCTACGACATCTACCTCTCCACCAAGCCCGAGAAGGCCAGCGGCACCGACGAGCAGTGGGACGTCGGGACCGCCGCCCTCAAGCGGGCGCTGGAGGCCCGCGGCCTCCCCTACACGGTGGATCCGGGTGAAGGCGTCTTCTACGGGCCGAAGATCGACATCAAGATCAAGGACGTCCTCGACCGCGCCTGGCAGTGCTCGACGATCCAGGTGGACTTCCACAACCCGAACCGGTTCGCGCTCGAGTTCATCGGCGAGGACGGCAAGGCCCATCAGCCGGTGATGATCCACCGCGCGCTGCTCGGCAGCCTGGAGCGCTTCTTCGGCGTGCTCATCGAGCACTACGCCGGCGCGTTCCCGCTCTGGCTGGCGCCGGTGCAGGCGGTGGTGATCCCGGTGGCCGAGCGCCACCAGGCCTACGGCCGCGCGGTCGCCGACGAGCTGCGCGGACGCGGGGTGCGGGTCACCGTCGACGACCGCAGCGAGAAGATGAACTACAAGATCCGGGAAGCCCAGGTGCAGAAGGTTCCCTACATGCTGGTGGTCGGGGATCGCGAGGAGGCGGCCCGCACGGTGTCCGTGCGTCACCGCCAGGCCGGAGACCTCGGGGCAATGGCCCCCGAGGCCGTCGCGGCGAAGATCGCCCGTCTCGCGGCCGAGCGGGCCATCGTGGAAGAAGAGCCGCCCGAAGCGCCGCAGATGGCCGCCGCAGGAGGTGTCTCATAGATCCGAGGACGGTCCGCATCAACGATCGCATCCGGGCGAAGGAGATCCGCGTCATCGACGACGACGGCTCGCAGCTCGGGATCATGCCTCCCGCGCAGGCCCTGAGCATCGCGGAGGAAAAAGGGTTGGACCTGGTGGAGATCGCGTCGACGGCCACGCCGCCGGTGTGCCGGATCATGAACTCCGGAAAGTTCTTCTACCAGCAGGCCAAGCGGGAGTCCGAGGCCCGCAAACACCAGAAGCACATCCAGGTCAAGGAAGTGAAGTTCCGGCCCAAGATCGACGAGCACGACTTCCAGTTCAAGCGCCGGAACGCGGAGCGCTTCCTGCTGGGCGGCAACAAGGTGAAGTCGACCGTGATCTTCCGCGGCCGCGAGATGGTGCACAACGAGATCGGGCGCGGGATCCTGAACCGGCTGGCCAGCGAGCTGACGGAGGTGGCCCTCATCGAGGTGCCGCCGCGGCAAGAGGGCATGACCATGGTCCAGATCCTCTCGCCCAAGAAGGAAGCGGCGCCGCCGAAGCCCAAAGGGGGCAAGGGGGGTAAGCAGGAAGCCAAGGAGCCCAAGCCCAAGGGTCCCAAGGCTCCCAAGGAGCCCCGGCCGGCGCGCGCCGCCGCCGCGGTGGGTAGCGGCGGATCGGAAGGCGGAGAGGAATGAGAAGGCCGAGGAAGAAGCTGAAGCTCAAGAGCCGCCGGGGGGCGGTGAAGCGGTTCAAGCTCACCGCCACCGGCAAGGTGAAGCGCTTCCACGCGTTCAAGCGCCACATCCTGACCAAGAAGGCCACGGGCCGGAAGCGCCATCTGCGCAAGGCGGGCCTGGTGTCGCCGGGCGAGGCGCCGCACGTCCGGAGGATGCTGCTGGGCTAGACTGCCTCTTGACGCGAAAGTAAGGGGGGGCCGTCGAGCCGCCCGGGCTTCGTCGCCGCCTGCAAGCGCGACGGGCGGGCCCACGCGGGCCCGGCCATCGAAGGGACGTCGTCATGCCGAGAGTCAAACGGGGGAGCAAGCGCCGGCATCGCCGGAAGAAGATCCTCGGGCTCGCCAAGGGATACTTCCTCACCAAGAGCAAGCTCTATCGCTCCGCCAAGGAGTCCATCGAGCGGGCGGGCAACTTCGCCTACGTGGGGCGGCGGCGCAAGAAGCGCGACTTCCGCCGGCTCTGGATCATCCGCATCAACGCCGCGGCGCGGATGCACGACATGACCTACAGCCAGCTCATCGCGGGGCTCAAGCGGGCCGGGGTGGGGCTGGACCGCAAGTCGCTCGCCGAGATCGCCGCCACCGATCCGCCGGCCTTCACCGCGCTGGTGGAGTCGGCCCGGTCGGCGAAGGCCACGGCCTAGCCTCCCCCCGTCCATGCCCGGCTCCGATCGCCCCTCGGAGGGAATAGTCCGCGAGCTTCCGCGGCTCCGGCAGGACTTCGACGCCGCGCTGGCCGAGGTCCGCGACCCCGAGGGCCTGCAAGAGGTCCGCACGCGGTTCCTCGGCCGCAAGTCCGGCGAGCTGACGCTGCTCTTCGGGCGGCTGGGGAAGCTGAAGGACGAGGAGCGCCGCGACGCGGGGCGGGAGCTCAACACCGTCAAGCAGGAGGTCGAGTCGCGTCTCGAAGCGCGGCGGGCGGAGCTGGAGACTCGCCTCCGGGACGAACGGCTGCTCCGCGACCGCGTCGACGTGACGCTGCCCGGACGCATGCCCCCCGTGGGACGGCGGCATCCCCTGACCGCGGTGCGCGAGCAGCTCGAGGACATCTTCGTCTCCATGGGCTACGAGGTCTACGACTCGTTCCCGGAGATCGACGACGACTTCCACTGCTTCGAGGCGCTGAACATGCCTCCGGACCACCCGGCCCGGGACATGCAAGACACCTTCTACCTGGAGGGCGGCGCGTGGCTGCTCCGCACCCACACCTCTACCGGCCAGATCCGCTACATGCTCTCCAACCCGCATCCGCCGGCGGTGCGCATCATCTGTCCGGGCAAGGTGTACCGCCGCGACGACGACATCACCCACTCGCCGACGTTCCAGCAGGTCGAGGGGCTCGTGGTCGGGCCGGGGATCACGCTCGCCGACCTGAAGGGGACGATCGAGGCGTTCCTCCACGCCCTCTTCGGTCCGCAGTATCCCGTGCGCTTCCGCTCGTCGTACTTCCCCTACACGGAGCCGTCCGTGGAGGCGGACCTCGGGTGCGTGGTGTGCGGGGGCAAGGGGTGCCGGGTCTGCAAGGGGACGGGCTGGCTGGAGATACTCGGCTCGGGCATGGTCCATCCGGCGGAGTTCGAAGCGGTCAACAAGCGGCTCGGCCGCGTCGTGTACGACCCGGAAGAAGTCACGGGCTTCGCCTTCGGCCTCGGCATCGAGCGCGTGGCGATGGTCCGCCACGGCGTCGACGACATCCGCCTTTTCTATGGGAATGATCTGCGCTTCCTGGAGCAGTTCAACAAGTGAAAGCGGAGCAACGATGGCAGCAGCCCCCCCCTCCCCCTACGTGGGGAGGGACGGGGGGGGGGGTCGATGAATGAGAGTCCCTCTCTCGTGGCTCCGGGAGTTCGTGGACTTCCCGACCGAGCCGCGCCAGCTCGGGGAAGACCTCACCTTCGTCGGCCTCGCCCTCGAAGGCCTGGAGGGCCGGGGCGCCGACGCCGTGCTCGACCTCGACGTCACCACCAACCGCGTGGACTGCATGAACGTCTACGGCGTGGCCCGGGAGGTATCGGTCCTCTACGACGTGCCCTTGCGGCCCCCCGACCTCTCGTTCCCCGAGGCGGGACCGCCCGCCTCCGAGGCCCTCGACGTGACGATCGAGGCCCCGGACCTCTGCCCGCGGTTCTGCGCCCGCGTGCTCGACGTGCGGCTGGGGCCTTCGCCGGCGTGGGTCCGCGACCGGCTGGACGCCGTCGGCGTGCGCCCGATCAACAACGTGGTCGACCTCACCAACTACGTCATGATGGAGATGGGACATCCCTCCCATGCCTTCGATCTCGCCCGCATACCGGACGGGAAGCTCATCGTGCGCTGGGCGCGCGAGGCCGATCGCCTGACGACGCTGGACGGCGTGGGGCGCATCCTGTCCGGGCGCGTCGGGGTCGTGGCGGGGACGGAGGGAGCGCTGGCGCTGGCCGGCATCATGGGCGGCGCCTCCAGCGAGGTGTCGGACGAGACGCGCACGGTCGCTCTCGAAGCCGCGTGGTGGGACCCGCTCTCGATCCGGCGAGCGAGCAAGGCCCTCGGCATGCACACCGAGGCCTCGCACCGCTTCGAGCGCGGGGCCGATCCCGAGGCGCCTCCCGACGCCACCGCCCGCATCGCCCACCTGCTCGCGAAGACCGGGGCGGGCACGGCGCGGCCCGGCCTGATCGACCGCCGGCCCGTGCCCCGTGCGCGGCGCGCCACCACCTTCCGGCTCGCTCGCGCGTCGGCGGTGCTCGGCACTCCCGTGGCCGAGGACCGCGCGCGGCAGATCCTCGCCGGCCTCGGCTTCGGGGTGAAGGAGCAGCCCGCGGCATGGGATGTGGAGATCCCCTCCTGGCGCAGCGACGTCGCCCGGGAGGCGGACCTCATCGAGGAAGTGGGCCGCCACGTCGGCATCGACCGCATCCCGTCGACCGTGCCTCCATCCCGCGGCGCCGAGGGGCTGCGTCCCACCCAGGTGGCGGTCCGCGCGGTCCGAGAGGCGCTCGTCGGCGCGGGCCTGACCGAGGTGATCAACCAAGCGTTCGTGTCCGACGCGGAGGCCGGGCCGCACGCTCCGCCGCGGCTGCGCCTGGCGAACCCGCTGTCGGAGGAGCAGGGCGCGCTGCGGAGCAGCCTCGTGATGCCGGGGCTGGTGTCGACCCTCCGCGCGAACCTGCGCCAGGGCCGGCGCGACGTGCGGGTGTTCGAGATGGGCCGCGTCTTCGGGTCGACGCCGCACGGACCGGCAGAGGAGCCTCGCGTCGCGCTCCTCCTCGCGGGCGCCGTCGCGGCACATTGGTCGGCCCCGCGGCGCACGGCTGATTTCTTCGACGCCAAGGGGGTCGTGGAGCTGCTGGCGCGCCGGCTCGGCGTCGGGCCCTTCACGTTCGAGGCCGACGGCGCTCCCGGCTTCCTTCACCCGGGGAAGGCGGCGGTCGTCTCTTTCGACGGACGGCCTCGCGGCTACGTCGGCAGCCTCCATCCCGACGTGGCCGAAGCCGGGGAGCTGCGGGACGAGACGGTCGTGGCGGAGCTCGAGCTGGAGATGCTCACGTCGGCGCTGGCGCCGGCCCGGTTCCGGCCGCTCCCGCGCTCGCCCGCGGTGGCCCGCGACGTTTCCGTGGTATCCGACGAGGGTGTGCCCGCGGCGGAGATCGAGGCAGGCATCCGCGCGGCGGCCGGGGAGCGGCTGAGGGAAGTGTCGGTCGTCGATCGCTACGTGGGACCGGGGGTCCCGACGGGCAAGAGGAGCCTGACCCTCAGCCTCGTGTACCAGGACCCGGCCCGGACCCTCACCGGAGAAGAGGTCCAGGCCTCGGTGGATCGCGTGGTGGCGTCGCTGCGGGCGGCCGGGCTGGAGATCCGGGGAGAGTGAGGAGGCCGATGGAAGAAGGCTTCGAGCTGCTGGAGGAGAAGGTGCGCAAGGCGGCCGACCTCGTCAAGCGCCTTCGCAAGGCGAACCACGATCTGGAGGAGGAGCGGAGCCGGCTGGGAGCCCGCGTCAAGGAAGCGGAGAAGAGGCTGGACACGCTGGAGAAGCAGCGGGGCTCCTCTTCCGACGACGGCCGCCGCCGGGAGGCCCTGGCCGAGGAGGTGGCCGCCTTGCGCCGCGAGCGCGAGGAGATCCGGCGGCGCCTCGCGCGGCTGGTGGAGGTGCTCGACGGCCTGGAGTAGGATCTAGCCGGTCATGGCGGATAAGCCCAACCTCGTCCACGTCCAGATCTTCGGCCAGACGTACTCGGTGAAGGCCGGAGCGGAGGCGGGATACGTGGAGGATCTGGCCGCCCACGTCGACGCGCAGATGCAGGAGGTCAGCCGCAGCGCGGGCGCGGTCGACTCGCTCCGCGTCGCGGTGCTGGCCGCCCTCAACATCGCCGACGAATGCGCCCGGCTCCGCGCCGACCTGCGCGAGGCCGACGGGCGCGCGTCGGGACGGGCCGCCGCGCTCGCGCGCGAGCTGGCCGCGGCGCTCGACGAGAAATAGTTGCCTCCGCGCCGCCGCGCGGATATGATCGTCGAGACAAGGTCCCCTGCGTTGTCCGTGATGGAAAAGGAAACCCTGGACCAACGTCCTTAGCTCGGGGACCCGCCGTCACGCCGTGGTGTGCATGCCTCCGCGTCGAGGAAGCCTGAAGCGGCGTGCAGGGTTCCCACCTTGTGACCAGGTTCAGGTCACCCTTCCACACGGCAAAGGCGGGGGGCCTTTTTGTTCTCGAATGCGGCGCGCTCCGCTCCGCGTGGGAAGTCGTCAAGCGCACGCGGCCGGCGTGAAGCCGTCCGCGTGCGGCAGAGGAAACGCTCCGCTTCGCGCGCCGAACGCTGGGGTGGACAGAGTGTGCTCTGCGCGCGCCGAACGCTGGCGCCGGAAGGATTGCTCGGCCCCGGATCCGACCGTTTCGCATTACATCTGTTCTCTGCGTCCTCTCCGTTCGTTCTCCGCGGCCTCTGCGTTGAAGGGTAACGCCGGCCGTTGGCCGTGCCCCGTCCGCGTGGTTGAGGTACTCTGTGCGGCGATGGAGCCGCAGACGCCGGTGGGGGAGATCGGCGAGCGGGCGCTCATCCGTCACCTGCGCTCGCGAATACCCTCAGGCCCCGGGGTGATCGTCGGCGTGGGGGACGATGCGGCCGCCGTCGAGACGGGCCCCCTGACCCTCGTCACCACCGACGTCCTCGTCGAGGGGATCCACTTCCGCCGCGAGTGGTCCCCGCCGCGGCTTCTCGGCCGCAAGGCGCTCAGCGTGAACCTCTCGGACCTCGCGGCCATGGCGGGCCTCGCGCGGTATGCCACGGTGTCGCTCTGCCTGCCGCCCGACGTTCCCCTCGCCTTCGTGGACGGGCTCTACGACGGCCTGCTCGAGCGGGCCGCGGAGACGGGCGTGAGCGTCGTGGGCGGCAACCTGTCGGCGAGCGAGGACCGCGTCGTCGTCGACATGACCGTCCTCGGCCAGGGCGACCGCCTGATGCGCCGGACCGGCGCCGTGGCGGGCGATCTGGTCGTGGTCACGGGAACCCTGGGCGCGGCCGCGGCCGGCCTGCGCGCGCTCGAGAAAGGTGCGCGGCTGGACGCCGACGGCGGCCTTTGCAACCGGGGCGCCTGGCCGGCGGACGCGGCCGACGGCCTCGTACCCTGCCTGCGGGCACAGCTCGATCCGTCGCCACCCCTTGCCTTCGGGCGCGCGCTCACCGAGCAGGACATCGTCCACGCGGCGATGGACCTCTCCGATGGGCTCTCGGGGGACCTGCTGAGCCTCTGTGAGGAAAGCGAGCTGTCCGCATGGATCGAGCCGGAGTGGCTGCCGGTCGACCCGTGCGCGGCGGCCCTCGAAAAGCAAGCGGGCGGCGACGCGTTCTCCCTCGCCCTGCACGGCGGCGAGGATTACCAGATGCTGATGGCCGTGCCGCCGGAGCGGGTCGACGCGCTGCGCGAGGTGGCCAGCGTGTGGAGCGTCTCCCTGAGCGTGGTCGGGCAGTTCGCCCCCGGCCCCCCCGCTCTCTCCCTCCGCTTCGGGGAGGCGATGCGGAAGCTGAGACCGAAGTCCCACGACCACTTCGCGGCCCGGGACCGCCGCCGCGAGCCGGCGCCGGAGGCATGAGCGGCCGCGTGCGGCGGACGGTCCAGATGCTGCTGCATCTCGAGGACACTCCCCACCGGACCGCCGTCGCCTTCGGCCTGGGCCTGTGGCTCGCGTTCTTTCCGATCCTGGGCATCCACACCGGGCTGGCCCTCCTCATCGCGTTCCTGTTCCGCCTCAACCGCGCCGCTCTCCTCGTCGGCGTGTACTTCTCCAACCCGTGGACGGTGGCGCCTCTCTACGTCGCCGGGACGATGCTCGGGTGCGCCGTGCTCGGCGTCCCGACGGAGGGGCTGGAGGCGATCGACTGGGACCTGCACGGCATGGAGTTCTACCGTACGCTCGCCGCCAGCCTGCGGCCCTACCTCTGGCCCTTCGTCGTCGGCAATACCGTCCTCGGCGTGCTGGCGGGGCTCATCGGCTACGTCGTTCTGCGATTCGTGCTGGAGCGCAAGCGCGCCCCGCAGACGGGGAGCCCGGCCTAGAGAGTGCCTATGGCTGTCGCTTCCAGCCCGCCGAGGTGATGCGATCGCTTTCGCCTCCGGGGACCCAGATGACGAGCGCCCTGGCCCCGCCCGGACCCACCTTGTGCCGAACGCGGTCCGGCGGCCGCACGTAGCCGACCATCCCCGGCTTCAGTAGCTGGCTCTTTCCGTTCACGATGTGCCCCAGTTCGCCTTCAAGGACATAGAAGATCTCGGTCGAGCCGTGCACGTGCTCGCCCGAGTCCCCGTTGGCGGCGAATGTGATCTCCCCCACCTCTGCCTCTGCTCCGCCCAGAGTGCCCTTGTCGACGAGCATACGCAGCCGGGTACCCGACGGACTCACCCAGCTCGTGCTCTTGTCCACCGACTGGCCGAGCACCCAACCGCCCAGCCCGGCGACCGCGGCAGTGAGGACGAGGACGAGACAGCTCTTTCGGTTCATCGACGATCTCCTCGGGTTCGCGCTCGCTCCACGGCATCGCGCGTCAAGCTCACGAGAGTGGTGGGCGGGCGAGGTGATGGGTGGTGAGGCTCTGGTAAGCGTGGCCGGCGCGCAGCAGCGTCGCCTCGTCGAAGGGACGGCCGAGCAGCTGCAGCCCCGCGGGCAGTCCGTCGGCGAAGCCGCAAGGAAGCGAAAGGCCCGGGATCCCGGCCAGGTTGGCGGGTACGGTGAAGATGTCCGCGAGGTACATCTTCAGCGGGTCCGCCGTCTTCTCCCCGAACCGGAATGCGGGGACGGGGCTGGTCGGCGTGGCGATCACGTCGCTCGTCCCGAAAGCCTGCTCGAAGTCGCGACGGACGAGTGTCCTCACCTTCTGCGCGCGCAGGTAGTAGGCGTCGTAGTAGCCGGAGGAGAGGACGAAGGTGCCGAGGATGATCCGCCGCTTGACCTCGGGCCCGAAGCCGCGGTCGCGGGTCTCGCCGTACATGCGCCTCAGGTCGCGCGCGTGGCCCGCGCGCAGGCCGTAGCGCACGCCGTCGTATCGCGCGAGGTTGCTGGAGGCCTCCGCGGTGGCCACGATGTAGTAGGTGGCGATGGCATGGGACACGTGGGGCAGGTCCACGTCGACCACCTCGGCGCCGGCCGACCGCAGCGCGTCGATCGCGGAGCGGAAGGCGGCCGTGATGCCCTCGTCGACACCCGCCGCCAGGAACTTCCACGGCACCCCGACGCGCAGGCCGCGGGCACCGCCGCCGAGGCCGGAGGCGAACCGGGGAACGTCCATCCGCGCGCTGGTGGCGTCCAGCGGGTCCCACCCGCACAGCACCTCCGCCATCCGGGCCACGTCCTCCACGCTGCGGGCGAAGGGGCCGACCTGATCGAGCGAGGAGGCGAAGGCGACGAGGCCGTAGCGGCTGACGCGGCCGTACGTCGGCTTGAGGCCGACGACGCCGCAGAGCGCGGCGGGCTGCCGGATGGAGCCGCCGGTGTCGGAGCCGAGCGCCACCGGCGCCATCCCCGACGCCACCGCGGCCGCGGAGCCTCCGGACGAGCCGCCGGGAACGCGGTCGCGCGCCCACGGGTTGCGCGTCAGCTTGAAAGCGCTGTTCTCGGTGGACGAGCCCATGGCGAACTCGTCCATGTTCGTCTTGCCGAGGACGACCGCGCCCGCCGCCTCCAGCCGCGCGACGGCGGTGGCGGTGAACGGCGGACGGTAGCCGTCCAGGATGCGCGAGCCGCAGGTGGTGGGCAGGCCCTCGATGTCGAACAGGTCCTTGACCGCCACCGGTACCCCCGCGAGGAGGGGAGGGGCTCCGCCGGCGGCGATGTCCGCGTCCACCCGTCGCGCCTTCTCGATCGCGCGCTCGGGGGCCACGTGGAGGAACGCGTCGATCCGGCCGTCGGTCGCCGCGATGCGGTCGAGATGGGCGCGCGCCACCTCCTCCGCGGAGACCTCGCGGTCTCCGACGCGGCGCGCGATCTCCGTCGCGGAGAGCCCGGTCAGGCTGCTCATGCGCCGATGACCCGCGGCACCCGGAAGAGCCCGCCCTCGGCGTCCGGGGCCGCCGCCAGCGCCTTCTCGCGCGGCAGCTCCGGAGCGGGGACGTCGTCGCGCAGCACCTCGGAGGTGACCGCGTGGCTCATCGGCTCGACGTCACGCGTGTCGAGGGCCTGGATCGACTCGGCGTAGGCGAGGACCTCGTCGAGCTGGCGGGCGAAGGTCTCCCGTTCCTCGGGCGTGAGCGAGAGGTGCGCGAGCCGCGCGACGTGGTCGACGGTCTCGACGGTGACGCGGGCCATGATCCGGAAACTATACTAGACTCGCCGCGATGGCCCTCTGCCCGCGCTGCCAGCAGCCGCTGCCGGACCCGCCGGAGCGGTTCTGTCCCCACTGCGGGGCCGAGCTGGCGCCCGCCGTCCGAAGCACGCCCTGGGAGCAGCGTGACCGCATCGGCCTCGTCTCCGCCCTCGTCGAAACGACCCAGCAGGTCTTTACCCGTCCGACCGAGTTCTTCCGGGCGATGCCGGTCGCCGGCGGCCTCGGCGGACCGCTGCTCTACGGCGTGATCGTCGGCTATGCCGGCCTGGTCGCCGCGGCGATCTACGGGGCCATCTTCCAGGCCGTGGCCGGGCCGCGCCTGTTCGAACTGACGCACCGGAGCGAGCTGGAGAAGTTCCTGCCCTACGTCCAGGGCGGAATGGGCCTCGTGCTCCAGGTCGTGCTCGGCCCGCTATTGATCGCGGCCGGGCTGTTCATCTCCTCGGCCATCCTCCACCTCCTCCTGATGCTGTTCGGCGGGGCGCCCCGCGGCTTCGAGGCCACCTTCCGCGTCCGCTGCTACGCGGAGGCCGCGTCGCTATTGCGGCTGGTGCCCTTCTGCGGTACCCCGATCTTCGTCATCTTCATCCTCGTCCTCACGATCGTCGGCCTTTCGGAGGCGCACGGGATCGGGCGGGGAAGGGCGGCCGCGGTGGTCCTCCTCCCGCTGTTCTTCCTCTGCTGTTGCTGCGTGGGCGCCATCGTCCTCGCCGTCGGGGGCCTGGCGTCGGCGCTGGGCAATCTGAAGTGAGCGCGTCTGCGATCGTGGGGGCGAAGGCCGCGGAGGCCCGCACCGCGCTTCGGGCTCGGCCGGGCGCCGTGCCCGTGGGCGCGATCCTCGCCGCGTGCGCGCTGGTGGCCATCGGAGCCGTCGCCGTCCTGCACCTGGACCGTCTCCCCTTCAGCCTCTGCCTGTTCAAGGCGGTGACGGGGCTGCCGTGCATGACGTGCGGGACGACGCGCGCGCTCGTCCGGCTGGCCCGCCTCGATCTCTCCGGGGCGTTGGCCATGAACCCGCTCGCGGCGCTGGGCACGCTCGCGCTGTTGCCGTGGGCGGCCGCCGACCTCGCGCTGCTCCCGCGCGGGCGCGCCCTCTCGCTCGAGCTGTCGCCGGCGGCGGCGCGCGTGGCCCGCATCGCGGCCTTCGCCGCCGTGCTCGCGAACTGGGCCTGGCTGGTGGCCGCCGGGAGATAGCGGCCTCACGGGCCGTTGCCCTCACCGTTTATACTCGCCGCGTGAGCGTGATGACGCCGCGGATCTCCGTCGTGATTCCGGTGCACAACGAGGCCGACAACCTGACCGATCTCCATCGGGAGCTGACGTCCAGCCTTCTCTCCCTCGGCCAGCCCTACGAGATCATCCTCGTGGACGACGGGTCCACCGATTCGAGCCTCGACCGGCTGGTCGCGATCGAGTCCGCGGACCCGCGGGTGCGCGTGCTGCGCCTGCGGAGGAACTTCGGCCAGACCGCCGCCTTCTCCGCCGGCTTCGACCACGCGCGCGGCGAGATCGTCGTCACCTCCGACGGCGACCTGCAGAACGATCCCGCCGACATCCCGCGCCTCGTGGCCAAGCTCGACGAGGGCTACGACATGGTCTGCGGATGGCGCCAGCGGCGCCGCGACCCGGTCTCCAAGCGGATCCCGTCGTGGTTCGCCAACCGGATCATCTCCACGGCCACCGGCGTCCGTCTCCACGACTACGGCTGCTCGCTGAAGGCGATCCGCTCCGAGGTCGTGAAGGGGCTGCGCCTCTACGGCGAGATGCACCGTTTCATTCCCGCCGTCGCGTCCTGGATGGGGGTCACGCTCGCGGAGGTTCCCGTCAACCACCGTCCGCGCACGCGCGGCCGGAGCAAGTACGGACTGGGGCGCACGGTTCCGGTGCTCCTCGACCTGTTCACGGTGAAGTTCCTGCTCGCCTACGGGACGCGGCCCGCCCACCTCTTCGGCCGATGGGGCCTCGCGTTCGGGGGGCTCGGGTTCCTGATCCTGGCCTACCTTTCCTACATCAAGTTCTTCCAGGACACCGCGATCGCCGGCCGGCCGCTACTGCTCCTCGGCGCCGTGCTCTTCCTCTTCGGCGTGATCCTGGTGAGCGTGGGTCTGCTCGCCGAGATGCTCGTGCGCATCTACCACGAGAGCCAGGGCAAGCCCACCTACGTCGTCAAGGAGCTCACGCCGCCCGCGGTCCCGCGGGAGCGGGAGAGGGCGCGACCCGTCCGTTGACCGGCGTCCTCTTCCTGACCGAGTCCTTCCACCCGGTGCTGGGAGGAGGTGAGGGCCACATCCGCCAGCTTTCGGGGCGGCTGGCCGCCGCCGGCGTGCGCGCGACCGTGCTCACGCGCCGGATCGACGCGGCGTGGCCGGCCTCGGAGACGCTCGACGGCGTGCGCATCCTGCGGGTCGGGCCGGCGGGACGGGGACGCGGCGGCAAGTACGCCATGGTCGGTCCGGCGCTGGCCGCGCTCCGCCGCGAGCGGCACGCCTTCGACGTGCTGGTGGTGCGGGGAACACGCGTGCTCGGCCTTCCCGGCCTCGCGGCCGGCCGCGCCCTCGGCAAGGCGGTGGTCCTCCAGCCGGAGCTGAACGGCGAGATGTCGGGCGAGGTCTACACGTGGGGCACGTCGCTCCACGTCCCCGCGGTCCGCCGCGCGGTCGCGGTGGGAACCTCCGCGCGCAACCTGCTGCTTCGCGACGCCGACGCGTTCGTCGCGATGTCGCGGGCCATCGCCGCCGAGTGCCTCGCCGCCGGCGCGGCCCCCGACAGGGTCGTTCGGTTGCCCCACGGCGTCGACACCACCCGCTTCTCTCCGGCCTCCGCCGACGAGAGGCGCGCGCTGCGCGCCCGGCAGGAGCTCCCGGAGTCGGCGGTGGTCGTCACCTACACGGGCCGGCTGTTGCGGGGGAAAGGCCTGGAGACGCTGATCGACGCCTTTGCCGCCGTCGCCGGTGAGGATCCGCGCGCCCACCTGATGATCGTGGGCTCCGGGGAAGGACAGACGCTGTCCGTCGAGCCGCAGCTGAAGGAATCGGTCCGGCAGCGTGGCCTGGAAGACCGCGTGATGTTCACCGGCCGCGTGGACGACGTCGCCGAGCGGCTGCGCGCGTCGGACCTGTTCGTCTTCCCGTCCGAGTTCGAGGCCCTCGGCATCTCGCTCATCGAGGCCACGGCGTGCGGCCTGCCGGCCATCGGCGCGCGCACCGGAGGGATCGTGGACGTCATCGAGGACGGGGCTTCGGGACGGCTCGTTCCTCCGGGCGACGCGGCCGCGCTCGCCTCGGCGATGCGCGCTCTCGTCGCCGATCCCGAGCGCCGCGTCCAGATGGGCCGTCGGGCCCGGCAAGTCGCGCGCGACCGGTTCGACCTGGAAGACAGCGTGTGCCGCTACGCGGCGCTCTTTCGAGAGCTGCGCCGATGAAGGTCGCGCTCACCGGGGCGACCGGGTACACGGGGAGCCGTCTGCTGGCGGTGCTGCTCGGCCGGGGCGACACGGTCCGGGCCCTCGCTCGTCCCTCGTCGAAGCGGCCCGCGCTCTCCGCGGAGCCGGACTGGATCGAGGGCGACCTGGCCGACGTGGGTGCGCTCGACCGTCTCGTGCAGGGCGTGGACGCGGTCGTCCACGTGGCCGCCGTCTACCGGACGGCGGGCCATACCGACGCGTACTACCGGGCGGTGAACGTGGAGGGGACGGCGCGCCTGCTCGGGGCCGCGGCGCGCGCCGGTGTGCGACGCTTCGTCCACACCTCTACCGTGGGCGTCCACGGCGACGTCGAGCATCCGCCCGCCGACGAAGCCTCGCCGCTGGCTCCCGGCGACGTCTACCAGGCCACGAAGGCGGAAGCGGAGACGCTCGCCCTCGACTTCCACCGCCGCGGGGACCTTCCCGTGAGCGTGATCCGGCCGGGGGCCATCTACGGCCCGGGCGAGACGCGCCTGCTCAAGCTCTTCCGCGCGATCGCGCGGGGGCGTTACGCGATCGTCGGGTCGGGACGCGCCTATTACCATCCGGTCTACATCGACGACCTGATCGAAGGATATCTGCTCGCCCTGGAGCGGCCGGAGGCGGTGGGGCAGGCCTTCATCATCGCCGGCCCGAGCTACGTCACCCAGCGCGAGCTGGCGGAGACGATCGCGCGTGCCACCGGCGGCCGCATCCTGCCGTTCCGCGTTCCCGCGGCGCCTCTGCGGTGGCTGGGCGCGCTCTGCGAGGCGGTGTGCGTGCCGCTCGGCGTGGAACCGCCGCTGCACCGCCGGCGCGTGGAGTTCTGGACGAAGAGCCGAGCCTTCTCCACCGCGAAGGCGCAGCGGTGGCTCGGCTACGAGCCGAAGGTGGACCTGGAGACCGGCGTCGCGCGGACGGCGGCGTGGTACCGCCAGGCGGGCTGGCTGTGAGCGATCGGGCGGCCCGCGCAGTCCTCGCCGTCGCCGCCTGCGTCCTGGTGGCGCTGGCCTTCGCCGCGCGCATCCCTCAGTTCTGGGCCGACGGCGCCACCTATCACGCCATGGCCTGGAGCCTGGCCGAGGACGGCGACCTGCGCTACGAGGCGCGCGACATCTTCCGCGTCCGGCGCGAGCTGCCCTCGGGCCCGCAGGGCATCTTCCTGAAGCGGGCGAGCGGTGGGCTCATCGGGGACCGCGCGGCCGGCTTCCCGTGGCTGCGGCGCGTCGGGGAAAAGGAGCCGCGCATCTACTTCGCGAAGGCGTTCCTGTATCCCCTGGCCGCGGCGCCGTTCGTGAAGCTCTTCGGCACGCGCGGCCTGCTCATCACGAACGCCCTCTGCCTCTGCCTGGCCATCTCGCTCGCATACTCCGAACTGCGGCGGCACGCCTCCCCGGGGCGCGCGCTGGCGGCGGCGCTTCTCCTCTTCCTGGGGACGGTGGCCCCGCTGTACCTCATCTGGCCGCAGCCGGAGCTGTTCAACCTCGCCCTCGTCGCGGCCGCCCTCGTGGCCTGGCGGCGGGAGCGTCCGCTGCTCTCCGCCGTCCTCATCGGGCTCGCCGCCTACTCCAAACCCTACAACGTCCTCCTCGCATTGCCGCTCGGCGTGGAACCGCTGTGGCGCGGGTCGCCCTCCTTTGCCAAGGGCCTCGCCGCGTCCGCGCTTCGCGCCGCCGTCGTTGCGGCCACGGTGCTGGCGCTCTTCGGAGCGAACCGGGCGATCACCGGCGAGATGAACTACCAGGGAGGCGAGCGCAAGACCTTCTACGGCACGTTCCCCTTCGAAACGCAGGCCGTGACGTTCGGCAACAGCGGCATCTGGGCCACGACCAACGAGCTCGGACCGTCGGTGGACGAGAGCGGAGCCGAGGCCACCGCCGCCAGACCGGCACGGGGGGCCGCCCCTCCGCGTTCCGGAGCCGAGATGCGCGCGTCGTTCCTCCGCAACCTGGGCTACTTCTGG
>Ga0070698_100002731_pt1 | contig 19403 bp, 20 predicted proteins | sample KBSK1502metaG_FD_65477 | JGI IMG/M metagenome (GOLD analysis project Ga0070698, IMG submission 65477) | Corn, switchgrass and miscanthus rhizosphere microbial communities from Kellogg Biological Station, Michigan, USA - KBS K1-50-2 metaG | ecosystem: Host-associated > Plants > Roots >...
AGCACCGCGGTCTTGCCCGCCTTGAACGCTTCGAGCGACGCTTCGCGCTCGGACTGGGACTTGTCGCCGTGGATCGCGTCGGCGTGGATGTGGTCCTTGCGCAGCTGGTGGCCGAGGCGGTTGGCGCCGATGCGCGTGCCGCAGAAGACGAGCACCTGCTTCAGGCCGCGCGTCTGGATCAGGTAGGCGAGCAGCTCGCGCTTTTTCTGGCGCGCGACCGGGTGCAGCACGTGGGTGACGAGGTCGGCGGCGGCGTTGCGCGCGGCGATCTGCACTTCGGCGGGATTGCGCAGGATCTGCTTCGCGAGGTTGCGGATCTCGTCGGGGAACGTCGCCGAGAACATCAGGTTCTGCCGCTCGCGCGGCAGCAGCGCGATGATGCGCTTGATGTCGGGCATGAACCCCATGTCGAGCATGCGGTCCGCCTCGTCGAGCGTGAGCACCGACACCTGTCCGAGCATCACCGTCTTGTTCTGCACATGGTCGAGCAGCCGGCCGGGGGTGGCGACCAGGATCTCGACGCCTCGACGCAGCTCGGCGATCTGAGCGTTCATGTCCACGCCGCCGTAGACGATCGCGCTTCGCAGCGGCACATGCTTGCCGTATTCGCGGAAGCTCTCGAAGACCTGGATCGCGAGCTCGCGCGTCGGGGTCAGCACGAGCGCGCGCACCGGGTGCCGCGCCGGCGAAGCCGAGGTGCTCGCCATGGGCAGCAGCCGCTGCAGGGTCGGGAGCGCGAACGCGGCGGTCTTGCCGGTGCCGGTCTGGGCCCCCGCCATGATGTCGCGCCCGGAGAGCACGAGCGGAATGGCTTGTTCCTGGACCGGAGTGGGCTGCTGGTAACCCAATTCACGCACTGCCTGAAGCAGCGGGGCGGCTAACTCTAGAGCGTCGAAGCCTGAACTAATGACGAAGCATCCGTTGGTGCGAAGGGCGCGCATTATACTCCGCGGCCCATGATCCTGCTGCGTAATCTTGCGCTGTCGCGCGGGCCGCACCGCCTGTTCGAGGGCGCATCGCTCTCCCTCGAGCGCGGCTGGAAAGTCGGCCTCGTCGGCGCGAACGGCAGCGGCAAGACGAGCCTGCTTGCGCTGCTCGCGGGCGAGCTCGCCCCGGACGCGGGCGAATGCAGCATCCAGCCCGGCACGCGGATCGCGCGCATCGAGCAGGAGGCGCCGGCGCTGGAGCGCCGGGCGCTGGACTATCTGCTCGACGCCGACACCGTGCTGCGCGACGCCGAAAGCGCGATCGCCGCCGCCGAACGCGACGGCGACGGGCATCGCATCGCCGAAGCACATGAGCGCTACGCGCAGGCGGGCGGCTACACCGCGCAGGCGCGCGCGGCCGCGATCCTGGCGGGCTTGGGCTTCGCGCCCGGCGACAGCGGGCGTCCGGTGCGCGAGTTCTCGGGCGGCTATCGCATGCGGCTCAATCTCGCCCGGGCGCTGGTGCGGCCTTCGGACCTGATGCTGCTCGACGAGCCGACCAATCACCTCGACCTCGATGCGATCCTGTGGCTCGAGAACTGGCTGCGCGGCTACCCGGGGACGCTGCTCGTCGTATCGCACGATCGCGATTTCCTCGATCGTGCGACCGGACACACGCTCGCGATCCAGCCGCACGGCGATGCGGGCGTGGTGCGACTGCATACCGGGAACTATTCGCAATACGAGAGCCAGCGCGCGCTGGAACTGGAGCAGCAGCAGGCCGCCGCGGCGAAGCAGGGGCGCGAGATCGAGCGGATTCACTCGTTCGTGTCGCGCTTTCGCGCCAAGGCGACCAAGGCGCGCCAGGTGCAGAGCCGTCTCAAGCGTCTCGAGCGGATGGCGCGCGTGGCACCGGTCTACGCCGACGAATCGTTCCGCTTCCGGTTCGAAGCGCCGGTGCGCGAGCCGGAGCGGATCCTCGAGATCGATGAAGCATCGGCAGGTTATGGCGGCCGGACGGTGCTGCGCGGCGTGTCGCTTGCGCTCACCCGCGCCGACCGGCTCGCAGTGATCGGCGCGAACGGCAACGGCAAGACGACGCTGGTGCGGCTGCTCGCGGGCGAGCTCGCGCCCGTTGCCGGCGAGCGCCGCGAGGCGCGTGATGTCGTGATCGGCCACTTCGCGCAGCACCAGGTGGAGACGCTGCGCCCGGACGAGACGCCGCTCGGCATGCTCGCGCGGCTCTACCGCGGCGAGCGCGAGCAGCAGCTGCGCGACTTCCTCGGGCGCTTCGGCTTTTCCGCGGAGCGCGCCGCGCGTCCGATCGGGCCGCTTTCGGGCGGCGAGAAGTCGCGCCTCGCGCTCGCGGCGCTCGTCAAGCGCAGGCCCAACCTGCTCTTGCTCGACGAGCCGACCAATCACCTCGACATGGAAATGCGCCGCTCGCTCGTGATGGCGCTGCAATCGTTCGACGGCGCGCTGGTCATCGTGTCGCACGACCGCGCGTTGCTGGCGGCGTGCGCCGACCGGATCCTGGTCGTCGCGGACGGCGGCGTGCGAGAATTCGATGGCGACCTCGACGACTATCGGCAGCTCAGGCTGAAGGAAGAGCGCGGCCGCCGCGCGCCCGCCGAGCGTCCGAGCCGGCGCGACGAGCGCCGCGTCGACGCCGAGGTCCGCGCCGAGCTGAAGAAGCGCCTGCGGCCATACGAAAAGGAGATCGCCGCGATCGAGTCGCGCATCGCGGCGCTCACGCACGAGGTCGACGCGGTGCGCGCTGCGCTCGCCGACCCTTCCCTCTACGACAGCGACGACAAGGGCGAGCGCTTGAAGGACCTGACGGTCGCCGAGGCGCGCATCACGGGCGAGCTTGCGAGAGCCGAGGAAGACTGGCTGCACGCCCAGGCGCGGCTCGACGCGCTTCGTCGGGAGCCGGCGGCCTAGCTCTGCTACATTCCGCCGCGATGACGCCGGGAAGCGAAAGGGGCGTGCGCCTGGCACGCGATGTCGAGCCGATCCTGGCGGTGGCGGGAAAGCTCGCCGCGCCGTTCGACTTGCCCACCATGCTCGCCGAAGTGGTCGACGCTGCGAAGCAGGTGCTCGCCGCCGAGCGCGCCTCGGTGTGGCTGTACGAGTCGGCCACGGACGAGCTGATCATGACGGTCGCAACCGACATCGCACCGGTGCGTGTTCCCGCCGGCGTCGGCATCGCGGGGAGCTGCGCGCGCACGCGCGAGATCATCAACGTGCCGGACTGCTACTCCGATCCGCGTTTCAACCGCGAAGTGGACCGCAAATCGGGATACCGGACGCGCTGCATGCTGACGCTGCCGTTGATTGACCATAAGGACGCACTGGTCGGCGTCATGCAGGTGTTGAACAAGTCCGGCGGCGTGTTCGACCGCTATGACGAGGCGCTCGCGACCGCGCTCGCCGCGCAGTGCGCGGTTGCACTGCAACGCGTGCGCATGACCGAGGCGCTGTTCGAAGCGGAAGCGCTGCGCCAGGAAATGGAGATGGCGCGCGTGGTGCAGATGAGCACGCTGCCTTCCACCATGCCCGCAGTGCAGGGCTATGACGTGTATGGAACGTTCCGGCCGGCGAGCATGACCGGCGGCGATACGTTCGACCTGTCGCTGCTCGAGCAGGGGTTCCTGATCGTACTCGGGGACGCGACCGGCCACGGCATCGCGCCCGCGCTCTCGGTCACGCAGATGCAGGCGATGCTGCATACCGCATTCGGCCTCGGCGCCGATCTCGAGTCCGCGTACCTGCAGGTCAATAATCAGCTGGCCGAAACGCTTCCCGACGATCGCTTCATCACCGCATTCATCGGCCTGCTCGACACTGCGACCCACCACCTGCGCTTTCATAGCGGCGGGCAGGGACCGATCCTGCGGTACGCCCCTGCCGCGGAAGCGTTCACCCGCAGCAAAGTCACGAGCTTCCCGCTCGCGGCGATGCCGTTGAAAACCCTGCGGTCGACCGCGACGCTGGACTTCGAGCCCGGCGACATCCTGATCCTGCTGTCGGACGGCATCTACGAGTACCACAACGCTCAGGGCGAGCAGTTCGGCGAGCAGCGCGTCGAGGACCTGGTGCGCGAGCACTACGCCAAGCCGATGGCCGAGCTTTCGGCGCTGCTGTTGCAGGCGGTCCAGGACTTCGCGCAGGGCGCGCCGCAGGAAGACGACATGACCGTCGTGTTGGTGAAACGCGAGGCCGCGCCGACCGAGCACCAGTCGTTCGAGCGACGGTTCGACTCGCTGCAGCAGATCTTCGAGTTCACGGCGGCCGCGTTCGCACGGCTCGGAATCGAGCGGGACTACCTCCACGCCATCGATTTCACGGTCGAGGAGCTGTTCACCAACATGGTCAAGTACAGCCGGGAGAGCAGCGCGGCGGTGCGGCTGGACCTGACCCGGATCGAAGGCGGCGTCGAGGCGACCCTGACCGACCACGGGGTCGACCGGTTCGATCCTACGCAGGCGCCTGACGCCCGGATCGACCTGCCGATCGAGCAGCGCACCCCTGGCGGACTCGGGCTGCATCTGATTCGGCGGCTGGTCGATGCCATCGAGTACCATTACTCATCAGAAACCCGGCAGAGCCGGATTACGTTCCGGAAAACGGCTGGTACGGCCACGCCCCACGAGGGCCCGGCCGGAACCAGGGAGAACGATGCTCAAGATTGACTTTGGCGCGGGCGGCGCCGTCGAGATCGTCGGCCGCCTCGACGCCGCGCAATCCCCGGCGGTCCAGGCATTCCTCGACAAGGTCCAGGGCACGGTGACGCTCGACTGCAGCAAGCTCGAGTACGTTTCCAGCGCCGGGCTGGGCGTACTGCTGAAGACCCAGAAGCGGCTGCTCGGCTCGGGAGGCAAGCTCCGCCTGGCAGGCGTCAACCGTCACCTGCAGGACATCCTCGAGTATTCCGGGTTCGACCAGATCTTCGAGATCATCCCCAATGGATAGCGCGGCCCAACCTTTTCCGGGGTCGGGTGTAGTTGGAGTTGATGATGACGATCAGCGCCTGGTGGAGCGCTGCCTCAAGGGCGATCAGGAGGCTTTTGCGGAGCTCGTGGTCCGCTACCAGCGGCCGATCTACCACATGGCCTTCCGGGTGCTTGGCAACGTCGAAGACGCGCGCGAGATCACGCAAAGCGTCTTCCTGAAGGTTGCCGAGCGACTCGATGACTACAACCCGAGGTTCAAGTTCTTCAGCTGGATCTACCGGATCACCATCAATGCGTCGCTCAATTTGCGGCGCAGCAGCGGCCGCGAGGAGCTCGTTGGCGAGGACCTCGAGGTCCTGGATTCCGGGGCCGACCCGGAAGCGTCGATGAGCGCAGCGCAGCAATCGGCCCGGATCCAGAAGGCGTTGATGGGATTGAAATTCGAGAATCGCGCCGTGCTGACACTGCGGCACTTCAGCGATTGCAGCTACCGGGAAATCGGCCAGATCCTCGATCTGGACGAAAAGACCGTGAAATCTAGGCTCTACGAGGGCAGGCAGCAACTCCGCAACCTGCTCAAGGACTTGGAGGATTGAGATGGATCGTCGCGAACTGAGTCAGGCGATGCACGCGGTGTTGGATGGCGAGGCCACGGACCAGCAGAGGCAGGCGCTGGAACGAACCCTTGCTACTGACCCGGCGGCACGCGCCGAATTTCAGGCCCTGCGCCGGCTATTCGATCGGTTGAAGCAGGAGCAGGCACCTCACCCCCCCGAGGGGCTGGTGATGTCGATCCTCACGCAGGCCCGTCTTCGGCCCGCGAGCGGCATCGGCCAACTTTTTCAAAGCGTGCGTGTAAGTAGGCTAAAGTCCCACTATTCCCATTCAGAGGAGGCAGCAATGAATCAACCCAAGCCCGGCTCGACCAAGCAGCGCAACGTTTGGATCGGTACCGGCCTGACCGCGCTTGCGGTCGCAGTGGCAGGGATCTACACGTGGGACAACTCGAGCACCAATTCGGTCTCGGGAACCATCACTCCGGCGCAACGTTATATTGCACCGCAGAACACCAAGACGGATATCGGGACTGGCGGCCAGGGCTCGCAGGGCAGCGCGCGGGTACTACCAGCTGACGCCAGCAGCGCGGGCAACGCAGCCAATTCCGCGAACTCGGCGAATTCGGCTAACTCGGCGAATTCCGCCAATTCCGCGAACTCTGCCAACTCTGCGAACTCTGCGAACTCGGCGAACTCCGCCAACTCGGCGAACTCGGCCAATTCCGCGAACTCCGCCAACTCGGCGAACTCGGCCAATTCCGCGAACTCGGCCAACTCGGCGAACTCGGCCAATTCGGCGAACTCCGCCAATTCCGCGAACTCGGCGAACTCGGCCAATTCCGCAAACTCTGCCAACTCGGCCAATTCCGCGAACTCTGCCAACTCTGCCAACTCGGCGAACTCGGCGAACTCGGCCAATTCCGCGAATTCGGCGAATTCGGCGAATTCGGCGAATTCCGCGAACTCGGCGAACTCGGCGAATTCAGCCAACTCCGCGAATTCGGCTAACAGCAACTAGTATTCCGATTCGTCCAGTCTGGTTGCAACCGCCGGCCTCGTGCCGGCGGTTTGCTTTTGTAGTCGGCAGATTGGTATCCTCCGGGCCAATCAACAGGGGGGACTACCGGACGTGCGGGCTCGGGTGCTGTGCTTCTTTTTGCTTGCGCTCGCGCCCCTGGTGTGTGCCGCGGAGGAAAATCCGCTGGGGATGTCCTACGACGAGTCGGAGGATCTCCACCTCATCTATTTTGATTCACTGAGCTTCATGACCCCGCACACGGTGCGGACGTTCACGAACTCCATCGCCTGGCAGAAGAAGATGTTCGGCTGGGTGCCGTCTCAGCGCACCACCGTTCTGCTGAAGGACCTGTCGGACTACGGCAACGCGACCGCGATCGTGGCGCCGCGCAGCCGGCTGTTGTTCGACATCGCGCCGCAGTCCCGTGCGTTCGAAACGAATCCTGCGAGCGAGCGCATGTACTCGCTGATGAACCACGAGCTCATTCACATCGCGGCCGGCGATGTTGCCGCCGACGAGGACCGGTCCTGGCGGCGGTTCTTCTTCGGCAAGGTCTCGCCGAACCCGGACCATCCCGAGTCGCTGCTGTACAGCTACCTGACGATTCCCCGCTATACCGCGCCGCGCTGGATGATCGAGGGAATCGCCGTGTTCGCCGAAACCTGGATGAACGGCGGCATCGGCCGGGCACAGGGCGGATACGACGAGATGGTGTTCCGCGAGATGGTGCGCGACAACGTGACGTTCTACGACCCGCTCAGCCTGGTCTCGCGCGGCGTGCGGGTCGAGTTCAACAATGTTGCCAGTGCCTATCTCTACGGCACCCGGTTCATCACCTGGCTCGCGTACGCACACACGCCGGAAAAGGTCATTGCCTGGATCCGGCGGGATGAAGGCAGCAAGCGCTACTACGCAGACCAGTTCGAGCACGTGTTCGGCGTTTCGATCGACGCGGCGTGGCAGGATTGGATCCGCTTCGAGCAGGATTTCCAGCGAGCGAACCTCGCCGAGGTGCGCAAGTTTCCGATCACGCCCCATCGCAAGCTCGCCGGCGGCGCGGCCGGCTCCATCTCGCGGCTGCATTACGACGAGGCGAGCGGCATGCTCTACGGAGGCTTTCGCTACCCGGGATTCGTGGAGCACATCGGCGCGCTGAACACCCGGGACGGAACCGTACGGCGCCTGGCGGATATCAAGCGCCCGATGCACTACCGCGTCGCCTCCTTCGCATTCGATCCCGCGAGCGGAACCGCGTTCTACACCGACGACAACCTTGCGCTTCGCGACCTGATGGCGGTCGATGTGAAGACCGGCGAAGTGCGCATGCTGATGGAGGATGCGCGCATCGGCGAGCTTGCGTTCAACAAGACGGATCGCTCACTCCTCGGAGTGCGGCATGCCGACGGCATCGCGACGCTCGTCCACATCCCTTACCCCTACGCCGCCTGGAAGGACATTCATGCGTTCCCGTGGGAGCACGTGCCTTCGGACCTCGACATTTCGCCGGACGGGCGGCTGCTGTCGGCGACGATGAGCGATGACCTCGGCGCGCAGTACCTGCGCGTCTGGGAACTGGCAAAGGTGTTCGCCGGGGACCTGAAACCGCTGAGCGAATTCAAGTTCGGGCAGTCGGTGCCGGAAAGCTTCGTGTTCTCGCGCGACGGGCGCTACCTCTACGGCAGCAGCTACTACACCGGCGTATCGAACATCTTCCGCTACGAAGTCGCCACCGGCGAGATCGAGGCGCTGACGAACGCCGAGTCGGGGTTTTTCCGGCCGATGCCGCTCTCCGACGGGAGGATGGTGGTGCTCGCCTACACGTCGCAGGGATTCGTCCCGGCGATGATCGAACCGCGCGTGCTCAAGGACCTGAGCGCGGTGAAGTTTCTGGGCGCCGAGCTTGCCGCGAAGCATCCGGTGGTCACCACCTGGCAGGTGCCACCGCAGTCGACGGTCACGTACGTGAAGACGATCGACCGGGGGTTCTACTATCCGCCGGAGAAGCTCTCGCTCGTCAATGCCTATCCGGTCCTGCAGGGCTACAAGAAATCGATCGGGCCCGGGTATCGCATCAACTACGAGGATCCGATCCGGTTCTCGTCACTCAGCATCACCGCGGCGTACACACCCGACAACGCGCTGCTGAAGAGCGAGAAGCTCCACGTCGACATGCAGTACCGATATCTCGGATGGCGCGTCGGGCTTTCGTGGAACGCTTCCGACTTCTACGATATCTTCGGCCCGACCATCAACAGCCGCAAGGGCCTCGCGGCGAAGGTCGGCTACCACGACCTCCTGATCTACGACGAGCCGCGCCGCCTTGAGCTGAAGAGCCAGCTCGCCTACTACGACAAGCTGGATACGCTGCCGCAGTCGCAAAACGTCGCCTCGTCCGCCAAGCGGCTGCGCACCGGAACCGTCGGGATGTACTACACCGACGTGCGACGCTCGCTGGGCGCCGTGGACGACGAGAAGGGCCTCAAGTGGCGCATCGTGCTGAACGGCAACCATGCCGACGGCGAGATGACGCCGATGCTGCGCGGGGATGTCGACTTCGGGTTCGACCTGCCGCTCGCGCACTCGTCGGTATGGCTGCGCAGCACCGCGGGTGTCGCGGACGGTGCGCGCACGAACCCCTATGCGAACTTCTTCTTCGGGGGCTTTGGCAACAACTACGTCGACAGCAGCGCGGAGAAGAGCATCCGCGAGAATTACGCGTCGGAGAAACGGTACCGCGAGTATTACGCGTTCCCGGGATTCGAGATCAACGAGATCGGCGCGCGCAGTTTCGGACGCACGATGCTCGAATGGAACCTGCCGCCGTATGCGTTCGATGCGGTGGGCACGCCGGGCTTTCATCTGACCTGGCTGCGGCCGGCCGTGTTCGCGTCGGCGCTCTGGACGGAGCCTGGGAATTCCGGCCTGCGGCGCCGGCATACGAACCTCGGCGCGCAGGTCGACCTGCGCTTCAGCGTCCTGCACTGGTATGAGATGACGCTGTCGTTCGGTTACGCCGTCGGCTATCGCGGCGGCGAGCGCGCCGGCAACGAGTGGATGATCTCGCTCCAGATCATGTAACCGGAGCGCCCAACATTGTCGGCACATGTCCTGGGCCCGACGCTCGTGGGCCTGCTTCCGGTTCTCAGTTTCCTCGCGGTGCTGCTCTACCTGGACAGCTACAAGCTCGTAAAACTGCGCGATATCGTCGTCGTCGTGGCATTCGGCGCCGCGATTGCCGGTGCAAGCTACCTGATGAACGCGCAGATCCTCGCGCTCGTCGATTTCCAATTCAAGACGTTCAGCCGCTACGTGGCGCCGGTCAGCGAGGAGGTGCTGAAGGGACTGCTCATCCTGGTGATGATCAGGACGCACCGGGTCGGGTTCCTCGTGGATGCGGCGATCTTCGGCTTCGCGGTCGGCACCGGCTTCGCGCTGGTCGAGAACCTCTACTACCTGAACCTGTTTCCCAACGCCGGCATCGGGACCTGGATCCTGCGCGGCTTCGGCACCGCGATCATGCACGGCGGCGCCACCGCGCTGTTCGCGGTCATGGGGCTCGCGCTGCTCGAGCGCAAGCAGGGCGCCGGCCTTGCCGCCTTCCTTCCCGGGCTCGCGATCGCGGTCGTGCTGCACTCCGCGTACAACCATTTCTTCTTCTCGCCGCTGGTGTCGACGCTCGGGATCGTGATCGTGCTGCCGCCGCTGCTCTACGCGGTGTTCGAGCGCAGCGAGCAGGCGCTGGGACACTGGCTCGGCAAAGGCTTCGATGCCGATACGGAGATGCTGGCGCTGATCAATTCAGGGCAGCTCTCCGAATCGCCGATCGGCAGGTACCTGCACACGCTGAAGGACAAGTTCAAGGGGCCGGTGGTTGCCGACCTGTTGTGCTACTTGCGGCTCACCACCGAGCTCGCGCTGCGCGCCAAAGGGGTGCTGATGATGCGCGAGAGTGGTTTCGCGGTCCCGGTCGACGAGGCGACGAAAGAGAAGTTCGCCGAGCTGCGCTACCTGGAGACGAGCATCGGGCGCACCGGCCGCCTCGCGCTGCAGCCGCTGCTGCACATGAGCCACAAGGACCTGTGGCAGCTCTACATGCTCAAGCAGTGAAGCGCGGCGACTTGCCGCCGCGCTTCGTCCCGCGCTACTTCCACTCGTAGAGCTGCGAGCGCGTATTGCCTTGGGCGTCGACTTCGTATTCGAACACGCCGGCGACGCCGTTCAGGCGCGCCCACTTCGGCGAGGACGACTGGTAGTAGATGGAACCCCGGTAGCTCACCGCACCGTCCTTCTGAATCGTGCCCACGCCCTGGCCAGTCCAGGTAGCGATCTCGCCGCCGGCACCCATCGCGATCCCCTGGCCTTGGCCGTACAGGGTTCCGTCGGGCCGCAGCACCGCCCAGTACGTGCCGTTGCCGCGTTCCGCCACGCCGAGCAGCGTGCCGGCGGACTCGAATGACGTCTCCATCTTCGGGCCGGAACCCTCGTCCGGCAGCACCCTGCGGCCCGTGACCTTTCCCGACTCTCCACCGATTTTTTCACCCAGCATGTGATCCTCCTTTCGGTTGAACGTACGCAAGGTACGTTCACGGAGGCCGGCCGGATTCAGTTGATCGTGCGTGCGCTGCGCTCGGACGCCGGGGGCGGCGTAAGGCTCGGCAGCTTCAGCTCCATGTCCCAATCGCTTTTCGTCACCGCGGCCTGCAGCAGCCGGCATACCGAGTGCAGCAGCACGGAGTCGAACGTCAGCGTGACACCCTGCCCTTCGACCGGATGCATCGCCACGATCGGCTGGCCGCTCGGATCGTGGCCGGTCTGGATGCGTGCCAGCAGCAGCGGCTCCGTCCCCAGCGGCATCGCCCGCGTCGCGTCGTCGTAGGGCTTGGAAAAATCGGCGCGCGCCATCGCCTCCTCGTGCTCGAGATTGAGGAGCGCAAGCCGCGCCTCCGGGTCGGCCTGCGTGCGGATGCGCGGGCTGGCCTCCTCGGCAAGCTTGATGAGCAGCGGCCAGAGCACCTTGACGAAGCGCCGCGTCATCCACATGCGCACCTCGAGCGCATCGCTGGTCGCAAGCTGCATCAGCAAGCGGTCCTGCTCCGAAACGTAATCGATCTTGATCTGGTGCAGGCGCATGCCGCAATGATAGCGCGCCCGCTGGACGGCGAAACGGTGCGGCGCGACAATCCCCGCATGTTCGAAGTCGCTCCCGCAGCCGCGCCCGCGGACCTGGAGCAGGCACGGATCCTGTTTCTGGAATATGCCGAGCAGGTGGACGCGCCGTGCTGTTTCGCCACGTTCAACGAGGAAGTCGCCGCGCTTCCGGGCGAGTACGCGCTGCCCGCGGGGCGGCTGCTGCTCGCGCGCAGGGACGGGCAGGCGGCGGGGTGCGTGGCGATGCGCCGGCTCGATGCGGAAAGCGGCGAGATGAAGCGGCTCTACGTGCGCCAGGCGTTCCGCGGCGACGGACTGGGGCGGACGCTTGCGGGCCTCGTCATCGCGGCGGCGCGCGAGCAGCGCTACACCCGGCTGCTTCTCGATACGCTGCCGAAGATGGGCGAAGCGATTGCGCTCTACCGCTCGCTCGGGTTTCGCGAGACCGGCGCGTACTCGCCCGAGCCGACGCCGGGCGCGATTTTCTTCGAGCTCAGGCTTTCCTGATCCGCTCGACCAGCGCGGTCGTCGAGCGCACGTGCTCGAACGGAATCGAAACCGCCCTGCCGCCACGCGCAAGGACTTCCTTTGCGCCGACGATTTTTTCGACCGGCCAGTCACCGCCCTTGACGAGCACCTCCGGAGCGCAAGCGACGATCAGCGCAAGCGGGGAATCGTCGTCGAACCACGTCACCGCGTCGACCGGCTCCAGCGCGGCCACGAGCGCCATCCGGTCTTCCAGCGGATTGAGCGGCCGATCGGGTCCCTTGCCAAGGCGCCGCGCCGAGGCATCCCCGTTCAGCGCCACCAGCAGCGCGGCACCCAGCGCCCGCGCCTGCGCCAGGTAGGTCACATGTCCGCGGTGAAGCAGGTCGAATACGCCGTTGGTGAAGACCAGCGGCCGCGCCAGCTCTGCCTGCCAGCGTGCGACCTCGTGCGGCGCGCGGATCTTGCGCTCGAAAGCAGGCCGCGCGAACGGCACGCCTACCGCGCCTTGGTGTCCCCGCTCTTCGGCTGCTCGCGCGGCCGGCAGGCGTCGTCGGTGGGCTGGCAATACTCGAAGACCTTGACCACTCTGCGCACGCCCGATGTGGTGCGGGCAAGCTCGGCGGCGTCGTTTCCTTCCTTCTCGGTCACGATGCCCAGCAGGTAGACCACGCTCGCCTCGGTCACGACCTTGACGTGGACGGCGTTGAACTTGTTCGCGTCGACGAAGCGCGCTTTCACCTTGCCGGTGATCCCCGAGTCGTGCGCACGCCCCGAATACGCCGAGATCGGAGCAATCCGGAGCTCGTTCGTCACGCCGCGCACGCCCTGGATGCCGGTCGCGATCTTCTCGATCTCGTCCTTCATCGCGGCGTCGAACGCCTCCCCGGTCAGCATCACGACCCGGTTGTACGAGGTCACGTTGACGTGCGCCCGGTCGCCGAAGCGCTCGCTGATGCGGTTCGAAACGCGCAGCTCGAGTCCCTCGTCGTCCACCTGGGCTCCCGTCGTGCGGCGGTCGAACGCGGAGACCATGCCCATGCCGACGCCGACCGCCGCGACCGGGATGCAGCCTTCGAGCGTGAGGATGCAAAACGGCGCAGCGAGCGCCAGAAGGAGATTCCTGCTCTTCATTTCGTGGCTCCAAACAGCTGAAAGTCGATTCCGTCGCACATGCAATGCAGCGCCAGCAGGTGCACTTCCTGGATCCGCACCGTGCGGGGGTGCGGCACGCAGACGTGGACGTCGCCGGGGGCGAGCGCGGCGCCGATCGTCCCGCCGCCGCGCCCGGTAAGGGCGATCACGCCGATGCCGAGATCGTGCGCGACTCGGATCGCAGCGAGCACGTTCGGCGAGTTGCCGCTGGTCGAGATCGCCAGCAGCACGTCGCCCTTGCGGCCGATCGCCCGCACCTGCTTCTCGAACACCTGCGTGAAATCGTAGTCGTTGGCGATCGAGGTCAGCGTCGAAGTGTCCGTAGTGAGCGCTACCGCGGCGAGCGGCGGGCGCTCGGTTTCGAACCGGTTCACCAGCTCCGCGGCGAAGTGTTGCGCGTCGGCGGCCGAGCCGCCGTTGCCGCAGGCGAGGATCTTGCCGCCGGCGGAAAGCGCCGCCACCATTTTCTCGACGGCTCGCGCGAGCGGCTCGGCGAGCGAGCTGGATGCTTCGACCTTGAGGCTTGCGCTTTCGGAGAAGTGCGCGGCGATGCGTGTTGCGAGCGTCGCGCCCTGCTCTGCGTGTCCCATGGCGGCGGATTCTACACGCCTCACTCGACATAGACCTCGAACTCGATCCTGCGCCGCGGATTGCGGTGCTCGGCGAGCCGGCTGACGCGCGCCCGCAGCGTTTCGCCCCGATCCATCGCCCAGGCGAGTGCACTGTTCTCGGCGCGCGGCACGTAGCCGAGCTTGCGGCCGCGCCACTCGACTCGCACGGCGTTCGCGTCATGCGCGTTGTCGGGCTCGCGCACGAGATCGAGCGCATCGCCTGCGCTCAGATGCGGCCAGACCTCCGCAGCTTCGGCATAGCGAAACCCGGCGAGCGGAGAGTTCTGCACCAGCAGGCGCACCGAGGGTTGCGCGGCGGGCGGCTCGGCATGCGCGGCGAGCGCCGTCGCGCAGGCCAGCAGGCTAAGCAGAAAACGCATTGCGGATCCAGCGGATATGCCCGCCCTGGAGCGCATCGAGCAGCAGTACGTCGAAGCGGCAATCCGCCTGCGGCCGGCCCGCGAGGTACAGGCTCGCTGCCGCCACGAGCCGGCTTCGCTTCGCGTCGGTGATGCTCTCCGCCGCGCCGCCGAAGCTCGCGCTCCGCCGATAGCGCACCTCGGCGAAGACCAGCGTCCCGCCCTCCTGCGCGATCAGGTCGATCTCGCCGTGGCGGCAGCGCCAGTTGCGCGCCAGGATTCGCAATCCCGCCCTCCTGAAGAGCTCGGCGACCAGATCTTCGGCCTGCGCACCCGCCTCGTTCATGTACGCTTAACGAACCTGCAGCGGAGCGCGTTGACCCACCGAGTGAGCGGAATTCTCTACATCGTCGCAACGCCGATCGGCAACCTCGCCGACGCGAGCCCGCGCTCGATCGAAGTGCTGCGGCGAGTGGCGGTGATTGCCTGCGAGGACACGCGCACGTCGCAGACGCTGCTCGCGCGCTTCGATGTCGCAACGCCGACGACGCCCCTGCATGCGCACAACGAGCGCCGCGCCGGCGCGAAGCTGCTCCAGATCCTGCAGGCAGGCAAGGATGTCGCGCTCGTCAGCGACGCCGGGACGCCGGGGGTCTCCGATCCCGGAGGCCTCCTCGTCGAGAATGCGCATCGGGCCGGCATCCGCGTGGTTCCCGTGCCCGGACCGAGCGCGGCCAGCGCCGCAGTCTCGGCAAGCGGGTTTGCCGGAGACGGCTATCTGTTCGCCGGATTTCTGCCTGCCACGCGCGCGGCGCGGCGCAAGGCGCTCGCCGCGCTGCAGACGGCGCTGCCAGTGGTCTTCTACGAAGCGCCGCACCGGGTGCTCGAAACCGTGCAGGATCTCGCCGAGCGCTTTGGCGCGGAGCACGAGATCGTGATCGCGCGCGAGCTGACCAAGAAGTTCGAGGAAGTCGCGCGCATTCGGCTCGGCGAGGCGAGCGCATGGCTCTCGGCCGGGCCGCACCGCCAGCAGGGCGAGTTCGTTCTCGTGCTCGCCTCCGCCGAGGAGCGTGCCGATCCCGTGGCCGAAGGCGAGCGCGTGCTCGCCTTGCTGCTCGAATCTCTGCCGGCCAGCGAAGCAGCGAAGCTCGCCGCCCGCATCACCGGAGCGCCGCGGAACGCGCTCTACCGGCTCGCGCTCGAACGCAGCAAGTAGAATCCGTCCCGCATGGAACGGCTGACGATCCTCCGCCCGGATGACTGGCACCTGCATTTGCGCGACGGTCCCGCGCTCGCCGCCGTCGTCGGCGACAGCGCGAGGCGCTTCGCGCGCGCGATCGTGATGCCGAACCTGGATCCGCCGGTGCGCACGACGCGCCAGGCGCTTGCTTACCGCGAGCGAATTCTCGGCGCACTGCCGCCGCGCGCGCGGTTCGACCCGCTGATGACGCTCTATCTCACCGACGACACGCCGCCCGAGGAGATTACGCTCGCCAAGGAATCCGGGCGCGTCCACGGCGTGAAGCTCTACCCGGCGGGCGCGACGACGCACTCGGCGGCCGGCGTAACGCGAATCTCGCGCTGCTTTCACGCGCTCGAGCGGATGGCGCAAGTCGACCTGCCGCTGCTCGTGCACGGCGAAGTGACCGATCCGGCAATCGACGTGTTCGACCGCGAGAGCGCGTTCATCGAGGAGGTGCTCGGACCGCTCGTCGCGCGTTTCCCGACGCTGCGGGTCGTGCTCGAGCACATCACCACGCGCGAGGCGGCGCAGTTCGTCGAAGTGACCGGCCCGAATATCGCCGCCACGATCACCGCGCATCATCTGATCATGAATCGCAATTCGCTTTTCCTCGGCGGCGTGCGTCCGCACCACTATTGCCTGCCGGTGTTGAAGCGCGAGGAGCACCGCGAGGCGCTCGTCGGCGCGGCGACTTCCGGCAATCCGAAGTTCTTCCTCGGCACCGACAGCGCGCCGCACGCCCGCAGCGCGAAGGAAGCCGCGTGCGGCTGCGCCGGGATGTATACGGCGCATGCCGCGATCGAGCTCTATGCAGTCGCGTTCGAGGAGGCCGGCGCACTCGACAAGCTGGAAGGCTTCGCGAGCCGCTTCGGGCCGAAGTTCTACGGCCTGGCGCCGAACCGGGACAAGATCACGCTCGTGCGCTCGCCCTGGGAAGTCCCTGCATCGCTGCCGTTCGGCCCGGACGCGGAACTGGTGCCGTTGCGCGCGGGCGAGTCGATCCCCTGGAAGCTCGTATAAGACATCCTGTCTTCGACTCCGTCCGCCCCTGGCTCGATCGCCTCGCGCCCGGCCGGTGGCCGACCCTGGAAGTGCTCAACGCGCTCGCCGAAGAGGCTCAGGTGCGCACCACGAGCGGAATGCCGCTGCGCTTCGTCGCGCCTTCGCCTGCGGATCCGTACTACGAGGTACACCTGTACGAGACGGGTTGCGTTGCGACACGCAGCGAGAACTGGCACGACCTTTTCAACGCGCTCGTCTGGCTGGCCTATCCGCGCACCAAGGCGGTGATCAACGCGCTGCACGCGAGGCAGATTCCGCTCGAGGGCGGCCGGCGCGGCCGGTTGAGGGACCTGCTGACGATCTTCGACGAGGGCGGCGCGATTGTCGCGAGCGACGACGCCGGGCTCGTCGCGATGATTCGGGACTTCCGCTGGCGAGAGCTGTTCTGGGACTCCCGCGCGCGCGTGCTGCGCGATCTGCGATTTACAGTGATCGGCCATGCGGTGCTGGAAAAGGCCCGCGAGCCGTGGGCGGGCTTCACCTGCAAGGCGCTCTTCGTGGATTCCCGGTGCGCCCCCGACGTCGCCGCCGCGAACTGGCTCGAGGCCCATGCACCGCAAGGGACGCCGCATTTGCTCGCGCCACTACCGATATTCGGATACCCGGGGTGGCTTGCAGAGAGCGCGAGCGCCGATTTCTACCGCGACGAGCGCTACTTCCGGCCGTTCCGGGAGAAAATCCGGACCGGAGGCAACGAGTGACTGACAGGTACGACGTGATCGTGGTCGGCGCAGGCAACGCAGCGTTGTGCGCCGCCCTTTCCGCAGCAGAGTCCGTCCAGAGGATCCTTGTGCTCGAGCGGGCACCGGAAGAGGAATCCGGCGGCAATTCGCGCTTCACTGCGGGGCTGATGCGCGTCTGCTACGGCGGCGTCGAGGATCTGAAGAAGGCGATCCCGGACCTCTCGCCGGAGGAAATCGCGCGTACCGACTTCGGCACCTACACCGAGGAGCAGTTCCTCGACGACATGGGCCGGCTGACCGAATACCGCTGCGACCCGGATCTCACCGAGATTCTCGTCAAGCAAAGCCTGCCGACGGTGGAATGGATGCGCGGCAAAGGCGTGCGCTTCACCGCCGCGTGGGGCAGGCAGGCGTTCAACATCGGCGGCAAATTCAAGTTCTGGGGCGGGTTGACCGTGGAAGCGGTCGGCGGCGGACCGGGGCTGGTCGAATCGCTGACGGCGATCGCGAAGAAAAATGGCATCGAAGTCTGGTTCAACGCCCGCGCGCTCGAGCTGATTTACGACGATTCCGGGATCACCGGGATTCGGGTCAGGAAGGAGGGAAAAACGCTGGCGCTGCATACCAGGGCGGTAGTTCTCGCCGCGGGCGGGTTTCAGGCCGATCCCGAGCAGCGCACCCGCTACCTGGGGCCTGGCTGGGAGCTCGCCAAGGTGCGGGGCACGCGCTTCAACACCGGCGATGGCATCCGCATGGCGCTCGCAGCCGGCGCGGCGCCGACCGGCAACTGGTCGGGCTGCCACGCGGTCGCCTGGGAGCGCAACGCCCCGGAATTCGGCGACCTCGCGGTCGGCGATCAGTTCCAGAAGCATTCCTACCCCTGGGGGATCTACCTCAACGCGGAAGGCAAGCGCTTCGTCGACGAGGGCGCGGATTTCCGCAACTACACCTACGCCAAGTACGGGCGCGTCATTCTGTCGCAGCCGGGCCAGTTCGCCTGGCAGATCTTCGACGCCAAGGCGAAAGCGCAGCTGCGCGACGAATACAGGATCAAGCAGGTGACAAAGCGCACCGGCGATACGCTGGAGGAGCTCGTTGCGAAGCTTGAAGACACCGATGGAAACACTGCATTGGAGGAAATCCGCCAATACAACGCCGCGGTGCAGACGCAGATCCCCTTCAATCCCAATGTAAAGGATGGAAGGTGCACGAAGAATCTGGCAATCAACAAGAGCAACTGGGCGAACACGCTCGACACGCCGCCGTTCGAGGCCTATGCGGTCACTTGCGGAATCACCTTCAGCTTCGGCGGCCTCAAGATCAACCCCAGCGCCCAGGTGATGTCTTCCGATGGCGCGCCGATTCCCGGCCTCTTCGCGGCAGGCGAACTGGTGGGCGGGATCTTCTGGTTCAACTACCCGGGCGGCACCGGGCTCACCAACGGTGCAGTTTTTGGCCGCATCGCCGGGCGGAACGCGGCACGCGTCTAGGGGAACGCCGGGAAGCGCGTTTCCGTGCCTCCGGGCACGGCCTCCGGATGCCGCCGGATCACGAGCTCGCGGATCTGCCCGATCTGCCCGTAGGGGACGTCCACCATCAGCAGGACCTTGCCGTTGTCGATCTCGCCCTGGAATTGCCTGAGACGCGAATTGGGCACCGACGCCGCGACCATGCTCGAACTCCAGGCACCGAGCACGGCGCCGACGACCGCCGCTATCAGGACCGCCACGAGCTGCGGATTCGTCCCTTCGGGCGGATACGTGATGAGGACGAGGCCGAGCAGCAGTCCTGCGCCGCCGCCGAGGCCAAGCCCGATCCCGGCGCCGTGCATCAAGTCGGATTTCTGCACGTAGCTCGCTTCGTGCAGCTCGCCCAGATCGGTGCCGCGCTTCGCGAGAAACCGCATGTGGCGGTCTTCGACGCGCGCAAGCAGCAGGTCGTTTGCGGTCTGACGCGCGCTATCGACATCGGGCAGGAGGAAGTACAGGCGTCTGCGCATGGTTCTCTCCTTCGCGTTCGCCCGACTCTTTTACGCCTCCGCTTACGACGAAGCAACCTCGGGGGCGCGGTAAAATTAGCGCGGGAGCCGGCTAGGCAGCCGCTGCGCCGCAAGGCGTGGAGGAAAGTCCGGGCTCCGCAGAGCAGGATGCGGGGTAACACCCCGGCGTGGCGACACGACGAACAGGGCCACAGAGACGA
>Ga0070698_100002732_pt1 | contig 19398 bp, 19 predicted proteins | sample KBSK1502metaG_FD_65477 | JGI IMG/M metagenome (GOLD analysis project Ga0070698, IMG submission 65477) | Corn, switchgrass and miscanthus rhizosphere microbial communities from Kellogg Biological Station, Michigan, USA - KBS K1-50-2 metaG | ecosystem: Host-associated > Plants > Roots >...
GGCGGAACCGCTGCAGGTCTGCTGCTCGGCTTCGCGATCGCGGGAGTGGATATCGAAGTTGTCGGAGTGCGGACAGGACCTCGAATGTTTGCAAACAAGAGAGCAGTCCTTGCGCTCGCGAGACGTACTGCCCGATTCATTGGCACGCTCTGTGGAGAGAGGATTCCGCCGGCCGATCCGAACAGGCTGCGTGTGATTCACAGTGCATACGGTGGAGCGTACGGGCGTCCTGTCGAAGGCGCGGCGCAAGCGACGGCCGATCTTCACGAAGCAATCGGAATCAGACTGGACGACACTTACACGGCAAAAGCCTGGATCGGAGCGGTAAGGGAACGGGATCGAGCGCCCGGCCCGCTTTTGTACTGGTTTACTTTTGACGCATCATGTCTGACGAGCTGACGATTCACATCTATCCGGGCGACTGCGACACCGCGGGCCATGTTAATCACGCGGTAATGCTGACTCTGCTCGAGCGCGCGAGATGGGCCGCACTCGAGAAGCACCTGCCATTCGAAGATTACATTCGCAGATCACAATGGGCAGTTGTACGTCACGTCGACGTTTCCTTCAGCAACCCAGCGCTTCCAGGGGACGACTTCATTGTTAGAACCGGTCTGGCCTCGATCGGCAACACGAGCTTTACGGTGCGGCAGATTGCGAAGAATCAGAATGGCGCGCTGGTCTGCGAGGCCAAAATAGTCTACGTCACACTTGCGGCCGACGGACGTCCGATGCCGGTTCCGGAAGAGTGGCGCTCAATTTTTTCTCCCTGGGAAAACGATGCAACACCTTCCTGATCTGCCGAGCGAGGTCAGTCCCGAAGAGCCAGTGCCGATGCCGCTGCCGCAGGTCAGCGAAGCTGAGCTGGCCCCAGCCGCACGCATCGGCGCATTCCTCTTCAAGAATCGCGGATGGCTTCCGATTCTCTTCCTCGGAATTCCGCTTTTCGCGCGCGGAGATACTGCTGGTGTGAGATGGTTGATCGGGGGCCTTCTGCTGGTCCTCGGTGAGCTTTTCCGACTCGCAGGAGTTGCAGCCGCTGGCACCACTACACGCCGCCGGTCGCGCAGGGTTCAGAACCTCGTGACCTACGGAATTTTTTCCTGGACCCGAAACCCGCTCTACATAGGAAACTTTTTCGTCTGGGTAGGCTTCTGCGTTATCTCGGGAGTGTTGTGGTTCCTCCCATTTGCGGTTCTCATCTTTGCCGCCGAGTACAGCTTCATCGTTCGCTTTGAGGAGGGAGTCCTCGAGTCGACTTTCGGGAGGCAATACCTCGACTACAAGAATTGCGTTCCTCGATGGCTGCCCAAGAAACCGGACGAGCCCGCGCCCGGCGACCACGATTGGCGAGGCGCCTTGAAAAGCGAAATCAGCACGTTCATTCAGTATGCCGTGCTGATCGTTGCGTTCGCGATAAAGGGCTATCTCACCCGGTAGACAGCGCTAGCGGTTCGGCCTTCCCGGCGGCTCGGGACTCTTGAAGACTTCGCGATTGATCTGGACGTACTGCTTGAGATTCGCGGGGACGTCTTCTTCCGGAAAAATTGCCGTAACGGGGCACTCCGGCTCGCAAGCACCGCAGTCGATGCACTCGTCAGGATGGATATAGAGCTGCTCGGGTCCCTCGTAGATGCAGTCTACGGGACACACATCTACACACGCTCTATCCTTTGTATCCTTGCAGGCTTCAGTGATGACGTAGGGCATTGATGAAGTTCGGGTGCTGTGAGGCTTATGCGAAAAATAGACCTCGCAGGTGAGATATCAACGGCGCAAGGGATTCACTTCATCATCGTGGCTGAACCGTACAGCACGACGATCCCGATGAGAATCAATGTGGCTACCAGGACGAGTGCCATTCGTTGTCGCATTGCGGAAACCGCTTCCCACACGTCCTCGTCGAAATAAAACAGACCGGGTGCTGCTTCACGTATGACTGCGCGCTTCTTGAGACGCTTCACAGCCATGGTCTCTTCGATCCCGGCACTCTCGAGCGACATCGCATTCGCCGGAGTGATCGCGCCTGCTGAGCGAAACGCGTCACGGACGTCGCGTTCCCTTTTCCTCATTATCGCAATTACCGCAGGTGCGCCCACTTTCAGTCTCCCCTGGAATCAGGTTCCAAGATAGGTGTCGTGCAGAGCGGCGCCAGCTTCACGCTGACGTTCGACGACGGCCGCGGCCTTCGATACTACAGCAACGTCGATGTTGACTCACCCTGGTCATGGAGGGACCAGGGTGTGAGGATGAGTTACTTACGCTGCTAGGCGACTGCTGAAGCTGTGGGGGCTATCCTTGGCCCTGCGGTTTCACGCGAGCTTGCCTTGCGCGGGCCTCTGCGGAAAGGACGCAGCAGCACATCGAGCTCGTTCCGGATGCGCGTGCGATAGCTGCCCTCGCTCATCACCGTCCAGGTGAGGAGGGTACCCATTACGAGTGAATAAATGGTTTCCGCAAGCTGTGTCGTGTCTACGTAGCTCTCGGTGAGCTCGCCTTCGGCAACCGCTTCATCGAGCATGCCCTTGAATCCCGCTACGGCCTTTCTTGCGTTTTCGATCGCGAGGGCGCGGAAGTCAGGATCGCCGAGATCCGACAGATAGAATGCGAGGAGATGCGCGAGGGCACCCGGTTCTGTGAGAGGTGGTCTTTCCATTGCCGCAATGAAGATCGCCTCGAGCGGTGAGTCATTGTGCTTGATGGCCTGCTCGAATCTTTCGTCGAAGCCCTCCGTGGCAAACTTCAGCACCGAAAGCATGAGATCGCGTTTCGAGCCGAACCGCTGCACGAGAGTGGCTGCCGAGAGACCGGCTTCTTCACCTACATCGGCTAGAGTCAGCCTTTCTGGCCCCATTCGGCCGAGTACTGTGACTGCTGCTTCGAGGATAGTGGAGTCGTCTACGGTGCGTGGGCGTGGAGACATGATTTGTAAACGAATATGTAATTAGCACTGGTACATGGCTAACGGTCGGTGGGGCCGAGCGCTGCCATACGACTACTTACAAGAAAACCTATCCGATGATGCAGTAAAAGTCCCGCAACGATTTTGTTTCAGCGCTTCCAGGGCGGCAGATCGCCTTTTTTTCGCGGCAAATCGGGGTTTTCCCTGTAGAAAGTTGCAGTTCTGCCAATAATCTGGACCACTTCCGAAGTCGTTGCGGATGCCAGACTGCCGGCGGCCTCCTTTGGTGCTACATCGCTTCCTTTTGGAAGCTTCACCTTGACGAGCTCCCGGGTTCTGAGAGCATCATCGAGCGACGCGATCACCGCAGGAGTGATGCCCGAATGTCCGATATGAACAGTAGGATCAAGGTGATGAGCCTCCGACCTCAGCTCAGCGCGCTCTCTTCCCTTCATTCTCGGACCTTTCCTGGTCTGGTAATGAATGGTCTCACATCAACGGGCGTGCCGTTCCACCAGTCTCGCTGGCCGGGGCTTAGACGCATTGCCTGAAAGTGAAGGTGAGGTGTGTCGGGCGGCGCATTCCCGCTCGTCCCAACATACCCGATGAGGAACCCCTGGTGCACCTTCAGCCCTTCGGTAATGCGGTCGGAGTAGTGATCGAGGTGTGCATAGTAGTACACGTACCTTCGCTCGCTGTCGACGAGATAGGCAGTGATGCCTCCTGCAGAGTTCTGTCGCAGTCGAATGACTTCTCCGTCGATTGCTGCAACGACTGAAGTTCCTCGTGGCGCGAGAATATCCGTGGCGCGGTGGATCCGCCCGCCGTCGCGAGCGTCATTGAACGAGTCGCGCAGGTCCCGGGGATTCACTCCTTCTACCGGCACCATCAGCTCATGATTCTCGAAGTATTCTGCGTCAAGGGAACTGATCGACGGCGAGACAGGCTCTGGTGCGACGCTGGCTCTCGCACACGCAGTGGCGAGAGCCAGCGAGCATACCATCCATCGCTTCAGACTCCGACGGTCTCTCGGGTCTCTGATAGCTCTGTCTTCTCTGCTAACTCGGCCGCCAGAGCGGCCAACCCGTCTTCTATCGTACGACTGTGATGCATTGAACAGAACTTCGGCCCGCACATCCCGCAGAACTCGGCGCTCTTGAAATACTCGGCGGGCAGGGTCTCGTCGTGATACTCCTGCGCTCGCTCCGGATCCAGGGCCAGGCGGAACTGCTCCTTCCAGTCGAAGGCGTATCGTGCTCGTGAGAGCGCATCGTCGCGGTCGCGCGCGCCTTTGCGTCCGCGAGCCACATCCGCCGCATGCGCAGCAATCTTGTACGCGATAACGCCTTCGCGCACGTCGTGAGCATTTGGAAGTCCGAGATGTTCCTTGGGTGTGACGTAGCAGAGCATGTCGGACCCGTGCCAGCCGATGAGCGCTGCGCCGATCGCGCTCGAGATGTGATCGTAGCCAGGCGATATGTCGATGACGAGAGGTCCGAGCGTGTAGAACGGCGCTTCATGACACACCCGCTTCGCGCGTTTCACGTTCATCTCGATCTGGTCCATCGGGACATGACCCGGACCTTCGATCATCACCTGCACGTCCCTCTCCCACGCGCGCTTCGTCAGCTCGCCCATCGTGTCGAGCTCGGCGAACTGCGCTTTGTCGGACGCATCAGCGAGTGAGCCGGGCCGCAGCGAGTCACCAATCGAGATCGTGACGTCGTAATAACGGAGAATTTCGAGTACTTCGTCGAAATGCTCGTACAGCGGATTCTGCTTGCGATGATACATCATCCACACTGCGTGCAGTGACCCACCGCGACTGACAATCCCGGTGGTGCGTCCGTGCACGAGCGGTAGATGCTCCAGCAGAATCGCCGCGTGAATTGTCATGTAGTCAACGCCCTGCTTTGCCTGATGCTCGATCATGTCGAGCAGATCCTGCGCGGTGAGCTCCTCGAGCTGTTTCTCCTGCTGCACAGCCTGATAAATCGGCACAGTGCCGATGGGAACCGGAGACGTGTCGATGATCGCCTGGCGGATTGCGTCAATGTTGCCGCCGGTGGAAAGATCCATCACCTTGTCGGCTCCGTACTTAACCGCCATGCCGAGTTTTTCGATCTCGCCTTCGATATCGGACGATACGGCCGAGTTGCCGATGTTGGCGTTGATCTTGACCTTGGCGACTTTCCCGATGCACATCGGCTCGAGCGCACCGGTCAGGTGACGAACGTTTGCGGGGATGATGAGCCGGCCGATCGCGATCTCGTCTCGAACGATTTCAGTCGAAAGGTCTTCGCGCTCGGCGACAAAGCGCATTGCGTCGGTTATCTCACCCCGACGCGCGTAGTGCATCTGCGTGCGTGCTTCCATTGTTGACTCCCTACGCCGGTGCTAACCGGGTCAGGTTCGGAGGGACTGTCTCAGCGCACAGTCGTGCCGACTTTCGGCGGAACCGTGAGCACCCCTGTCATTGCATTGAATGTATACCCTGACAGTGAGCATTCAAACGCCGTGGCCCTTTGGGCTGCTGTTAGCTGTTAGCAACATTAGCTCTCAGCTGGTTAGCGTTCGGATAAGACGGTCGTACAAATGTCATTGCGACGTTCCGCAGTTCTAATGCTGACCAGCTAGGAGCTAATGTTGCTAACAGCTAACAGCAGCCCAAAGGGCCACGGCGTTTGGCAGTTTCGAGAGACTCACCCTTAGTGAGCCTGTAATCGCTCGACGGCCTCCCTCGCCAGCTGATGCGAAGGGTCAATGCGGAGCACCTCGTTGAATTCGCGCAGGGCATCAGCTTTTCTCCCTGCATTTGTGAGGGTCATTGCGAGGTTGACTCGAGCGAGAACGAAATCCGGCTTGAGCCTCAGTGCTTCGTTGAAGTGCGGTATTGCTTCGTCCAGCTTTCCTTGACTCGCTAGCGCGAAGCCAAGGTTATTCTGTACCTCGACAAAACCCGGTTTGAGCAGCAATGCGTTTTTGTATTCCACGATTGCGTCATCAATTCGCCCGGCGTTCGCTAGTGCCAGTCCGAGATTGGCGCGCGCATCGGGAAGATTCGGATTCAGGGCGATTGCAGTTTTGTAATGGTCGATCGCCTCGCTGAGCTTCCCTTGCGAGGCAAGCGCGGCTCCGAGATCTACGTGCGCTTCCGCAAAGTTCGGCTTGAGACGAAGCGCTTGCATATAGCTTGCGATCGCTTCGTCAGTCTTTCCGCGCTTCGCCAGTGCGACTCCGAGGTTGGTTCGCGCTGTGGCGTAAGCGGGCTTGATTTTCAACGCAGCATTGTAGTGGGCAATTGCTTCGTCGATGTTCCCCTTCTCGACGAGCTCGCGACCAAGATTGTTGTGCGCCACGTGATTCTCGGAAGTGACAGCAAGTGCGCGCGTCCACAGTGAAATGCTGTCTCGCCAATAGCTGACCTGACGCTGCGCGATGACGGTGAGCGCAGCGAGCGCAATCACGGCAAGAGCAGGAAGTGCGGGCCTTGGAACTCTGCGTTTTTCGGCGAGGTCGAATGCTCCCCACGAGGCGATAATGAAAAGTCCGATCAGCGGTATGTACGTGTACCTGTCGGCAAGCGCCTGGTTGCCAACCTGAACCAGTCCTATCACGGGCACGAGTGTGCCGAGGTACCAGAGCCATCCAACGAGAATGTACGGGTAGGATCGCGCGGTTCTGATAGCACCGAATGTGGCGAGGGCAATGATCGCAATCGAAACTGCAACCAATCCTGGCGAGAGCGATTCGGGATACGGATAGAATGACGCCAATCCCGCAGGCCACAGCATCATTCGGATGTATCCAGCATAAGCAGTGACGGCATTCCCAACTCGTGCAGGCAGAGGATAGGAATCGAGTCCTCCCACTGCGCCACCGGCTCGCTGAACCAGGAACGTGACGACACTCGAAACGATGACGAGCGCGAACAGCGGCAGTTTTTCTTTGATCAGACTGGCGGTTGAATCTCGTCCGACCCGCTTGAGCGGCCAGAAGTCGAGCAGCAAAAGGAGGAACGGCAGCGTTACGAGCATCGGCTTGCACATCAGCCCGATCGCAAAAAACGCGACGACCGCGGAATAGCGCAGACCGCCGGGCTTTCTCGCGTATTGCGCGTAGGCGCACAGAGTCAGCATGAAAAAGAACGTGCTGAGCACGTCCTTTCGCTCGGCAACCCACGCAACCGATTCGACATGCAGGGGATGAAGCGCGAAGAGTGAGGCTACAAATGCACTGCGGCCCGGTGCGCCTGTCATCCAGGTGAGCGCAAGAAGCAGCAGCACGGCGCTGGCGATGTGGATGATCAGGCTTACGAGATGATGAGCCCCAGCATTCATCCCGAAGAGCTGGACGTCGAGCATGTGCGAAAGCCATGTCACCGGAAACCAGTTCGCGTCAGTGCCGGTGGTGAACGCCCACTTGATTCCATCCATGGTGAGACCGCGGAGAACGACGTGGTTCTCCGTGACGTACTTCGGATCGTCGTAGTAGACGAAACCGTTCCGACGAACGCTGCTGTAGGCGACGGCAGTCACTAGTGCAATCAGGGCGGCATAAATGACGATCTCGCGCGCTGAAGACGTTGCCGCGACTGGCGTACGCGGTGGGGTCTGCTTCTTCTCCTGAACTTTGCGTCGGCGTCCCTTGCCCACTCTCCTCCCGCCCCGGCATTTAGGCTGCGTACGATATGGTTCCAGGAACAGGGAGCGCAACGCTTCCCATTGACCTTATGAAACCGGTGGAGGGTCGGGGGCGTAGTCGGCTCTATAGGAGTAGGCCTATCCCCGAACCCGCCAGCTCATGAATTCTTTCCAGGTCGGCCTGGCAAGTGCGTCCATCCTTGCCGCACTTCCGCTCGCTGCTCAGGGCAATCGCTCCGTAGACCTCACCATCAATCACGTCGGCATCAGTATCGGCGACTCGCGGAGAGTCACCGGCCTTCGTCTCAATTATCGGGATCGCGAGATGCGCGAGGTTACCGGCATCAACGCGACAATCTGGATGCCCTATAGCGACAGCCGGGGAAACGTACGCGGAATTGCGCTCGGACTTCCGGCAACCGGCGCTCGTCGCATCGATGGCATCGCTGCCGGCATCGTCGGCATCGGCGCTGAGGACGCCATTCGAGGAATAGCGATCGGCGGAATCGGAATGGGAGTAGGCGATGACATGGAGGGTCTCGCACTTGGCGGAATAGGATTGGGAGCCGGCCGCGATCTGCAGGGCATTGCCGTCGGAGGAATCGGGCTCGGAATTGGAAATGATCTGCGAGGACTGGGAGTCGGTGGCATCGGCCTCGGCGTAGGCCGCGATATGCAGGGGATCATCCTCGGCGGAATCGGCGCAGGTATTGGCGGAGACATGCGCGGTCTCGCGGTTGGCGGAATTGGCATCGCGGCAGGCGGCAACGCTACCGGTATTCTCATCGGCGGTATCGGCGCGGGAGTTGGCCACGATCTGCGCGGGCTCTCAGTTGCCGGCATTGGTGTGGGCGCTGGCGGAACCGTGAGAGGACTTACGATCGCCGGAATTGGAATGGGTGCCGGCGGAGATGTGACAGGAGTGCAGCTCGCCGGAATCGGAATCGGCTCGGGCGGAACGCTCAGGTGGGTCAGCGTCGCCGGTGCGGGAATTGGAGCGCCAAGGATCGAAGGAGTCGCAATCGCATCCGCAGTCGGCGGCGTTGACGTGCGAGGACTGGTAATCGCACCGATTTACTTCCGCATCACCAATGACGGGACCATGCGAGGAGTCAACGTCAGCGCGCTGAATAATGTGCGGGGAACCCAGCAGGGACTGGCAATCGGGATATTCAACTACGCGCGCACACTCAACGGAGTCCAGGTGGGAATCCTGAACTACGCCGCGAACAAGCGCCACGGGAAACTTCTTCCGATCGTCAATTTCGCTCGTCGCAGGTAGCCGCGGTCAGCCGGAGCCTGATATTCGCCACCTTCCGCAGCAGGTCTCGCCAACTGTATCGTGGGCGGCATCAGGAGGAATCTGAATGCTGAAATGGATCGGGGGATGTCTTGTCGTAGTGGTGATCCTGATCGCGGGTGGCTCCTATTTCGCGATGCGCACCATGAAGGAATCTCTTTCGCCCGATGGATCGGTGCGAGTTGCAATCGATGCACCTCCGGCACGCGTTTTTGCGTCACTCGCGCATGGGGATTCAGCAGCAACGTGGATGGCGGCGGGCAACAAGGTCACCACAAATCGTCACGGTCCATTTCAAATCGGCGATTCCATCAGAGTCGAGATGCGCTCGACTCTCGGCATGAAGCCGCAGCCGATGATCTGGGTGGTGAAGGATGTGATTCCGGATCAGCGGATCGTTTTCCAGCTTAATGCGCAAGGTGCACCCATGACGGCAACAAGGAGCGATTCCCTGTTTGCAAAAGGCGATTCCACAGTCGTCATGAGCAGATTCGTATCTTTACTTCCTGACTCCGCAAAAGCGAGCTCGACATCGGACCTGATGCTGACAATGTTCCAGATGCATTCGAGGCTCGAGCTGGAAAGTCTGAAAGCCAGAATCGAAGGCAAACCCCCGCAGATCGGACGGTAGTATTGGAGCAGGCGCTGATTGGTCGCGTGCTCGAGCGGCTGACGCTGACCCGTGACATTACGCTCGATCTTGACGGTCTTCGAAGTGTTTATGCCGCGTGGTGTGCATCGGTTCCGTTTGACAACACGGCAAAGCTCATCGCGCTCGGCTCGCAGTTACCGGGCAAGCTTCCGGGAATTGATGCCGACGAGTTCTTCAACCGGTGGCTCACGCACGGCGTTGGCGGAACCTGCTGGCCCACGAGCAACGCCTTGTTTGAGCTGCTCCATTCTCTCGGTTTTGAAGTCCGCCGCTGCGCAGGATCGATGCGAGACACCGGAGTTATCAGTCACGGAACACTGAAAGTCAGGATTGGCGATCGTGACTGGCTCGTGGACTCGTCGATGCTTACCAACTTTCCGCTTCCGCTCACACAGGAAGTCTTCATAGGAAGCGATCCTGTTTTTCCCATAGAGATCGAGGTCCATGACGGTGCGCACGTCATCTGGTGGGACCTTCCTCCGAACGCAGCCTGGATTCCATGTCGCCTGCTCGCAGATGATGTCACGCATGAGTATTACCTCGAGCGTTATGAGGCTTCACGCGCGCGAAGCCCGTTCAATGAACGGATCTATGCTCGAAGAAACCTCACTGACGCAATGCTCATCGTCACGGGCAATCGACGGATACTCAAGACACGATCGGGTGTTGTGACGACGGAGCTCAGTGATGCTGAGCTTTATCGCGCTCTGCGCGAAGAGATAGGTGTGTCCGAAGAGTTGCTCGCTCAGCTGAGGAAAACGCCGGCGTGGAAGATGTCGTTCATTCCTCCACCACCGGCAGCGGGTGCTGCTTCAGGATCCGTGCGAGAAAAGCCTGATTTCTCGCGAAGGTCTGTGCCATCTGGCGCATCTCCTTCGACCTGAATTTCGTGTCGGCGGCTTCACGCGTCTCTTCGCTCAATTCGCCGAGCCATGAGTCCAGCACATATTATCGGCAGCCACGATCCGGAGTGCACCCAATGACCACCACCGGGACAACATTGCGTCAGCGCATTCCGTCACTCGACATTGTGCGCGGCGCCGTGATGGTTTTGATGGCGATCGACCACGTGCGTGTCTTTGCCGGCGTTCCGACCAACGGGCCACCACCGGTGTTTTTCACGCGGTGGGTAACGCATTTCTGCGCACCGGCATTCATCTTCCTCGCGGGAACGGCGGCATACCTCTACGGAGAGAAAGTCGGTTCGCGCACGTCACTCGCGAAGTTTCTTGTGGTTCGCGGACTATGGCTCGTGTTGCTCGAGCTCACCATCCTCCGCTTTGGATGGACGTTCAACTTCGACTACGCGCATTTCACATTCGCCGGAGTGATCTGGGTAATTGGCTGGTCGATGGTTGTGCTCGCTGCTCTCGTTTTTCTTCCGCTCCGGGCCGTCGGTGCGATTGGACTTGCTGTCATCTTCCTTCACAACGCCTTCGCCGGCGTGCTTCAGGACGGAGAATCGCCGCCGGCACTGCTGCGTGTTCTCTATGCAGGCGGAGACTTTCAGCTAGCCGGTCTCAATTTTGTCGTTCTGTACGTCCTGATTCCGTGGGCCGGCGTTATGGCAGCAGGGTATGCGTTCGGCGCAGTGATGAGGGAAAGCCCTGAACGACGTCGCAGTGTCTGCATCGGGATTGGTATCGCAGCGGTAGCGCTATTCATCGTGCTCAGAGCAACCGGCATCTACGGCGATCCGCGCGAATGGTCGAGTGATCTGGGACCTCTCGCCTTCCTGAATCCCGCCAAGTATCCGCCGTCGCTTCAGTTTCTTCTCATGACGCTCGGCCCCACCATACTCGTCATTCCCTTCCTCGAAAACGCGACGAGCAAGCTTGCGGAATGGCTGCGGGTTTTTGGACAGGTGCCGTTCTTCTTCTATGTGCTGCACATCCCGCTCATCCACCTCAGCGCGGTCTTGATCTCGCTTGTGCGCACTCCCGAAAGCACGGGATGGCTGATCGCGAATCATCCAATGCAGCCGCCCGAGGTTCCACCGGGTTATCAGTGGAGCCTCGGGCTGTTGTATCTCGTTTGGGCTGTTGTCGTCGTGATTCTCTACTTCGCGTGCAGGTGGTACGCGAGAGTAAAGGCTGAATCGAAAAACCCGATTCTCAGGTTTCTCTGAGAATCGGGTTTTCGGTCAGTGGCACTTGCCGCTGTTGCCGCGGGGTATGCAGGGAGGAGGCTCGGTGCCGCCACCGCCACCGCCGCCACTTCCATCAAATGTCGCCGTCACTCCGCCAAGCTCATCCTGAATGTTCTTCAAGGGACTGAAGACGAACGTGGTGCTGCCGCCTCCACCCCAGAGAATTCCAATCAGCTTCACGTTGTCGCCACTCGTGATCTGGAATACCGGTGAGCCACTGTCACCTGCACCTACGATGTTCGCCGAGTTGTTCGTGACGAGGGTCTGACAGATCTGCTGAATGTTCGATCCTGAAACGTTGACCGTGACGCATGTGCCGTTGACGTTTCCAGCTGTCCAGCCCGTCGTGCGTCCAACCTTGTTCACCGTCCCGCTGAAGTTCGTGCTTGCATTTTCCTGCGCGGTAATCGTGAACGTGCCGCCGACAGTTAGCGATCCAGTGTTCACGCCGGTCGTCTTCGCAATGACGCCTCTGCTCGACGCAGTGCTCGCATTGTAAAGCGCGCGCGAAGCATCACTGCGTCTGCAGACTTTTCCTGCCGAGCAGCCTGCGATGCCGGATTGATAAGTCGGATCGGCAACCTCGTTCGCAATGACTGTCGGATTGACGCTGGAGAGCGGCTGATAGTACGGTGTGTTGTCGACACCGCCCTGCGTGTTCGTGCAGTGGGAGTTCGTGATGAATGAGCGACCGCCGGCATGATCGACATTGAATCCCATCGTGCAGAGGTAACCTGGGAAGTTGATCTGAATTCCGCCCTGCGTTGGCCGGAACTCGCTCTGCAGCGTAGCCATCTGATGAATGGGCGCTGTCACCTGAACGACGAATTCATCAGAGGAAAGTCCGCGAGCGACGAGCGAGCGCGTGACTCCGGGAATCGCGTTTTCGTTCTCGACTCCGAAAACCAGCTTGCCGAGCGCTTCGTTGTGGTCGGCGTAGACAGTTCCTGGAAGAGCCATCACGTCGCGCGACACATCGGGGAAGAGCGCGGCGAGGCGGTCCTGTGCAACCTGACTTTGTGCTGACGTCGATAGATCGCGAGCCGATGGCTCGTTGGGAGTCGGTGTATCGGTGCATGCTGCGAACAGAAATGCCGATGACGCGACTGCATACAGTGAGGCTCGTCGTAAACTCATGTACTGCTCCAGGCTGGGGACGATTGTCCTCCAATCAACCCCACGGGGCCGCGGGATGTCAAATCACGGAAATGTTACAATCGTCAGGTGGCAGCCGGGCCGGCCGCAAACAGGTCGATTTGAGGGGGTCTGGATGGCATACCCAAGGCATGCATAACGGTCGGAATCCAGCCATCGCGGTCGTCGGGATCGAGGGGCGCGACATCGACCTTGAGCGCCCCGATGAGCTGATCGATCACGCTGTCGATCTCGAGCTGAAATGCAGGGCTTACCGCCCGCGTTCCATCATATGAAGGCAGAGAGACTACGGGCACCTTGAACAGAGCGTCGTAGCTTCTGATCCAGGTGGCCACCAGCGGATCCAGATCAGCCTGGCGGCCCGCTCGTGCCACCAGATATGCGTAGTTGTCGAGCACCGAGCGGTCACAGATCACTACCTCATAGATAGCCTGCGCCTCGAGCTCTTCCGCGATCTGCGTGTGAAGGATCCAAGCCTGTGCCGCAGGCGTCGTCTCCTCGTTGATCGGGAGTGGGCACCGCCTCGCTACTTCCTTCACGAGCTCGACCCCGAGATCGAGTCGCTTCAGCTGCGACGCGAGATCGAAGCAGAGCGTGGTTTTTCCTACACCGTGCGTCCCAACGAACGCGATCTTGAGACGGCGGCGGCCGAACGAATCGAAAGGAAGAAGCTCGCGAGCTTGTGACATGGTCCGCCAGACATTAACAGCCGCTTGCCTTGTCGTACAGGAGTGGTAAGATGCCCGCGTGAGCGAACTCGTCGACGCGTTCATCAAGGCTGCGTGCATCCCGATGGATGGCACCTGGCACTCGACCGGCGGCATCGACCGTGCGCGCGGGATTCTGCTCAAGAATCCCGAAGTCGCGACCGCAAACATCTACGCCGCCTCAGTACTTGGGAACGATTCGGCGGTCAGGCAGTTCCTTCAGGGCGACAACAGCCAGGCAACCTCGAAGGGCGGTCCCTATGGTTGGGACGCGCTCACCTACCTTTGCTTCTCGAAGTATCTGCGACTCGATAAGGATCGCTCCGATGGATTCGTCCGGGCAGCGACAGCACTGATTCAATCAGGTGCCGATGCGAACACAGGATTCTATTCCGACGAGCATCTGCCAGAGCCGGTTTTCGAGAGCGTGCTGTACGGCGCCGCCGGTGTGGCGCACCACGATGAGATGACGAAGCTGCTGCTCGATCACGGTGCGGATCCCAACGACGGCGAGACTGAATACCACTCTCCGGAATGGTTCAACAACCGCCCGATGGAGCTGATCGTCGAGAGCGGAAGATTGAAGCCGATGGGTCTCACAACGATGCTGCATCGGAAGCTCGACTGGACGAATCTTTCCGGCGTTGTGTGGCTGCTCGATCACGGAGCGGATCCCAATCACATCAGCCACTGGGGTGGACGTGCGCTCGATCATGCACTCGGCCGCGATAATCCGATCGTGTTCTTCGAGACGCTTCTCGATTACGGCGCCGATCCGAGGCTGGCAACAGATAATGGGGTCAACGCATTCATGCGTGCTGCAGCGACGGGACGCGCCGATGTATTGAAGCTGTTCAAGAAGCGTGGATTTTCATTCAATCTCGAGGGAGATTCCGCATTTCTCGCCGCCGCCGCTACCGGTAACTCAAAACAAGCAGGACAAATGGCGGCAGAAGATCCGGAGCTCGTGCCGCGATTGAAGGCAGCGGAGCCTCCGATACTCGCGAATTTTGCAGGCGCAGGTAACACCGAAGGTGTGAGAATTCTCCTCGATCTCGGTTTTGATATCGAGTCGGAGTCGACACATCCCGGATCGAGAGGAAACACTGCACTGCATCTCGCAGTGTGGCGCGAGCGACTCGATACAGTGAAGCTCCTGATAGGCCGCGGTGCGTCACTCACCGCAAAGAATCCCGGCGGCCTCACGGCATTGATGCTTGCCGAGCGTGCACAGACAGAATTGTCCGAGTGGACTCCCCACGAGTCATCTGCAGTTCTCGAGGAAGTGCGCCAGGCGCTCACTCGTAACTAATCTCGAGACACAGCGACTGGACGATATTGCAGACGCCGGTTCATATTCCTCGGACACACTGATTCTCCCTCGCCCGCAGTCCGCTGAATGACCGACGCATTTCCCACGCAGATAGGCAAATACAAGATCGAGGAGATGGTCGGCGAAGGCGCAATGGGCACAGTCTATCGCGCAACCGACTCCGTTCTCGGGCGAACTGTCGCGGTCAAGGTGATGAACGCTTCGATTGCGAGACAGCCGGATCATCGCAATCGATTCCTGCGTGAAGCGCAGGCCGCCGGGTCGCTACAGCATCCGAATGTCGTAACGATCTACGACCTGGGCGAGCTCGACGGGCATCTGTTCATTGCGATGGAATTCGTGCATGGCATCGATCTGGAGAAGCTGATGACAGGTGCCGAGCCCCTGAAGCTGCAGTCGAAGCTGGACATCATCGTCGACGTATTGATGGGCCTCTCGTACGCGCACAAGCACGGCATCGTTCATCGCGATATCAAGCCGGCGAACATCCGCGTTATGGAAGATGGACACGCCAAGATCATGGACTTTGGTGTCGCACATCTGCAGTCGTCCGACATGACTCGCACCGGAATCGTCGTCGGAACTCCGAGCTACATGGCACCGGAACAGGTGATGGGCGGAAAAGCCGTACCGGGAACCGACCTCTTCGCGGTTGGCGCCGTGCTGTACCACTTGTTGACGGGATCGAAGCCATTCGAAGGACCGACTCTGCAGAGTCTTTTCTATCGAATCGTGACCGATGCGCCTAAACCTCTCGATGAGGTGAGGCCTGGACTTCCGCCGGCGCTCAACGACGTCGTTCAGAAAGCCATGGCAAAGGACGCCCCGCAGAGATACGCATCGGCTCTCGACATGGCGAACGCAATCATCGCTGTCCGTGCGGAGCTGAGCGGAAATGCATACGCGTCCACTGCATCTCTGACTGCGTCTGCTGTAAACGTGGTGGAAGTGTTTGCGCCAAAGCCCGTTCCCGTCGCGCCGCCTAAGCCAGCTCCCTGGAAGCGCATCGAAGTCATTGGAGCAGCCGCTGCGGTAATGCTCGTTGCGATCTTTGCACTGGCAAAGCCCAAAGACGATGCGCGTCCGATTGCGACTTCTGCTGCGGGCGACACCGCATTTCCGGTAAGTGCAGCAGTTGATTCGTCTTCGAATGTTGCGGTCGCACCTGGACCTGAGTCTCTGGCTGTCGAAAAACCGTTGCCTGCTCCGCCCAGCAAAACAGAAGCGGCTGTCGTCCCGTCGCCGCCGACTGCACGAAAGAAAGAGCGCGATCGCGCTGCGGAAGCTCGCGCCCGCGAGCAGGAAAGAAAAAAACAGAAACCGCCTGTGAAGCCAGTTCCTAAGCCTGTGACGGCTCAGACAACGCCGACTCAAACCAGGACACAGGCGACCTTACCTCCGCCGCCGATTGTTTCAACTCCGCTGCGGGAGAATCCACAGCCCGTGGTCGTCGCGCCTCCACCGCCGAGCGCTCCCGTAAGAAATCCGGATCCGGCACCTGCGGCCCCAAAGCCGGATCCGCGCGATGAAATCAATGGTGTCGTTGCAGCATATGCGCGCGCGATCGAGTCACGTGACATCGGCGCGGTAAGGCAAGCTTATCCCGGCATTTCGTCCGACCAGGCGCGCGGATTCGAACAGTTCTTTCAGGCGGCGCGCAATATCAACGTGACGTTTCGGGTCACCGGTCTGGATATCAACGGGAATAACGCTGACGCGAGACTTGTGGGGACTTACCAGTACACGGGCAGCGACGGAAAATCCGAGAGTCAGCCTGTAAGCTTTAGCGCATCGTTTAGAACTGACGGCGGTGCGTGGAGACTGACCGCCGTCAGATAAACGGCATCAGAAGCTGTACTCGATACCCGCAGTGTAGGTCAGATCGGCTCGCAGTCCGCCGCGATTGAGTGGAAAGAGCGTGTTCACCACTGCGGTAAGATTCTTTGCTGCGACGATCTTGAAGCCAAATGATCCGTTGATGATGTCATCGCGCGTGTCCGGAATATCTGTCGGATTGACCGTGCGCTCGAATGGGGATTCGTAGTGCACCACTGCAGGAAGGTCGAGCTTGCTGTCCCCAACCTGCAGCTCGCTGACGAGATCGGCAGCGAGTGTTACGCCTGATCCAAGGCGGTGATCGAATCCGATGGTACCCAGCACAGCATCGTTATCCTCATTGCCGGCGCGGAACAGATATCCGGCATTGATGTGCGGAGAAAAGTCTCCGAAACGGGTCGCGATGATGGCAAGCGCACGACCGGAAAACTTGCCGGCGCCGAGAAGATCCTTCTCGCTGCCCGTCGGAAGGCGACCATCGACTAGCAGACCGAAGCTGGAAGTCGATGTACTCCGCAGATTCCCCTTGAGACGAATCGCAACGTCTCCCAGTCCGGTTGCAGAGCCTCTTGTCTGGCGCTCCGCGGAGAGCACAGGGTTTGTCGTAGTACCCGAGAAATAGTGAGCAGCTGTGGTGCCGCCGAACGGCCGCATTTCCGCGCGGCTCGATCCCTCGAAGTGAGCCTGGACAACCGGTACTACGAAACCGATGTCGAACTTGTCGCTTACCCCATAAGTCAGGTAAAGCGAAGTAACCCGCACATCGAGATCGAGGTTGAGATGAAACGCCATCACATCGTTCTCGAAGGTTGGGATGCCGTACTTCGCGCAGTCACCGCCAAAAGTCGTCGAGCATCCCGGGAAATCGACGTTCTGGTGAGTGAACGAGAGGTTGATGTTGCGCATGTCCACGCCGCGGAGCGTAGAGAATCGGAATCCGCTTCTATTCACTCCCGCCAGCACACGTCCCTTACCCAGTGTCTGCGGACGCTCAGCGAAGATAGGTCCGGCTGAGATCGACGTTTTTACCGGCACTCCGCCGACGAAACGGAAAGTCTCCGAGCCACTCGTCGATCCGATTGGCATGTTCGCAACGTTACGTCCGAGTGCTTCAGTGATGAAGCTGATGACAGCGAAGTTTCCTTCAGATGACGAAGGAATGAAATGCTCGCCGTGAGCTCGAAGGTTCGCTGGATTGTTCGGATCGCCCGATCCGGCGAGGAACAACGGATCCTGTCCCGGTCCGAAAATGAAAAGGTCGGAGATCTTTCCGCGAAGTCCCTGCGCGTTCGCCGTTGTTGCGAGAGCAAAGAGAGAGACGACAGCTGCTCGATAGAATGTATGACGCATGCGCCAAATGATGCAGTTTGGTCGCATGCTCTGCCAGATCACGACATCCGGCTTACGTATCCAGCTCTGCACTGAGCTTTGGCTCCGACGGCGCTTTCTGACCCAGGATCCTCGCGACGATCTTGTCGCCGTGATATCTGCCGTTTTCGATGAACACCTTGTTCGCGTCGAAACCGGCGACGACGACACCGGCGATGAAAATTCCCGGAACTTCAGTCTCGAGCGTGAGAGGATCGTGCGCAGGAATTCCGGTTATCGCGTTGATCGGAACTCCGGCATCCCTGAGCAAATCGACTCTCGGAGCGAAACCGGTCATGACATACACGAACGTGGATGGCAGTCTTTCTTCTCCATTCGGCCCATGTATCACAACCGCATCCTTCTCGATACGTGTCACGCGGCTTTCCCATCGGGCATCGATGCTGCCTTCCTTCATTCGATTGGTGAAATCGGGAAGGACCCACGGCTTGATCTTCTTGTCGAACGTCGGACCGAAATGAACGAGCGTCACTCGGGCGCCTGATCTCCACAGATCGAGTGCGGCTTCAGCAGCGGAATTACCACCACCGACGACAACCACATCCTGGTCGAACGCTTCATGTCCCTCGCGGTAGACGTGAGACACATGCGACTGATCTTCTCCAGGAACGCCGAGATAGTTGGGTGAGCCGAAATAACCTGTGGCAACGACAACTGCTTTTGCAGGCGTCTCGCGCGTGATTCCATCGCGGGGTATCGATTTCACCACGAAGCCGGTCGTACTCTTATCGATCGACGTCACGTGCTCGTACTGTCGCAGGTTGATCTCGAAATGGCGCACGGCCGCACGGTAATACGCCAGCGCATCACGACGCGTCGGCTTTTCGGTCGCGATGACGAATGGCATGTCGCCGAGGGAAAGTTTTTCCGCCGTCGAGAAGAATCTCACGTAGGTCGGGTAGTGAGCGATTGTGCTCACGACGACTTCACCTTCGATGACGACTGCACTCAATCCCGCACGCTGCGCCGAAATCGCGGCAGCGAGACCACACGGTCCACCCCCGATGATGACGAGATCAAATTCGGCTTCCGCGCGCGTTATCACGGATTTCAGACCCCGGCAATCCGTCGCTTGTATTCAGCGAGCGCGGAATCGAGTCGGTCCCGCGCCGTCGTATCGCCCGGAACGTTGTGCGAGGGATGTATGAAAAGCTTCACGCCTCTTTCCGCAAGAATCTCCGCGACAGTAGTGATTGTCATCCAGACTACCGCGACAAATGCCATCGTCGAAACAGGACCGACATTATCGGGATGATCCGTGAGCGGCACCGCCGAATCTCCAGCAGGAACGCGAGTGTCGATCACCACGTCGGCAATCTGGAACAATGTCTT
>Ga0070698_100002733_pt1 | contig 19386 bp, 18 predicted proteins | sample KBSK1502metaG_FD_65477 | JGI IMG/M metagenome (GOLD analysis project Ga0070698, IMG submission 65477) | Corn, switchgrass and miscanthus rhizosphere microbial communities from Kellogg Biological Station, Michigan, USA - KBS K1-50-2 metaG | ecosystem: Host-associated > Plants > Roots >...
CGTGGAGAACGCCGGCTCCTAGCCGGAAGAGAAGTCAAAGAAGGATTCTTGCTCGAATCAAACGGATAACAGCAGTCGCAGGGGATAGAGGCGAATCAGCCAAAAGAAAGGATCCGTCATGGACAGAATGGTCGTCACGGTGTTTGACAACGAAACCCAGGCGTATGAAGGGAAGAAAGCGCTCCTCGATCTCGATCGCGAGGGGAGCATCGGCGTTTACGGCTATGCCATCGTCAAGAAGAATTCCGACGGCAGCTCCACGGTCAAGCAGAGCGACGACGATGTTCCGCTCGGCACACTGGCGGGAACTTCGCTGGGCGCTCTCGTCGGCATCCTGGGCGGTCCGGCCGGAATGGCGATCGGCGCCACGCTCGGCATGACGGCGGGTCTCACCGCCGACGTCTACAACGCCGGAGTCGGAGAAGACTATGTGAGCGACGTCGCCAAAGCGCTGACCCCCGGCAAGGTGGCGGTGGTCGCCGAGATCGAGGAGGACTGGACCACGCCGGTCGACACCCGCATGGAAGAGATCGGAGGAGTCGTCTTTCGGCGGACGATCGCGGAGGTCAAGGACAAGATCCACCAGGAAGACGTTGCGGCCATCAAGGCCGACATCGCTCAGCTGAAAGCCGAGCGCGCCACGGCGGTGGCGCAGCGCAAGACGAAGCTCTCGGAAAAGATCAGCCTGCTCGATTCCAAGCTGCAGAGCCAGCTGCAGAAAGCCAGGGAACGGCGCGAAGCCGCCGACCGCGAGGCCAAGGCCAAGGCGGAGTTCTTGAGCGCCAAAGCGGCAATCGCGAGGGGGAGAGCCTCCGTTTAGGCACGAGACGGGATGAATGCCGCTGTCGCCGCCAGTTCGGCGGCAGCGGCGGATCGGTGAAATCAGCAATCTCGAAAGGAGATGACATATGGACCGGATGCTCGTTGTGGTGTTCGACAATGAAAGCAAGGCATACGAAGGCAGGAAAGCCCTTCTGCAATTGGACGACGAGGGCAGCGTCAGAGTCTACGGCTACGCGGTTCTGGCAAAGCACGCGGACGGCAAGGCGTCGATCAAGGAGGGGGATGACGCCTCGCCGATCGGGACTCTCGTCGGGACCGCGCTCGGCACGCTGATCGGGATTCTGGGCGGCCCGGTCGGTGTGGCGGTCGGCGCCTCGGCCGGCGCTACCTTGGGCGGAACGGTCGATTTCGACAAGGCTCGAATCGGCGATGACTTTCTCGACGACGTCACGAAAGCTCTTTCGCCGAACACGTTTGCGGTTGTGGCCGAAATCGAAGAGGACTGGACGACGCCTGTGGACACGCGGATGGAGGCGATCGGCGGGACCGTCTTCCGGCGGGCGCTATCGGAAGTGCGCGACACGGTCAATCACGAAGAGGTCGCCGCGATGAAGGCGGACCTCGCGCAGATGAAAGCGGAATACGCGCAGGCGCGCGCGGACCGGAAGGGAAAGCTCCTGGAGAAGATCAATCGGCTCGACTCAAAGATTGAGGGCCTCCTGGAGAAGGCGAAGGTCAGACGACAGGCTGCGGAGCGGCAGGCTCAGGCGAAGGCGCGAATTCTCAAGTCGAAGGCGAGGGCTGCTCAGGCCAATCCCTGACGTGAAGAGAGGTCGAAAGGAGGCGACAATCAGATGAACGCAGCCAGAGGTTTTCGAGTCTGGATGATCCTCGCCGGCGCCGCACTGGCTTGTCTCGTGCCGGCGCTCCATGCGGCGACGCCGGCGGATCCCGAACAGAAGCCTGAGGATCCGGAATTAACGATCGGCAAGCAGGTCTTCAACGAGCTGAAGGCGAAGGGGGAGATCATCGAAACCTCGCCCCTCTACGACGCGCTGATGCCGGTCATCGAGCCGATCATGCAGGCCGCGCAGCCGCGGTACAACCATCCCTTCCATGTCTACATCGTTCACGAGAAGCAGCCCAACGCGTTCGCGACCCCCGGCGGAAACATCTATGTCGTGGATTCCCTGCTCTACTTCGTGAAGAACAGGGAGCAGCTCGCTGGGACCCTGTGCCACGAGGTGGCCCACACGATCCACCACGATTCGATGGCGCTTCTCCAGAAGCAGAAAAAGATCGAGGCAAGAGAGGTGGGAGCGGCGATTCTCCTCGGACCGACCCGGGCGCATCTGCTGGCGATCTATCTCCTTGGCAAGCTCCACTCTCTCGGTTATTCGCGCGCGGCGGAGTCGCGCGCGGACCTGACGGGCTCGGACATCTGCGCCGCCGCCGGGTCCAACCCGTGGGGGCTCGTGTGGCTGTTTCAGGACTTCAAGAACGCGACGTCCAAGGAGATCCCGCAGCTCCTGTCGGATCACCCCAACGACCAGAACCGCGTCAACGCGCTGGAGAAGCACTTCCGCGGCGATCCCTCGGTCTTCGGGCGCTTCGACTCCAACCCCGAATCGGCAACCCCGTTTTCCGTGGACAAGAAGTCCCCGGTGGTGTTCTTGCACTGAAGGTGGCACAAAAAGGAGAAGGAGACAGACATGTTGGAAACACTGAAAACCGGCTGGTGGCTTTTGGTCCTACGCGGCATCGCGGCCCTGCTCTTTGGTGTGCTGGCGTTCGTTTATCCGGGAATGACGGCCCAGGTGCTCGTGATCCTGTTCGGGGCCTACTCCCTGGTCAACGGAATCTTCACGCTGGCTCTGGCAATCCGCGCGCCCAAGGGAACTCCCGGCATCGGGACGCTCGTGTTGCTCGGGCTGCTGGGCATCGCGGCGGGATTGGTGACGTTTTTCTATCCGGGCATCACGGCCATCTCGCTGCTCGCGGTCATCGCCGCCTGGGCTGTTCTGACGGGGATCTTCGAGATCGTGGTCGCGATCAAGCTGCGGCAGCAGCTGAGCAACGAGTGGGTGCTCATCTTGAGCGGTGTTTTATCGGTTGCATTCGGTGTGCTCGTGATCGCGATGCCGAACGCGGGAGCTCTGTCGATCGTCTGGCTGATCGGCATCTACGCGATTTTCTACGGCATCCTGCTGTTGACAGTCGCGGTCAAGATCAAGGGCTACGTTTCGCAGGCGAAGACCGCGACACGACTGGCGTAGAAGCAAGAGGCAACGTCGAGGGTGGCCACGCCGTGGCCGTCGATCGAAGGCGCGGCGTGCGCTGGCCTCGCCTCGGCTCGGTATCGGCGCTCTTGGCGATCGCGCTGCCCGCTCTCGGCGAAACGGCCGGTTCGGTCGGTGACCCTTGCCCCGCGCACCTCTTTGTCATCGAGCGGAGCAAGAACGCCAACATCGTCGTCTACGACGCCAACCGCGGGGCAGGGGGCGATTTCGCGGCTTCCGAGCCCGTGGTCGCCTATTGGCTGCTGAACGGGGAGAAGGGCAAGCGCGAGGAGCTGAACGTGGTGGAGCGCAAACAGGCCTACGGCTTCGATGTCACACCAGGCGAACCGGGTACCTTCGCTTTGGCGTTCAAAGCCAGCCGGGAACGGCGCCTCACCATTCGCATGCTCAACGGTTGCCCGGCGGCAACCGGTCCGATCGGTGGTCAGAACGGGATTCTCCGCAGGATGTTCGTCCAATCGAAAGAGGATTCCTTGAGGCCCAAAGTCGAGTACGTGGAGCTCTTCGGCGAGGACGCCGCCAGCGGCGGGCCGCTCTACGAGAAGTTTGTTCCCGGGAAGTGACCGGCGGCGGCGCGGCGTCTTCTGCGATGCGAATGGGAAGTGAGCTTCCGGAGAACAGGCCGGCGGACAGCCAGCGCGCGGAGGATCGCTTCTATCCGCGCCTCTTCGCCGTCGCGGCTCTCGCGCTCCTCGGCTGGCTGCTCTTCAAGATCTTCAAGCCGTTTCTGGGCCCAATCGTATGGTCGATCCTGCTCGCGTTTCTTCTTCGGCCCTTATACGAGAGGTTGAACCGCCGGCTGAGGCATCGGGCAGGTCTTGCCGCGGGTCTTTTGACTGCAGGCGCGACTCTGTGCATCGCGCTGCCTTCCGCGGCTCTCGGAGTCGTGTTCTCCCGCCAGGTGGGGCAGCTCCTGACCCGACTGTCGGGAGAAGCGAAGCGCCTCCAGATCCAGCAGCCATCGGACCTCTTCCGGCTGGCCCCCGTCGCGGCCGCGGTCGACTGGCTCCGCACGCACTTCTCCGTGACCGCCGCAGACCTGGAACAGCGGGCCATCGAGGTCGCCAGGCGATTGCTCGGGCTGATGGCCGCGCGAGGCGGCGCCTTTGTGGTGGGAGTCATTGGCATTCTCCTGAATTTGGTGCTGATGCTTTTTCTGCTTTTTTTCTTCCTTCGCGACGGGGTGTCGATGGTCGCGCGGTTGGATCGGGCCCTGCCGCTCCCCGAGGAGCGCAGGAAGGGGCTTACGAACCAGCTCGCCTCCGTGACGAAGGCCGTCGTCCTTGGAACACTGGTCACCGCCCTCGTGCAGGGAACGCTCGTGGGGGTCGCCTTTGCGGTGGTCGGCTTTCCCGCGCCGGTCGTCTTCGGGGCTGTCGCAGCTGCCCTGTCGCTCTTGCCCGTCGGAGGCACGGCCCTCGTTTGGACGCCGGGCGCGATTGTCCTGGCCGCACAGGGTCGGTGGCCATGGGCCATCGGATTGGCGTTCTATGGCATCGTGATCGTTTCGATGTTGGTCGGCAACGTCCTGAAGCCGCGCCTGATATCCGGACACGCCGAGATCGGGGAGCTGCCGGTGTTTTTCGGCGTGTTGGGAGGGCTGGCGTCCTTCGGCCTGATCGGAATGCTTCTGGGGCCGGTCGTCATCGCTCTCGCTCTCGCGCTCTTGCGCTGGGCCGGGGAGGGACGACAGGCACCGGCCGGCTAGACCCGTCATCTTGCGATTCCAGTCGTGTGGCGCGCGATCGTCTGGTTTGAAGTGAGATTGGCTAGAGGAGAAGAATGGCAAAGCAGACCCCTAAGAAGCTCGGAGCGAAGGATTCGGATCGGAAGGGCGAGGAACGAGAAGTTCCCCGTCTGAAACCGGGCAAGTACACCGACGGCCTTCCGCTCGACGAGATCCAGTATCTCGAGTGCAAGCTTATTCTGAAGCCCAACCGCTTCACATCCCGGAAGCGTCTGTTCGCGTTCCGCAAGGTCATGCGCCGCCCGGCCGAGAAGAATGGCGTCGAGCTCTTGACTCAGGGCTTCGCCGATGAACCTCTCAGGATTCGCGAGATTCTTTTCCTCGATACCGCCGACTTCCGGCTCTACAACAACGCGTTCATCCTCCGGCGCCGCATCCCGTACAAGGACGGCTTCCCGACGGGAGATCCAGAGCTCGTCTTCAAGTTCCGGCACCCCGACATGCAGAAGGTCGCGGAGATGGACGTCCGACCACAGCTCGCCGGAGATTATCGGACCAAGTTCAAGGCCGAAGTGCTGCCCCTGAAGAATGCTCTCGGCGGGATTCGGCTTCTGTTCTCCCACAACCTCGAGGTTGGCTTGAGCCAGGTGACCGGCGAAGATCGCATGTCCCTGGACTACATCGTCTCGGTCCTCCCGGCACTCGACAAGCTCAAGAGATCCCCGGGCGAAAGGGTCGAGCTCGTCGCGGGCACGATCGTCGAAGAGGTTCTTCAGGACATCGGCATCCTGGACTTCGGAAAGGGCATCAGGGCCGTCGCCAACGTGGCGCTGTGGCGAGCCCGTGGCGACCACCGGCCTCTCATCGGGGAGCTCGCGTTTCAGCTCAAGTTCAAGAAGCGCCAGGAGCTCAACCGGAAGGCGATGAAGCGGGCCGAGGCGTTCTTCCTTTCCCTTCAGCAGGCCGCGAGGGACTGGATTGCGCTGGGCGCCACGAAGACCGGAGTCGTCTATCGGTTGAACGGCAATCCCCCGAACGCCCATGAGTAGTGTCTCCGCGCGGCTCCTCGACGGCCGATCGTGGTCCGTTTCTCCGCGAAGGCCTTGATGGCGTGGCTCCGCTTCACCAAGGACGGCGATCTGCTCGGCGTTCGGTTCGCCGTCAACGTGTTCATCGGCACGACCGTGCTTTGGATTCTGCTCGCCCGAATCGAAGAGACGAACCCGATCTGGGCGATCGCCTCGATGATTGCGTCGAGCGATCCCCAGGTGAAGGAGGCGGAGCGCATGGTCAAGAGCCGCGTCATCAACGTGCTGGTCGGCTGTCTCATCGGGCTCGCCTTCTTGCTCGTGGGAGGCTCGAGCGCCTGGAAGCTCCCACTGGCGCTCTCGGTGGCGGTGCTCGTTTCCTCGTACGTCGTCCGCGTCCAAACGATGTGGCGGCAGGCGCCTATCACCACGGCCATCGTCATTGCGGGAAGCCTGACGCAGCATTCCCGCCTGACCGGCGTCGAGCACGGCCTGCACAAAGTCGCGGAGGTTCTCCTCGGCTGCCTGGTGGGTCTCCTTGTCAGCTTCCTCATGTCGAGAATCTGGCCGCTGGCGGAGACGGGAGAAAAAACCGCACCGGCGTCGGCACAGTAGGAGATGACGACGAACGCTGCGCAGCCGGCCTGCCTGGCACTGCCACGGCAGGGCCGCGATGCGCGAAGACGTGCGCGCGACGGTGCGCGCCGTTCGCGATGAGGAAATCCGGCTCGACGCCCGCGTGACATGGGAAGGCGGCGACGCGGAGCGATTCGCTCGCCAGGCAGCGAAGGAAGCGACCCCATCCGAGCTGACCGAGCTCCTCGGCGGCGCCGCCTATCTGCTGGCCGGCCTAACCATCTCACCAGGATCCACCCCGAGCACGGGCGACTGACCGGATCCGGCTCACGTATCCAGCATGTAGACATCCTACCTCCCGAGGCTGTAGGATATCTACATGCATGTGAGCGCCTGATGACCAAGAAGGACTTGCCGGTCACGCGGATCGAAATCCTGCAAGGCACGCTCGATCTGATCATCCTGCAGACGCTGCGCTGGGGGCCGCGCCACGGTTATGGAATCGCGCAGATGATTCGCGCCGGCTCGCGGGACGTCCTGCAAGTCGACACCGGCTCGCTTTATCCCGCGCTGCACCGTCTCGAGCGCCAGGGCGCTGTCGCCGCGGACTGGGAGGTTTCCGAGAACAACCAACGCGTGCGCGTCTATCGGTTGACGGCCGCGGGCCGCAAGCAGCTTGCCGCGGAGCGGTCGAAATGGGACCAGCTTGCCGTCGCGATTGCCGGGCTCATGGTGCCTCCCGCGGAAAGCGAGCCGTGAAGCTCTCGGCTCTTCTGCCGTCGGGCCGCAGGCGCCGCGAGGAGGAGCTGGATGAGGAACTGGCCGCGCATCTGCGCATGGCCGAAGCCGAGCGGGTCGCGCGCGGCGAGTCGCCGGCGGACGCGGCCGCGAATGCGAGCCGGGAATTCGGCAACATGGGCCTGATCAAGCAGATCACGCGGGAGATGTGGGGCAGCCTCTGGCTCGACCGGCTGAGCCAAGACCTTCGCTTCGGTTTACGCATGCTGCGGCGCAGCCCGGGCTTTTCGATCCTGGCGATCTTCTGCTTGACGCTCGGTATCGGCGCCAACACGGCCGTCTACAGCTGGATCGAGGGGATCCTCGTGCGCCCATACGCTCTGGTCGCGGACCAGGACAGGATGGTCGTCCTCGTCGGCAAGACGCGCGGCGAGCCGGGCCACGACGGCCTCTCCTGGCCCGACTTCCTCGACTTGAGGCGGAGCAACAAGTTCTTCGAAGCCTTCGTCGCGGACAAGATTACCGGTACGACGCTGGCAGTCGGCGACCGGGCCGAACGCGTGGCGGGCCAGATCGTGTCGGCGAACTACTTCGAAGAGATCGGCGTGCGCCCTTTTCTCGGGCGCGGGTTCGAGTCCGCCGAGGAGACGGGCCGCAACGCCCATCCTGTCGTGGTGATCGGTTACAAGATGTGGAGGGACCGCTTCCGCGGCGACCTCGGAATCCTCGGGAAGACGCAGCTCATGAACGGCGTGCGGCACACGATCATCGGCGTGGCTCCGGAAGGGTTCAACGGCACGTTCGTGGGCTATGCGATGCAGTTCTGGGTTCCGGCGTCGATGCAGGAGACGTTCGATCTGGGGGGCTACAAGCTTGAGGATCGCGGCGCCCGCTGGGTCGAGAGCTTCGGGAAGTTGAAGCCCGGCGTGACGCGCGCGCAGGCGCAGGCCGAGATCTCCGCCGCGGCGAGACGATTGGAGGCGGAGTATCCGGAGACGGACAGGGGCCGGGAGGTCGAGCTCTCTCCGCTGTGGAGGTCCCCGTTCAATGGCGCGAGCCGGATGTACCCGACGCTCCGGATCGCCGCGGTCGTGGCTTTCTTCGTCCTTCTGATCGCGAGCGCGAACGTCAGCAACCTCCTGCTCGTCCGGGCGTTCGCGCGGCGGCAGGAAATGACGATCCGTCTCGCCGTCGGCTCCGGGCGCGGACGGCTGGTGCGGCAGCTGGTTACGGAAGGGCTCATCCTCTCCGCTCTCGCGGCCGCCGGCGGCCTCCTCGTCGCGCATTTTGGCCGCAACCTCCTGGTTCGGGTTATCCCGTCGCGGGGAGTCACGCTGAATCTGCCGGCTTCGATCGACTGGCGCGTGCTCGCCATCAGCGCCGCCGCCTGCCTGGCCACAACTCTTCTGTCCGGGCTGGTCCCGGCGATTCCCGCCAGCAAGATCGATCTCGCCTCGTCCATCAAGTCGGAAACGGGGGGCGTCGTCGGGGGAAGCGAGCGATCGCGTGTTAGGTCCGGCCTCGTGTTGCTTCAGGTGTCGTTGAGTTTCGTGCTCCTCGTCGCTGCCGGCCTTCTCGTCAAGAGCCTGCAGGCGATGCGCTCGGCCAGCCCGGGCTTCTCGACCGCCGACGTGCTGCTCGCGGGGATCGACCTGAACTCGGCCGGATACGACGCGCCGCGCAAGGAGACCTTTCAAAACGAGCTTCTGGACCGAGTCCAATCCCTGGGCGGCGTCCGATCGGCCGCCTATGCGCGGGTCGCGCCGTTCAGCTATGCCAACTACAACTCGTCGCCGATCGTGATCGAGGGTTATGCGGCAGCGCCCGACGAGCAGCCGGCCCCGCAATACGACGAGGTTAGCCCCGCCTTTTTTGCGACTCTGGGAATCCCGATTCTCTCGGGACGCGCCTTCACGCGCGCCGACGACGAATCGGCTCCGCCCGTGGCCGTCGTGAATGAGGCGATGGCCGCCAGGTATTGGTCTCGCTCGAGTCCGCTGGGCGGAATCCTCCATTTGAAGGGTCGGGCAGTGCGAGTTGTGGGCATCGCGAAGATGGCGAACTACGCATCGCTCCTCGAAATCCCCAAGCCTTTCTTCTACGTGCCGCTGCGTCAATTTCCCGCCGGAGTCGTCGTCCTGCACATCCGCACGAATCTGCGGCGGGCCACAATCGCGTCGGCGCTGGCGCGCGAGATTCACGGGCTTGATCCGGGGCTGGCTCCGTGGCGGCTGTCGACGATGCGCGAGCAAATCGACATCAAGTCCGAGGCGCAGATCGTCGCTCTTACGCTCGTCGGGATTTTTGGCGGCCTGGCGCTGGTGCTTTCCGCCGTCGGCCTCTACGGAGTGATGTCGTACGCCGTCTCGCAAAGCCATCGAGAGCTCGGACTACGGATGGCGCTTGGCGCGGCGGCCTCCGACCTGCTGCGTCTCGTGATGCGTTACGGTGTCCTCCTGACGGCGGCGGGGGTCTTCCTGGGGATGGTCGCGGCGATCGGATCGACTCGCCTGCTGGGAAATCTGCTTTACCAGGTCAGCCCGCGAGACCCGCTCGTGTTCGGGTCGGCCTTCCTAGTCATGGCGATCGCGTCATTTGCGGCATGCCTCTTACCCGCCTGGCGCGCGGCCCGGACCGATCCGGCCCGGGCGTTGCGGGATCGCTGAATCACCGGCTCCCCGTCGTCTCCCGGTTTCGCCGGCGGGTGGAGACGACGAGATCAGCTCAGTTTCGTCAGATACTTTTCCCGCAAGGTGCGCAGGTGATGGAGCTCGTGGCCCGCGATGTGGAAAGCAGACTGCGGACGGAAGCCTCGTATTCGTTAACGATTCCTCGCCGCAACCACGGCTCCGGAGTCAGACTGCTGAAAAGGGCGATCGATCCCCGACGAACGGCGCGATATTCGCCGAGCAGCCCGCGAATTCCACATAGGCTTTCTCATCGAAGCCCGGCAGCGGTGACGAGTCCTTTCGCGCGATGCAGAGCGCGCGATAGGTGAAGATCTGTTCGTCGTCGGCCAGGTGCCCGAGGACTTCCTTCAACGTCCACTTCCCCGGTCCGTAGGTCAGGCCGCGCACCTTCGTTTCATCGAGAGACCCGAAGAGTGCCACGGTGCTCCTCTCTTGAGAGGCCAGGGCCTCGACCGCGTCGTCCCCCGCGACCCGGTCGATATCGGCCTTGGCATAGGAGGCGAACTCGCCCTCGAGCGGGCGCCCGGAGACGATCCGTAAGGCCGTCGACATGCCGAGCTGAATACTCAAAGAAGGCCGCTGTTTCAAGTTGTTTTGTTGTTTTTCCGATTCGGATTAGCCCTTTCGGAGGCCTCCTGCGATCTAGATGAGAGGGATCTCCAATCCCAGCGATCGAGAGAGATCAACGAAAACCGGAGGAGGTCACGATCATGAGCCCGAGACTCTTGCGGCATGTGCTCATGCCGATCGCCGTCCTCGTCGTGCTTCTTCTGGTGGGCTGTGGGCCGGTGCTGGACCCGAGCCTCTCGCCGCCGGTCATCGACAAGCCGATCTACAACTGCGCGCAGACGATCGCGTTTTCCGGGGCCGACCGCGACTCGAAAATCGCCGTTTACGTCAATGGGACCCAGGTGATCCAGGTGCCGATCTGGATGGGGTGGGGAACCATCCAGCTACCCTCCGCGGTTCACACCGGCGACGTCGTGGCGGCGGCCCAGATCGTCGGCAACCGGATCAGCGAGAGGACCCGCGACGCCGTGACGGTGAGCGCGATCACGGCGAGCGTGGCCCCCGGCGGGAAGCTGCCGATTCCCGTCGTGATGCCCCCGCTCTACGAGTGCCAGGAAGTGGTTCGCGTGAATGGAGTCGTCCAGGGCGCCACGGTCACGCTCCGCAAGAACGCGTCGTCGTCGACCACCTGGGACACGATGACCCCTTACACCATTGCGCGCATCGGCGTGCCGACGTTGAAGGCCGGCGACGCTTACGACGCCATGGTGTCGCTTTGCAGGGATCCGGTCTTCAAGAGCGACTGGTCGGGCAAGGAGACCGTGGCCGCGCGGCCCAACAGCCTCGCGACGCCGACGATCGGAAAACCGCTCGTGGGAGGAGGCGACGCCGTGCTCCTCACAGACCTGGTGACTGGCGCTCTCGTCAAGATCTTTGCCGATCCCGGGACCGGCCCCGTCACCGTCGGCGGCGGCGTGGCCCTCGACACCTCAACCATCTTCAAGATCAGCCCCCCGATCGATCCGGCCAAGAAGTACTCGTCCATGCAGGCGCTCTGCGATCTCAAGTCACTGCCCGACGGCAGCGTCACGCCGGTCAAGGATCCGCCGGCACCCTCCGTCAAGCCGACTTGCCAGGGCGGCAAGTACGTCACGGTATGCGACACCGCCGCCCTGAGCACGGTCCAGGTGACCATGGATGGAACCAAAATCGCGGAAGGCGCGGGCAACGGCGGCTGCGTCACCCTCGGCCTCGGTAATGCTCACGTCTTACAACCCGGGAAGAAGGTCAGCGCCGTCCAGGTGGTCGCCGGCAACACGAGCCCTCCTTCGGTGAGCGTCATCGTGGCGTCGAGCGGCGCGCCAACTTACAACCCGGGCCTGTGGAACACGCCCGCGCACCAATCGATCAACAATTGCTACAACTACTCGACCGACATCATGACCGACACCTTCGCTCAGCCGGGCCAGGCTCATGGCGTGTTTCCGCCCTACACCTGCGCTGGCACGGGAAGCGGTGCCGTGGCCGACGGCCTCGTCGAGGCGAAGGAAAAGCGCTGCGCCACCTGCTCGCACCTGGTCGCGCTCGTGATCGCACCCGGGAGCCCGGGCTGTAGCCGGATGGATTACCACTGGTACCGGCTGGACGACAATGGGCGCTGGTCGAACAAATCCGGAGGCGGCCCCGCGAACGACAAGGATGCCTCCGGCAACCCGATTACGAACCCGGAGACCGCAAACAGGAAGTTCGTCGGCCCCGACTACTGCCTGGACTATTCGATCTTTTGCACGTACTACTGCGTCGACAAGTCGGTGGTGGTGATCCAATGAGCTGGCGTGAGCTGTCGGGAAGGGCGCTCCGCTGCGGAGCGGAAGGAGCTTCAGCATGAGAGCTGCACAGAGCGCAGGCGCTATCGCCATGGCCGCGGCGGCAATTCTGGTGTCGTTCGTGGCCGCCGGGTGGGCGCAGTCGAAGGAGAGCAGTGAGCAGAAGACGGGGCCGGCGGATCGGGGCGTGGCGGGAGAGACCCGGAAGGAACAGCCGCCGGTGAGTATCCGCGTCACTCTCTCGGTCTACTCGGGCCGGCCGAATCCAAGCTGGACGGTGGAACCTGGACCCGATCTCGATCGGCTGGTGGGACTGATCCAGTCACTCAAGCCGACCGACGCGAAGTTGTTCGACTACGACGAATGGAATCGTCTCGGCTACGCGAGTTTCTGGCTCTCGGCGCGCGGGCTTCCGGGGGTTCCGAGTGAGGTCCATGTCTGGCGCGACATGGCCTTCGTGCCGTCGAAGGAGGGGAAGGGAATGCAGGCGATCGGCGCCTCGAAGCTCTACGAGGCGCTCGTGACCCAGGCGGAAGGCAACGGCCAACAGGAGTTCTTCGTCAACTATCGCAAGCTGCCTCCCGCCAAGCGAGATTCGCGGTGACGGGTCTCAACTGTTTTCGATTTGTCCTTCGCTGTAAGGTCGGGTTCCCGTCGGAGACGGTGGCTCGCAATAGTAGAAAAAGGAGGATGCGATGACTCGTCGATTTCTGCTAGTCACCGCGGTCGTTCTTCTGGTTTTTCCGGCCCTCGCTCGTGGCGGCGCGATCACTCGCGGCGCGGCGGGGCCCTCTCTCGCATCGATCCAGGCGGCCGTGGATCAGCTTCGGAGCGACCTCGGCAGCACCAATAACGGGGTCGGCGGGACTTTTCCGAGCGGCCACCGCGAAATCAACTGGGACGGGGTGCCCGATACCTTTTCCTCTCCCAATAACCTGCCGGCGAACTTCTTCAACGTCAACTCCGCCCGGGGTGTTGTTTTCTCGACTCCGGGGAGCGGATTTCAGGTCAGCGCCAAGACAGGCAATCCGACCATTACAGCGCCGCGTTTCGGGAACATCAACCCGAATTACTTGAACGACTTCCAAACTTTCTCGCCCGAGAGGCTTTTCACGGCGATCGGCAGCAACATCACCGACGTGGTCTTTTTCCTCCCGGGCACGACAACCCAGGCGTTCGTCAACGGGTTCGGCGCGGTCTTCACGGATGTGGACTCGCCGACCTCGACGACACTCCAATTCTTCGACCAGGCGGGCGTCTCACTGGGAACCTTTGCCGTTCCGGCGTTGCCGCCGGGCAGCCAGAACCTCTCTTTTCTCGGTGTCTTCTTCAACGCCGGAGAGCGCGTGAGCCGTGTGCGTATCCGGAGCGGAGACGTGGCGCTCGGCCCCAACGACAACCCCGCCGGAGGAGACGTCGTGGCCATGGACGACTTCATCTATGGAGAGCCGCAGAGCGTGACGGGCGGCTGCGCTACCGACGCGAACTCGCTGTGTTTGAACGGCGGACGCTTCAAGGTGCAGGCCACCTTCCGGTCGCCGCAAAGCGCCAATCCGCAGGCCGCGCCGGCACTGGGGATCACGTCCGACTCCGGAGCGTTTTCGTTCTTTAGCGCCAATAATCTCGAGCTTCTGGTCAAGGTTTTGGACGGGCGCGCCTTCAACGGAAAGTTCTGGGTCTTTATCGGTTCCGGTTCGGGCGTGGAATACACGGTCACGGTGACCGACACGACGACGGGCGCCGTCAAGACATATTTCAACCCGTCGGGAACGCTGATGAGCACCGCTGACATCCTGGCGTTCTAATTGCGAGCGCTCCAGAGGTTGTCACACGCGCTCAACAGAGTGGAAATGAGGTCCGTCCAGAAATCCTGACTTCACGGTCGCGCAGAGGAACGGGGTCGACGCGGAATCCTACGCAGCGATTCCGTGTTGACCCCACATCCTCATTGCTGTGCCGCCTCGATTCGAAAAACAATTCGTCGCTTTTCCCACGCGAGCGCCACCACCGCGGCATTGCTCCTCTCGGGTTGGATGTCGTACCGCAGATACTCTTCGTGTGGAGCCTCTCCTGGTTTTGCGGAGAAGCGCAGCGCGTCGAACGCGGGGTTGTAGCTGAACGCGCCCCACTGCCGCGGCACGCGGTTGAAGATCAGCGTCCACTCCGCTTCGCCAGGAACCACGAAGAACGTGTAGGTTCCCGCGGGCAGCGCGTGCCCTTCGATCTGCACGTCGCGGTTGAAGGTGAATTGGGTTGCCTCGTTTGCGCCCGCGCGCCAGACGCGGCCGTTGGGCACGAGCTCGCCCCAGATCTTGCGCTGCTTGACGGCCGGCCGCCCGTAAGCGATCTGGATTTCGGCGCCGGCAACCGCCTGCATCACGGATGCGCGCGGGCTCGCGCGCGGAAGGCTGTAGCCCGTCTTCCCGTGCACGGCGCGCCCGGCGAGGAAATCTGAGAGCGCGCGGTCGAATTCCTCCGGCGCATCGGCGCTGATGTAGGCGCGCGTATCGTCGAACGCCACCACCGTGAGCGGAATCTTCGGGTCCAACAGCCTGATCTCTTCCCATTGCGAGAGAGTCGGCGGGCTCTGCACCGGCGAGCCTTCATCGTGCCACGATCCCATCGCCAGCATCGGCACGGTCAGCGTTTTCATCTGCTCGGTCAAGTCGGTGGACTGCAACTCGAAGGTGTACTCCAGGCTCGGCACGAAGAAACCGCTGGAGAGCGCCTCGAAGGTCCACGCCCGCGAGACCGCCGTGTCCTTCACCGCGAACGCCATCCAGTTGCGAGCCGTCGGGTGCGTTGACTTGGGATCGGCGATCAGCCGCCGGAGCTCGTCGGGCGGCGGCACGGGAGCCGCGGGAAACAGTTGCGGAACGGGGGAAGCGGATCTGACCCGCAGCAAGCGCTGCTCGAGCGGCGCCGGCGCGTCGGGGTCGGTCAGCGAGCGCAGCGGGGAATTCGCCAGCGCGTGCACCAGCACCACTCTGCGGACTTGCTTCGGGCGCAGCAGTGCGAGGCGCGCCGCGAAATATCCGCCGCCCGAAGTGCCGACGACCGTAATGCCCTTCATCCGCGGCTGGTCCAGCAGCGCCAGGAGCTCGCGCTCGATCTCGGTCAGCCAGGGGCGGCGCGCATAGTCGAGCACCTCGGGCCAGGGGAGCGGACGCGCGGCGCCCGCGTAGGGAAGCGTCACAATGTGCATCGTGTAAACGCTCGCCTGCCGACGGGCAAAGGAGTCGTACAGTTTGGTCCCGTCCACACCCATGTCGGAGATCAGCAGCAGGGGCGTACGCCCGCTCCCCCTGGTCTCGACGTGCAAGTAGCGGCCGGAGGGCTTGCCGCGCGGCTCCGGCAACGTCAGGTCCATGCGCCCGCCCCCCTCGAATGAGGTCACGACGAACTGCGTGAACCCGTCCAGTGTCTGCGGGCGGGCGGTCAGGTCCCGGCCATGCAGCTTGCCGTAGAGCAGGTACATGTCGCGAAAGACCAATCGCCGCTCCTCGCGGGGGAGGCCCGGCTCTTGCGCGCGAGTCCAAAACTCCGCAATCCGCGTGACGTCTCCCGGAGCAGGATTCTCCAAACCTGTGTACCGCAACACCTCGGCCATCCGGCGCTGCACGTCTTCCGGCTGCGCGTCCAGCTTCGGCGCCGCGAAGAGCAGGGCGATGCCCGCTTGAATAAGCGCGGAAAGCGCGATCTTCCACATGATTCCTCCTCAGGGCGGAGAGATCTCCGCCATAAACTCGAAGGAAACTAGTGGCTCGAAGCCGGTGATGTCCTGAGGAAGAGATAAAGCTCGGCTGAGGATTTGCTTTGGGTGAGACGCCGCCAGTTACCGACTGCCCACGTGTGCGGCGATCTGCTGAAACCGTGCATCGGACCGCAGCCGTTGAAAGCTGGGCTCGACGTTCACCCAGGCCAGCGCGCTCTCTCGCTTCTGGTAAGCCTGCTCGAGCGATTCGATGGCGCGGTCCAACTCACCCGTCCGGACGTAGACCATGGCGCGGAACGTGTCGGACATCGGCATGCTTCCGCTGCGTGGTTGCCGGTCGAGCCATCCGCGGTAATAGCCCGCCAGCCCTTCGGCGTGATAGACGGCTTCGATGCGCCGCAGCGTCTCGTCCGGCACGCCGCCGATGCGCAGGCCTTCCCGGTAGGCGGCGAAAGCCTCGTCCGGCTGCCCGGTCAGCTCGTAGGTCCATCCCATCATCAGGTGAGTCTCGAACGACCGCGGGTTCAGTTGCAGCGCCCGCTCGATCTCATGGCGAGCCTCGTCATAGTGCCCGCCCAGGGCGAGGACCCACGCGAGCTCGGTGTAGCGCGCCGTGTTCACCGGGTCGAGCTGCAGCGCCCGTCGCGCGGCCGCGATGGCCACGGCATGCTGCCCTCGCGCGGACTTCAGCCACGCCATTGCCTGGTGCGCGGGCATGTAATCCGCGTCCAGCGCGATGGCCCGCGCCAGGCTTCGTTCCGCTCGTGCGAAATCCCAGTCGAACAGGAACTGCGCCCGGCCCAGGGCCTCGTGTCCTTCCGCCGATTGCGGGTCCAATTCCAGAGCGCGCTGTGCCGCCTTCATCGCGCGCGGCCGCATCTGTGCCGGCGAGGCCACACCGAAGTCCGACATCGCGGAATAAGCATCCGCCAGCCCCGCATGCGCCGCGGGGGATTGCGGATCGAGCGCAACGGCGCGCTCGAACTGTTCGAGCGACTGCTGCCAGCCTTTGACCGAGCGCTGGTCGAGAAAGTAGCGGCCCTTCACGTACGCTTCGTGGGCTTCGGGGGTTGGCACGTGACGGCTGCGGCGTGGAATCGTGAGAATCCATCCCGCGCCCACCGCGAAGAGGACAAGGGCGACCGTCCCCGCCAGTCTCCGCCAGGCCAGCGCGCGTGACCGCGCTGCTTCGGGTCGAGTGGTTGTCTGCGGCCCCGCGGATTTCACCGGCGCGATCCACCGATATCCGCGCCGCGACACCGTCTCGAGATACCGCGGCCGGCGCGCATCGTCTCCCAGCGCTTTGCGCAGCGCGTAGATCGTCACCGTCAACACGTCATCGGCGACGTACCGGCCATCCCAAACCTGCTGCACCAGCTCTTCCTTCGACACCACTTCGCCCGAGCGCTCCGCAAGGTGGACGAGCACGTCCATCACTCTCGGTTCGACTCGTACCTGCTCCTGGCCTCGCACCAAGAGGTTTCGCGTTGGGGTCACCGTCCATTCCCCGGTCACGAAACCGTTGGGTTTCGGCTTCTCGCGGTTCGTCTCGGAAGAATGCATCCTGCCAGCCTGCCGTATTAGAACAGGAAATATGTAACGTCATGCGGGTTCGATCCGTCCCGCATCCTCAGGCGCGGAGCGGGTCCTCCGCGGCTCGGCATAACGGCCGCGGGCAACCGCGTTGGAGTTTGGCTCCGGAGAGAGTCCCTCGGGAGCTGCCTCCTCCCCGGACAATCAACCCGCACTGGTAGCAATCCGCGAGATCAATCCAGCTTGCGCGCGCTGAAGTCCTGCACCAGGTGGTAAGCGAACCCTGTCACCTTGCCGGCGGCGTCGCGCTGGAAGCGGACCCTCGCCCAATACATGCGATCGAGAAATTCCTCGGAGCTGACTGGATAGACCACGTTTACCTCCCCGTTCTCCCAGCGGGCCTCGAGGTAATCTCCGCGGTCCTCGAGCGTCAGAACGGCGTTCGGCGCGTAGTAGTTCGGAGGCATCTGGTAACGCCCGGCGATGCCCGCAAGCTGGCCTGGCCGGGGCTTGACCGGAGCCACGGGGCCGCTCTTGGCGGGCTCTCCGTAAACGATCGCGGCGATGTCTCCGATGACCGGGTCCTGCGCCATGGAGGAGTAGCTATTGGTCAGGGCGATGATCGTGGTCTCGTCTTCGGGGTAGTACTGCACAGCCGTGATGAAGCCCGGGCTGCGGCCGCCCACCGCCATCTGTTTGCGTCCGAACATCTCACCCTGCGACCAGCCATAAGGAAAACCCGGACGCTTCTCTGTCACTTTCGCTAGTGACTGGGGCTTCAGCAGCGCGCCGCCAAACTCCGCGCGGACAAATCGGGCGAGGTCCTCGGCCGTGGAAACCAGCGAGCCGCTCCCGGCCTTCGTCGACCAGTCCACCCAGGGCGCGTTCTTCATCCCGTGCAGGCCGCCGGGAACCGTGCCGGTCGCACGGTCCTCGATGAGCGTGGAAGCGTCCCCATCGTGGAGCGTGCTCTTCATCCCCAATCGATCGAAGATGTTGGCTTTCAGGAATTCGCCGTAGCTTCGCCCGGAAACCTTTTCGATGATGTGGGCCAGCAGGTTGTAGTTCGAATTGCTGTAGCGGGTGCGCGATCCCGGCTCGAAGTCGAGCGGCTTGTCCTTGAATTTGGCCACCAACTGCTCGAGGGTACAGCGGACGCGGCTTTCTCCCTCAGAGAAATCGGCGTTGGGCACGCCTGCGGTGTGCGTGAGGAGGTGCTCCAGGCGGATCTTGTCGCCGTTGGGATAGTCCGGCAGGAACTTCGAGACGGTGTCGGACGTGCGGAGCTTGCCCTGCTCTTCCAGCAGCAGGACCGCCGCGGCAGTGAACATCTTGGTGAGAGACGCGAGGTGAAACCGACTGCGGGGCGTGTTTGCCACCTTGAGCTCGTAGTTGGCCATGCCATAGGCCTTGTGGAACAGGATCTCGTCTCCGCGCGCCACTAGGATGACGCCGGGGAAATTGTCTCCCTCCAGGAACGGGCGGATGTACGAGTCGATCTTGACCGCCAGCCTGACGTCGGGCGCCTGGCGCAAGGCGGCGAGCGACCGGGCGGCGAAGCCGACCAGGAAGAGACCAGCGAGAACGCGGATCAGGAAGCCTGTCCGAGGATAGCCGGCACACGCGCGCGGGCGGCGACCCCACTCGAAACCCACGGTGGCTCCTGCGGGTCGACACGTGTCCCGGTTGCTGCGGTGCATGAGAGTCTCCCCAGCTTGAGACGCTGCGGCGAAGGGAAGGTTCCCGGCGATTCAAGCGCTTAGCGCCGGCGGCCAGAAAAGATCCTCCGCCGTGTCGATCCCGCAAACTCCGGTTCGTCGTGATAGTAGAGCCAGGGTTCGCACCCGGTCGAGACCGCCGGGGCCCCGGTTCGGAACAGAAAAGGAGATACGACGATGCGATTCATGGTGATTGTCAAGGCCAACAAGGACTCGGAGGCCGGGGTTCTCCCGGACAAGAAAATCCTGACCGAGATGGGCAAGTACAACGAGGAGTTGTCG
>Ga0070698_100002734_pt1 | contig 19384 bp, 21 predicted proteins | sample KBSK1502metaG_FD_65477 | JGI IMG/M metagenome (GOLD analysis project Ga0070698, IMG submission 65477) | Corn, switchgrass and miscanthus rhizosphere microbial communities from Kellogg Biological Station, Michigan, USA - KBS K1-50-2 metaG | ecosystem: Host-associated > Plants > Roots >...
AGGGCCGAGCGGAGCGATTCGCCGTCGTTGTACGCGGTCAGCACGAGCACCTTGGGGGGCGCGGGGCGGTCGCGCAGCGCGGCGAGCACTGCGGTGCCCTTGATGGTGGTGAGCTCGAGATCGAGCACCACCACATCCGGCTTGTGCTGCTGCACCAGCTTCACGACCTCGGTGCCGTCGGTCGTCCAACCGGCGACGGTGATGTCCGGCTCGCCGTCGAGCAACGCGCGCAGGCCCTCGAGCACGATGGCGTGGTCGTCCGCGAGCAGCACGCGGATCATCGAGGGGCGCTCACTCCGCGGGCAGCGTGACGGTGAGCGAGGTGCCCCGGCCCGGCGCGCTCTCGAGCGCGAACGTGCCCCCCAGCATCTCCACGCGGTCCTGAATGCCGCGCAACCCGAAGTGTCCGCCTTCCACGCCAACGTCTTCCTCGCTCGCGAGCACACGCTCGGGGTTGAAGCCGCGGCCCCGGTCCGACACGGTGAGGGCGAGGGAGCCGCCCCGCCGCTCGACGATCACGCGCTGTTCGGCCGCGCCCGAGTGGCGATGGCCGTTGGCGAGCGCCTCCTGCAGGATGCGGTAGATCGCGATCTTGGTCGGCAGCGCGCAGTCGCCCAGGTCGTCGGGGAGGGCGAGCTCCACGCCCTGCTCGGTCAGCGTCTCGTGCTGGACCGCGAGGCCCTCGATGATCTCGCCGAGCGCGCGGCGCTCGAAGCCGGGCGGCCTAAACGCCCCGATGAAATTGCGGATCTCGCTCAACGCACGCTCGAGCAGGCGCATGGCCTGCCGCGACCGCTGCTGGGTCGGTGGGTCTCCGGCGAGCGCGCGCTCGAGCACCTGCAGCTGGGACAACGCGGCGAAGATGTCCTGTACCGGGCCGTCGTGCATGTCGAGCACGATGCGCTGCAGCTCCCGCTCGCTGGTCGCGAGCAGGCGCCGCGAGGCGGCCCGGGCCTCGGCCTCGCGAAACTCGGTCACGTGCGACGGGACGCCACGAGCGGCGGCAGCCGCTCCGCGGCGAATCCGAGCACCGCCCCGACCCCGAGCGCGATCGCCACGCGGACGCCTCCTTGGATGCTCACGGCCCGAAGCCCCATGGCGACGCCGGCGCCGGCGAACGCGCCGGCCGTGTAGGAGAGGAGGGGGACGCGCGCCTGCAGCACCATGCCGAGCGCCGCGCCACCGAGCACCAACGCCTGGACGAGGTCCTGACCACCCAGGGCCCTGGTGACTGCGTGCGCCACGAGCGCCCAGACGACACCGGAGGTCGTGCCGGCGAGCGTCCGCTGTAACCCGGGAATCCCGCCGCCGGCGGCCAGGGAGCATCCCAGCGCGACAATCACCGGCCAGAGCGAGAGGTTCACCTTCGCCATTTCGGAAATCGCGGCCCACACCGCCACCACCACCGCCAGGCTCAACGCTCGAATCGTCGTCGGGTTCATGCCTCGGCCTCCTCCCGTGTAACGACGCGGTAGGCCTCCATCGCGAAATATTCGGGCAGGCCCAGCCGGTCGGCGCGCGCCGCGGTTTCCAGGTTGCGCGTTTCGACCCGTTGCCAGAACTCGCGGTCGTCGTGCGCGCCCGGGAACGGCGCGGTGTCCTTCTGCGACTGGTGCTTGAAGATCGCGAACACCTTGGCGCGCAGCTCGTCCTGGGAGAGCGGCACCAGGACGTCCGCTTCCGTGAGGGGCCACTCCTGCCACGCGCCGCGGTACAGCCACACCTCCGGGGGCGCCCCGTCGTAGACGGCGAGCGCCTGCGTGACTGCCGCCTTGCACATGCGGTGGGTCCCGTGCGGATCGGACAGGTCGCCCGCGACGAAGACGAGATCCGGGTGGACTTCCTCGAGCAGCGCGCGCACGATCGCGACATCCTCGGGGCCGATCGGGCGCTTCCGTACCTCACCCGTCCGGTAGAACGGCAGATTGAGGAAGCGCGCCGCGGTCGGCGGCAGCCCGACCGACTCGAGCGCCGCGATCGCCTCCGACTCGCGGATCATGCGCTTCAGGTCCTGGACCACTTGCAGGTCGATGTCGCCCGGTGCCTTGCGCTCGAAGCTCGCCTCCACGCCCTCGCGCACGCGCTGCACCGCCGCCCGGTCGAGTCCCAGCGTCTCCGCGGCGCGGCTCACGAAGTCGAGGTGGCGCCGCACGTCGTGATCGAACACGGCGATGTTCCCGCTGGTCATGTACGCCACGACGATGGCGTTCTCGTTCTCCCACAGCTTGCGCAGCACACCGCCCATCGAGATCACGTCGTCGTCGGGGTGCGGGGAGAACACCAGCACCGACTTGCGCGACGGCAGCCGGCGGCGGCCGCGGATCTTGTCCCGCAGGCGGTTGAACACGAGCCCATTGATCGGACCCGGAGCCCCGTGCTTCGCGAGCAACGGGCTCAGGTGGTGCTCGGCGTAATCGCGCGCCGTGAGCTTGAGCAGGGCCTTGCCCGTCTGCTCCGCCAGCCAGACCGCCGCCCGCTCCGTCAGCTCCGCCGTCCAGTCGACGCTCGAAAGCACCCACGGTGTCTTGATCCGGGTCAGCTCGGCGGCGGCCGCTAGGTCCAGATACGCCGTCGCGTTGGCGTGCCGCTGCAGGAACGTGGCGGCCACGTCCGGCGAGACCTCGCCCTCGACCGCGCGCGCCACGATCTCGGCCTTGTGCTCCCCCGTCGCGATCAGCGCGATCTCGCGCGCCCCCAGGATCGTGGCGACGCCCATGGTGATGGCCTCGCGCGGCACGTTGTCCTCGCCGAAGAAGTCGGCGGCCGCGTCCTTCCGGGTCACCGTGTCGAGGGTTGCGACCCCGGTGCGCGAGTCCTGGGAAGAGCCGGGCTCGTTGAAGCCGATGTGGCCGCTCTTGCCGATCCCCAACAGCTGGAGGTCGATCCCGCCCGCGTCGGCGATGGCGCGCTCGTAGGCGGCGCAGTACTCGGCGAGGCGCTCGCGTGGCACGGCGCCGTCGGGGATGTGCACGTGCTCCGGCCGGACATTCACGTGGGCGAACAGGTTCTCCCACATGTAGCGCCGATAGCTGTGCGGGCTGTCCGGCGGCATCGGGTAGTATTCGTCGAGGTTGAAGGTGACCACGCGCGCGAAGTCCACCTGGCCCGCTTGGTGGCGGCGGATCAGCTCGCGATAGATCCCCAGCGGCGTGCTCCCGGTGGCGAGGCCGAGTACGCAACGGCCGCTCGCCGCCGTGGTGCGCGCGATCACGTCGACGACGCGGTCGGCGAGCAGCGCGGCGAGATCGTCGTGGTCGGGCACCACGACCGTGGGAATGCGCTCGCGGTCCCGCGGGCCCTCGATCAGGCGCGGCGGAGCGCGCCGCGCGGGGCCGGGCGGACTGGGCGGACTGGCGGGGCTGGGGGGGCTGGGCGGGCGTGCGATCCGGGCGTCGTCGGGCGTCATCTGGTGTCATCGCTCCTTGCGGGACAACGTAGCATAAGAGGAAAGAATACGTCCGGTCGGGACCGCGGGCAAAGTCAGGCAGCGCGGTTACTTGACGGGCCGTGCAGTTTGTCGCATATGTAAAGCGCGCCCCCACGATTCAGCGACTACCTTCTTGCGACCGGCGGCCGCACCTGCGGCGGGCCCGCCAGGGACTGGGTGTGCGGGTGGGAGCCTCCGTGACGCAACGGGAGCCGTTCGTCGAAGGCCGGCGCGAGATCCTGCGGCAGGCGAGCGTCGCGCTCGGGGGCCGCCCCGTCACCGTGTGGGAAGTCTCGGCCCGGGCCGAGCTGGAGCCGCAGGCGTCGAGCGACCCCGCACCGACGCACCACACCACCAAGCTCGACGTCGACGCCACACTGCGGCGCTGGAACATCGCCATCGTGCAGGGCAGCCGCTGGGTGGGATGTCAGACCGGCCCGAACGGGTTCTGGGTGGTCGCTCCCGTCCGGACCCGACCCCCGGCGCCGCCCCCCGAGGGGCGGGAGCGGCGCAGCCGCGAGCGCCTCACGCTCGAGCTCGCCGGCCTCTGCCTCGGCCTGCTCGACCGACGGGAACCCGCGCCCGGCCATGCGCCGGCCCGGCCCGACCCACTCCACGACATCACCACGCTCCCAGGCATCATCGCCCACGAGCTGTCCAACCCGCTCACGGCGGCTCGCGCCGGGCTGCAGCTCGCCATGGAATCGCTGGGCCGCTGGACGGAGGTCGCGGCGGGTCGCCGGCTCGAATTGCTGGATGAGCTGGGCCAGGTGATCGAGGACATCGACCGGTCGGTCAGCTTCCTGCGTGCCGTGAAGGACCGGGCGCGGGGCGCCCTGGCCCGCTCCGAGCGATTCGACGCCGTGCGCGTGGTCCGCTCCTGTTGCACGCTCGAGAGCCGTGTCCTCAAGGAGAAGAAGATTCCGCTCGAGTTCGACTCCACGCTCGAGACCGTGTATCTCAAGGGTGACCCCAACGCTCTGTACGACCTGCTCGTGAATCTGATCCGCAACGCCGCCGACGCGAGCGCCGCGCAGCCCGCGCCCATCCGGGTGGGTCTGATCCAGGAGGCCACCTCGCTGCGACTCACCGTGGAGGACAGCGGCGCCGGCATTCGCTCCCAGGACCTGGAGCGCATCTTCGAGCCCGGCTACACCACCAAGGAATTTGGCGAAGGCAGCGGCATGGGGTTGGTGGTGGTGCAGAGCGTGGTCCGCAACATGTTCGCCGGCAGTATTGCGGTCAATTCGAAGGTCGGTGCTGGAACGACCGTCACGGTCGCGCTGCCGATTCCGCCGCAGCGGTCGGTCGATCCCCAGCGGTGAGCCGCTCCTCCATCGTGGCGGCGGCCGCGGCTTTCGCCGCCCTGTGCGCCCATCCCGCTTTCGCCGCCGGTCAAGACCTCACCGTGGACACGACTGGCGCGGCCGCGTTGATCGATCAGGCGCTGAACCACTCGGCCGTGATGGAGAACCTCCAGTACCTCACGGACGTGATCGGCCCCCGACTCACCGGATCGCCCGCGGCCCGCCGCGCCAACGAGTGGACGCTCGAGCGCTTCAAGGCGTACGGCCTGGAGGGCCACCTCGAGCCCTGGAAGTTCGGAGGCACCTGGACCCGCGGGGCGATCCGCGTGCGCTTGACGGCACCCCGCGCGCACGACGTGACGGCGGCGAGCTGGGCGTGGGCGCCGGGCACGGGCGGCGCCACCGTCGCGGGACCGGTGGTGCGCATCGACGCGAGCACCCCGGACAGCTTCGCGCCATATCGTCGCCGCGTGAGGGGCACGTGGGTCATGACCCGCGTGCCGTCGCTCGTGTGGAACAACGACGGCCCGCCCATGACCGGCGCCGACTCCTCGCGCCAGCGCGAGTTCTCCCGTGGCGTCTTCACCCCGTTCCGGGACGCGGATTCGGCGACCCGCGCCCGCATGCAGCAGTTCGCGAACGACGTCCCCTACCTGCTGCAGCGCGCAGGGGCGCTCGGCATCCTGGTGGATGCCGGCAAGGAGCACGCGCTCCTCAACATGAGCGGCTCACCCAACCGGCCCCTGCCGCTGCCGCAGGTCGCGGTGGCGCACGAAGACTTCGCGCTGTTCGACCGGCTGCTGGCAGCAGGGACGCCGCCGCGCCTCGCCGTGACCATCGCGAACGCTGTGACGCGCGACTCGGTCACGCAGTGGAACACGGTCGCCGAAATTGCCGGCAGCGAACACCCGGGCCAGGTCGTGATCGTCGGCGCGCACCTCGACTCGTGGGATCTGGGCACGGGCGCGACCGACAACGGCACCGGCGCGATGTGCTCGCTCGAGACGGCCCGCGCGATCGCGCAGTCGGGCCTCAAGCCGAAGCGCACGATCCGCTTCGTGCTGTTCACCGGCGAGGAGCAGGGGCTCATTGGGTCTCGCAAGTACGCCGAAGCCCACGCAGGCGAAGCGGACTCGATCCAGGCCGTCATTGTGCTCGACAACGGCACGGGTGCGATCACCGGCCAGGCGCTCCAGGGCCGTACCGACCTGGAGGCGCTGTGGCGCGCCATCCTCGCCCCCGTCGCCCGTCTCGGCGCTGACTCCGTCGTGAACCGCACCAAGGGCGGCACCGACCACCTCTCGTTCCTCCCCTACGGCGTGCCGGGGTTCAACTTCAATCAGCTGGAGCGCGGTTACAACCACACCCACCATTCCCAGTCCGACACCTACGACATGGCGATCCCCGCGGACCTGATGCAGGCGTCGGCGGTCATGGCGGTGTCGGCATTCGAGCTCGCGAATCTGCCGGGGATGATTCCGCGGGGCCAGCGCACCACGCCGACACCCGTGCAGGCGGTGAAGATCACCGACAGCTTGGTTGTCACGGGAAGACCGGCGAACTAGACGCGTTTCACCCCGCCTCGGCCAGCAACTTTTCGAGATCGAGCGGCTTTGTCTGCATCGCCAGCGTCCCGTCTGGCGCCCGAGGCCATTCCGGCCGCGGCCGGTCTCGATACAGCTCGACGCCGTTCCCGTCCGGGTCACGCAGATAGATCGCCTCGCTCACGCCGTGATCGGCCGTCCCTTCGAGCGGGACGCCGGCCTCGAGCAGGCGGCGCACCGCCGCCGCGAGCGTCTTGCGGTCGGGATACAGGATCGCGAAGTGGTACAGCCCGGTCGTGCCGGGCGGCGGCGGTGGCGCGCCGCGCCCTGCCCACGTGTTGAGCCCGATGTGGTGGTGATAGCCCCCGGCTGAGAGGAAGACGGCGTTCGAGCCGTAGCGCGTGGTCACTTCGAAACCGAGGACGTCGCGGTAGAATCGCAGCGAGCGGTCCAGGTCGGCCACGGTCAGGTGGACGTGCCCGATGCGCGTCTCCGGGTGGATGGTCATCTTGCCCTCTGAACGTCGGCTGGTTCCCGCTGTATTTTTCCAGCATGAACGCGATCCCGAAAATCCCGCCCCCGGTCAACGAACCCGTTCTGAGCTACGCGCCCTCCACGCCGGAGCGGGTCGAGCTCAAGAAGGCCCTCAAGGACCTGTCGACGCGTCAGGCCGACATTCCGCTCGTCATCGGGGGCAAGGACGTCCGCACCGGCACGACGGTCGACGTCGTTATGCCCCACTGCCATCGCCACGTCCTCGCGAAGGCGCAGCAGGCCGGGCCGGGCGAAGTGCAGGCGGCGATCGCGGCGGCGCGCGACGCCTGGCGTGACTGGTCGGGGTGGGGATTCGAGCGGCGGGCGGCGGTGTTCCTGAAGGCCGCGGATCTGCTCGCGACGCGCTACCGTCCGATCGTGAACGCCGCCACCATGCTGGGCCAGTCGAAGACGGCCCATCAGGCGGAGATCGACGCGGCATGCGAGCTGATCGACTTCTTCCGCTTCAATGTGCACTTTGCCGAGCGCATCTACGCGGAGCAGCCCGTTTCCGCCCCGGGTACGTGGAACTACCTCGATCACCGTCCCCTCGAGGGGTTCGTCTACGCGATAACGCCATTCAACTTCACGTCGATCGGCGGCAACCTGCCGACGGCCCCGGCCATCATGGGGAACACCGTCGTGTGGAAGCCTGCAGCCACGGCCGTGCTCTCCAACTACTTCATCCTGAGGCTGCTCGAGGAGGCGGGGCTCCCCCCGGGCGTGATCAACTTCATTCCCGGGCCGTCGGCGCAGGTGTCGCAGCGCGTCCTCGCCGATCGCGCGTTCGCCGGGATCCATTTCACGGGCTCGACGGAAGTATTCCAGACGCTGTGGAAGCAGGCCGCCGCGAACCTCACGGCGTACGCCGCCTACCCGCGGCTGGTCGGCGAGACCGGCGGCAAGGACTTCATCCTCGCGCATGCGAGCGCGGACGTGGATGCGCTGGCGACCGGTATGGTACGCGGGGCGTTCGAGTACCAGGGTCAAAAGTGCAGCGCCGCGTCGCGCGCGTACGTGCCTGCTTCGCTCTGGCCCCAGGTTCGCGATCGTATCCTCGAAATGCTCGCCGAGGTGAAGGTGGGCGACCCCGCCGACTTCCGGAACTTCATGGGGGCGGTGATCGACCGGAAGGCGTTCGACAAGATCACGGCCTACATCGATGCGGCCAAGCAGACGCCCGGGGTCAAGTTGCTGTTCGGCGGCGGCGCCCGCGACGCCGACGGCTACTTCATCGACCCCACGCTGCTCCAGGTGGACGACCCGAGATACCGCACGATGTGCGAGGAGATCTTCGGGCCGGTCCTGTCGGTCCATGTGTACCCCGAGGCGCACTGGGCGGAGACGCTGCGCACCGTGGATGAGACGTCGCCCTACGCGCTCACGGGGGGAGTGTTCGCCCAGGATCGATGGGCGGTTGATCAGGCCCAACTGGCGCTCCGCTACGCGGCCGGCAACTTCTACGTGAACGACAAGCCGACTGGCGCCGTGGTCGGCCAGCAGCCGTTCGGAGGAGCGCGCGCCAGCGGCACCAACGACAAGGCCGGAAGCCTGCTCAACCTCGTGCGGTGGGTCAGCCCCCGGGCCGTGAAGGAGAACTTCCTGCCGCCCCGGAGCTTTACCTACCCCTTCATGGCCGAGTCGTGATCGCCGGGGGCGCCCGCCCCCCCATTCTCGTACTGGCGATGGGGGGCGCCTTCGTGTTGCTCGTGATCGCCCTGCTGATCGGCTCCCTCACCCGCCCGGAGTTTCCGCCCTACGCCCTCACCGCGCCGCATCCGGCAGGCGTTGGCGACTCGCTGGTCGGACCAGCGACCTACACGCTGGATGCCGCCGCCACCGATCGCTGGCGTCGCTTCGACTTCGGGCGCAACGCCGCCGTGGACTCCGGGCCCTGGGACCTGGCGTTCCGCCGCTTCCACGTGATCGCCGCACCAGGCGGGGGCATTGTCGACCTCGGTGCGGTGCCGTTCGACTCGGTGCGGGAGCTGCCCGTCGCCGGCTACGTCGAGAACGCCACGGCGCCGGACACCACGAATCCCGGGGTAGGGAAATGGTACGCCTACAGCATGCTTAGTCACCTGCTCATGTCGAAGCATCACGTGTACGGCGTACGCACGGCGGGCGGGAGGTACGCCAAGCTCGAGCTGCTCGCCTACTACTGTCGGGACGCGGGCACGGCGTGCGTCACCTTCCGCTATGCGTATCAGGGGGACGGTAGCCGACGCGTCGCCCCCTCCCCCTAGCGAAGAGCCCCCGGCCGCGCTCGGCCGGGGGCTCGCATGGTCGGTTGCCTAGAGCCAGTTCACTTGGGCGGCAGGATCTTGAACATCCCCGTACCGCACACCGGGCACACGCCCTTCAAGGCCGGCCTGCCGTTGGCCATCTTCACCTGCTGGGCGTTGGAGATCTTCCGCTTGGCCTTGCACTTCACACAGTACCCCTCATCCGCAGCCATCGGGGCCTTTCCAGCCTTCGCCATTGCGTTCCTCCGTTCGGGGGCAGGGCAGGGGGGCGGGGTGCATGGGCTGGGGGTCTGGGGCGGCTCCCCCGGGTCACCCCCCCGGGACGGTGACAACATAATACGGTGTGCTCAAACTGTGGGAGCGGAGGTCTGAGGGGGGGCGTCGGAAAAGCCGTTTCGCTTGTGAGTTCCATCACAAAACGGCTTTGTGGCGGAGCCGCCACAGCGGCACAGCACAACGACTTCCGCCGGTTTGCCGTCCTTGCGGGGGGGCACGGCCAGCTCCCGGCCGTCAGCCGTAACAATGCGCACCGGCCCCTGGACGATGAGGGGTCCATTGGGCTTGGGGGTGATGGTGGGAATCTCGGCCACGCCCAATTATACCCTGCCCCGGCGTGAACGAAATGCCGCCTTGCGGCGTATCATTCGTGGCGACAAGGTAACTGCGCAAACTGCACGATTTGCGGCCTGGTAAGGACCGTCGCGTTCGAGGGAGGGACCGCACGCCCGAACTCGGCCGGCGGCGCCCCCAGGCCGTTTTTCTTGTGCGGGAACGGCGTCGCGCGCCGCAGGGTATCTTCAAGCCGCTCCTCATGCGAACCCTGAAATACTCCGTCGTGCCGCTGCTCGCGGCTGGCTGCGTTTCGGAGCACGGACCGCTCACGAACCGCATGGCCCAGTCGGCGACGCCGTACCTCGCCCGCGCGGCGCACCAGCCGGTGAGCTGGCAGCAGTGGGGGCGCGATGCGTTCGCGCTCGCGGCGCGGCTCAACCGGCCGATCCTCCTGTACGTCGGCGCCGATGACTGTCGCTGGTGCGGCGTGATGGACCTCGAGGTGTATGGCGACCCCGTACTGGGTGCGATGATCGATTCTCTGGTCGTCCCGGTGCGCGTCGATCGCGACGAGCGGCCCGATGTGGCCCAGCGCTACGCCAACGCCGTGCAGCTCCTCGCCGGGCTGCGCGGCTACCCCCTCACAGTTTTCCTGACGCCCGACGGATCGGCGTTTTTCGGCGGGACGTATTTCCCGCTCGACGATCCCGTCACCGGCCGGGGTCTCAAGCAGCTGCTCCCCGAAGTCGCGCGGAGCTACCGCGAGCAGCGCCCGTCCATCCTGCGCCGCGCGGCGCTGGTACAGCGCTTCGCGGTGGGACGGTCGGCGCCGGGTCGCGGGGCGCTCAAGGCCGCCGGGCTCGAGCGCGAAGTTGAAGCAGTGCGCGGTGCGGTCGCGGCCTCCGTCCGGGCCCACGCGGGCGTCGCGAGCTTCCGCTACGCCCAGGCGGCGGATCTGTTGCTCACCGTCTTCGCGCGCACGCGCGACTCCACGTACCTGAGGCCCGCGCTCGCCGTGGTCGACTTCATGATCGATTCGGGGGACGCCGCGGCGGCCGTCGGTGCCAGGGACGATCCACCGGAGCTGGTGCGGGCGGGACTGCTGCGAGATCTCGCCGCGGCGTGGTCGGCAGCGAACGACCCGCGCTACCGCGATGCGGCGGGGCTGCTTGCCCAACGGCTCGCGAGCGACGTGGGACGGGCGAGCGACCGTACGGTCTTCGCCGATCGCGATGCCTATGTGATCGGCTCCATCCTCGACGTGGGTGCGACGCTGCAGGATGCGGGAGCCGTCGGCCGCGGGCAGGCGGCGCTCGACAGCCTGCTGCGGCGCGTCTATGCCCCGCGCCGGCCGGTGCGGCACGTCGCCGGGCCGGGCTCCTCCGCGCGGGCCCTGCTCCAGGACCAGGTCCAGGTGGTATGGGCCTGCCTGGCGGCCCATCGCGCCACTGGCGAGCCGCGCTACCTCGCAGTGGCGCAAGACCTGGCCGGGGTGTTGCAGCGCGACTTCGCGGACTCGGGCGCGGCCGGCTACTTCGACGCTGCGGCGACGGATGGGGCGGCCCCCGCTCTCGCGGAGCGCACGAAGCCTGTGCTCGACGACCTGATGCCGGGAGCGAACGCTGCCGCGGCGCGGGCGCTGCTGCGGCTCGCTCGCGTGACGGGCGATCCGCAATACCGCCGGCGCGCCGAGGCTACACTCGCGACGTTCGCGGGCGCGGTGGCGGGGGAAGGGCTGCAGGCATCCACCTATCTCGCGGCGGTGCAAGACTACCTGCGGGACCGCTGATCGGGTTCCCTTTCGCAACATGCCAGGGCTGTTTCCCCGCTGGCGCTCCGCCCGGTGCCGGTGCTAGCGTGACGCCCTGATTTCCATGCAGGTCATATGGATGTAACGGGGGCCCCCTCCGACGCGGAGGTGGTGGCTCGTGTGCTCGGCGGCGACAGCGAGGCGTTCGCGCTCGTCGTCCGTCGCTACGAGGCCGGCTTGTTGCGGTTCGCCGCCCGCATGCTCGGCAGCCGGGATGCCGCCGCGGATGCGGTGGCCGAGAGCTTCGTGCGGGCGTATCGCCACCTCGCGAGTTGCCGGGAGCCGGCGCGCCTGCGCACTTGGTTGTATCGGATCGTGGCGAACCGGTGCAAGAGCCACTTGGCGCGGCGACCGATCGCGGATGTCTCGCTGGACGAGGCGCCGGCCGTGGCGGATCCCACGGACACGGAGCTCAACCTCGAGCGCGCCGAGCAGCTCGCCTTGGTACAACGGGCTCTGGTGCAGCTGTCGCCCGAAAAGCGCGAGGCGTTCTTGTTGAAGCACGTGGAAGGGCTGAGCTACGAGGAGATGGCGGCGGTGACGGGGGAGCGGGTTCCAACGCTCAAGATGCGCGTGCACCGCGCTCGGGAAGCGCTCTTGCAGGTGCTGGAGGGGTACGAATGAACGCGATCGATCCCAGGATACACCAAGCGCTCGACGGGGAGCTGGCCCCGGCGGCGCTGTCGGCCGAGCTGAGTCGGGTGGTGGAGCGGCTCGTGACCGCCGCCGCCCTGCTCGCCGCGCCGCTGCCGCTTGCGAGCCTCGAGTCGCGGGTGATGGCGGCGATCCGCCGACCGGTGCCGTCGCGCGCGCGACGCTTGCTGCGCTGGCTGGCGACGCCGCGCGCGATCACCTTCCGCGTCCGTCCGGTGTGGAGTCTGGCGTTCGCCGCCGTGGTGGCTCTGCTGACGCTGTTCCCCCTCGGGCACGAGGGCCCCGATATCGGCGAGCACGAGGGCATCGCGCAGTTCGTGGGCCGCTTCCCCGGGGCGCAGTCGGTCCACGTGGTCGGCTCGTTCAACGACTGGCGTTCCGGGTCGATCGCGCTCGAGGACGTGGACCAGGACGGGGTCTGGCGCGCCACCGTCGTGCTCCCCACCGGGGCATACGAGTACATGTTCGTGGTGGACGGCGAGCGCTGGGTTCCGGATCACCTCGCCGAACGCCTGGTCGCGGACGAATTCGGGCGGGAAAACTCTATCGTCATCGTGCGGCCGGCGCGACGATGAAACTGTGGCTCGGCCTGGCCCTCCTCGCGGGGCCGCTTGCCGCCCAATCGGCCCAGGCGCGGCTGGAAGGCCGGGTTCCGGGCGCGGCGATTCCCGCCGTCGATTCGCTGGTGCAGCGGGCGTATGCGGAAGGGCTGCCGACCGAGCCGCTGATCCAGAAGGCTCTGGAGGGGGGGGCGAAGCAGGTCACGGCACCTCGCATCGTCGCGGCCGTGCAGGTCAGTCTGGGGCAATTGCGCGACGCGCGCGACCTTCTCGTCCACGGCGGCGACGAGCCGCCCGTGACGCCCGGGGAGGTGACCACGGTGGCGTGGGCCCTGCGGCGCGGTCTGCCCGGCCCGGTGGTGCAGCGAGTGCTCGTCGCCCTGCCGCGTCCCCCGCGGGCCTCGGCGATGCACGCCGTCGCGGATCTTGTGGCGCATCATTTCGACCCGGACTCAGGCGCCGATCTGATCATCGCGGCGATCGGTCAGGGGCTGGTGCCCGAGCGGCTGCTCGACGTGTCGGCGGCGGCCGCGCACGAGCTGCAGCGCGGACACACCCACGCCGAAGCGCTGGCGCTGGTGCGCCAGGAGCTCCCCAACGTGCCCGCATCCCCCAAACCCACGCGCGGCGCCGTAGCTCGGGCGCGCCGGCCGGCGGCGCCGACCCCTCCCTAGGGCGAAGGTAAGGTTCCATAGTGGAACGCTCCGACTCGCCGGGCCGATGCCTGTTCCGCCCCGTGACGCAGCGCACCAGTCGCGGGTCTCACCCGTGAAGCGAGCCAGGGTGGCTCGCCCCATACCTCCGGAGGTATCGAGACATGATTCGTCGCACGCTCCTCGCGCTGGCGCTCCTCGCCGCTCCCGCGATCGTGGTAGCGCAGCAGCCGTCCCCGATGCAGGGGCAGGCGCCGGCGGCCGACACATCGAAGGCGAAGCCGGCCAAGAAGTCCACCAAGAAGGGCTCCAAGAAGCACGCCGCGAAGCCGGCAGCCAAGCCCGCGGCCAAGGACACCACCAAGACGAAGATGTAAGCAGTCGGCGCTACGAGGTGTAATCGGCGTTGATCCGGACGTATTCCGGCGTCAAGTCGCAGGTCCACACCACCGCCTCCGCGCGACCGAGTCCGAGGTCGACGCGGAGGCGGATCGTTTTCTGCTGGAAGATCGCACGGGCGGCGCCCGCGTCGGCGTGGGCCACGGCCCCGCCGCTGGCGAGGGTGAGCCACTCGCCATCGGCGGCCGCCTGCAGCGAGAGGCGGTCGGTGGCGAGGGTCACGCCCGCCGCCCCCGCGGCGGCGAGGATGCGCCCCCAGTTCGGGTCGGCTCCGTAAATCGCGGTCTTCACCAGGACGGAGCGCGCAATGGCGCGCCCGACCTCCCGGGCGGCCGTCTCGCTCACCGCGCCCACCACCTGGATCTCGACCAGCTTCGACGCACCTTCGCCGTCGGCGACGATGGCGAGCGCCAGCGTGCGTGCGACGTGCAGCACGGCGTCCTCGAACGTCTTCCACACGGCGCCGTCACGCATCGGGTCGACGCCGGACCCGCCTCCGGCGAGCAGGAGCACCGTGTCGTTGGTGCTGGTGTCGCCGTCCACCGAAATGGCGTTGAAACTGCGATCGGCGACGCGACGCAACAGCGGCTGGAGCGCCGCCGGCTCGCCCGCCGCGTCCGTCGTCAGCACCGCGAGCAGGGTGGCCATGTCGGGATGGATCATCCCCGCCCCCTTGGCGATCCCTCCGACCGTGACCATGCCGGCGGGAGTCTCGAAGCGCACGGCACAGTGCTTCGGCCGGGTGTCGGTGGTCATGATGGCGCGCGCCGCCTCGGGGCCGCCGTCGGTGGTGAGATGCGCGGCGGCCGCCTGGAGGCCGCCACAGATCTGCTCGAGCGGCAGCGGTACGCCGATCACGCCGGTGGAGAGCACGAGGGCGGTGCGCGCGGGCAAGTCCGCCGCCTGCTCCGCCGCTCGAGCCATGGCGCGCGCGGCCTCGAGTCCCGGGGCACCTGTGCAGGCGTTCGCGACCCGCGCGTTCATGGCGACGGCCCGGATACGGCCCGGGCGCTCCGCCAACAGGTCGGCGTCGTAGGTCACCGGCGCGGCGCGCAGGGCGTTCTTCGTGAACACGCCCGCCGTGGCGCAGCTCGTGGCGCTCACCAGCAGTGCGACGTCGGGTGCACCGTCGGCTTTCAGTCCCGCATGCGCCGCCGCGGCGCTGAAGCCGCGCGGCGACGTGACGGAGCCGCTCGGGATCTCGGTGAGACCGGAGGACATCGGCGGGAAGATAGCCCGCGCCTGTCGCTTGTGTAACCGCCCGGGCCGTCATATCATAGCACAACCTTCCCGGGAGGCCCGTTCGATGTCGGAACCGTTCTTGAGCTCCGACGACTACGACGAACGCGCGCATCAGCTGTACAACGACGGACAATACGACCACGCCATCGAGACCCTGCGAGAAGGGCTGGGGCTCTACCCCCACGCCGTCGAGCTGCACGTCGGCATGGGCTACGCCCGGCTCGCCCGGGAGGAGTATCTCTGGGCGCGCCGCGCGTTCGAGGAAGCCGTGGGCCTCGACCCCGAGCACGAGGACGCGTTGGCGGGGCTGGGCGAAGTGCTCCTCAAGTTCGGCGAGCGGGGCGGCGCCGTCGCCTGTTTCGACCGTATCCTCGCGCTGGGCTTCCGGGACGACCACGACCTCATGCTGCAGGTCGGCCGCGCGCTGTTCCGGGAGGCCGCCCTGGACCAGGCGCGGCGTTTCTTCGAGGTCGCCATCACGGGCCATCCCGATTCGGCCGAGGCGGCGGCGTGCGTGGGGTACGCGGCGCACCGCCTCACGGACGAGGGAGGCGCGCTCTACTGGCTGCGCCGGGCCCTGGAGCTGGACACGGGGCACGCCGAAGCGCGCATCTATCTCGCGAACTTGCTGTACGACCGGGGGGAGTACGAGGCGGCGCTGTTTCACCTCGAGCGCACGCAGCCGGGGGACCACTTCGACGGGCTCGCCATCTGGCGACTGATCGAGCTGAAGAAGAGCGTGTACCGCCTTCCCGACGACGACCCGGAGCTCGTGCCCTGGCATCATCGCCTCGACGAGCTCGCGGGAGACGCCGCTCCGGAGGATCTGCTGCTCGCGGAGATCGAGGCGATGGGACCCGACGGCCAGCTGCGCGACCCACGTCAGCTCGAGCTCTTCGGGACGCTCCTCACGGAGCTGCAGGGCATGAAGGCGCGGTCGGGGCCGGGCGACGTCCACCGGGTCAGCACGCTCGGCGGCGCGACCTACGTCGGCACGTGGGAGGAGATCGTGCGCCAGATGAAGGACGACGCCGCGGAGTGGGCGCGTGGCTCGCTGGAGCAGTACATGGCGGCCGCCGCGCACCGCGGGCGCAAGGAGACCGGCGTCGCCATTCCCGCGACGGATCCGGAGAGCTTCATCCGCGGGAGCGCGGACGCGGGACTGCTGAGAATCCTGCACTGAACGGAAGGGCGGTGAAGGTCGGGGGAGGTTGGGCCGCTGACGTCACAACCTCCCCCGTCCTCCCCCGACCTCCGGCGTCAGCCGGTATGCTTCAGCTTCACCGCGATCGACAGCGGTCCGTCTCCCAACGCCACCAGCGTGATCGCGCCCGCGAGCAGCAGTCCCTCGAGCTCGATGTTGCCGCCGTGCGGCACCTTGACGGCGAAGATGGCGACCAGCATCTCGATCGCCATGAGGATCGACCAGGCCCGGGTGAAGATCCCGAGCAGCACGCACACCGCGCCCAGCGTTTCGACCGCGATCAGGATCACCGCCCAGATCGAGGCGAACGGGAATCCGATTCCGTGCAGAAACCCCGCCACGGCGGGGATGCCGCTGTGAAACTTCGTCAACCCGTGCTGCAGAAAGACGCCGCCGACGGCGAGGCGCATGAAAAACGCTGCGTACGGCGTGAGTTGGTTCATGGGGTCTCCGGAAGGATGGCGTTGGTCACCGGCCCGCGCCGGCGGGAGTCGACGCGCACTTCGCGCGCACCGAACCGCTTGATGATCACGTCGAGACCGCGTTGCGGCCGCGCGCCCCCGATGCCCGCCACGTCGGCGAAGCAGAGCCCCGCGTCCGGCACGCCGTGCAACGCGACGTGCCCGCCGTTGCACACCAGCGCGGCCGACAGGCCCTGCGGCCCGAGCGTCACGACCGGCGGGCTGGCGGGGTTCAAGCCCGCCGCGTTGGCGGCGGCGAGCAGCAGCCCGGCAAGGCCTTGCGCGTCGGTGAGGCGGTTCGCCGGAACGCCTCCCAGGTCCGCGAAGACGTGGTCGAACGTCACCCCTGGCAGACGCCCTGACGGGTGAGCAGGGGCACGACGAACGTTCCCCGAATGGTTTCCACCCCGAGCGGGTCGGTGTATAGGTCCGTCCGCTGCGTGATGAACCGATAGCGGCCACTGATGATGGCGCCGCCAGCCGTCGCTTGGGCGAATTGGGTGATCGTGATACTGCCCGCCACCGAGTCGGGAGGTGTGGTGTGGGAATAGGCGACGATGAAATAGAGCGGCGCGACGTTGTGGACGCTGCGCCAGAACGCCCACGGCCGCGGGGGGTTGCAAATGGAATTGAGCGACCCGAACCGAGACGGGCTGGCCTCGTTGGGGTTGATCGAATCGATGTCGACGGTGGTGTTCCCCGCGATCACCGAATCCGGCAGGATGACGATCGTCGAGTCGAGCAGGGTGCTGTCGGGGGAGAGGGCTTGGGCGAGCAGCAGGAAGCCCAGTTTGCCGTTGAGCCTGGGGAAGCTGACGCCGACGGCCTTGCCTCCTTCGTGACGGATCGCCGTGCCGAGCACCGTCTGGAAGAAATATCCGGCGGCCGTCGTGTCGGTCAGGCCGAGCACGACCACGGCGCCCGTGTCCGAGACCGTGTCCGCGCCACCGCTGGTCACGTGGGCGACGTAGCGCACGGCGCCGCCCGAAGTGACGGCGGTCACGAGCCCCGTCGACGTGTTGATCGTCACCCCGGGGTTCGACGAGGGGTCGAACCATACGGTGTCCGTTGCCGCTACGTTCTTCTTCTGGATCGCGACCGGAATGGTGAACGTGTCCTGCTGCATCAGCACGATCGTGTCCAGGAGCAGCGTCAGGTCGAGCGGCCGCGACACCGCCACGAGGGCGATCCCCGTCGCGCCGCCTCCCGAGGCGGTGACGGTCGCGACGCCCTTGCCCGCCCCGTGGATGACCCCGGTCGTGGGATTGATCGTCGCTACCGAGTTCGGACCGATGGTCCAGGTGAGTGGACCCGGGTTGGCGCGTTGGCCATCGGTGTTGTAGTAGGCGAAGGCGCGCGGCGCGAGCGAGTCCCCTACGAACAGCGAGTCGAGGATTGGGCTCAGGATCAGGGTCGGCGGCAGGGGGCTCGACACGTCGAAGCACGCGGCGGCCGCAGCGATGGTGACAGCGAACAAGTATCGTCTCATGGCGCCTAGGTGTAAGAGGGCTCGGCCGGGAGTGGCCAGGGCGAGCGGTCGCGTTATGGAACCCCGCTCGCCGGGGATTGCTCCCCCGCACTAGAACATCGACATCGCGAGAAACGAGCGGAGATTATCGTTCGTCACCCGCAACCGGGCGCACAGCAGCCGGACCACCGACCACAGCACCTTGTACGCGATGTCGCGGTTGAAGTCGAGCAGCAGCTCGAAGTCGGAGCGCGCGATGGTGATGAGGGTGCAGGTGGTGTTGGCGATGGCGTCGGTGGATCGCTCCGAGCGGTCGAAGATGGCCATTTCGCCGAAGCAGGCCCCGGGCTTGAGGACGGCGAGGGCCTCTTCTCCCGAGCCGGGGATGGTCCGGGAGATGCGCACATCCCCCTCGGAAATAATGAACAGTCGGTTGCCGGGCTCGCCTTCCTTGAAGACGTGCTGGCCGACGGCGAACTTCTGCTCGCGACACACTTCCGCCACGCGGGCGAGCTCGCCGTCGTCCAGGTCTTGGAAGATCGCCGCCTGCTTCAGCAGACTCAGGTTCACGCGGACGAAGCTATGGGGCGCCGGAGGGAGGGGCAAGTGAAACCATGGGTGACGTGGGCGGATCTGCTGACCGCGCTGCGCCTCCCGCTGGCCGCCGCGTTTCCGTTCGTCCACCGGCCGGCCGCGCAGCTGGGGCTCGTGGCCGCGGCCGCCGCGTCCGACTTCTTCGACGGCATGCTGGCGCGCCGGCTCGGCGCGTCGCGCGCCGGCGCCGTGCTCGATCCCACCGCCGACAAGGTCTTCATGGCCGTCGCCTTCGTCACCGTCGCCCGGGCCGGCCTGCTCCATCCCCTCGAGATCGCGGGCGTGCTGGCTCGGGACATCGTGGCCGCGCTGGGGTACGTCGGAGCGTGGCTGCTGCGCCATCCGATGACGCTGCCCGCGCGCGCCGGCGGCAAGGCGGTCACGGTGCTGCAGCTATTGACGCTGGTCGCCTGCATCGTCGGCTCCCCTCACGTGCGCTCGATCGCGTGGGCGACGACGGCGGTGGGCCTGTACGCGATCTGGGACTACGGCCGGGCAGCGGCCCGGGTGAACGCACAACGCTGACGGGGGGGACGTGATGCGGAGCGTGTGGCCGACGGTGCTGCTCGTGGGGATGGAGCTCGGGGTGGGAGGGGTGGCGGGCAGCGTCGCGCTCGCGGCGCAGGAGTTTCATCCACCGCCGGTGCGCTCGGCCGGCGACGGCACCCGGCTGGGACTGCTCGGGTTCGGGGTGCGCGCCGGGATGGACCTCTCCGGGAACACGCAGCT